>Ga0209027_1000158_pt1 | contig 20758 bp, 19 predicted proteins | sample GraSoi013_1_20cm_3_FD_185821 | JGI IMG/M metagenome (GOLD analysis project Ga0209027, IMG submission 185821) | Grasslands soil microbial communities from the Angelo Coastal Reserve, California, USA - Sample 09_27_2013_1_20cm (SPAdes) (version 2) | ecosystem: Environmental > Terrestrial > Soil >...
CCGCCTCGACTTCCAGGTCGTGTTTGTAGAGGATTTCGGCTGCCAGCACCGCCCCACCCAGGGGGCGCGGAAGATGGCGCCGATGCCTGCGCCAATCCCGGTCGCGATGGCGATGCGCCGGTCCTGGATGTCCAGGTGCAGGAGACTTCCGAGCAGAGAGCCAAACCCCGCGCTAATTTGCGCCGGCGGTCCCTGCGTCCTCCCGACCCACCAGAGCCGATCGTGATGGCCGAGGCCACCAGCTTCACCAGTGGGATGCGTGCACGAATGGGCTTGCCCTGGTGAAAGGCGGCGATGGCGGCGTCAGTACCGTGTCCCTCGGCCTCCGGTGCCAGGCTGAACACAATGATGCCCGCTACGAGTCCCCCAAGGTGGTGATGATGGGCAGGAGCCAGGGACGGGGTGCAGCCCAGAGCGACATCACCCCCATCATCCCCTCGCCTGCCGGGTCGGGCGGCAAGTAGCCAACCAGCGATCCCAGGAAAAAGTCAGTTGAGAGTCGGATGGCTTGAAAGAAGATCAGAGCTCCAACGCCGGCTACCAGGCCGATCGCGGTGCTGATCAGCAACCATTTGAGTAAGTAGCGCGGGCTCTCTAGGCTCGATCCAGCGCGGCGAAGATGAAAAAGACGTTGAAAGAACTTCGTAAAACCATCAGACAGCATCAATAGTCCTCCTGCATCGCACACCATCGTACTGACAATGGGTGGGTATTTAACCAAAAATAAGAGCGAAAAAGTAGGCGCAGCCTCAAGACACGCTCGTACCGATGCCGCGCTGGATGAGTTCAGCGACCGGCCCCGCCTGCTGGACGATCACAGGCTCGGATTGCCCGAGCACCTTCGCAGAGAGGATGTATGACTCCGTCAGCGACAGGACCATCAAAGCGGTAGCCTCAATATTGTGAGAGTGGATCTCTCCACGCGTCTGGCTCTGTTCGAGCATTAAGCCAATCACGGCCACGTAATCCCGCAACAGTTTGGTGGCTTCTGCCTGAAAGGCGCGGTTGACTCCGTACAGGGCGCTCATGTACACATTGAAGTTATCGCTCTCTTCCTCGGCGAGGTGGGCGAAGGCGCGGAAGAGCCGCTCCAGGCGCTGCCGCAGTGTCCCCTCTTGAGCCAGGGCTGCACGGATCACCGTCAGTTGCACCTGGGCAATGGAGCGCAGCATCTCTAGAAACAGGTCGCGTTTATTCTCAAAGTACAGGTAAATGGTTCCCTTGCCGATCCCGGCCTGTTCGGCGATGGCGTTAATATTCGCTTGGTCAAATCCCAGGCGGGCAAATTCGCAGGCCGCCTGGCGCATAATGTGTTGGCGTGTGGCTTCACGCATCTGTTCATCGACGATCTTGGGCATGCACCCTCCTCTAACACGAGAAATGTGATGACCATCTGCTCGGCAATTCTTCACCTTATAGTGGGCACCTGGTCATTTATTCTGCCTTCAGTATACGCAGAGATCAACGCCTTGTCAAGCAGTTGAAAACTGACATCAGAGCTGTTACAAGGAGGTCAAGGCTTCTTGTCAAAACAAGCTGGCGCACTTTCTGCGACAAAGCTACCGATTTGACATTCGTGCTGTTATGTTCTCTACTAGAGTTTAGGGTGGGCAGTCGGTCATTGTTTCCAGGGTGCCAGTCATTCTTCGGTCCGCGAAATACCCCTATTGGGATCTCCAGCGTATGTTCCTCTCGGCTGGAGAAGTCGAAATTCGACTAGCCGAGCCAGAGGACGAGGAGGATCTCGACTGGCTGGTTGTAGAAGGATAATTTACTGAACAATACGAGAGGCATTGGAGATATGCGAACAAGCTATTCAACTCTTTCAGCCGATTTGCCTACTTATGCAGGAGAAGCAGGTGTGGATCGGAACCCCAAAACAGTTCAAGGAGATCATCTGTTTGCACTTTCCTGATGAGTTTGCGGCTAAAATCACTGCTGGACGCCAAAAAGACCTGGATGATTGTGCTATACTACTACCGAAAACAAAGATCCGGACGTGCAAACAGGCTCAACAGGTATTGGGCGAGAACACACGCGGAGAACCACACCACCACCTTTTGCTCGTCGCAACATCTTTTGTAGTAACCGGCTCTATCAAAATAAATACGAGATGTACGAATGGATTCAGGAAGCCATCGTCAAGGGCATGACGGACGTACATGAAATCCAGCGCTATGCTCGACAGAAAGAAATCAGCTTGTACGGAGGCTGAGTCCATTGAAGAAACTTCTGCGGGATGAAACCCAGCTCATCAGGAGAAGTATCATATGATCACACTTCCCAACGGAAAATCCATTGACCTGGACATGCTTGAAACCGCGATGGAAGACTCAGACCTGGCGAACAGGTATTTCTTGAATCTGGTCTCAGGAGAAGTGGTCTTCTTTTCAGACTATCTCGGCCTGTCCGACGAGGATGAACGCTTGTCGGAAGAAATCGATGGGAGCAACGACTACATTGCCATTGAGCGCATCCCCTCCCATGTAGCCTACCAGTGGATGGTCGATTTCGTGGACGAAATGGTCGCTCCAGCCGACGAACATGCGGCCGAAAAATTATCCATGGCATTAAACGGCAAAGGTGCGTTTCGCCGTTTTAAAGACACCCTCTATGGCGTTAACGAGCAATGGCTGCAAGCATGGTATCAATGGAGAGATAAGCAGCTCAAAACTGTGGTCGATGAGTGGTTAAAGAGTATACTCTAGCTTGCTTCTTCGCGCTCCATCTGCTGATCGTCTGCTGTTCTCTAGAAAAGTGGAAAAACACTTGTATGACAGAAAAAGCCAACCATCTCGAACAAGAACTCCAAAGGCGTGGCAAAGCTGAACTTGACCTAGCCACAGACAGGTCGGCAAACGGCTTGGAAAGCCTGGTATTTTTCGGGACCCCAAGATTCACGCCTTCTGGCAAAGAACCATATACGGGCTGGGTTGGGGCATTAATAGTGGAAAAAATCTGGAAGCATAGTCTGTCCGCAGCGGACAAACTATGGGTCTAGTCACACCAGGTGAAAGAAAATGGAAGATGGAGGGTGACCGATGGGGCTTGAACCCACAACCGCTGGAGCCACAATCCAGTGCTCTGCCTATTGAGCTACGGTCACCATGGTTTTGGTACCGTCAGTATAGCGGAGAGCTTAAGCATTGTCAATAGCGCGTTTTCGCACTTTTTGCAGCATTGAACCTATGTCTCATCCTGAGATCAAGGCATGAAAATGGCGCTATTGCTCTATTTTTCCTCGACAACTCTACTATCCTATGGTATTATATAGGCCATGTTTACGTTTCCAGATAGAGAGTAGCCTTTTATTTTTTGCAACTCCCTGCCTGTAAGATTGAGCACCTGCGTGCTCCTAACAAAAGAGAACCGATGCGGGACCTATTGTTGGCAACGACCAACCAGCATAAGTTGGAAGAATACCGCGCTATTTTTTCAGATTTACCTTTCAGGCTGCTGTCTCTCCACGATATTCCGTTGAAAATGGATGTAGAGGAAACTGGAACGACGTTTACGGAAAACGCAGAGCTGAAAGCTATTGCATATGCAAAGGCTTCAGGGCTGCTCTCTCTCGCTGATGACTCTGGTTTGGAGATTGATGCCCTCGGCGGAGCTCCTGGAGTGTACTCCGCTCGTTTCGCTGGCAGTGAAGCATCATATGAAACACGCTTCCGTTTGATTCTTGAGCAACTCAAGGGACTTCCGGCGGAGAAGCGAACTGCGCGCTTCCGTTGTGTCATTGCTATAGCTGAGCCTTCGGGATATTGTCAAACGGTTGAAGGTATATTAGAGGGCAGAATTGCAGATGCTCCACATGGTGAGCAAGGGTTTGGGTACGACCCCATTTTTCTTGTTCCCGAATTAGGAAAGACTACTGCTGAACTGGCTCCAGAGCAGAAGAATCGTATCAGCCATCGAGGACGTGCAGCACAATTAGCTGCTGCTCTCCTTAGAAATTGGCCGATTAGTAGCGCGGGTAACGTGTGAGGCTCTAATTAGCGGCCTGAAAATTGGGAGAGACGTAAGGAACTGGAATTTATGGGGAAGAAGCCACCTGTGCGCGTGGCACTTGACCTGGAAACAACCGGGTTGCAAGCGGAACATGATGCCATTCTTGAGGTTGCTGCAATCAAGTTTCAGGGAGCTACCGTACTTGATACTTTGGAAACTCTGGTTGCGCCAGGGCGTCCTGTTCCTTATCGTGTGCAGCGTCTCACCGGAATTACACCGCAGCAATTATCCGGAGTTCCTCAATTCGAATCCATTGCGCAAAAATTGCAACAATTCATCGGCGATTTGCCTATCGTTGGTCATAGCATCCCTTTTGATGTCGGCTTTCTGCGCCGCCGCGGCCTGGTGCGAAATAACGCCTTAATAGATACATTCGAACTTGCGACCGTACTTCTTCCTTCTCTACCTAGCTATAACCTGGGACAGGTTGCCGCAGCTCTTGGCATAATGGTGGCGCCTGAACGACATCGCGCTATGGTCGATACGGAGCTGGCAATGCAGGTCTTTCTAGCTTTACACCAGCGACTGCAGGCAGTTGACCTCGCACTGCTGAAAGACTTGGCAAACCTGGATGCGCCACATAACTGGCCGTTGCTGGCTTTCTTTCGCCAGGAGTTACGTTTTCGGCAGGAGAAAGAGGGCTTGCGAGGCGTTCCCATACGTGGCAGCTTAGGAGATCGCTTTGCGGCACAGCTGGGTATGGACCCACGCGTCCTGTCTTTTGCAATTGCCCATGAGAGCGATGCCCAGGTCAACGCTGTTCAAACTCCACAGGTGGAGACAACCCCTCCCGCTTTGAATATACTTGAACAGATGAAAAACATCGTTGAGGTGATACCTGAACAGGCCAATCAGGCGGCCCCTCTAGGATACCGGACGGCGCGTAAAGCGGTGCTTGAAGCATTAATGCAGAGGACGACACTGTTAATGGAGGTAACACTTGGCGGCAGTGACTATACTCCCGCGTTGCTGCCCGCTCTGGAGTGGCTGACCGATGAGCCATTTGAAACGCAGCCTGGCACCTCACCACGAAGGCTATTGATCGCATGCTCAAATCAGCAGAGCGCTCGCCGTCTTATCGAAACTGTCCTACCGCGTTTGCAAGCTTCTCTGAAGAGCCAGCTACCGGTTGCATATCTGGCTGAGCATGGTGGATACTTATGCACTCATCGCTGGTTTGGCGCAGCATTGAGGCGCACCAGTGGTGAATTGACTGCGGAGCAAGCGCGCGGCCTTGCGAAACAGGGAATATGGGCTCAACAGACTTTAACGGGGGAACGCAGTGAACTGACCATGCTCCCGCAAGAGATTACCGCCTGGGAACGCATCTCTTCCGGTGTGGAGCGCATCCCATCGGCAGATGGACGCATCGCCAGCGCCTATGATCGCTGCGTTTACCGCCGTAAAGGGTACTGTTTCGTGAGTAGAGCTGAGGAACGGGTGAAAACAGCAAGGATTGTCGTTACCACTCATGCCGGGTTGCTGGACGATCTTACTCACTCCCATTCGCTCCTTGCGGCTATTGATCGTCGTTTAATCGTGGATGCAGACCTCTTAGAAGAAGAAATGTCCCGTTGGAGTAGTGCCGAACTCGAGCAAACGCACCTGTTGGGGCTGCTCAATACCATCGGTACAGAACTTCCTGATGGCCGTTACCAGGGTTTGCTAGCGCTGGGCGCACCAGCATTGCGTGAAAATGGGCCTGGGGGGCTCTCAACGACGCCGACTGTTAGCAAGTCGGAGGTTGATACGCGTATGCGCACCTGGTTTCAGACGCTGCATCATGCCTCGGATGCTGTCTCCAATTTGTTTAGTTGCTACGGCCAGCTTTTAGAGGAGTTTCTTCAGCACGGTTCGGGCTCGAATAATGGTGGGCGTGACAAGGGGCGAAATTCTTATGGAGGGCGCAGTAACGACCGTACCGATCAGCCATTGCGTTTAACGGCAGAGACTCGTAATCTTGGAACATGGACTGACGTGGAACGTGCGTGGCAGCAAACAGCGCAGCGTCTCCAGCATGTCATAGATCTCGTCCATGAAGCGGAGCGCGTTCTTCTGACGACGCAGCGTAGCCACCACCGGCTAGATGTGGGCAGTGGTGAGGAAGATTCTGTCGCCTCAGAGCTGGCGGCCATCGCCTGGAAACTATTAGAGCAGAAGCGGCTTGGGCAGCAAGCAATGGCCCTGGCAGAGAGCGATATGGTCTACTGGCTGCGCATGCCACCTGCTCCCCCACCATTTGTGCAGCAAACGGTTCAGCAGCGCCTGGTGGTGCCACCTGTTCCCTTGACAACCCCAGGTGGTGAGCATTCACATCCACCAGTACCTGTACTCTATGGGCAGCAGGTGCAGATCTCGGCCTTATTGAAACGAACAATTTTCGGCGCGGATATCTGTACTATACTTGCTGGGGCGTCGCTTTCTGTAGATAATAATTTCTCCTTTTGTCGGGGACGCTTTGGTCTGGAAAACGATGCAATTCCCGCGTTGTCAGTGGTGACTGAACATCACGAGCAGACGCTATTATACCTGCCAAACGATGTACCCGAGCCCAATATGCCTCAGTATCAGCGCAGCCTGGATGAAACGTTAATTCAACTTGCCACAGCATTGGAAGGACAGATGGTGATACTCTACACCTCCCATGCATCGCTACGCAGTTCGTACGCGGCGGTAAAACCTGTCCTGGAAGGGCGTGGGATTCTTGTGCTAGGTCAAGGGGTCGATGGCTCACCGCGCCAGCTCTGGCAGCTATTCAACAGTCAGGAGCACGTCATAGTGCTTGGTACAGGCAATTTCTGGGATAATATCGGAGAGATCAGCCGGGTACCCGTCTGCACATTCATTACGCGACTGCCTATGCCTGTACTCAATGACCCGCCGGTTGCCGCCCGCGCCGAACACTATTCAGACCAATTGCATCAGTTGACTGTGCCGGTCGCATCTCTGCGACTACGCAGAGCGTTGAACAGGCTTGTCTGGAGCGAAGCCACGCGCAACGTGGTCATCCTCTTCGATCGTCGTGTTCTATCTAAAGAATATGGCTCTACCATACTACATTCCCTTCCTCGCAGTTCACAGCGTCAGGCGGCTGTTTCGCATATGCCAGAAACTATTCTTGATTGGCTAACGGCCTCTGGTTCCTGGGAATAGGCCAGTCCTCACTCTTTCCCTGCCATTTAGCAATCGTGAGCGAACAACAATTGGAATCCCTCTGTGAACAGTAACTTGTCAACGTAATGATATGTATGATGCCGATCTTTCGGTAAGCGCCCACCATTATTATATGTTATGAAAGTAGCTGCAGCCCTAAACGAAATTTGGGGCTGCAGCTACCTTTTTCCTATTCGCACAACATACGACGTTTTTATCGGACTCTTGACGCTCCCTTTAAAATAATGCACAGTAGAAAGAGCATAGTGGTTAGTTCGCGGTCTGAAAGGTTACATCATGTCGCTAAAAGCCATTGAGCATACAAATCTTCGTGTTGTCCACGGTGCCTGTCCGCATGACTGCCCTGATTGTTGTGCTCTCGAGACAGAGGTGGATGAACATGGACGAGCTGTTTGCGTCCGTGGTCGGGCTGACCATCCAATAACACGGGGATGGCTTTGCGCCAAGGTTAATCGTTACCTGGACCGCGTCTATCACCCGGAACGTATCTTGTATCCTATGCGACGTGTTGGCCCTAAAGGGAGCGGTGAATTTGCGCGAATTACCTGGGAAGAGGCGATTGCGGAGATTACTGTTCGGTGGCGCGATATCATTAGTCAACAGGGAGCAGAGTGCATTTTACCCTATAGCTATGCTGGTACGCTTGGCCTGGTCAATGGTGCGGTTACCGACAGTCGATTCTGGAATCGCTTAGGTGCTTGTCGTTTGGAGCGTGCAATCTGTGGTCATGCTGCTGAGGAGGCCGTGTTACTGACCGTTGGTGGGCGCCTGGCCCCTTCGCCGGAGATGCTGCTTCGCAGTAAACTCGTGCTCATCTGGGGTAGCAATCCCGCCAGCACTGCTCCGCACATCATGCCTTTCTTACGACAAGCTCAACGAAATGGTACACGCGTTGTTGTCATTGATCCTATCCATACACTCACCGCCCGATCCGCTGATCAACATATCCAACCTTATCCGGGTACCGATGCCGCGCTTGCCCTTTCCTTGATGCACGTAGTAGTGGAGGAAGGACTTCACCGCCCTGAATGGATTGCGGCTCATACGTTAGGTTGGGAACGCTTATTAGAACGAATAATGAAGTTTCCACCCGAACGAGCGGCTCAGTTAACAGGACTTTCGATAGAGACAATTGTTGATCTTGCGCGCAGTTATGCCATGACGACGCCGGCACTTTTGCGCGTCACAGACGGTATCAATCGCCACACAAACGGTGGTCAGACCGTCCGTACCCTTGCTTGTCTGCCTGCTTTGACCGGGCAGTATGGCCTACCTGGCGGCGGCTTGATGTATAGTACCAGTGACTGGTTAAAATGGGATAAGGCAGCGGTGGCACATAATAATGATCCTGCCTGTCCGCCAGAGCCCCGCACTTTAAACATGAATCGCCTGGGGTCCATTCTTACTGGTGAGGCCAATCCTCCAATCACCTCACTTTTTGTCTACAACGCCAACCCCGTTGCTTCTTCACCAAATGCAGGAAAAATCGTTGAAGGGTTAATGCGCGCCGACCTGTTTACTGTTGTACATGAACTCTTTGAGACCGACACTGCTCGCTATGCTGACATCCTTCTACCTGCGACCAGCCAGCTTGAACATGTGGATCTGCACAAACCCTACGGTCATCTCTCGCTCCAGTACAATATGCCCGCGATTGCTCCTCTAGGTGAGGCGAAGAGCAACTGGGATGTTATGCGAGCGTTAGCTGCAAGCATGGGATTTGACGATGCATGGTTAAAAGAGGATGCCAACGAGGTCATTCGTAGCGTTCTCGAGGCCACGGCTCAAAGCAATCCTTTGCTTGCTGGTATTACCCTGGAACGCTTACAAGTTGAGGGTTCGATTCCGCTGACGATACCTGCTGAGCAGCAGGTTCCTTTCGCGAATGGAATCTTCCACACTCCCTCAGGCAAAGTCGAATTTTATTCGGAACAAGCTGCAGCAAAAGGATACGACCCCGTTCCTTGTTGGGAACCTGAAGTAGAGTCTGGGGTAGAAGAATCTGCACAACATCTTGCCGATTCACGTTTGCCGCTACTGTGCCCTGCGGCGCATCATTTTGTAAGTTCGACATTTGGCAATCAGGAGCGAATGATTGCCAGGGAAGGCGCCCCAATGCTGCGTATACATCCGCAGGACGCTGAGTCTCGCGGTATTCACCATGGTCAACTGGTGCGCGTGAGCAATGAGCGAGGGGAATGTTACCTTGTTGCCGACGTGACGGGGGATGTGCGCCCTGGAGTATTGGCCACAACTACAGTATGGTGGCCGAAGTTTAGCCCGGATAAGCGCAATGTCAACTGGACGACTTCTGACGGGTTGGCCGACTTCAATGGCGGCAGCACGTTCTATACGAACATGGTTGCGGTCGAAGCACTTTCTTAGGTTCCTGTTCCGACGCGTATACCGCTTCGCTTTCTCCTCGGCGGTCGAATATTTTATAGAAGAGTACTATCTGTGTATGCTATAATAAAGCCAGTGTGTAAAAAATAAGAGGACTTAGTGTGTGAAACAAAATGATCTTCCCCCTGTTTCTTTGATGAATAACCAGTCCGATGCGGTCCAGTATGGTGAAACAAATATAGAATATCAGCGGAAAGTACTCAAATACATTACTGAGATCGGCTCTTCGCTTCGGCTGGATATGAATGCGGACACACTCTTCAAGCGTGTATCTGAGGCCATTTGTACAGCTTTGCGCTTTCGCTATTCAGTACTGTACATATCTGATGGCGCCGGCTACTTTCGGGCCTGCGCAACCGCGGGTGAGGGCCCTGATAAAGAAGAGTACCTACAGCAGCATCCGTTACCTGACACTGTAGTCGCCCAACTGATTAGTGAAGAATACCGGATGAGTGAATCATACTTTATCCCCGCTGAGGCTCCTCTCTGGAATAATGACCATATGAATAGTTTCTTTGTCTTGCCAGTTGAGCTAAGTGAATCTTCCATACTGTATGAGGAGCGACAAGTCTCATCTAACCGCATTTGGCAAGCAGAAGATCTGCTGGTGGTTCCGCTTGTCAGCGGCGATAACACTCTTCTGGGTTTTTTGACACCTGATGCTCCGCTTGACGGACTGCGCCCAACCTATGAGACTCTGTCTTTTCTTGAGTTGTTTGCTAACCAGGCGGCAGTTGTCATTGAGGGGGCACGTCTGTATGAAGAAGCGCAGCGGAATAGCGAAGAGCGCGCGGCGCTTATAGAGATTGGCCGGGTGCTCTCGGCGCCTGAAGCATTGCGGGACCTTGATACAGTCTACCAGACAATTTATGAACAGGTGAAGCGGGTGATGCCTGCGGACGCATTTTTTGTTATACGCTATCTCCATCAAAAAGATGCGCTGATGATAGATTACTTTATCGACGAAGAGGTCAGCTACCCCCCTTTTGAGTTTCAACATTTTCCAGCCAATATGAAGAAACTTCTCTTTGAGGAGAGACAAGGCTATATGTTTTCTTGTGAACAAGAATATAAGCACTTTCTCAATGTAGAGGCGCCTGAAATTGATGGCAATTTGTTCGGAAGTATGCGCCCTTCGCAATCTTTTCTCTTTGTACCGATTCATTACGGTGAAACCCCCATAGGATTGCTTTCAGCTCAAAGCTATCAGCCTGATGCCTATACCAGGCGACACCTGGAAATGCTCAAAGAGATCAGCATACAGGCCGGTATTGCGATTACCAATGCTCGTTTGAATAGCGAGTTACGCGATGCGCTGAAGCAGGCGCAGGAATCTGATCAACTCAAGAATCATTTTCTGATGACAGCCTCTCATGAACTCCGAACTCCCTTGACGGCCATTCAGGGTTACCTCGAACTTTTGGGTGCTTTTGGTGAGCTAGTCGATGAGGAAGCGAAATTGCGTTTTCTCACTAATGCCCGTCGAGCTTGTGAAGAATTAGTCTTGCTGTTGGGCAATGTGATGGATACCAGTCGTGTTGACCAGGATGGGGTTTCTTTGAACCTGGGACCTGTAAAAGTGATCAATACTGTGCAGTTGATCCTTGAGATTCTAGAGCCCACGACCACACGTGAAAAGCGACCTGTTGAGGTCAGGATACCTGATGACCTGTATGTTTGGGTAGATGATTTGCGGCTGCGTCAAATATTGCTCAATCTAGTAGGCAATGCGCTGAAATATACTCCGGCCTTTTCAAAGATTGAGATCACTGCAAAAGGAGTGGATGGTGACACACTGAATGAGCGGCCACTATCCCCTCATGGCCCCCATCTCGAGACGGCCTGCGACCAGTTCGTGATCATTGCCGTCAAAGATTGGGGACCAGGGATAGGAGCGCAAGATCAAGGCAGACTTTTCACAAAATTTATGCGTCTGGATAGCGCCTTAAACAGTATACAACGGGGAGCTGGCCTGGGGCTTTATCTCTGCCGGCAGTTGACAGAGGCAATGGATGGTCGCATATGGGTAGAAAGTCAGGGTATCCCAGGCGAGGGGTCGACTTTTGTTGTTGCATTACCTCGCTATACAGATAAGGATGAGATATCAGGCCAGTTATGTAATCTCGATTTGACGTGATCAAGCGTACTATGCTACCATACTCCTAGCAGTGGACCATCCCACTGTCGGGAGGAGAAATGTATGAACCTTTATCAACAGTTATTGGTGGTGCGTGAGCGTCTTGAAAGTATCGGCGCGCATGACGATAGTATAGATCTCGTTGATAAGCTGTTGCAAAGAACATTGATGGCGAAGGATGATAAAACCAATATCACGCAGGTCAATGTGTTGCGCCATATGTTGCGGATGCGGGAAGCCAGCGATAACTATAACATATACAACGATTTACAGGAACTTATCAGTGAGCGCGATGAGTCGGAGGTTGCTTCACGGGAAGATTCTACTTTAGCGGCGTATGTCGATACTGAACGGCACCCAAAGCCAAAATCGTATTACAAAGCACAGAAGGCTCAAAAAGAGAAAGATAAAAAGAAGGGCTAGCCCTTCTTAAAAAATGCTTGACAATTGGTTGCTTGTCAGATATAATCCCTTTTGTTAACAGGTTTTGTGCGGGTATGGTGTAGTGATAACATGCAACTTTCCCAAAGTTGAGACCACGGGTTTGAATCCCGTTACCCGCTCCAGTGCTAAATCCCCAGGCAAAAGCCAGGGGACTTTATGTTGTGCAACATTTCCTTTCATCTTTTAAGCATCTGCTTTAAGCTACTTACGTAGGAGATCTTGCATGCGCTGCATGTCTCGCCCAACCGTTCGTAGACTGATGAGACAGGCGATTCCCGCCAGGAAAAGAAAAAAGACACCAGGCTATAATTTGACCAGAGTCAAGCCAAAGATATCTCCTGCTGCACCGATCTCCTCTAGGGCCCAATCGGGGATCGGGTCATCTACGGAGACGATCATCAGCGCGGTATCTGGCTGCTGCTGCGGGTTGCGCTGTCGTGGAGTACGTACAATGGGGCCTACATCCATATGGCGAATATTGACGTGGGCTTTTCCTAGTACAGTTCCAACGCGGCCGATCATACCAGGCTGATCGGGGTTGCGGCAGAAGAGAATATAGCCCTCCGGGACAAATTCAACCCAGTAGCGGCCGACGCGAACAATACGTGGTTCTCCATGCATTACTGCGCCGCTGATCACCTCCACGTGTTCATCGCCAGAGCCTGGCTTTCCTGCGAAAGAGGATGGATAACCATTAGCATTCATCATGCGCAGCGTTATCAGATTGGCAAACTCAGCTGGTGTAGTACTTTTCTGCTCAATGATCTCCAGACCCCACTGTTTTGCCAGTGTAGGCGCATTAATCATATTGACATGAGCGTCAGAAACCGACTCTAGCAGCCCTTTAACGAGTGCAGCTTGCAGAGGGCGCAGGTCGTAGCTGGCAATGTCACCGCTACAGGAAATCTCAATCTTATGCAGTGGTCCTGGTTGCAACTGAGTGTACAGGCGCCCCATCTGTTCCACCAGGCGCATGTAGGGTTGAAGCACCTTCAAGGTTTCCGGCAGGATTAATGGTGCATTGACGGCTGAACGAGGGAAGTTGCCTTGCAGTACCGTAATGACTTGCTCTGCGACGTCTGTGGCCACCCCTATCTGCGCCTCTTCAGTCGAGGCGCCGAGGTGAGGCGTGGCGATCACGCGCTCATCGGCCAGAATTTGTTTCAAGACGGCGCTGTCGCGTATAGGTTCCTGGCTAAAGACATCGAGTGCAACGCCAGCCAGGCGGTTCTCATTGAGTGCGTCGAGTAATGCCTTCTCGTCGATTAACCCGCCCCGGGCGCAGTTAATCAACCGGGCACCCGGCTTGAGCAGGTGTAGCTCGTGCGCGCCGATCAATCCTTTTGTACCACTTGGTCCGCTGGTTAATGAGGTATGCAATGTGACAAAATCTGCTTGTTTGAGCACCTCTTCAAAACCCAGCATTGACACCCCGAGCTTACGCGCCTGTTCAGGCGCTACGTAGGGATCAAAGGCTATAACCTGCATTTCCAGACCCTGTGCGCGGCGTGCAACCTCTGTGCCAACCTTCCCCAGCCCAACGATGCCCAGCGTCTTGTTGCGCACCTCAACGCCCAAAAAGCGACTCTTTTCCCATTTGCCCGCCTTGGTGCTGCTATTCGCAGTGGGAATCTGCCGTGCAAGAGCCATCAGCATAGCGATGGTATGTTCCGCTGCCGCGACGATATTGCCAGTGGGAGAGTTGACAACCATGATGCCTTGTCGTGTCGCCGTTTCTGTATCGATATTGTCTACGCCAACGCCTGCGCGCCCTACGATCTTCAAATGTGTTGCAGCCGCCAATATGTCTTCCGTTATCTGTGTCTCGCTGCGCACAATCAGTGCGTGATATTCTCCGATGATTGCCTTCAACTGGTCAGGTTTCATTCCCGGACGTTCATCGATTTGTGCCTGGGGAAGCTCGGTACGTAAAAGCGCAACGCCTTCTTTTGCTATGCGGTCAGTAATCAGTATTTTAATAGTTTCCACCTTCTCATCTTGCGCCACAGACATATTCCACTGTTCCTCTCTACTCATCTACTTTGCTTTTGCCCTATCCCTTAAATCCAAACTCGGGCAGTCGCTTTTCCACCGCGTCCATTGCCTCGGCCAGATCAGCCTCCTGGAAAAAGCCGAGGTGACCCACGCGGAATATCTTGCCGTCCAGGTGTTCCTGTCCTCCGCCCAGTACAACCCTGTCCTGTTCGCGTAACTTTTTCAACATCGCTTTTGTATCGATGTCTTCGGGTGTCAAAATCGCGGTAACTGTGTTCGATGCATTAGCATGATCGGCAAGCAGCCGTAATCCCATGTCTTTCGCTCTTCGGCGCACGTAATCACCGATATGTTGATGCCGTAAAAAAATTGCTTCACGACCTTCAGCAAGCATCTTTTCCAGCGCCAGGTCCAAAGCATAGAAAATGGAAAGGGGAGGAGTGGTCGGATGCTGACCAATCTCAAGCATTTTGCGCGAACTGGCCCAATCAAAATAGAAGCGTGGCAGTTTGGCCGACTTGCTGGCCTCCCATGCTCGAGGGCTGGCGGCAATCATCATCAGCCCGGGAGGAGTCATCCATCCCTTTTGCGAACCTGTGAAAACAACATCGATATCCCATGGGTCCATTTCCAGTGGCGCGCATCCCAGTGAACTGACGGCATCAACGCCAATCAGGGTGTCAGGGGCGAGTTGCCGCACGAGTGTTGTCAGGGTCTCTACATCATTCATTACCCCTGTCGAGGTTTCATTATGCGTCATCAGCACACCCCTGTATGGCTTGAGTGTTTTCAGACGGGCCTCGACGATGTTTGGATCAGCTGCCTGTCCCCAGGGGAACTCAATACGCGAAACCTGTAGACCGTAAGCCTCGGCAATTTTTGCCAGGCGGTTGCCAAAAGATCCAATGGTGATGACTACGACATGATCGCCAGCCGAGAAGAGGTTGGCAATAGTAGATTCTTGTCCGCCTGTACCTGAAGCAGGGTATGTTAGAACTGGTGAAGAGGTCTGGAAAAAATATTGCAGGCGTGCCGTGACGCGCCGTACAATAGCGGCAAACTCTGGTCCGCGATGGTTAATCATTGGACGCGCCATTTCCGCCAGGATCACTGGTGGTACAGGTGTTGGGCCAGGGATGCGCAGATTTTGCTGCGGAATAGGTTCGCGAGCTTCAACTTGAGGTACAGGTATCGCTTTTTTTCGTTCTTGAATGGTCATATTTCTTCTCTCCATCTATAATTGGTTCAAGAATTCAGGTATCACTATGCTTGTGGCCGATGTTACCCCATCATAAAAGAAATAGCGGTGGATAACACTTCTGTTATCCGCCGCACTGCTTGATAACTTTATTCTAGAGTATAGCATACAGTGGGATGATGTCAAACTGGCCGACTTTTGATGTATCAGTAACTCTCACCAAGGCAGGCAGATAGGCAAATGAAGTGTGACTTGAGGAAGACAACTTGCAATTGTCTACCTTCACATTCTACAATCTTGAAGAGAAGCAATTCGGCGAGTGGACAATCACATCTATACTGGTGTTTATTACACATTAGTTGCGGGCACACAGAAAACATCTAGTGTTGGCCTGATATGCGGTAAAGGATATCGTATGCGACGTACAAAAATTGTTTGTACTATTGGGCCCGCTACCAATAGCGATGAAAAGTTGGAACAACTCGTACGTGCGGGTATGAACGTTGCTCGCCTCAATTTTTCGCATGGCATGCAGGATGAGCACGCTCTTGTCATTGAACGTATTCAAGCTATCTCTGCTCGTCTCGGCTGTTCAATAGCCATCTTGCAGGATCTGCAAGGGCCGAAGATTCGTACTGGGCTGTTACAAGGTGGACAGCCGGTAGAGCTGGTTGATGGCGCAAGAGTAACCATTACTACCCGACCTGTGATAGGTGATGCTCAAACCATTGCGACAACGTATGAGTTACTGCCGCAGGATGTGAAGGTAGGCGATCGCATTCTCCTGGACGATGGACTAATAGAACTGCGTGTAGTTGATCGTACTCAGACTGATGTGCACTGCCTGGTAGTACATGGAGGCCTGTTAGGTGAGCATAAGGGTATTAATTTACCAGGTGTTGCTGTCAGTGCACCGGCGTTGACAGAAAAGGACCTGGACGATCTCCGATTTGGAGTGAAGCATGGTGTTGACTATATCGCGCTCAGCTTTGTGCGCAGGCCAGAGGATGTGTTAGAGGCTAAAAACCTGATTCGGCAGTTACAAACTGAGCAGAAAGCTGGTAAACGTGTGCAAGTGCCGATCTCTTTGATAGCCAAATTAGAAAAACCAGAGGCAGTTGCCCGGCTTGACGAAATACTTGAGGTGGTGGATGGTGTCATGGTGGCACGAGGTGATCTTGGCGTCGAGATGGCTCCTGAGAAGGTACCACTGATCCAGAAGCGTATCATTAGTCGATGCAATGAGCAGGGACTACCGGTGATCACGGCCACACAGATGCTCGAGTCGATGATTACTAACCCGCGCCCAACACGAGCGGAGGCCAGTGACGTAGCTAATGCGATCCTGGATGGAACAGATGCCGTTATGCTTAGCGGCGAAACAGCCGTTGGGGCTTATCCGATTGAGGCTGTAGGGATGATGGTGCGTATCGCACTGGAGACAGAAAGCAGCGAACTCATAACTCTTCGACCTCAGTGTAAGCAGCTTAACCAGGCGCATGCTGTTAGCCACGCGGCTCGTGCCCTCTCTGAAGAGGCTAGCGTTCAATCCATTGTGGTATTCACTCGTTCTGGTGCCTCGGCCCATCTAATCTCAAAAGATCGCCCTCGAACGCATATTCTGGCCTACACTCCCTCCGAACGAGTCTACCGTCAGCTGGCGCTCTGGTGGGGGGTCTGGCCTTACCAAATTGAAATGTATGGGACGACCGAGGAACTGATTGCCGTTGTAGAGCAGCGCCTGCTGCAAGATAAACTTGTCCAGCTTGGAGAACATGTGGTGATTATGGGTGGACTGCCTATTGCTAGCCAGGCACGGACGAACTTTGTGAAATTGCACAGAGTCGGCGACGGACGCCAGCCCGCTAAAAATTGACATTGACAATTCCCGCCTTGCATGCTATCCTATTGAAGCCGTAGTTCAGGGGCGCTGTATGCGCCGCGCTCGAACGTGGTGCTGCAATAAATACAGACCCCAAAGTGGGGAAGAGGTGAGAATAACAAAGCATGACTGTCAAAATTCGTTTAAAACGTATGGGCATGAAGAAGACGCCCAGCTATCGCGTAGTCGTTGCCGATTCGCGTTTTCCGCGCGACGGTCGTATTATTGAGAACCTTGGTTGGTACAATCCCCTGGTAGAACCATCCATTATCAAAATTGATGAAGAGAAGACGCTTGGTTGGCTGAAGAATGGCGCTCAACCATCTGACTCTGTGGCTCAACTCCTCAAACGCACGGGATTGCTTGAGCGTTTTGAGCAGACGAAAGCCGCTGCCAAATCAGAAACTGAATAATAGCATTAACAGTAAGGGTTGGATTGGATATGCGTAAACTGGTTGAGTACATCGCTCAGTCGCTCGTCGATGATCCGTCCGCTGTACAGGTGCGCGAAGTACGCAATGATCGCAATGCCCTGGTATTGGAGTTGCATGTTGCACCAGATGATTTCGGCAAAGTGATTGGTCGCCAGGGGCGAGTTGCCAGGGCGATGCGTACACTGCTACGTGCAGGCGGAGCTCGTGAAGGTCGCCATACCTCATTAGAAATCTTGTAGAGGACATCGGCTGTGCCAAAGCCAAATGAAACAGAGTGGGCTACTATTGGAAAAGTGGTAGCCCCTTTTGGTATACACGGTGAGATCAAAGTTCTTTCACTGACTGATATCCCCAATCGCTTCGCGGAGCTGGAAGTGATTTATCTTGGCTCTGATCATATCCGTCACACCATCAAAAGCGTTCGCCCTTATAAAGGTGATATGGTGGTGATGAAATTAGCAGGCATCGAGGATGCTAACACTGCCGAGACACTGCGCAACTTTGACCTCAGCATTCCCCTGAGCCAGCTGGCGCCATTACCCCCAGATTCATACTACCAGCATGATATAATCGGGCTGGAGGTGGCGACGATTGATGGCCAGAATGTGGGAAAGATCGTCGATATCATGGTGACGGGAAGCAATGATGTGTATATTATCGAGGGGAAGACACCTGGGCGAGAGGTCCTGATTCCTGCGATCAAAGACGTGATCAAGCAAGTTGACCTTATCCGTAAGTTGATGTATATTGAACCCATGAAAGGTTTGTTGGATGACGTTGAAATAGTTGCCAGCGCTGAAGAGGAGGATGAGCAATCGGTAGAAACTACCGATAGTTGAAATAATACGACCAGGTTCTGTGTTTTCTATAGTGGAACTTAATGAAACTCATGTACGCTTAGGGGCGTATAGGTGGTAAATAACATGTAAGAGAAACCATGTACATATCATGGTAACTCATTGCTATAGTGAGGCACAGATCTTGTAGGGAGATTATCTCATGGCTGACCATATCCCAACTTTTGCTGACATATGTAGCGCAATAGCCGATGGCCAGGTTGCTGCTACGATTGAGGACTCGATGTACCAGTTGAATGTATATGAACTGCGTCGTTACCTCAATAAGTTTCGTTCTTTACCCGTTATTTCTAGCGCAGATGGCCAGGATTCCTCTCCACATTCCGATATACAAAACTGGTCTGTTCCGATCCAGTCTTCCGTTGCATAGGCCCTAGTGGCCGTTTTTTTTAGGCTTTTTCGGGTTTGAGCGGTTGCGCAAAAGGCAAAGAAGAACTATAATTGATAAAGTCTGGAGGTTAAAGGCTTTCGGGCGAAGGAATCAATTGCTATGTTCGCGTTTTTTGCCATACAAATCAACGCGAGACCGCGTACACTACGGGCATTATGCCTGGCGATGTAGAAAGGTTGTTCATGGAGCCACTTGATACAGACATGGAAGACACGATGCGTGAACCGCGTCAAGCAACTCCTGGTTCACGGCTGAATGCATTATTGATTCTCCCATCGCTTGGAATACTCCTGATTCTGTTCTTTATTGCTGCGGCCGTCTTCCAATTCGATGTTTCTGGGCTGGTAGACACAATAATGGGCCTGATGATACTATTCTTTATCGTGTTGGTAGGAATGCTTTTCTGGGCATTAGCACCACGTGCTAACCGTGCGAACAAAGCATAACTGTTTTTGCTGTTAGACTAGGCCAGTAGCATATTTATAACTACTGGCCTAGTCTAATTGTTTCCATCCTTGTGCATCGACTTCCATACCAAATTTCTCTCCCCACATTACTCGCGCCAACAACTCAGCGGATTCTACCAGTCGTGGCCCAGAACGGTTGAGATAGTGGTTGCCATCTATGGCATAAACTCGTCCCGCCTGTACTGCTTGTAGCGATTGCCACAGGGGATGCCTCTGCAACAAAGGGAGATCTATCATCGTGCGTTCGATTGTAAAACCGCAAGGTGAGAGGACCAGGATGTCGGGGTCAGCCTGACGCAACTCTTCCCAGCTGAGCCAGGGTGAATGCATTCCAGTTTCACCGAAGATGTGCTCGCCTCCGGCGCATGCCACGAGTTCAGGGGTCCAGTTCCCTGCACCCATCAATGGATCGAGCCACTCTAAAACAGCAACCCGTGGCTTAGTTCCGAAGCTGGAAGTAACATTATACATCTCATTCAGCCTCTTCTTATAGCCATCGACTAGTTGTTCGGCTTGCCTGCGTTTACCCAGCGCCTGACCGACGCGCAAAACATCATTCCAAACGTCACTCAACTGATAGGGGGACAAAGAGATGATGCGAGGTTGAAGCCCTGTCAACTGTTGAACGGCTTGCATGACATCGCGTTCACTTACGGCACAGACTTCGCATTGTGTTTGGGTAAAAATTATGTCTGGCTGCAAGGCTTGCAACTGTTCTACATCGATAGCGTAGATACTGAGAGCTTTGAGAGCAGCGCTTTCTGACGCTGGTGATGCGTGTGCAAGCTGCTTGATTTGTTCATCAATCTGAGCACTACTACCTCCAGTATCGATCTGCACCCTGCTGACCACAGGTAACGAGCGTACCTGTGGAGGAAAATCACATTCGTGCGAGCGTCCCACTAGTTGGTCCAGGCAGCCCAGTTGATAGATCATCTCAGTTGCGCTCGCGAGTAAAGAAACGATTCTCATGCTTGACCCTTTCACCGTTAGCTTCTTCTTTATCGTGGGACCATTACTCGTAGCCGCTCGTTTGCCAGGCGGACATGCATCGGCGTTTGACCTCGCACCTCTCCATCTAATGTCACATCCTGTGGATCGGCCTCTGTCGAGATAATGATACCTTGAGCCTGTAAATGATGAATACCTGGGATACGACTTAAATCGGCGGGATTGTGCGCAAATGAGGAAGAGTCCTCAGATGATTCAGGAGCTATAGACTGCTTTTGCATATCAAAAAATTGTGCGAGCTTTGTGCTAAGCTTCCTCGTTACTATCTCCTCAATCACCACGATATCCAGCAGCCGGTCATTCACTTGTGCGCCTGGAATGGATAGATGCCATGCTCCGCCAAATATGGGGGCA
>Ga0209027_1000165_pt1 | contig 20448 bp, 18 predicted proteins | sample GraSoi013_1_20cm_3_FD_185821 | JGI IMG/M metagenome (GOLD analysis project Ga0209027, IMG submission 185821) | Grasslands soil microbial communities from the Angelo Coastal Reserve, California, USA - Sample 09_27_2013_1_20cm (SPAdes) (version 2) | ecosystem: Environmental > Terrestrial > Soil >...
TTGAACGGCGGCTGCATCGGTTGGCGGTCGCGCTGGTGGCGGCGGGGGTCGCCTGGACCGCCCTGCTCCTGGCGCAGTACTACTACCTGATTCGGACCGACGTCGGCCCGCCCTGGCGCGACTTCCTGATCGGCCAGCTGCAGGCCATCGTCTATGTCCCGCGCCTGTTCATCCAGGGGACGATATTGCGAGAGGTCGCCGACGGCGCCTGGCTGCTGGCCCTCTACACCGCCCTGGTGATCGCGGCCGTCGTGGCCGCGGCCATGACGCTCGGCCTGCGGACCGCGCCGCGAGTCAATGGCCGGCCCGGCGGAGGTATACCGAGTCTGGATAGCTCTGAAAGGCCAGCTCGTAGTCTCGTGCCAGTACCGGCGCGATTTCCGGCCACTGGCTGAGCGCCTCCTCCGATGTGACGATCAGCTGTGGCTGCATCGCGTCCACTCGGTCGGCGACCGCCGACGCTGAGCCCAGCAGCACGACATTGTTGTAGACCGGCGCCGTCGGCAGAGCCAGCGGAAGGTCCGCCAGCAGGTAGAGCCAGGCGGACGATGACCAGATCACCGCGCTCGACTGCGAGAGACCGTGCTCGCGAATCCAGGCGGCGGTGGCCTCGTCGGCGGGACTGCGGATGTCGAGCTGCGCGGACCATGCGGTGCGCTGCTGTCCCAGCTGTGCCTTGGGCCAGGCGGCGTAGGCCTGGAGCGCATTGAAATCGGTTCCGGCCACCAGCGCGAGTGGCACGGTCACGGCGAAGGCGGCGGCCAGCGGCGCGAGTCTCCAGCGGACCGGCAGACGAATCGGACGGATCGACCCAAGCGCCAGGATCGTCGGCGCCAGTGCCGGCACCAGGAAATGCGGGTAGGGCCGGTTCGCGATTGACGACACCGCGAGCTCCGCGCAGGCCCATAACCAGAGCGGCCACGTCGCCCGCACGTCGCGCCGGGCGGTGAATGCGCCGAGCAGAGCCAGCGCCGGCCCCAGAATTCGCAGGCCGATGCCGAGCAGGGACTTGGGCGCACTGAAAGCGACGTACGAGTGGTAGAAGCCGACGAGCGCGAAGGCGACCGCCGGGATCCCAGCCACGACCAGTGCCGGCGCCAGCCAGCATACGACGACGGCGACGAAACCTACCCCAAACCCGAGCAGCGCCCGGCGGCTGACGCCCGGCGTGAGCGCGATGATCAAGGCAAAGGCCGCCGTATCCGCCATGGCGGTCTGCTGCAGCCCGACCGCAACCCCCAGCAGCCCGCCGGCCAGCGCGGCCCACGTCCAGTGTCCGGCCGCACCACCCGACATCGGAATCACCCGAGTTAAGACCAGGAAGCCAGCCCATGTGGTCGGCGCGATCAGCAGGCTCTCGGGCAGCAGCAGTTCCGCCTCGAACAGCGGCAGGCCGATGGCCAGCCCGAAGGCAACGCTGGTGATCAGGGCCCTGCGGGGCGAAAGAAGTCGGCGAGCCATGAGCCCGACCGCCAGCAGCGCCAGCAACCCGCTGATGAAGGTGAGCGCGTGGAGGCCGGCCTCCTTCGGGCCAAACAGGCTGAGGGGCAGTGCCACCGCCCAGATATGCAGCGGTGGCTTGTTGGTCCAGGCCTGGGCGTAGAGAGGCACTCCGCGCAGCACGGCCCGGGCCGTCGTCGCGTAGCCTGCCTCATCCGTGTACCAGTGCGGCTCGAAAAATGAGGGGACCCGGCAAATCGTGTAGACGAGCAGCGCTGGGACCAGCCAGGTCCAGCGGCGCCAGGTCACGGCTCGGCCGCCAGGTGCTCCCGGACGATGGCCTGGCAAAGCGCGACGTCACGAGTAGCCTCCGCCGCGGTCGTACGCGGCTCGCGATCGCTGACCACACAATCGTAGAACTCGAGCAGCTCGCGTTTGAACGCCTCCTCATAGGAGACGGTTTCATCGGTTCGCCAGGATCGCGCGCTGTCGGGACTTCCCCCTTCCAGCACCAGCTGAGTGGGCGCGTTGCGCAAGAAGGGCGACGGGAAGACCAGGGTGGCCCGCCCTTTCGGGCTGAAGAAGGCGAATTCCTGCCGGTAGCGGGCGATGCCATCCTGCAGGTTGACCCAGGCCATCGACGCTGACGTCTGGGGGAACTCGATGTGCAGGCTGACCGCCGCCTGGGTGACGTTGGCGAAACGCAACCTGATCGGGTCACCAAGCAGGCCGCGCATCAGGTTGATGTCGTGAATCATGCTGTCGAGCAGCGCGTGGCGGTAGGCCGACCGCAGCGTCGGATCGCCGATCCCGATCGCCGATGTGACGCGCGCCTCGTCATCGGCCTGAGATGCGCTGACGGTCTGAGCATCGATGTCGGTGCCTCGAACGATCGGGTAGTGGCCGACGTACCACTTGAGCGGATGCTCTGCCGTCGTCGAGCTGGCAAAACGCAGCGGCGAAAAACTGCGCAGCTCCTCAGCCATTCGCTCAACGGCGGGGTCGTACCGCTTCATGTACCCCACCATGATTCGGACGCCTGCCTTCTGCCCGGCCGCGACCATCGCCTGGCCTTCGGCTTCTGAGAGGGCGATCGGCTTCTCGACGAAGATGTGCCGGCCCGCCTGGGCCGCCGCCACCACGATCGGCTCGTGGCTGCCGCTGGTGAGCACCATCACGGCGTCCAGCGGTTCCTGGAGGAGCGCCGCCCAGTCGGTGAATCGGCGGCTGACGCCGTAGGCATCGCCAATTCGGTCGACGACGGTTCGCGACAGGTCACAGAGGGCCGCGATCTGGAAGCGATCGCTGAGCTCCCGCAAGTAATGCAGATGCATCACCTGGGCGATGAGTCCGCAACCGATGACGCCGATGCGCAGTCGAGCCTGAGCCAAGCTGGGCGCGACTATACTCCGGTGGTCGATGGCCGGTCAATCTGCCGCGTGTCGCCGCTGACCCCATCGATCGCCATCGCCGGCGCACCGGTGTCGTTCGGCGCCTTTGAAGTCACAGTCGGCGTCGATCCACATGTCCCCGATGCGCTGGCGGTGCTCGATGCGGTGGCGCGCGCCGGGTACGCCGGCATCGACCTCGGACCGCCCGGCTACCTCGGAAATGGCCGGGAGCTGTCGGATCGACTTCACGAACGTGGCCTTCATCTCGCCGGCGGCTACATCGCGATGCCGTTCTCCGAGCCGGATCGGATGCCGTCCGCGCTGACCGAGCTGGGCCGTCTGCTCGATATCTTCGACGGCGTGAAAGGCGATGCCCCGATGCCGCCGCGAGCCACCCTCGCGGATGCCGGTTCCGACGACCGCCGGCGGACGCCGGGCCGCGCGCATGACGATCCGTCCCTGATGCTCGATGCGGCCGGCTGGAGCCGGTTCGCCGACGGCATCGACCGGGCAGCCGATCTCTGCCGCCGGCGCGATTACGAACCGACCTTCCATCATCACGGCGCGAGCTACGTCGAAACGCCCCAAGAGATCGGTGAGTTGCTCGACCGGACCGACGTCGGACTCTGCCTCGATACCGGTCACCTGGTGCTCGGGGGTGGCGATCCGCACCAAGCAGTGATCGAGTGGGCCGACCGGATCAATCACCTTCACCTCAAGGATGTTCGCCGGGCCGTGATCGATCGGGTGATCGCCGCTCAGGGCGTGATGATGGACTTCTGGCGCGAGGGTGCCTTCTGCCCGTTGGGCGACGGTGATCTCGACATCGACGCGATCCTGCGGGGGCTCCGCGACCGGGGTTTTGGGGGCTGGCTGGTGGTGGAGCAGGACATGCTGCCCCGGCCGGACGACTCCGTCGATCGCGCCGCCCGCGACCAGCAGCGAAACCGCGAGTATCTTCGGACCCGCGGGCTGTGAGCGGTCCTTTCCCCTCCCCCTCCGGGGGAGGGCAGGGTGGGGGTCTGGTTCGAAACGCGAGCGAGGGCATCAATCCGAAGACGGCCGGCTGGACGTATTTAAGCTTTCGCACCGTGCGCTGTCGCGCCGACGACGTTCTGGCCGGGGAGACCGGCGCCGACGAGACGGCCCTGATTTGGCTGGGCGGACGCGCGGACGTCGACGGCTTCGGGCAGGTTGGCGAACGCGAGGACGTCTTTACGGGATTGCCGTCGGCCATCGTCCTTCCGCCTCAGACCGCCTACCGGATGCGCGCCCGGTCGCCGCTGCACCTCGCCATTGTCTCGGCGCCCGCCGAGGCGGCACCCGCTGCGCGCCTGATCCGCCCGGGAGACGTGCGGGTGGAGATCCGGGGCACCGGCGTGACCCAGCGAAAGATCCACTGGATCCTGTCGGAAAAGGAAGCCGCGGCCCGCCTCTTGCTGGTCGAGGTGCTGACGCCGGCCGGCCACTGGTCGACCTATCCTCCCCACAAGCACGACGAGGACACCCCGGGGGTCGAGCGCGCCCTCGAGGAGCTCTACTACTACCGGTTCAACCCGGAGCAGGGCTTCGCCTTCCAGGGGATCTACACGAAGCCCCCACCCCAACTCTCCTCTACTTCTCCCTCCCCCCTTGCGGGGCAGGGTCGGGGTGGGGGGTCTCCCCTCAATGTCTCCATCCGCGCCCGCCACGATGATCTCGTCCTGGTCCCTCGTGGCTATCACGTGGTCTCCGCCGCGCCGGGATACGACTGCTACTACCTGAACGCAATGGCCGGCGCCGTTCGCGAGTGGCTTTTCACCACCGACCCCGACCACCAGTGGTTGATGGACTGGAAGAAAACATGACCGAGGTCGTGGTGATGGGCCGGCTGAGCGCCGACATCTACCCGACGCAGTTGCGCACGGCTCTACGCGACCAGCGCAGCTTTACCCGCTACGTCGGCGGCTTCGCCGGCAATGTCTGCACCGGCCTGGCGCGGCTTCAGGTATCCACCGCGATCGTGAGTAAGGTGGGCAACGACGGACACGGTGAGTTCATCCGCGATTTCCTGTCGGGCGAGGGCGTCGATGTGGATTGGCTCGGTGTCGACCACACCCTAAACACGCCGGTCGTCTTCTGTGAGATCTGGCCGCCCGATCGCTTCCCGCTGCTCTTCTATCGAACGCCGACCTGTCCCGATTGGGAGCTGAAAACGAGCGACTTCGACCTGGAGGCCCTCGCCAATGCGCCCATCCTGCTCGTGTCCGGCACGGGACTGGCGCGCGAGAACAGCCGCGTCGCGCATACGGCCGCGCTCGAACAGCACCGCCATACGGCGATCCTCGACCTCGACTACCGTCCACCGTTCTGGGCAAACGCGAACGCCTATCGGGACGCGATCCAGGCGGTGCTGCCGCGTACTGACATCGTGGTCGGCAACGAGGACGAGGTTCGGGCCGCGACCGGTGTTGACGATCCGCGCAAGGGCATCGACAGCTTGCGATCCCTGGGCGCTGGCGTCCTGATCCTCAAGCGAGGTGGGGAAGGCGCGATCCTGTTCGATAGCGACCAGGTACTCGAGGTGCCACCGGTCAGGATGGAGGTCGTCAACGGCCTGGGAGCCGGTGATGCGTTTCTGGCCGCGCTCACGCACGGGGTCCTGCGTCGCATCGACCTCCCGACGGCGGTGCGGCAGGCCAACTGGGCCGGCGCCCACGTCGCCAGCCAGATTCCCTGCTCGGAAGCCATGCCCTTCCTGAAAGACCTGGAGGCGGCCTCTACGGTGCGACCTTGACGATCGTAATTCACCGCGTGTAGAATTATGCCTGTTGTGAATCGCGCAAGAGCGCAGACGATCCTCCCGCCACTGGTCGGCGGCTTGCTCATCTTGGTGGCTTTGATCGGGCTCATCGGAACGGCCATCAAGAATCCGCAGCCGCACGACATCAGGGTCGGCCTCGTCGGCCCGACGCCGGTCCTTGAGCAAATGTCGACCGCGTTCGCCTCGAACGCGCCGGGCGCATTCCAGTTCACCACCTACGCCTCCGAGGGCGCCGCCCGGGCAGCCATCGATGACCGCTCGGTCGACGGCGCTCTCGTGCTGGCGGCGGGAGGCCCGCGACTGATCGTCGCGGGCGCGGCCGGTGACGCGGTGACCGGCGTAATCACCGGCGCCTTTACGAACGTCTTCAAGACGCAGGGCCAGACGCTGACGGTCGAGACGGTTCATCCCTTTGCCAGCGCCGATCCGCACGGGTTGATCCTCTTCTTCGTCGTGCTGGCCGTCGTGGTCTCCACCCTGGTGGCAATGGCAGGGTTCGGGCTGCGAAGCCAGAGCGGCTTCGGCCTGCGGCTGACCATGGTGGTTGTGTACGCCGTGCTGGCGGCGCTGGTTGGAATGGGCATGGCGCGCTGGATCGCGGGGGACTACGGCTCTGGATTCTGGGTCGCGACCGCCCTGGTCGCGCTGGGATCGGCCGCCGTGGGGGCGGTCGTGGCGGGCAGCGCCCGGTTGCTCGGGGCACCCGGCGTCGTGCTGGCGGCGATCATCGTGGTGCTGCTCGACCTGGTCTCATCCGGAGGCCCGCTGGGTAGCAACCTGCTTCCCGACTTCTATCGCTGGCTGGCGCCGGGCATGCCGGTGGCCCAGCTCTACAGCGCGATGCGGAGCGCGCTCTACTTCGACAACGGCGGCATCGGCTATCCGGTCGCCGTGCTGGGCGCCTGGCTCGCGGCTGGCATCGTGCTGATGGTGGTGGCCGAGCTGATCCGGTCCCGGCTCCACCCGCGAATCGCGCCGGCACCCGCTCGATAACCCGCCGGTGGCGCGAACCGGCCGGCGGCCCGGAGCGGGTGGCACGCGGGACAAGATTCTGGCGGCGGCCCGCTCGCACTTCGCCGATGTCGGCTTCGAGGGCGCGACGATCCGCGGAATCGCCGCCGCGGCGAAGGTCGACCCAAAGCTCGTCCTCCACTACTTCGAATCCAAGGAGGGCGTCTTCATCGCCGCCGTCGACTTCCCGTTCGACCCGGCCATCGCCATCCCGCCGCTCCTCGAGCCCGGGCTCGATGGGCTCGGGTCGAGACTGGTGCGCTTTTTTCTCGAAACCTGGGAGTCGCCCGCGGGCAGCCCCATGCTCGCGCTGATTCGGTCGGTGGTCTCCAGTGAGCGGGCGGCTGCCATGCTCCGCGACTTCGTGACGCGCGAGGTGCTGGCGCGGTTGGCCAGGGTCTTAGACCTGGATCAACCGCATCTTCGCGCCAGCCTGGTGGGCAGCCAGCTTGTCGGGCTGGCCATGCTTCGCTATGTTGTCAAGGTGGAACCGCTCGCATCAGCTCCAGCGGCGCGCGTTGCCGCCTGGATCGGCCCGACCCTCCAGCGGTACCTGACCGACCCGGCTGCGACCGCTGGCGGCCCCAAAAAAAGGACGCTGACGACATGAAGACCGAGGAGCAGAACCTCCTCCGTTTCTATGACGGCTGGCGGCTGGCGAACGACCGCCTCGCCGAAATGATCGGCTCGCTGACTCGCGAGCAGCTCGCGCTAAGGCCCGCCGCCAATCTCTGGCCGATCTGGGCGACCACGGCGCACGTCGCCGGCATGCGGGTCTACTGGTTATGCACCATCCTCAAGGAGCCGGGAGCCGAAAGCACGCCTTTTGACAATCCGACCGGCGAGGGCTGGGAGGACGAGCTGAGCCATCCCCGTGATTCGAGTGAGCTCACCTCCGCGCTCGCCTCAACCTGGCAGATCGTGCAGCGGTGCCTCGAACGGTGGACGCCGGACATGCTTGCGGAGGAATTCCGCCGGGAGCGTGATGGGCAAATCCAGATCCATTCTCGCCAGTCGGTGCTGATGCGTATGGTCACGCACGATGGTTATCACTGCGGCGAGATCTCGCAGACGCTTGGAATCCACGGACTGAAGGAGCTCGACATCTGGACCGGTCGTGCTCGGATCTCGCCTGTCGGCTAGCGCCGACGCCTGCTCAGCAAGGCGACGGTCTCGTGACCCAGAAAGAAGATCACAAAAACGCCGACCAAAAATGCCATGAGCGCGGCAAGTACCCAAACCCAGAGGCCGGTGACGTACAGGGCTGCCTCGGCGCCAAGCGCGGCGGCGACCACCAGCCCGCCAAACCACAGCTGCGCCGCGGTGGAAAGCCGAAGCACCTGCGTCGCTAGCCAGGCGCCAAGCACCCCCGAAATGAGGAAGACCGCCAGAGTCAGGAAGTACCACAGCCAGAGATGGAAAATGATGATCACAGGGGTGGCAACCAGCGCGAAAATTATCGAAGCGGTCTGGACTACAGCATCGGAGTCGCTCGAACTGGTGGCAAGGCGTGCCTGCGCCTCTTGTGCGTGCAAGTCCTGTTCGATTCGTTGGTGTAAGGCGATGGCCGTCACCGGCAGACCGGCGGCACGCTGAAGGTCCGCAATCCGTAGCTCGATTGGTGGATGCGTGTCGAATAGCCCATTGAGCCAGTGCCGGTAGTGCTCGAGCGGATTGTCAATAAACATGCCGGCAGTGGCATGGTTGAAGCCAGTTGGGATCCGGCTGCTGCCCTCCAGCTTCGTCAGGGCACTGATCAGCCCCGTTGGTTCTCCGGCAAGCTCGGCGCCCGCGGCATCCGCCAGGGATTCCCTCGAGCGCGAGACGGCCAGTTGAATAATCGGACCGATCAGGAGCCCGATGGCGTAGAGAGCAGCCCCGAGAACGATCAGCGCGATGGCTCCGCGCTCACCCTCTTCCCGATTGGTGTTGACGCGAGCGGCGAGCTGCCATGCCAATCCGGCAAGCAGGAGAGCCGTGCCGACGACCGTACTGACGATCAGCAGGAGCAAGATGTCGCGATTCTTGATATGGCTGAGCTCGTGGGCGACAACGCCATCGAGCTCATCGTCACTCATCACGTCGAGCAGGCCAGTGGTGACCGTCAGCGCGGCATGCCTCGCATCGCGCCCAGTGGCGAAGGCATTCGGCGCCGGATCTTTTATGACGAAGACGTTGGGCTTTGGAAGGCCGGCGCGGCTCGCCAGCCGCTCCACCGCGCGGTGCAGCCGCGCAAAGGCCACGGGATCAGCCGGCTCCGCCCGGGAAATTCGCAGCACCGCGGCGTCCCCACGGAAGTAGCCATAGGCGGAAGCAGCCAGGGCGATGATGCCGAGGGCGACGGCGCTCGGCAACGCACCACTGAATCCGGCCACGAAGTAGCCAATTAGCCCGCCGGCGCTAAGCCATACCCCGAGAAACACAATGAGGAGGGCTGCAGTCTTGACGCGATTACCCATGGCGAGGCGCGACAGGGCTCCCATCATGAACCCTTAACGCCCGCGGGGGCAAAACGGCTCGGGTTGCGCCAGACTACTGCCATGGTTCTTATGAGGCTAGTGCGAGTTGTTGCGACGATACTCGTCCTTGTTCTCGCGACCTACGCCTTGTGGACGGTGTACGAAAACACGCTGACGCCGGCCGCCCTGGATCAGGGCGCCGCCGCCAACGCAAAACCTATACCCCGGGGTGTTCTCTCCCCGACGGCAGCTCGGGCGCTGAAAGCTTACGGCGGCGAGGCGGTCTGGAAGAATGCGACCACAGTCGAGAGCACCGTCACGGTGGGAGGTCTCCTGTTTCAGCTGAAGGGGGCCGGCATCCCGCCTCACGCAAAGATCACCGTCGATATTCGACGTCCCCACACCGTCATCGATCCCGTCGACGAATCTGGTGACATCGGCGTTCTGGACGGTTTCAGTGTGTCGATCGTCTCGCCGGGTGGCGTGGTCCTCGAGCAGCGCGCCGATGCGCGGGAGCATCTGCAGAATGCCACCATCAGCACCAAGTGGGATCGGTTAAACCTGGTGTACTTCCTCGGCTATGCCTTTTGGGGCTACTACAGTCTCCCCTACCAGCTGATGCGGAGTGACATCGAATGGACTGAGCTCCATGACGGCGTGCTCCAAGCCGACTATGGAACAAATCTGCCGGTCCACAGCCGCATCCAGCGATTTTGGTTCGACAGGAGCAGCGGGCTCCTGCGGCGCAATGACTACACGCCCGTAGCAGCCGCGCGCGACGCGAGAGCGGCCAACGTGGTCTTTGCCCATGGAGTCTCCAACCGCATTCCTTATACGTCAAAGCGCCGGGTGAAGATCTCGCTTGGCCAGTACGGTTGGGTTCTTCCTTTTCCCGACTTCATCACGATCGATGTGGAGAAGTGGGCGTTGCGGTGACGTCCTCGAAGCTCCACCTCGCGCCAGTCGAGCAGGGGCAGGGCATGATCTGGGGAATCATCGCCGTGACGAGCCTGATCGCCATGGCACTGTCCGTCTACCAGCTGACTCGTCCTGGGATGTTGTTCGGTCTCACTGAATACGACGATGGCGTCTACTTCGGCTCGGCGATCAGGCTGGTCAACGGCGCACTGCCATATCGGGACTTCGTTCTGGTCCACCCCCCGGGCTTCGAGCTGCTTGCCAGCCCGGTCGCATTGGTTTCACGGGCGAGCGGCACCCGAGACGCGATGGCAGCGGTCAGGTTGTGCATGCCACTGGTCGCAGCCCTCAACGTGCTGCTGGTTGGCGCATTGATCCGACATCGTGGCCGGCTTCCGACGCTCGTTGGCGCCGGCCTGATGGCAATATTTCCGGCGGAGGTCGGTGCAACGCATACCGCGCTGCTCGAACCCGTGCTTGACCTTTTCTGCTTGCTCGGCGCGCTGCTGGTCTTCCACGGAGAGATGCTCGGCGGACGACGGCAGCTGTTGCTCGGCGGAGTCGCCATGGGATTCGCCGGCACGGTCAAGGTCTGGGCGGTAATCCCGGTCCTCGTCATTGCGGTGTTGTGCCTGCCTCAGGTTTGGCGCCGCTTGGCGCCCTTCATCTCCGGGGTGGCGATCGGCTTCGCCGTCCCGACTCTGCCGTTTGTCATCGCCGCGCCCGGATCCTTCTACCGTGACGTGGTGACCACCCAGCTGGCCCGGGTCGCAGGCTCGGGCCGCATCCCGTTCACCATCCGTCTCGCGGATCTGACGGGAGGCCCGAGAATCTTCCATGGGTGGCTCGCTGTCCCCCTGGCGATCGGGATCGCGGCCGTGGTCATCGCAGCGCTTACCCGGTCGACTGGGCACCCAACCACATTCGAGTGGTTTGCCGTTGGATCGACGGTCGGAGTCGCCGCGCTTCTGATGTTGCCGGCACAGTTCTACGGCCACTACGCCGCCTTTATCGCGCCCTTTCTGGCGATGGCTGTCGCCAGCGCCGTTGGGCTCCTGGTGCCGCCGACTTTACTGCGGACCGGTCTGGCGATCGCCGCGCTCGGACTCATCGCGCTTACCGCCAACCATGTGAGGGTCATCGGCGGAGAGCATGCGGCGGACAGGGCCCTGAGCATCGATGCCGTCATTCCCCCGCGCGCATGTGCCCTGGCGGACAGTCCAGCGGACCTGATCACCGCCGACCGTTTTGTTTCGGCCTCGCCAGGCTGCGGCGACAACATCACCGATCCGTATGGCACCACCATCTCGTATGGCGGCTCGAAGCCTGCAGCGGTGGCGGTATGGCGGCACGCCTTCGAGAACACTGATTACCTGGTGCTCTACTCGCTCCGTAACGGACGCATCCCCCTGGTACCGTCCCTGCGCGCCGAGCTCGACGCTCATTTCACGTTGGTGAGTACGGATAGCCTGCTCATCTACGTGCGCAACGGCTTGCCAGCCATCTCCGAGCGCCAGGGCGGGTAAAGTCCACGCTGGGGAGCGATGCCAGGCAACAACCTACCGGCGCAGCTGACAAGCCTGATCGGCCGGGAGCGCGAGATCGGCGAGCTCCGGCAGATGCTCGCCCGCTCGCGGCTGGTGACCCTCACTGGGGCTCCCGGCTGCGGGAAGACTCGCCTGGCGCTCGCGGTGGCGACCGACGCCCGCGAGGCGTTCCCCGATGGAACCTTCATCGTCGAGCTGGGCCCGCTCGCCGACAGCGGCCTCGTTCCGCAGACCATCGCCACGACCTTCGGCGTTCGCGAAGGTCCAGACCGCCCGCTCATGGCCGCACTCCATGAGCATCTGCGGTTGAAGCTTCTCCTGCTCGTCCTCGACAACTGCGAGCATCTCCTGGATGCCTGCGCCAACTTCCTCGAAGCGACCTTAAGGGCATGCCCCACCCTGAGTGTGCTGGCCACCAGTAGGGAGCTGCTCGAAGTCAACGGGGAGCTCGCCTTTCGGGTCCCCTCGTTAACGTATCCCCCTGAGGGCACCGACAACACCTACGAGTACGAAGCCCCGCGACTCTTCGTCGATCGGGCGCAGCTGACGTTGCCGGCGTTCAAGCCGACTGCCGAGGATTGGCAGGCCATCGGCGCCATATGTCGGCATCTGGACGGCATCCCGCTTGCCGTTGAGCTCGCCGCCGCCAAGGTCGACGTGCTCTCCCCGGTTCGGATTCTCGATCACCTGAGCGATCGCTTCCGCCTCCTCTCAGGAGGTCGACGCCGTCCCGGGGGCAGACCACAAACATTGCGCGCCGCCATCGACTGGAGCTACGTGCTGCTCGTTCCCGCGGAGCAGAAAATGTTCAGGCGACTCGCCGTCTTCGGGGGCAGCTTTACGCTCGAAGCCGCCGCCGCGGTGGCGACTGCCGATGAGGTCGGCCGCGCTGACGTACTGGAGCTCGTGGCCCGGCTGGTGAAGAAGTCCCTGGTTGTGGCCCAGTCGAGCGACGGACAGGCTCGCTACCGCCTGTTGGAAACACTCAGTGAATACGGTCGCGAGAAGCTCCTGGCGCACGGCGAGCTGAGCGACGTCCGAAACCGCCATCTCCAGTTCTTCGCCGAAATGGCCGAGGCTGCCTTCAAGGAGTGGCGGACTGAAGCCCACAGCTCATGGCTGCAGCGGCTTTTATTGGATATCGAGAACCTCCGGCTGGCACTCGATTGGGCGCGCTCTCAGGACCGGAGCGCCTCGGTCCGGCTTTCCGGGGCGTTGGCCTGGTTCTGGTGGACTAGCGGCCGCCTCCTGGAAGGCGGCGAACGTTTGGCGGAGTCGCTCCAGCCACCGGAAGGGACCGACTTCGATAGAGCTCGGGCGCTCGATGGCGCCTGCATGATCGCGTACCACCACAGTGATTTCCTTGCTCTCGAGACGTTCGCGGCTGAACAGGTAATCGTCTGTGAACGCCTGGGCGATAGGTGCGGACTGGCTAGCGCCGTGACCGCACTAGCAGAGGTCGCTTTGTTCAAGGATCACGACGCGAAGGCGGCCCAGGCGTTACTGATGAAGAGTCTCGAACTGAGCACGACGGGCGGCTTCCTGACCCAGGAGAGCGAAGCTCTTACCATCCTTGGCCTGATCGGGTTCTGGCGGGACGATCTCGAAAGCGTGCCCCAGCCCTGGGAACGGGCGCTTCGGCTGAGCGAGCAGGTGAGTGACGTACCCCAGCGTATCCGGATGCTCGCGGATATGACCTGTCTCAACTTAATCCGAGGGCGGATCATTGACGCGGCCCGCTCTGCAGCTGCTGCGCTAGCCGCCTACCGCGCGACCCCGGGGCACCACAGTCTGGAGGAGATGCTGCTCCAGTGCTACGCGTGGCTCGCCGTCGAAGCCGGCGACATTGAGCGTGCGCTGCAATTGGAGGGCGCTAGCCGTGCCAGTTCAAGGTTGAGCGGATATGGAGAGCCGCCCACCTGGTCACGCTACTGGAATCCCGTCCTCCGCAAAGCCATGGCCACCGTGCCCGCCGAGGTGGTTGAGCGCGCGCTGAGCGAGGGAGTGCAGCTAGACATTGAGCAGGCCTTCGCGTTGGCGGAAGCCCTGGCAAGGCCAGCGCCGATTGCCGATCGGCGCTACGTTGAGATCGCCGGCGTCAAGCTGACTCGACGGGAGCTCGAGGTTGCGGTGATGGTAGCGAAGGGCATGAGCAACCGCCAGATCGCCGCCAGGCTGGTGCTCACAGAGCGCACGGTCGAGGGGCACGTCGAGAATCTGCTCAGCAAGCTCCACTTCCATTCGCGCGCAGCCGTGGCCGCCTGGGTGGTGGCGCAAAACGAACTGGCGGTTGAGCGCCCCCCCTAACCGCCACCGAAGTCACGTACCCGCTGACTCAAACGGCCTGCCGACGGAGGCCTCGCGCTAAGCCCGCCAAAATCAGGTACCCGCCCGAACCGAAAGCAGGTACTTCCCACGCTGCGCCGCGAAGAACCTCCGCGTAAGTTGGCGGCGGATGCAGGTCACGGACCCTGAACGATTCCGATCAATAGGAGGCCGGTAACGATGAGTCCCGCTTGCTATCGCCACTATTTGTTCCTGGCGGAAATGCGGCCGCCCCGGGATGGCGTCGATGAAATTGCGACGCAGGCCGCCCGCCTGGTCTTCGCGGCGATCATGGCGGCGCCGGACCTGCCCGCGGAGAGCTACGAAGGAAGGACGTGATTCACGTGGAGGTGAACCGCGAGGTGCTGTTTGTCGGGTCGGATCAACTACTGGAGCGTGGTAAGGGAGGCCGAGCAAGATGCGAAAGATCTATCGAGCGGTGGTAATCCCGGTGGTTGGCGCGGTCCTGCTCTTGAGCAGTGCCACCGTAGGCAGCGCCGCAACTGCAACACTCACCGGCGAAACCTTCACATGGGTCGGGGTACAGTTCAACGGTTTTTTCTCCTGTCAGCAGCGGACTCCACCCTCTCCGAGCAACATTTTCTATGAAGTCTCGACATTCTCGGGGGGAGGGGCAGCGACCGGACCATACCCCGGCAACTTCATCGAAGACGGCAACATTACCTTCGATAGTGGCACTGGCGTCATTACCGCTTGGGAGGTCGAAGACTTCAGGGTCGACGATTCCAGTGGCAACCTCACAGTGACGGGGACTAAACACCTGCCGCCCGGCGTGGGGACGGCAAGCTGCACCAACCTTTCCGCGACGAACCCTATATCGACGGGACAGGCATCCGCCGTGCTGGCCTACGACGCGACCATCAACACGACAAGCCCGCCAACGCAGGACAGTGGCACGTCGACGGTCACATTGGACTTCTCGACAGACGGCGATAGCGTTACAGGGTCGCACTTCTCCGAAACCTTTGGTGTTCTGACCACGGAGCAGCAACTCCAAGCTCTCATCGCCATCGTGCAGGGTCAGCAGCTTGGTCCTGGCAAGAGCCTCGCCACCAAGCTTATGGAGATCCTCGCCTCGGTACAGGCGGGAAAGATGAATACGGCGTGCAATCAGCTCCATGCCTTTGAACATGAGGTCGCTGCACAGTCGGGCAAGTCCCTTCCTGGCGACAATGGCCTGATGGCGGCGGCAATGCAAATCGAAGGTGCCCTGGGCTGTTGAGTCTCAAGTTGAGGGAGGGACGCATCCCTTCCTCAACCCACAGAGGGACGCTTGAAACGTGTTCTGAATGGCGAAACAGGGTTTGGCCTTTGATTCCAACCCCGAACGTCAAGGCCGCACACGCTCGCTACTGGTGCGAAGACGCCGTCCACGCGGCGATCTGGGCCCGTGAGTTAACCCCGAGCTTGTTCAAGATGTTGCGGACGTGACTGTCGACGGTATGCTCGGAGATGAAGAGCCGGGCTCCAATCTGCTTGTTACTCAGTCCATCAGCGACCAATTGCGCCACCTCTGCCTCTCGTTTCCCCAGCAACGCTGGCCGCGCAGTATCTGGTGACGCGCCGCCAACCTGTGCGGATTGACCAAGCGCGAGCCGCAACGCCGCGTCCCGGCTCAAGCTTTTTCCGGCCCTGAACTCGTCCTCGAACTTTGGTGAACCAAGCGCCGCGATCGCCGACTCTTTTGCCCGGCCTTGAAGTGGCGCGAGGATAGCGACCACACGCGCGCCCATCCGGGCCCGAACCACTTCTGCGGCGCCCAGAAGCTGTGCCGCGAGCCGCGCCTGGCCAGAGCTTGCGGCCAGCCAGCCAAGAGCATCAAGCACGTAATACTGCGGCCCCCGATCATCCAACTTGGCAGCGATTCGCAACGCTTCGGCAAACAGGGGTCTTGACGCCTCAAGATCGCCCGCCATCAGGGCGACCATGCCGAGGTTGATCAGCATCATTTCAAGGACGTAGAGGTCACCTGCGGCTCGGCTCAGACTTGCGCCTTCTGACGAGGCGGCTCTGACCGTTTCAAGATTGCCCTCGAAGAGCCCGTTGAGCGCCTGAGCTTGGAGGAAGGTGAGCCTGGCGGGGAGGTCATCAAGACGTGCCGTCACGAGTCGAGCCTCTTCGAGCAAGCGTCCGGCGGCCGCGCGATCGCCGGCTATAGTCTCGGCAATCGATGACATGGACAACGAGTGCGACAGAACAATGATCTGCTCTGCCTGTCGAGCCGCCGCCACCGCTCGTTCGAGCGTCAGCCTCGCCGTTGTCGGATCACTCTGGAGCACCGCCAAGAATCCCCGCATAAAGTACGCCGGGGCACGTGAATCCGGATTGGCACGTCCAGGCGCGAGCAACTCATCGAGCCACCGCACTCCCTCCGTAGTCGCGCGTGTGACCCAATACCATCCCACAAAGCTGGCGAGATCAACTCCTCGTTCGTAATCGTGCTGATGTAGGCATCGTTGGAGAACGGATCGGATGTTGTCGATCTCGAGGTCCATCCATTCGAGCCACTCGACGAGCCGATGGCGCCCTTGCGACACGGCTCGCTGATTCCTGGATACGTAGTATTCGGTACAACGAAGTTCGACCACATTCTCCTCGCCAGCCTCTCGCAACTTGAGAGCGGCATATTCGCGCATGGTCTCGTGCAAGCGATAACAAGCGAGGTTGTTTGCATCCTCCTTCATGACCAAGGATCTGTCGACCAGTGACGAAAGGCAGTCCAGTGCGTTTGCTGCCGCCACATCCTCGGATGTGCAGACAGCCTCGACATCTTCGAGAGTGAACTTGCCAGCGAACACAGACAACCGCCTCAGGATGGTTTGGTCGCGCGACGTCAAGAGATCGTGGCTCCAGTCGATCGTGGTTCGGAGCGTTTGATGACGTGGGAGTGCTGCGCGGCTTCCGCCCGTCAGCAGACCGAAGCGGTCCGTCAAGCGCTCGAGAATCTGCTCGGCACTCAGAACCCGTGTTCTGACCGCCGCCAGCTCGATCGCTAGTGGCAAACCGTCGAGCCGGCGGCATAGATCGATGACCGCTCGCTGGTTCGCGGCGGTCAGTTCAAATGTCCCCGAGGCGGCCGCCGCGCGTTCCGTAAACAACATGACGGCCTCGTTCTGTCCCAACAGCGTCAGCGACTCGCCGGCGTGGGCTGATGGCAGATCGAGAGGCGGGATTGGGACCACGTGCTCAGCCGGCACCGAGAGTGGCTCTCGGCTGGTGGCAAGGACGCGCAGGCCAGGCGCCCCTCTGAGAAGGTCGGTCACGAGCGGAGCGGTTGCTCCCAGTAGGTGGTCACAATTGTCCACCACCAGCAACAGCTCTTTGTCCTGCAAGTACGACAGCAGAAGAGCCGACGGCTTGGTCGCGCCCTGGTCCCGCAGGTCCAGGGCCGCGAGAAAGGTGTTGCTCACCAGGGCGGGGTCCTGAAGCTCAGCGAGCTCGACCAGCCATGCGCCTCCCGAGAAGCCGCGTCCGAGATCGGTAGCGATCCGGATAGCCAGGCGGCTTTTGCCAACGCCGCCAGGCCCGACGAGCGTGACCAGGCGGGCCGTGGAGAGCGTCTTTCGAAGCTCCGCAAGCTCGCGGCGGCGGCCGATGAAGCTCGTCGTTTCGGCCGGCAAATTCCCCAAGCGGCGCGAGGGCCTAGCCACGGTGAACAGGACGTTACTACGGCGGCAGGCTACTCGGCGCCGACCGACTACTTACCTGATCACGAATTTCATCGATGTCGGCGCGCCGCGTCGCCCCTAGGCTGAGAAGCATGAGTGCGAAGCTACCGATCCAGCAGGTGGAGGTCAGTTTCGTAGGCGTCCCTCCCGCCGAAAGGATCGAACGAGCGTCTGGAGTCAGTGAGGTACAGATCGACGGGCCGATCGTGCGCTGCCTGGTCAGCGGCAGCTTTCAGCCATTTCTCGAGGCGTTACGAGGCCACGAGGTCGTCAGCCTCAAGTCAATCTCTGCTGACTCTTCCGGGAGTAGATGACCACGTCGTCGCCGAAGACTCTGGCAAGGATCGCCGGGTTGTTGTACCTGGGCACCAGCGTGCCCTTCGTATTCGCCGTGCAGGTACGATCCCGCATCATCGAACCAGCCGACGCCGCGGCTACGGTTCACAACATCCGCGCGTCGGCAACACTGTTCCGCGTCGGCCTTGTGGCCGACCTAGTGTCGTGGGCAGGCTTTCTCGCGACGGCACTCGCGCTGTATCTGCTGCTCAAGCATGCAAACCAACTTGCGGCCGTAGCTATGGTGGCCTTTGTTGCGGTTATGGTCGCCGTCGGCTACTCGAATACAGTGAATCAGTACTCCGCCATAACGATCGCCATGAGTGCAGAGTACGCGAACGGATTGGGCCAGGCCGGCGCCAACGCCTTGGTGCTCATGTTTACAGATGTTCAGGGCAATGGCCTGGACATTAACGAGCTGTTCTTTGGCCTGTGGCTGCTGCCACTGAGCTATCTGGTCATCAAGTCGCGATATTTTCCCAGGGTGATCGGCGGCTTGTTGATCATCGCAGGCTTGAGCTGGATCGCACAGTTCTTGGTCATCTTGCTCGCGCCCAGCCTCAAAGGCGTCATTTCGTTTCTGGGTGTTGGCTCGGATGGGGAGCTGATCTTCATCGGATGGCTCCTTGTGAGAGGTGCTAGGGCTCCTAGACCTAGTGGTACGTAGCAGAGGTCGCGCTGACTAGTTGTTTCGGCACTAATCCATCCGCCTCAGGGCCCTCCGCTAAGACCGTACGGGAGGTAGCTATCGGGACCCGTCTGGACCCAGACGCCCATCGTGCAGACGTTTGTGTGATATGCGGCTCTAGCTGCTGGCGACATCACGTTCGCGACGACTGGCATGCCTGATGGTGTAGTTCCTATCCGCGTCAGGCCGCTCGCGCCGTTCTTTGCAAGGAAAGCATCAACAGAACCCCTCGACTCCGCGCTAGAGCCGGGATAGTAGCGGCGGCCGCAATAGTCGACTCGCGGCGGAGGGCCCTGGGTCGAGAAAGTTCCATAGGTCAGCCGATTTTGCATCGCTGGAATGCCTACGGCAAGCAGGACTGCAGCAACGATGCAGGCCGCCAAGGCCGACGACGTCAACAATAGAGTCCGACCCTGCATCCCTAATGGCTGAACGGATTGCGCCTGGCAAGGTTTCGTCTCCGAGGAAGAAAGATCCAGAGACCCGTTCAGGCGCGCTCCATGAACATCCATCGATGGCCCTCGACGTCCTCGGCGCGGTAGCGCTTGCCGTAGTCGTCGGCCTCGACTTCGGTGAGGATTGTCGCGCCCCGCTGCTTTGCCCGCCGGTAGTGCTCGTTGACATCATCGACGTACACGAGGACGCCGTCCACGATGTACGGCACGGTGGACCACCTCTGCGCCGGTTCGCATTCCGCCCGATGGCGTCTTGGTGCCTGATAGTCGGGCGTGGGCGTCGCCAGCATGATGACGCCCTCACCCGCCTGCATTTCACCGTGGCTGAGCCGGCCGTCCTCTCCAACCATCCGGCTGCGTTCTTTGAAACCAAAGGCTGACGATAGCCAGTCCATCGCCTTTGGCCCGTCTTCGTAGGCGATCATCGGGATGACGTCGGGATAAGTCGCTGCCATCGCTGAACCCTCCTTTGTTGTTCGACCCTTCAGTCTGACGTTACCGGTTTGGCGGCAATCCGCTAAGGAAGCTCCAGATCACCGCATTGGCATTCGGTTCCCCAGGCACCGCTCCGAACCAGGAGTGGTGCCCGCCTTCGACTCCATCCAGCCTGACGGTCGTTCCGGCCGCGCAATGGCTCCATAGCGACGTCTTCGTTATGCCGCTCTGACTCAGGATCGGGCCGCCGACGCAACCGTCCAGCGTCCGCCAGCGCTGAATCACTGTGTCGACCGGGTTCGTGGTTGCGCTACCTTGCCAGGGTACGAGGGAATCGTCGGTGCCGTGCATTTCCAGGATGGAAACCGGCCGTGCGGGTCGGCACTCGTCAGCAAACATGCTTCCCCCTACAGAGACGATCCCAGCGATGCGGCCAGACAGGTCGCAAGCAAGGCGATAAGACATGAATGCGCCGGCTGAGAAGCCAATAACGAAGATCCGCGCCGGATCTATTCGAAAATCGGTTTCGACTCGATCAAGCATCTTGCTAATGAAATGGAGGTCGGGCAACTTGGATCCGCCGCCTGCGTACTGCCAAATCTGTCTGCAGCCGGTTGGGTAGGCCGCAAGAAATCCAGCCGTGCTGGCCTCGTCGTCGAACTGGGTGACAGTTTCGAATCCCGCTCCGTCGAACCCTGCGCCGTGAAGCACGATCACCAGCGGCACGGGCTTGGTGGAGTCGAGCGCTGGTGGCCGAAAGACTCGATACTCGCGAAGCTTGCCATCGACAGTCAGGTCAACGGACTGAATGGTTGGGCTTGGACTTGTGCCGCTGGGGGCGGATCCCGTCAGCCCGCGGCAATTCTCGACGGGACTTGGACTGGGGCGGGTTGCCGATGTAGCTGAGGGACCTCCGCACGATGCGACCGTGAAGGTGAGGATCAACACGGA
>Ga0209027_1000168_pt1 | contig 20290 bp, 16 predicted proteins | sample GraSoi013_1_20cm_3_FD_185821 | JGI IMG/M metagenome (GOLD analysis project Ga0209027, IMG submission 185821) | Grasslands soil microbial communities from the Angelo Coastal Reserve, California, USA - Sample 09_27_2013_1_20cm (SPAdes) (version 2) | ecosystem: Environmental > Terrestrial > Soil >...
CTTGATGCTTGCGGCGCCGGTGCTGGGCGCGCAGCAGCAATACGGACGCGATTCGAACGTTTGGCGCTGGGACGGCCGCGTCGACGCGGGACGCTGGATGCACGTGTTCAATGTGAACGGATCCGTGGATTTCACGGCGAGCGAAGACAACTCGGTTCACGTCGTTGCCGAGAAGAGGACGCGCGATGGACGCGACGCCGATGACATTCATTACGAAGTTGTCCAGGCTGGCGGCAACGTCACCATCTGCGCAATCTGGAACGACAATGCGCGTTGCGAGGACGGCGGTGTCGAGAGTCTTCACAATCGCGGAAACAACGACAATCACACTTCCGTGAAGTTCACAGTGCGCGTGCCTCGCTCTGTGAAAGTAGGCGCCCACTCGGTGAATGGCGGTGTGTCCGTCTCCGGCGTCGGCGCCCAGGTGCGCGCAGAATCCGTGAATGGCGGCGTGAAGGTTCTCAACACCAATGGACCAGTGGTCGCACATACCGTTAACGGCGGCGTGGACGTTTCGACGTCGGTCGGACCGGTGAGCGCAGAAACCGTAAACGGCAATGTCGACGCGCGCATGGCCGCGCTGCAGGGGGACGACGACATGGACTTCAAGACGGTGAACGGCTCGGTTTCGATTACTGTTCCGGCGCGTTTCGATGCCACCTTCCGGTTCGACACGGTACACGGCGGTATCGACAGCGATTTCCCGATGACGATGTCGGGTCGCTGGGGACCACGCCATGCGTCCGGTACGATCGGAAACGGCGGTCGCGACATTCGCGCGAGCAGCGTCAATGGCAGCATCGAGCTGCGACGCCAGTAACCGCAAAGTTGATTGAATGAGAGAAGGGTGCCTGCGGGCGCCCTTTTTCTTATCTGGGTGAGACGGCTACGCCCCACGGCTGGCGGCCCACCTTCACTGTTGCGGTGACTTTCCGCGTGGTGGCGTCGATCACGCTCATCGTGTCAGAAAGCCCGTCAGCCGTGTAGATGGTCCGGCCGTCGGGCGACACTGCGATTCCCCACGGCCGCTTTCCAACGGGAATTCTTCCCACCACTGCGTTGCGAGCGGCGTCGATCACCGAGACGACGCTGGCGTTGCCGTTGGCGACGTAGACCCATTTGCCATCTGGCGACACCGCGACTCCAACGGGTTTTCCTTGGCGACCTTCGAGCGCAACGGTGTTGATCACCGTGCGAGATTTGGTATCGATAACCGAAAGAGTGCCCCCAATTTCAGCGGTGACGTAGGCGCGTTTTCCGTCCGGAGCGAACGCAACCGCTCTTGGTCTGACATCGACGAGAAAGTTGGCCACCACCTTGTTTGCGTTTACGTCCACGACCGAAACGCTGTTGCTCGTCTCGGCGGTGACATAGCACCACCGACCATCAGGCGTGATTCCGACTCCTTCGGGCTCGATGCCGACGACTAGACTCGCGATCTCTCGGCGCGACGGAATGTCAGTAGCGGTCACCGAGTTCCCGTCTTCGTTAGCCGAGTACATCCGCTTTCCGTCCGGGGTGATGGCGAAGCGCTCCGGGTCACTGCCTGCAGGAAACAGCGCGCTGATTTTGTTGGCGCGAACATCGATGGCGACGATCGCGTCGCCGCCGCCTTGCCTCCTAACGTTGGGATCGCTGAGGGCAACGAAGATTCTGCTGCCGTCAGGCGTGAACGCGATTCCACGTGGTCGCTGTGGCAGGCCTATGTTGCGAACCACTTTTAGCGTTCGCGCATCGATGAGCGTGACCGTATGACCCAGCTCGTTACTCACTGCGATCAAAGAGCCGGCTTGGCCAGCGGCGTCACTCGGATAAGCCGTAGCGCCGAGCGCAGCGATTACTAACAAACACGTTCGTTTGGTCATAGGCGGGCCCAACTGCAACGAGGCGCTGATTTTGGCATCAACACGTCCAGGGCCTGGCTGGCATTTGTGCGCCCGGTACTTCCACCGGAGATGGTGCTAAGCTGAGGGACATCACGAACGCCAGCGCCGGTCGCGGATGCTCCTCGTGATACTACATATAAAGGTTGTCGCAGCTGGTGGTCCCACGAGCGGAAACTGAGCGGCCAGCCCTTGTGGCCATCGAACGACGTCGAGGGATTCTCCAGCAAGAAGAGGATGGCGCCGGGATTCACCGAATGCGCTCGTAGCGCAGCCTCGGAGGCGATTTTCACTGCAAACCAGCCGGCCCACGCTCCGCCGTCCATTGGATTGTGGTATCTCGCTCGAAATCGATTGTTGATTTGACTCGCTCCGTAGCGCTCGAGCGTCGCTGCCCAAAGGACTGTATTAGGCGCCGCTTGCGATGACTGCCCTCGCCCAGACGCGATGGCGTACATCGAGTCACCTGCTTCGACATGAAATGTGAATCGCCGGCATGCAGCACGGAGAGTGGGAGCGCGTGAGGCAACGTTGAAAAAAATTATCTGATGAGTTTCGGCGAAGCGTGACAGAGCATCCGCATCCCTGACGGACGATCCAATCAGAACCTGGACCTTACCTTTAGATAACAATCGCTCGGCTGCTCGCTCCAAGTTCCCGGCCGCTTTTTCCTCGAAGAGAAGAACATCACCACCGAAAAGGTTCGCAGTGTGTTTCGCTTCCAGTGCTCCGAGCCGCACGCCACGATCGATCGACGCAGCGGCCGCAGAGTATGCCGGCGTGATCAGCCCGACACGCAACGCGGTCGTTTGCGCAGGCAGTTGTTGGGCAAAAACTAAGAGCGTGATTAGCCACTGAGTGAACAAGTTTCGTCGGCTATCGGACATAACAATTCTGACTGGTCGGAATGAAAGAATCAGTGACGCGTAATGGAGTCGACGTACAAGACCGTACAATTGACGTGGGAATAGTTTCTGCATTGTTCAGCGTGCTGTGATCTCCTTTAGCACCATTGCACGCCTCAATGCAATTGTAGTGCGCCATCAGCGACCGATCATGATGACCAGAATGTCGCCAGGCAGCGCGCTTGCCACCTTCACTCCGCGAACCATCGCATTCCAGTGTGCGATGCTCGTAACCGTAGCGGCTGCGTGCTCTAAAACGAAGACGCCAAACGAAACGGGACACGCGCCGGCAGCGCCATCCCAGACTCCTATTGCGGGCCGCAGTAACGGTGGCGCGATTGCCCAGCAGACTGAAGACGGACAGTGGACGCTCCCCGCCAAGAATTACGCGAGCACCCGCTTCAGTGGCTTGAGTGAAATCACCACCGACAACGTAAAGAATCTCCACCTGGCGTGGACCTTCGAGACTGGAATCCTGCGCGGCCAGGAAGCGGCGCCTCTGGTCGTGAACAACACGATGTATATCGTCACGCCGTATCCGAATTATCTCTACGCACTCGATCTCACCAAGCCGGGCGCACCCATGAAATGGGTTTACAAACCGCGAACCCTTGCGGCTGCGCAGGGCGTCGCGTGCTGCGATGTGGTGAATCGCGGCGCCTCGTACGCCGACGGCAAGATCGTCTACAATACTCTCGACAATCAGACGGTCGCCGTTGACGCTGTCTCCGGCAAGGAGCTGTGGAAGACCAAAGTTGGTGAGATAAACGTCGGTGAGAGTCTTACCATGGCGCCGCTGATCGTGAAGAACAAAGTCATCATCGGGAACAGCGGCGGCGAATTTGGCATTCGCGGCTGGTTGACCGCCCTTGATCTCGGCTCGGGCAAGATTGCATGGCGTGCTTATCACACTGGGCCAGATTCCGCGGTGCTGATTGGTCCCAGGTTCAAGCCGTTTTACACTGACGATAGAAAGCCGGATCTGGGCATCAAGACCTGGCCGGGCGACACCTGGAAGATTGGCGGCGCCGGAGCCTGGGGTTGGATCTCCTATGATCCGCAGTTGAATCTCATTTACTACGGCACTGCCAACCCCGGTCCCTGGAATCCGGATCAGCGCCCGGGGGACAACAAGTGGAGCTCGACGATTTTCGCCCGCGATCCCGATAACGGTGACGCGGTGTGGGCTTATCAAATGAGCCCGCACGACCTCCATGACTACGATGGCGTAAACGAGAACATTCTTCTCGATCTGCCGATCGGCGGCCAGACGAGAAAGGTTCTCATTCACCCGGATCGAAACGGCTACGTCTACATGATCGATCGGACCAGCGGCGAGGTAATCGGCGCCGATCCGTTCATGTACGTCAATACCTCGACCGGCGTCGATCCGAAAACAGGCAAGCTAAAGATGGCGCCGGACAAGTATCCGCACATTGGCGAGGTGGTACGGAACGCCTGTCCCGCAGCACCCGGCGCGAAAGACTGGCAGCCGTCGTCGTTCTCGCCAGCAACCGGTCTCGTCTACATCCCGCACCAGAATCTTTGTCAGGATGTGGAGTCGGTCGAAGCCAACTACATCGCCGGGACACCATTCGTCGGCATGAATGTGAAAATGTCACCTGGTCCGGGCGGCAATCGCGGTTTTTTCGATGCGTGGGATCCGGTCGCTCGTAAACTCGTGTGGCGCATCAACGAAAACTTTCCGGTGTGGAGTGGCGCGCTTTCGACAGCGGGGAATGTCGTGTTCTACGGCACCATGGAAGGCTGGTTCAAGGCGGTCGATGCGCGGAGTGGTCAGGAGCTTTGGAAGTTCAAGACCGGCTCCGGTATCATCGGTCAACCCGTGTCTTATCGCGGCCCGGACGGCAGGCAGTACGTGGCGATCCTGTCAGGAGTTGGCGGCTGGGCTGGCGGCATCGTCGCTGGCGGGATCGATCCTCGTGATTCTTCCGCAGCACTCGGCTTTGTGAATGCGATGACCGATTTGCCGAGCGTGACGAACAAGGGCGGCACTCTCTATGTCTTCGCGCTTCCGTAGCCTCCGCGCGACGCAAGTGGCGGGCGCTGCCCTGCTGGCCTTGTTGATTTCAGGCCTGGTTTCGGCATACCGCCCTGCGGGTCAACACGAGCTCCGGGTCTGCGCCGATCCGAACAACCTGCCTTTCTCCAATGAGAAACAGCAAGGTTTCGAGAATCGCATTGCGGAGCTTCTCGCGCGGGATCTCGATGCGAAACTCAGTTACGTCTGGTGGGCTCAGCACCGCGGCTTCGTGCGCAACACGATCAACCAGAATCAGTGCGACGTGCTGATCGGCGTGCCATCCAGCTTCGAGCGTACTCGACCGACTATTCCGTATTATCGCTCAACGTACGTCTTCGTCACTCGACGTGATCGCCATCTGAAGATTGCGTCTTTCGACGATCCGCAACTCCGTCGACTTCGCGTCGGAGTTCAGCTCATTGGTGACGATGGCACCAATACCCCGCCCGCTCACGCGCTCGCCAAACGCGGAATCATCACCAACGTCAAAGGCTACAGCGTCTACTCCGATTATCGGCAGCCCAATCCGCCGGCGAGAATCATCGACGCAGTGGCGAACGGCGACATCGACGTTGCCGTAGTGTGGGGCCCGCTGGCCGGGTATTTCGCCCGGCGCGAACCGGTGCCACTGGATGTAGCAGGCGTCTCTCCTCAGATCGATCTGCCGTTTCTTCCTTTCGTCTTTGACATCTCGATGGGCGTGCGTCGCGGTAATGACGCACTGCGCGACAGCCTCAACTCCATCATTCAACGCCGCCGCGCGGAGATAGATCAAATCCTCGCCGATTACGGTGTCCCGAGAGTTGACATGGCCGTATCCGGGAGCTCGACGTTATGACGCTCCGTATGCAGACCGCCCTGCTTCTCGTTGTCGCGCTGCCACTAGCGGGGTGTAAGCGGGAGCAGCGTCGTTTCAGAGAGACACCACCAGCGGCGACCGCGGCGAACTCGATAGTCATGAGCACGCTACAGCCAGGACCGGCGGTTGTGGAGACAGGGATCAGAAATCCGTACGAGGACAACGCCTACGCAGTCTCCGAAGGGAAGCGGCTTTTCGATCAAATGAACTGCTCGGGCTGCCACTCTCACGGCGGCGGCGGAATTGGACCACCGCTCACCGACGACGAGTGGATCTACGGTAGCGATCCGCAGAACATCTTCTCGACCATCGTCGAAGGTCGGCCAAACGGGATGCCATCGTTCCGTGGCAAGATTCCCAACTATCAGGTCTGGGAGCTCGTTGCTTACGTACGCGCCCTCGGCGGAATGCAGGGCAAGGCCGTTCGCACGACCCGCGACGACCACATGATGTTCAAGGAATCCGAACAGGCGCGCGACCAAGGTCATCCATCTCCAACCTTCGTCCCGCCGACATCCGTCAAGCAATGACGGGTTGGCCGACTTTCGCGTGGCGGAACACGCTCACCTGGTGCGCGCTCTGCTGCGCGCCACTGACTGTTGCATGCTCCGGCTTCCAGTCTGTGCTCGACCCCCGCGGTCCGCGCGCAGAAGCGGTTGCCAAACTTCATTGGACCCTGACTGCCATCGCGACAGTCGTTTACGTCGTCGTCATCAGCGCGCTCGTTTTCGCTGTCTGGCGAGCCTGGCGTCGACCCCCAGTTCTGGAGGAGCACCAATACCACGAGACGCCGGAACAAGCAGGTGCGATGAGACGCGGGGTCATCATCGGCGTTGCGGCAACCGTCGTGATCATGCTGATCTTCATAGTTGTCAGCGTTTCGACTGGCAGCACGTTGGCGAAAGTTGGCGGCGACAAGCCGCTACGAATCGATGTCGTCGGCCATCAGTGGTGGTGGGAAGTCAAGTACGACGACCCCGATCCGCACAACATCGTGAGTACGGCCAACGAGATTCACGTGCCTGTCGGACGTCCAGTGTTGGTCAAAATGACGTCCACCGATGTCATTCACAGCTTCTGGGCGCCCAATCTCGCCGGCAAGAAAGATCTCATTCCGGGTCACGAGACAGTCACCTGGTTCCGTGCTGATTCCGCCGGCATTTATCGCGGTCAATGCGCCGAGTTCTGCGGACACCAGCACGCGAAGATGGCGTTTTATGTCGTCGCCGAGCCGAGACTGGAATTTGAAAAATGGCTTGATCAGCAGCGCTCAGAAGCCAAGACGCCAACCGATTCGCTCACGCAGGCCGGTGAGCGAGTTTTCCTCAGCGGTCCGTGCGCGATGTGTCACACCATCAGCGGTACAGGCGCTGGTGGCACAATCGGGCCTGATCTCACTCACCTCGCCAGTCGGCGGACGATCGCCGCCGGAACTCTACCCATGACCACCGGCAACCTCGCCGGCTGGATTCTGGATCCGCAGAGCATCAAGCCAGGCGTAAAGATGCCACCAAATCAGATTGATCCGCAGTCGCTGCAGGCGCTGCTCGCTTACCTGGGGACTCTCAAGTAATGGCTTACTCCCAAGCGCTGCCGATGCGTGAGGATACGCCCGAGCCGCCGCCGCTGATTACGGTCGATGTCGAGAATGACGTTCGTGCCAAGCTTACCGCGACGTGGAGAGAGAAATCCGGGTTGTGGGGATGGTTGACCTCGACGAATCACAAGTCGATCGCCAAGCGGTATGTCATCACTGCGCTGATCTTCTTCGCGCTCGGCGGTCTCGAGGCGGGCATGATTCGAATGCAGCTCTCGCGTCCCGAGAATCGGTTCATCGGTCCCGATTTGTACAACCAGATTTTCACCATGCACGGCAGCACGATGATGTTCCTGTTCGCTGTGCCGGTGATGGAAGCAGTCGGTCTCTACCTGGTGCCGCTGATGGTCGGCACCCGCAACGTCGCGTTCCCGCGCTTGAACGCGCTCGGCTACTGGATGTATCTCGGTGGCGGGATCCTGCTCTACGCTGCGTTCTTCGTGAACACGGGCCCCGACGCCGGCTGGTTCGCCTACGTGCCCCTGTCAGGCCCGCAGTACACGCCCGGCAAGCGCATGGATATCTGGGCGCAGATGATCACGTTTACCGAGATAGCCGCGCTCATTGGCGCTGTTGAAATCATCACGACGGTATTCAAGCAGCGCGCGCCGGGAATGTCGCTCAACCGAATCCCCCTGTTCGTCTGGGCCGAGGTGATCACGTCCTTCATGATCATCTTCGCGCTGCCCGCAATTGTGGTGTCCAGCACGATGCTGGCGACGGACAGGTTGATCGACACGCACTTCTTCAATCCCGCCGAAGGCGGCGACGCGCTGCTCTGGCAGCACCTGTTCTGGTTTTTCGGTCATCCCGAGGTCTACATCATCTTCATACCGGCGCTCGGCATGGTGTCGTCGGTCGTCGAAACATTTACCCAGCGACGAGTCTTCGGCTATCCGGCGATGATTCTCTCAATGGTGAGCACCGCGTTCCTCGGCTTCGGACTTTGGGTGCACCACATGTTCGCGACGCCACTACCACAGTTGGGTCAGAGTTTCTTCACCGCTGCGAGCTCGGCGATCTCGATTCCTTCGGGAGTTCAGATCTTCTGCTGGATCGCGACGATATGGTCTGGACGACCGCGGTTCACCACGTCGTTCATGTTCGTGCTGGGGTTCTTCTTCCTGTTCATCATTGGCGGCTTGACCGGCGTGATGATCGCGTCAGTTCCGTACGACCTCCAGGTACACGACACCTTCTTCATCGTCGCGCATTTCCATTACGTGTTGCTGGGCGGCGCGGTCTTTCCGCTCTGGGCCGGTTTCTATCTGTGGTACCCGAAGCTGACCGGTCGAATGTTGAGCGAGCGATTGGGCAAGTGGAATTTCTGGCTGTTCTTCATCGGCATGAACGTCACGTTCTTCCCAATGCACATCTTGGGATTGATGGGGATGCCACGACGCGTCTACACGTATTTGCCGGAGATGGGCTGGGGTGGTTTGAACGCGCTGGCGAGCTTTGGTGCGGTCTTCATCGTCGCCAGCGGTGTCGTGTTCGTTGTGAACGTACTCAGGAGTCTGAGCGTCGGTGCTCCTGCAGGCGACAATCCGTGGAACGCCCCGACTCTCGAGTGGGCAACCTCTTCGCCGCCACCGAGCTACAACCATCTTTTCATTCCGGTTGTCGAGGGACGCGATCCGCTATGGGATGCTGCACCGGGCGAGCTGTCTGTTGTGACCGGATTGCGCACCGATCGCCACGAAGGTCTGGTGACGAGCATCATGGACGCCATACCGGAACGGCGATACGAGTTCAAGAAAGAAACAATCCTTCCGCTCCTGCTCGCGGTATTCGGTGGGGGATCGATAGCCATCGCGGTCTTCTCCCCCTGGGGCGTAACCATCGGCGCGATCTTCACATTTATAATCCTCGCGTGCTGGTTCTGGCCGACGATCTCGCCTGACAGTGACACACCTGTAGCACGGAGACCGTCGTGAGGCGCCGCGCTGTGCTCGACGTCGCGATCCTCGACGATCACTCGTTCAGTTATCGCGCGCCGATCTGGTGGGGCAACCTGTTGATGATCTTCATCGAGGGCGCGGCCTTCGCGCTAATGGTCGTCGCGTACTACTACATTCGCCGGAACTTCAATACCTGGCCGCCCGAGCGGACGTATTTGCCGGACATGGGGGTGTCCAGCGTCAATGTCATACTTCAGCTGATTTCTGTGGCGCCGATGTGGTACGCTGCGAAGCTGGCATTTGCGCACGAGCCGCCAGAGGAAGTGGGACGCTGGCTGATGCTGGTAGTCGCTTTTGGCATTGCCGCCATCATCCTGCGCGCGTTCGAGTTGAGAGGTCTCCACACGCGATACGACTCCAATGCATACGGCTCCATCACCTGGATGATTCTCATCACCCATCTGGCCCATCTCATCGCCGGGTCGCTCGAGACTCTCCTCATCGCGCTGGTAATGTTCAAGGGGCCGGTTGAGAGGAAGCACTACACCGACACTACTGTGATGGCGGTTTACTGGTACTTCGTGGTCGGGTCGTGGGTCGCGCTCTGGCTGGTCGTGTTTGTATCGGTGAGATTCATATGACTGAAAGCATTGCTGCCGAAGAGCGAGACCGCGAAGACACCGCGCGCACGAAGGTCAGTTGGTCGCTTTGGTTCGGCTTTCTTGGCGGGCCCACGGCCGGAATGCTCATGGTGTGGATCGACTATCCGTTGGTTGATCGCGCGTGTGTTGGTGGCAATCGATTCTGGTTGCACGCCGCGTCTGCGCTCTTTCTGCTGATTGCGGTTGCTGCCTGGATCGATTCAAGGCGCTGGTACGACCGCATCGGCGACTTCCCGTTGACCGAAGGTGGTGTGATGCCGCGCAGCAGGTTCATGGCGCTGGTGGGGCTATTCACCGCATCGCTCGCCATCATCGAAATCGTCTTCCAGTGGATTCCGATTTTTTTCCTCGGGTCATGCATCGGAACCTGATTCGAGGAGCGCTCGGCGTTGCTGCCGCGCTGAGTTTGTTTCCGACAATCGCAGCGGCGCATACCGCTCAATCATTGCAGCCACACGATCTTTGGAGCGCATGGACCTTCGAGCCAATGGTAGTGACCGCACTCGCACTTTCCGGACTCCTGTATGCGATCGGCCTAAAACGGCTTTGGTCGCGCGAGTCGGGCGTAGGCATCCGGCGCTGGGAGGCAACAGCGTTTGCGATTGGCTGGTTGTGTCTGGCGATCGCACTGGTCTCGCCAATTCATGTACTCGGTGCCGTGTTGTTCTCTGCCCATATGACGCAGCACGAGCTGTTGATCTCAGTGTGCGCGCCGTTGCTCGTGCTTGGTCGTCCACTCATCGCCTTTTTGTGGGGGCTGCCACTCGCGTGGCGACGCAAGCTCGGAAACTGGGCTCGTGGTAACTCGGTGAGTCGCAGCTGGGGTGCGCTCTCGATGCCGTCCGTCGCGTTCTCGCTGCACGCGATCGCGCTGTGGGTCTGGCATCTGCCCGGGGCTTACCAGTCAACCCTCACCAGCGAGCTGATGCATTCGCTGCAGCACATCAGCTTTCTCGGCAGCGCTCTTCTCTTTTGGTGGACGGTGTTCAAGAGTCGTGGTACCGAGCTCGGTTACGGCGCGGCGGTGTTTTATCTGTTCGGGACGGCATTGCAGACGGGGGCCCTCGGCGCGCTGCTCACCTTTGCGCCACGCCTATGGTATCCAGCCTACGCAGCTACCACCGGGCCGTGGGCACTAACGCCATTAGAGGATCAACAGCTCGGCGGCCTGATCATGTGGATACCGGGAAGCATTCCCTATGTCATCGCCGGTCTCTACATGTTCGCGCGCTGGCTGAACGCGGCCGAGGCGAGATCGCTACGGCGAGAGCGCACCGCTCTCGCTGTGCGTGCTGCGAGCATCCTAATCGTTGCCGCTGTGTTGTCGTCGTGCGACCGTGCCTCCGGCGATAACCGCTTCCAGCTGGCGAACGCTGACACCGAACGAGGACGGACTGCGATCAGGAAGTACGGCTGCGGCACGTGTCACAACATTCCCGGCGTGAGCGGAGCGGTCGGAATGGTGGGACCACCACTCGGCCAAATCGCACAACGTGTCTACATCGCCGGCGTTCTGCCCAACGAGCCAGACAACATGATCCGCTGGCTCGAGAATCCGCCCGGAGTCGATCCGAAAACAGCAATGCCGTACATGGGAGTGACGCCACGGGACGCCCGTGACATCGCGGCCTATCTGTACACGCTGCGCTAAGTTTTCTGATGCTCTTCGGCGACTTGCGCGTAGTTGAAGAGCGCGACTAGCAGGACGCCTCCAATAGCGTTACCCAGCAACGCCGGCAAAACGAAACCGCCGAACATTTCTCCCCAGCCAGCTGTCCCCGTGATTGCACGGTAGAACGCTTCGACGCTACCGGCGATCGAGTGACGGAAGTGGAACGCCGCAATCGGCGCGGTAGTCACCCAGATCAGGCAAAGCTGCGCCAGGGTGTCAGCCGTGGATGCGAGCAGCCAGGTTAGAAGCGCGATCAGCCACCCGCCAAAAATTGCCTTGTAGAAAACTTCGCCGAATCCGCCACTCGTCGATTCGGCGGCAAGCTTTTGCATCGTCGGGTGCAGCGACGATTCGATCATCGTCGTGCGGCCGAGTATCCAGCCGAAAAGCAGCGCGCCGATCAGGTTGCCGAGGATGAGCAACCCCCACATCCGCAAAAGCTGCCGCAGCGTTTTGGCATCCCGCTTGTGGAGAAGTGGAATGATCGGCTCGAGTGTGTTTTCGGTGAAGAGCTCGTTTCGCCCCAGTATCACGAACATGAATCCAATGGGATAGGCAGCAGTGGCGAGAGGATGCTTGATCGTTTCCGGTGCGTAATGCGAGAGAAAAGCCGACGAGAGAAAGCTGAACCCAATCAGCATTCCGGCCGCAATCGACGAAAAGACAAGCGAGCTGGCTGGCCGCTCGAGTTCTTCCTCCGCTGGCGCGCGAATGTTCTCGTGGATCTCGATCGCGCTTAGGCGAGTGCCGGTTTCCGGCTGGCGAACCGACTTCTTTCCGAAAGGATTGGAGGAGGCCTTCGCTGCTTGCACCGATGCCTTGGGGGCCGACTCCTCTATCTGCTCACGCGCCATACGCGCAGGAATGGGAAGATCTGTGCCCACAGCCGCGTGTGCGCAACAGGCGCGGCTAGGGACGCGCCGCGATCAGACTAACGCCGACGAAATAAGCGCGCTGTGAGCCGGGCTCGTAGAACTTGCCTCCTGATGCGTTGACGCTTACCGACGACACCCACCGGCGATTAAAGATGTTTTGAGCGCCGCCGGTTATCTCGGCCCCCGATCCGCGCCATAGTGCGGTCGAGACTACCCGCGCGTTCACCACGCCGTAGCCCGGGGCGCTCTCTGAATTGCCATCGTTGACGAACATCTTGCTGGCAAAGCTCGCTTCAGTTACCAGCGATGCGATTCTCGTATGAAGCGTCGTCGAGCCCTGAAATACCTGCGCCGGTATACCAGGAATTCGATTGCCCGCATAGTCTGCGGTGCCAACGGTGAAATCAACGAATCGATAGTTGGCATAAGTGTACGCAGCGGCAAACTCCAGCGCGCGAACGTTGCAGTTCAAACCAAGCTCCACACCACGACGTGACGTGCGTCCGGCGTTTCGGTAGTAACGCCGCCCATTGCTGGCGGGAATGTCAAAGGGGATGAGCTCGTCGTGGACGCCTGTAGCGAAGAGCGCCGCGCTGTATTGAAGCCCAATGTCGCTTACGCCTTTCAAACCCAATTCATAAGTAAGAGATCGTTGCGGCTTCAAATCGCGGTTGATGCCCGCGGCGCCGCTCGGCTGATTGCCGAGCTCGGTGGCTGTCGGAGTCTCGAATGCAGTGGAGACGTTGAAGTAGGCGCTGTGCGAATCGGTTAGATGCGCGAGAAGGCCAGCCATTGGACTGATCGCGTGCAGCATTCGTTCGCCTGAGTCATCGGCATTCGTCGGGGCGATCAACTTGTCTTTCACACGGAAGCGTACGGCATCGGCGCGCGCGCCCGCCGTCAGCGCGAAGATATCGCCGAGCTGGATCTCGTCGCGAATATAGGGACCGACCGACGAGACGATCTCACGCTGGTCGAGCGTGATGCTGCCGCGCTCAGCAGTGGGGTCCGGACACGTCGGAGTAGCCGCCGCCGGCGGTGGAATGTCGTTGCAATTGGTGAAGTTGAGTCGCAAATCATTCTGTAGCTGCAGCTCCGTCCCAAGTGTGATTCTGTTGTCCGCGGCGAGCAGCGAGACCGGAAAGGTCATCCGTGCATTGGCGCCAGCTAGCTGCCGCCCGACATCGACGATACCAAAAGCGAGTGGATTGTCGAGATGGCGCGTGCCGACGTAGGCGGAACCCTCCAGCTCGGCGAAGCCGTAGTGTCGCGCAGTAACGCCCACTTGCGATTGGGTTACTGCCTTGCGCGCTTTCTTTCGGATTGAGAGCGGATCGGCCATCCCCGGGTCCGCTTCGAATTGCGCGCGCGTAAGTGCGCCTGGATTCTGCGCGAGCGGCGTGTTGACGCCAAGCCATTCCACACCATAGGAGTTGCCTTCGTTGTCGTACGACAGCCGTGCGAAGCCGTTGCCCATTCGCTGTCGCGCGTAGTCGCGGTACCCCTCGCTCTCGGTGCGAGCGACGTTGCCCTGATATCCGAAGCCGGCGGTCTCACCATCTGCTTTCGCCACCACCCGACGCGAACCGAAGGCGCCACTCCAGAGACGTGCTGTGGCGGTGATTGGAAATGGGGATGGTGCGCTCGTTCTGAGATCGACAACGCCACCACCGGCGTTGCCGTAGAGCGATGACGCGCTGCCGCGCATCACTTCGACACGGCCGACGGATTCGAGATCCAGATAGTCGACTGGTGTTTGTCCGTCAGGTAGTGTCAGCGGAATGCCGTCCCGAAGAATACGAATACCGCGAACACCGAACGCGGAGCGAGCTCCGAAACCGCGAATCGAGATTCTCGGATCCTGCGACGGATTGTTCCGATTGGAAACCGTCAATCCCGGAATCAGGAGGAGGGTTTCGTCCAGGGAGAGATGACGTTGCCCCGGTCGTTGCGAATCTGGTGTCTGGACCGTGACAGAGAACGGAAGGTCGAGGATCGGCCGTCGCGAGCCTCGACTCACCTCGACGACGACCGGTTCCAACCGTGCTGCAGTGGTGTCCTGCGCCCACATCAGACCAGGAAACACTGTTACTGTGCATTCGCCAATCGCGATCGCAGACCGCCAGCCCAAACGCATCACTGTATATACCGTTGGGGACCGGCTGTCTCAACCTCCACGCGCGCTTAACCTTCGTCGAGAACTTTTCTAACTGTGCGCAGTAGCGCTTCAGATGTGAAAGGCTTCTGTAAGAAACTCTTTGAGGGCTCGACGAAGCCGCGACGCACGATGTCGTCGTCTGTGTAGCCGGACATGTAGAGCGATTTGATGCGGGGCCGAATGCCGGCGAGTCGTTCGACGAGCCCCCGGCCGTTCATGCCGGGCATCACGATGTCCGTCAGCACGAGATCAATGCGACCTTCTTCCTTCGTCGCGATATCCATCGCTTCCTTGCCGTGTTGCGCGGCGATGACGCGGTATCCCTGCTTCTCGAGGATTCGCGATGCAAGCCCGCGAACAGCCTCTTCATCTTCGACGAGCAGAATCGTCTCCGATCCGCGAGCCCGTTCTTTCGGAAGAACCTTGTACTCTTCGGCCTTGAAGGCGGCGGCCGAGCTTACCTCAGGGAAATACAGTTTGAGCGTCGTACCCAGGCCGGGCTCGCTGTAGATCCACACGTACCCGCCGGACTGCTTGACGATGCCATAGACAGTAGCGAGTCCGAGTCCGGTACCCTTGCCAGCCTCTTTAGTGGTGAAGAACGGATCGAATGCGTGCTCACGAATGTCGTGGCTCATGCCGATACCGTTGTCGCCCACGGCGAGCATGACATACCGCCCTGGAATGACCGGCGCGTGTTCGCTTGTGTACGTCTCGTCGAGCTCGACGTTGCCCGTTTCGATCGAGATGGTGCCGCCCTCCGGCATCGCATCGCGAGCGTTAACGACGAGGTTGACGAGGATCTGCTCCAGCTGCCCGGGATCGGCGACGATATAGCCGCGCGCACTGCACAATGAAGCAATCGTGATGTCTTCGCCGATCAGGCGTCGCAGCATCGGCTCGACGCTGTTCACAACGCTGTTCAGATCGAGCACGCGCGGCTGCAGCATCTGCTTGCGACTGAACGCCAGTAACTGACGCGTGAGCGATGACGCCCGCTCTGCGGCCGAGCGTATCTGTTTGACGTCCTCGCTCCGTGGATCGGTTGGGTCGAAGCCCTCCATGATTATCTCGGTGTTCAACCGGATCACGGTGAGGAGATTATTGAAGTCGTGCGCGATTCCGCCGGCGAGACGGCCGACGGCATCCATTTTCTGAGACTGGCGGAATTGCTCCTCGAGATTTCTGCGCTCGGTGAGGTCAATCGACACGCGAACGACCCCGACGAGCCTGCCGCTTTCGTCCATGATCGGTGACGCGGTCAGTAGAGCAGGGAAGGCCTTGCTCGATTTGCCCTGAACCAGGAACTCGCCCGTCCAGCTTTCGCCGGCGGCAACTTTCTCAGCGATCTCATGTGCGTGCTCGCGCAGGAATGCCGACGTTTTGAGCTCGGAGATGTGCTTTCCGATCGCCTCCCTCGTAGTCCAGCCGTAGAGTGTTTCCGCGTGCGCGTTCCAGTACAAAACGTTGCCTTCCGGATCGGTTGCGACGACTGCTTGTTGCACCGCGTTGAGCAACTGTGCCTGAAAACGGATTGCCGCTTCTGACCGTGAGCGCTCGGTGACGTCCGTCATCGCGCCAATCATTCGCACCGGATTACCGGCCTGATCGCGAGCGATGTAGCCGCGGTCCATCACATTGGCGTACTTGCCGTCAGCGCGCAAATAGCGGTACTGATCGCTCCACGCGCTGCCGCCGCTTTCGATAGCGGCACGGATGCCGCCAACGACGCGCTCCCGATCGTCCGGGTGGATGTGATCGTGCCACCACTGGATCTCGGGAAAGATTTTGTTCTGCTTATGGCCAAAAGCGGTCTCGACCGAGTCGTTCCACACCAGGGAGTTGGTGTTTATGTCCCAGTCCCAGATCACGTCGTTTGTCGCTTTCGCCACAAACTTGAAACGCTCGTCGGTGGACCGAACTGCGCGCTCCGCATTCCGCTGCTCACTGACGTCCACAACAATCGCTACTGCGGCGACTGTCTTGCCTTCCGTGTCAGTGACTGGCGCAGAGCTCATGCGAATGTAGCCATCGGTTCCGTCGCCGCGCGTGATGCGGATTTCCTCGCCGCGTATCGATTCACCCGTCAATACGGTGCGTGCCAGCGGCCAGTCGGTCGACAGATACCGCGTGCCGTTGGAGTGATAACCGACCCATTCAGTGTAGGAGTTGAGCTCCGGCGCCGGGCTGAACGCAGTGCGGAAGATATCGGTCATTTGAGCGTTGACCGAGACCAGCCTACCGGTTGGCACTTCGGCAACGGCAACACCGACGGGCATTTGCTGCTGCACGGCATGAGCGAGTGTCCTTTCCGCGTGCAGGCGAAGTTTGGTGTCACAGGCTGCACGCTCAGCGACGCGGCGCTGCATCTCCGAGTTCACCGCCGCGGCCAGCGCGGTCAGTACGTCGATGTCTCGTTTGCTCCAGTCACGCGGCCGCTCATCGAGCGCGCAGAAGACACCGACGACGTGGCCTTGATCGGTGATGAGTGGCATACCGGCGTAGGCGCGGATCCTCGTCCCGGTGTCGCCGAGGTCGGGCTCATTCCACGCGTCCGCGGTGACCAGTGAGCGTGCTGTCCCGACAACTTCCCTGCAATAAGTGAGGTTCAGCGGGTGCCAGCCGACAGGATAGGACTCGCCCGTCGTAGAAACGCTCTTGAAGTACTGGCGTTCGGCGTCGACGAGGGAGATCAAAACAGTGGGCGCGTTCAGTAGTTGCGCGGCGAGGCGCGTGAAGGTATCGAGGCGATCCTCCGTGCCTGTTCCGAGCAATCCCGAGTTATGGAGGGCGGCGAGCCGGACGGGGCTCGTTAATGCGATTTCGTGGGGCAAGAAGCGGGAGCGAATGGAGACGAACTGCGGGCTACTAATGGACGACTCACGACTCAGCAGGACACCCGTTTCCGCTGCTAACGTGCTGTTGATCAGCCCGCGCGTTCGCCGCTCCTCACTCCTCGTATTCGTCTGAACCCTGGACCCACAAAAACGACTGAATGTCGATCATGTCCCGAGGTTTGAGATCACTTAGATCCCGGTGTACCTGGCCGGCGAATTCGAGCAGGCTCGAGTAGGTGTCCCAGTTGGGGCGCGACCGGTAGTGGAGCTCGTAACCGTATTCCCTGGCGGCCGCACGAGTCACCATCGGCTTCAGGAAAAAGTGGTGATTCGGGAGTGCGAGGAATCCAAAGACCGTCAGCAGAGGCCACGTCAGAACCCGGGTTTGACGCCGCGGCAACGCCGCTACCACTTCGCACCACCGCTCGAACCGAGCGCGGTCACCTGACTTGCCGTGCAGAAACTCGAACAGGCCTTCCGCAAAAGCCTTTGCGCCTGCGGTGCTCTTGACCGCATCGCGCAAGGCCATTTTCTCGAACGAGAAGAGCAGGTTGGTTCGCGACTCGATCATAACAGCGCGCCGCGCAACTTCAGCGTACTTGCCGTCCGCCATGAGCTCGCGGTGGACCTCCCTGCCGAGCAGCTCGCGCCACCGCTCGTGTGCTTCCCACTTGTACCCACGTTCCCAATCGATATAGGTGGGATCGCGGAAACCTTCGGGAAAGAATCTGAGGAATTTGCGACGGCAGCGAACGGGGCCGGCGGCTTTCTTCGCGACTGCGGTGGGTGCCATTTCACGCTCTGTCGAGGACGTACGGTAGAGTGCGAGGAGTGGACCATTCTTACCGGATTGAGGACTTAAAAGCGTACTCCCTCGCTGGGCGCTGATAGCTGCACGCTGATAGCTAAGCGCTGCCTGCGTCGGGACAGATCCTTTTGAACGACAGGAACTGCAACAGAACGCGATGCGGGTTGCCGGTTACTGGTTGCTGGTTTTCGGTTGAACCCGCACCAGAGCATCCGGGTCCGAACCGACAACCGGTCGGTCGCCTCTACGGCGATCTCGCCATCGCCCCCGGCGTCGGTCTGCGCGCCGCAATCGGCACAGTCAGGGTAAAAATTGATCCCTTGCCTGGCTCACTCTTCACCGAAATGTCGGCGCCCATTCCGCGAGCCAGTCCGCGACTGATGGCGAGGCCGAGGCCGGTTCCCTCAGTGGTGCGTGTGAGTCCGCGGTCGAGCTGCACGAAAGGCTCGAAAATGGCTTGCTGCTTGTCGAGAGGAACACCGCTGCCGGTGTCCTGCACGTGGATCGAAACGTTGTTCGCAGCGATCGTGGTGAAGACTCGGATCTTACCGCCCGGAGGCGTGAATTTGACTGCATTCGAGAGCAGGTTGATCAGGATCTGACGCAACTTGTCCGGGTCAGTGCGGACGAAGATCCCGCCGGATGGCGCGTCGCAGTCGTACGACAACGATTTGGTGCGGGCGAGAGAATCCACCACGCCATCAAGATCGCCGACGAGCGCGCGCAGCGGTACTTCGATGATATCGAAGTGAACCTCAGTCGCTTCGAGTCGAGTGAAGTTCAGGATGTCGGTAATGATCGCCAACAAATGCTGCTGGCTGCGGCGGACGCGTGCGAGGTCAGCACGCTGAGTATCAGTCAGCGGTCCATGAAGCCCCATCTCGAGCAAGTCGACGTAGCCGCCAATGGAGTTGAGGGGCGTGCGCAGCTCATGGCTCATGACGGCAAGGAATTCCGCTTTTGAGCGATTGGCGCTGTCAGCAACTGCCCACGCTTTCTTTGCCTCGCTGATCGCTGCGCGCAGCTCCGCGTTGGTAAGTGCCAGTTCATGCGCAAGCTCACGGGCGTCATTCGTCTGGAGCTCGAGCTGACGGGTCTGCGTTTTCAGCAGCGAGTTGCTCTCTTCGAGAGCGGCGACGCGCGCAGCTTTCGCGTCGCGCAGTCGGGACATTCTGACAGCGCGAATTACCGCGTTTACCTTGGAGAAGGTGAATGGCATTTTCGCGCCCACACCTCGGGTTACTAGAGTGACGATTTCTACAGCTGAGCAGTATCCAAAGTGCCCCGCGGGTTGGGTTACCTGTCTAGACAAAGGTCTAACGCACATTTGTGACATTTTTCGACGCTTTGCGGTCGGTGTATCTTGCAGTTGTTTCGACCCGGTAGCTCAGTTGGTAGAGCAACGGACTTTTAATCCGTAGGTCGTGGGTTCGAGACCCACCCGGGTCACTAATGGCCAGACAAAAGGCTAAAAAAGCCAACCAGGCCGAGGTTGCGCGAGCAATCAACGCGCTCCGCCGCATGGTGCGCGGACTGCGCGCTGCCGCCGAAGCGGTCGAGCAAGATCTGAGAATCAGTGCCGCACAACTGTTCGTGATGACCGAGTTGTCGCAGTCACCCGACCAATCCGTGAAGGACCTCGCGGCAGTGACGATGACTACGCACAGCACCGTGTCTCAGGTTGTGGGCCAGCTCCTAACCAAGGGTCTGGTGACGCGAACTGTCGATCCTTCAGACGCTCGCCGCTCGGTGTTGCGATTGACCCGCCAGGGGTCAACGCTTTTGCGACGCTCACCGAGGGCGATCCAGCAGGACTTGATCGAGGGATTCCTCAACCTGCGGGCGACCGAGCAACGCAGCCTCGCCAGTGGTCTCGAGAAATGGTTGGAGGCCTCGGGGCTCGGCTCGGTTCCGTCGTCGATGCTGTTCGACAAGCCACTGGTCAAACAGCGGTACAGCCGAAAATAAGAAAGGACGTCGAGAGACGTCCTTTCTTATCCAACCGCTATCACCTGATTAGGTGCAGGTGATCACACCAGTCGACATAGCGCAGGTCTTCGCGGTCTGCGAATGTACGGCTGTCGCGCTC
>Ga0209027_1000169_pt1 | contig 20288 bp, 13 predicted proteins | sample GraSoi013_1_20cm_3_FD_185821 | JGI IMG/M metagenome (GOLD analysis project Ga0209027, IMG submission 185821) | Grasslands soil microbial communities from the Angelo Coastal Reserve, California, USA - Sample 09_27_2013_1_20cm (SPAdes) (version 2) | ecosystem: Environmental > Terrestrial > Soil >...
GACCGCGGCGGCTTCGACAGTGGCCGCTCATTGGTAGCGCCACCGCTTTTCGAGCCGCTCGCTGAGGACCAGCAGGGAGACGGTGATGATCACCAGGCCCACAGAAATCGCCGAGCCCAGCGGCCGATCATAGGCCGCACCGAAAAGGCTCTGCACCACGTTGGCGATCATCGTGCTGGAAGCGCCACCCACAAGGAGCGGCGCCAGGAAATCGCCCAGCGAGAGGACAAAGGCGAAGGTGGCACCAGCGAGCAGGCCGGGAATCGACAGAGGCAGGATGACCCGCAGAAATGTTTGAGCCGCTCCAGCGCCCAGGTCTTCAGAGGCTTCCACCAGCGTGCGCGGGATGTGCTCGAGGGCTGCGTAGATGGGCAGAAAGACGAACGGCGTGTAAATGTGCGTGAGCATAACCACGACGGCGAAGGGGCTGTAAAGAAGGAAGGCCACGGGCTCATGGGTGAGATGCAGGTATTCGAAGAAGCCATTGAGCACGCCTTCGCTGCCGAGAATGGTCTTCCAAGCATAGCCGCGCACCAGGTAGCTCACCCACAGCGGCACGATGACCAGCTGGTAGAGCAGCTCTTTAGGAGCACCGGCATGAAACGACAGGTAATAGGCCAGCGGGTAGCCGAGTAGCAGGGAGCACAGCGTCACCGCGGCGGCGATGCGCATGGTTCGCACTAGGACGGCGGCGTAGACGGGCTTGGAAAAGAGCGTCACATAATTGTGCAGGTCCGGCTGGCGGACCAGCATCCCGTCACGGACGGCCCAGAAACTGTGCGCCAACATCAGCGCGTAAGGAAGCAGAAGGAACAAGCCGACCCACAGGAGCGGTGGGAGAGAAACGAGCTTTTTGTACGCGTTTGAGTACATGGCCGGAAAAGGGCAATCACTCCTGGACGCGGACGGCGTCGGCGGTCGAAAAAACAAACTCGTGTTCACCGGAAAGCGGCCCGCGTGCGGAGATCCGCACGCGCAAGAGCTGACCGCTGCAATTCACTTCCAGCAATTCACTCGCGCCACTGAAGAACTGCTGCTGAAGGGCGGCGCGAAACCGCGCGGTTCCCGGAAGCGCCACCGCATCCGAGGCCAGACGGATGGCCTCCGGGCGCAACGAGAAAATGGCGGCGCCACCAGGGTCATCCGAGGGCCATTCTATGGCCCCGCACCTGGCCATGCCGTCAAGAATCTCTCCACGCAATAAATTGGTTTGCCCGATGAACCGAGCGGTGTATGCCGTGGCGGGATGCGCGTAGATTTCACGGGCCGTGGCGACCTGTTCCAGTGCTCCGTCGCGCATGAGCGCGATGCGGTCGGAGAGCGCCATGGCTTCTTCCTGGTCGTGGGTGACGAAAAGAAAAGTGATGCCCATTTCGCGCTGCAGGGCTTTCAATTCGCTCTGCATCTGCTTGCGCAGATTGGCGTCCAGCGCGGAAAGTGGCTCGTCGAGCAAGAGAAGCAGAGGACGATTGACGAGCGCGCGCGCCAGCGCCACACGTTGTTGCTGCCCGCCGCTCAGTTTGGACGGACGGGAAGCCGCGAATTCCTGCATCTTCACCATGCGCAGAGCTTCATCGACGCGGCCGTCGATCTCGGTTGCAGCGGTTTTCTTGACGCGCAAGCCGTAAGCGACGTTCTCGCGCACGCTCAGATGCGGGAATAACGCGTAGTTTTGGAACACCGTGTTCACTCGGCGCTGGTACGGCGGAAGCAGGTCCAAACGCACGCCGCTCATCCAGATTTCTCCCGCCGTCGGTTCTTCGAATCCGGCGACTAGACGAAGAAGAGTAGTCTTGCCGGAACCGCTTTCACCGAGCAGGGTGAGGAATTCTCCCTCGGCAATCGTCAAGGAGATGTTCCTCAGCACCTCCCGCGTGCCGAAACGCTTGGCCACACCGCGGACTTCAAGAAGTACTGCCGAAGCCGGGTCGAGCGAATTTGCAGCCACGGAACTCACGAGGCGTTCTTCACCTCATTCCATATCTCGGTGTACTTGGCTCGACGCGGAACATCCCGCCAGAAATAGATCCTTTGCATATAGGCATCCGGATTGTCGAGATGCAGACTCTTCTTTTCGTCTTCGCTGAGGTATTGGGATGCTCCAGGATTTGCGGGCGTGTAGTGAGTGACGTCGCTCACTTTCTTCTGGGTCTCGGCTTCGATCATGTACTCCAAGAACTCGGTCGCCAATTCCTTGTGGGAGCTCGCCGTCGTGACCATCAGGTGATCGATCCAGCCGGTAGTGTTTTCTTTAGGAATCACTTCGCCGATAGGAAAGTTCAGGGCGCGCAACTGGTTGGTCATCAGCGGCCATCCCATGGCCAGGGTGATTTCATGGTTTTGGAAAAGGTTGGTCAAATCACCGCCGGTTGACCAATATTTGCGGATGTTGGGTTTCAATTCGATCAGTTTTTTCTTGACGGCTTCAAGCTGCTCGTCGCTCAGGTTGTAAATCTGGTCGGGATCGGGATGGTCGTAGCCGAGGACCTGGGCGGCCATGTACAGGCTGGAAAGCTCATCCCACAGCGAGATCTTTCCCTTGTATCGGGGATCCCAAAAGATGCTCCAGGAATCCGGGGGCCGGGCAAAGGCCGTGGTGTCGTAGAGAATGGGGTTGGGCCCCCAGACAAATGGCACGCCGTAGGTCTCCCCATTCCTCTTCACCAGCGGAAGCTCACAGAGCTTGGGGGAAAGTTGCGAATACGACGGGATTTTCCCCAGATCGAGCGGTGCGGCCAGACCAGCACTCACTAGGGAGGCGGCCACATCGCTGGACGGGGAGATCACATCATAATTTGACGCACTGCCACCGCGAAGTTTCGCGACCAGTTCGTCGCTGGAGCCCATGTAGGAGGCCTGCACCTTACAGTGATGACGCTGCTCGAAGGCGTGGACGAAGGAGGCGTCGGAATAGCCTTCCCAAACGAGCAGGCTTAGCGCTTCTTCTTTTTTCCTGCACGCGCTGCCGGCCAGGGCCAGGGCTAGAATTCCCAGAAGAATGGCGCGAGAGCTCATTGCTCCTCCCGGTTACTTGGTATCCGCTTGATACACCAGACGCCCGCCCACGATGGTGGTGACAACTTTTGTGGCCCCTATGTTATGCGGGTTTATGTCGAAGATATTCTGCGAAACGACGATCAAGTCGGCGAACTTGTCGATCTCGAGCGAGCCTTCCGATTTTTCGCGGCGGCCGGCAAACGCCGCTCCGAGGGTGTATCCCTCAATCACTTGCGCCACCGTCAATCGCTGCTCAGGAACAAAACCCGCCGCCGGTTTTCCTTCAGAGGTTTGGCGGGTTACCGCGGTCTGAACCCCTTCCCACGGATTGAGGGTCACGACCGGCCAATCGCTGCCGAAGGCCAGGCGGCCTCCGGCATCCGCGATGCTCTTCCAAGCCCAAGCGCGGGAGGCGCGATCGGGGCCGGTATTCCGCGCCCAGACGTCCAGGGTATTGGAATCCGGGTAAGCATGGAGCGGTTGCATGCTGGCGATAACCCCGAGCTTGCCGAATCGCGGAATGTCGGACGCGGCGATGGTCTCGATGTGTTCGATGCGCGGCCGGCGATCGCCTTTTTTGTGATTTTGCGTTGCGGCATTTTCATAGGCATCCAGCGCCGTCCGCACCGCGTAGTCGCCGATCGCATGGGTGAAGAGCTGCAACCCGTGTTTGTCCAATTCCGCGACTGCCGCCTTGTACTTGGAGGGCTCCCAGAAGAGCTTGCCTTTCCGCGTGGGATCGTCGCTGTAGGGTTCCAGCATTGCGGCGGTGTGCGATTCGACGACGCCATCCACCATAAATTTGACGGCCTGGGCGTCGATCCATTCGTCGTGGAATTTTTTGCGGGCATGCTCGATGGCCTCGAGGTCCTGGGGCCGGAGCTCGGGGGGATTGAGGAAGTAAGCGATATACAGGCGCACGCTGAGATCGCCGCGGCGGCGCATTTCGTCGAACAGATCGAGCTCTTCGAAATCCTGGCCGGCGCTGTGGACCCGCGTGATGCCGTGTTGGTTCGCCCATTTCATGCCCTCGCGCAGCGCCAAAAGCTTTTCGCCGCGAGACGGCTTGGGAATAATCTTGGCGACCAGGTCCTGAGCCGACTCTTTTAACGCACCGGTGGCCTCACCCGTTTGGGGGTCGCGAACAATCGTGCCGTTGGGCGGATCCGCAGTATCGCGGGTGATCCCGGCCAGCATAAGGGCCTTGGAATTGACCCAGTAGGTATGTTCGTCATAGCCTTCGAGGAATACCGGGCGATTGGGGAAGATTTCATCCAGATATTTCTTGTGCGGGAGGGCCTCGGGACCGAACATGGCGTAATTCCATCCGCGGCCAAGAATCCAGTCATCCCCAGGATGTTCGAGGGCATATTGGCGCAACCGTTTTTGAATCTCCGCGGGGTCTTTTGCGCCTTCCAGACGCACGCGGCCGAGACTCAAAGAGCCGTCCATAAAGTGGATGTGACAATCGACGAAACCCGGGAGCACAAGTTTTCCGCCGGCGTTCACGACTTTTGTGCCCATGCCACGCCGCCGCTCGATTTCCGGGTCGTCACCGACAGCGGTGATCTTGCCGTGGCGAATGGCCACGGCCTGGGCCCACGGCTGCTTGGGGTTTTCCGTGTAAATGTGACCGTGAACGACGATGATATCGGCCGGTTCGACGATCCGGCCTTGCGGGCGCGCCATCCCAGCAGCAGGGAGCAACAGGGGGAGCGACTGAAGAACGACGCGAAACGCTCGAACTTTCATGGGCACCTAGTCCTCGGAATCAGAATGTTGGCGGCGTGTTGATCCACAGCAGCCAAGTTTCCGTCCGTCCGGGATTCTTCCAGCGGTGCGGAAGGGAACTTTCGAAATACAGGCTGTCGCCGGGCTTCAAATGATAATGCTCCTTGGCGCCCAGCCAGATCTCAAAATTTCCGCGCAGGACATGGAGGAATTCCTCGCCCTCGTGCGAGTAGGATGCTCCGCAGTCGCCACCAGGTTTGATGCGAAAAAGATGCGGCTCCATCACGGTGTTTCCCCAGGCCAGCAGCTCCATGCGCACGTCCGGGGTGGTCTCCAGGATCTTTCGCTGGTGCGGGCGCACCAGGCGCGGATTATCGCCGGCGGTTTCGAAGAATGAAAGAATGTTGGTACGGTAGAAGCGGGCGATGCGGCGCAGCGTGGCGATCGAGGAACGCACCTGGCCGCGTTCGAGGCCGCTGAGAAAGCCGACCGAGACGCCCGTGGCGCGAGCCACCTCGGCTAGCGAAAGGTCGCGGCGGGTCCGCAAGCGTCGGAAACGCTGCCCGGGAAGGATCGAGCTCTCCCTGGGAGCAGAGACAACTCCCTGGCGTTTGAGCACGTGAACGATGGCGGCGGGATTGAGGCCGCGGACCCGGCGCAGGAAAATGGCGCGTTGCAGCAGGCGCACATCGGATTCGGTAAAGATACGGTAGCGGCTCTCGGTCCGTTCGGGCGAGAGCAAACCCAAGGCCTCCCAGGCGCGCAACGCCGAGGAGGAAATACCCACGCGGCGGGCCACTTCGCTGATGCGCAACGGACGCGGCGGCTTGCGCGCGGCCGATGCGCGGGATAAATTCTTTCTGCTTGACACCGGTCCCGGCTTTCTCTAAGTTTACAAGATTATAGTAAGGTTCGAGGGGCACGGCAACTACGAAGAATTGCTGTTCAAGAATTCTTCACGGCATAGGGGTGAGTTCATGAAGGTTGGCGCACGATTCCGGCAACTGCGTTGCTGGTGTTATCTCAGCATGCGATTCGCAACCGTCTTGGCGGTGGCCGTGCCGCTGGCCCGCGCGCAGAGCACCGGCGGCCGCATCCGCGGCACGGTGATGGACCCGAGCGGCGGCGCGGTAGCGGCCGCCACCGTGCAGCTGATCAACGAGGGCACGCACGCCACGCGCGAAGCACTGTCCGGCGCGAATGGCGAATACATTTTCATTGAAGTGCCGGTCGGCAGTTACGAAGTCGATCTCACCCTCCAAGGTTTCAAGAAATATGTCCGTAAGGGAATAGTGCTGGACCTTAACCAAGTCCTCACTCTGGACATCGCCCTGCAGCTGGGCGGTTCGACCGATGTCGTCGAAGTCACCGGCGCGCCTCCCGTCGTCGATACCACCTCGACTCAGCTTGGCGCCGTGGTGAACGAGCGCTCTTCTACGCAACTGCCTCTAAATCAACGCGATGTCTATCAACTGCTCCAGCTGCAACCGGGAGTGCAATCCCAGCTAGGCAACGACCTGTTCTACGGATCGGATAGGGCCGGGGTGGTCACCGTGAATGGCGGCCGCGGCCGCTCCAACAACTACACCGTGAACGGCGGCGACGGCAACGATCTATTCGCGAACCTGCCCGCTGTAGAACCCTCACCGGACAGTATTGAAGAGTTTCGCGTCATCTCCAATTCCTTTGATGCGGAATACGGCCGGAACTCTGGAGCGGTCGTCAACGTGGTCACCAAGTCCGGCACCAACAATGTACATGGCGGCTTTTACGAGTTCTTGCGCAACGATCACTTGAATACCCATCCCTTCACCTTCACACCCTCTCCTAAGCCGGCTTTCAAACAAAACCAGTTTGGGGGCACTCTCGGAGGGCCCATCCACAAGGACAAAACCTTCTTTTTCGCCTCCTATGAGGGCCGGCGAATTGTGCAGGGGATTGTCTCTCAACCCGTTACCGTACCCACGGCCGCCCAGGTCGGGGGCGACTTTTTTGGCGGGGGCGCCACACCATTTCAGGGTACGCTGGCCGATGCCACGGTGGCGGGTGTTTTGAACGACCGTCCTGGGTGCGCTCAAGCGGTCGCGGCACAGGGCGGCGCACCCATAGCCGCCGGCAACAAGTATGGCGGAACCTATGATGCCAACGGCAATTTAACCTCGCCCGGTATTTTCACTAACTTCAACACCGGAATGGATAACCAAATTCCCGCAGCTTGTTTTGATCCGGTGGCACTGAGCTTGCTTCAATACGTGCCCGGCGCAGGGGGAAGCGCATCCACGGTAGTCACAGTTCCAAAGAAGAGAGACCGGGGCGATCAATTTCAAATCAAGATCGATCATGCTTTTAATAACAGTCAGAAAACCGCCGTCTACTACTATTTTGACGATGACAATACCCTCGATCCGTTCGCCAAATTTCAAGCCGAGGGAGCTCCGCTCGGAAACTTCCCGGGCATTTACGCGACGCGCACCGAGCAAATAAACGCCAGCCACTCCTCGACAATCGGCTCCCGGTCCGTCAACGAGGTCCGCTTTACCTTTTTCCGTGAGGGCCAGCTCAAATTTGATAGTCCGACCAAGACGAATGCCATTCAGGCTTCCTGTGGCGCCGGAGCGGCGGCGGCGTTTTGTTTTACCGGCGTCGGCGATTCCGCCACATTGAATGCCGCCTGCGCCGCCGGAGCCACCAGCCCAGCGGACTGCGGGATCCATTCCGGACTAGGCTCCAAGATAGAAGGCGTGCCGTTTATTCAAGTGAACGGAGGCTTCTCCATCGGAAATAACGCGGGAGGCCAATTGCCGCAGGTCGGCAACACCTTCCAGGTCAGCGACAACTTCAGCAAGATCGTCGGGAACCATAGTTTCAAATTTGGCGGCGATGTGCGCTACCAGAAGTTCGATCAACTGTTGTATTTCGACGTCAATGGCTGGATGACATTTAATTCCACAACTGCTGGGCCCACCGGGAGTGACTTAGGATCCGATAGCGCCTACCCCGATTATTTCCTGGGATTGGCGAACAGCTACATCCAAGGCTCGGCGCAGCACGAACTGGTGCGCAGCAAATCCACGTATCTCTTTGCGCAGGATAGTTGGAAGATCAAATCCAACCTGACGCTGAACTACGGTGTGCGTTGGGAGATGAATACGCCGCTCTCTGACATCGGCCAGAAAGTTCAGACCTTTCACCCGGGGCAGCGCTCGACCGTCTATCCTTGTAGCCTGGACCCCAGCAATCCTCTTTTCGCAACGTTTGGACCCGGAGAGGCCGGATGCGACGCCGCCGGCGTCACTCCCGTGGGGTTGGTTGTTCCGGGTGACCAAGGCGTTCCCCAGGGCTTGACGAACACATACTACAAAGGCTTTGCCCCGCGACTGGGGCTAAACTGGAGCCCGGGTTGGCATGATGGGTTACTGGCCAAATTGACCGGCGGTCCCAGCAAAACCAGCGTCAGCATGGGATATGGCATCTTTTACAATCCCATCGAGCAGTTGGTCCTCGAGCAGTTCAGCGCCGAGCCGCCCTTCGGTGGTAGCAACTTCATCGGCTCCTCGTTCCTTCAGATGCCCTACGTGGACCAGACCGGCGCGGTCTTTGCCAATCCATTTACCGGGATTCTGAATCCCAAACGAGGTCAACCGATCGACTGGTCCAACTTCGCCGGCAGTGTTTATTTTGGACAATTCCCGCAGCATATGCGGCCTCAATATCAGGACCAGTACAACTTGACCATCAAGCGCGAACTGCCCGGCAATACCCTCCTCCAGGTGGCTTATGTCGGCTCACAGGGCCACCGCTTGCTGGCCACCTATGAGGTTAGCCCGGGGGCCCCGCAAACCTGCAACGCCATCGCCGCCATCGCCGCTGCCAATCCCGGAAACGTGCTTACGGCGTCGGGAGGGAGCGAGACCACCTGTAGTTCTTTTGGCGAAGACAGTCCCTACTTCATCCTTCCTGGCACGCAAATTCCGACCGGAGGTCTTTATCTTCCTTACGGTCCAAGCGGGCCGACCACACTCGCTGCCGGGTCGGTAGTTGGTTCCCAGGGCATCACCTTGGTGGGGTTGCGCCGCTATTCATCTCCTCTTTGCGATCCTTTGACGGGCCAGCAGTGTCCAGCCACAGGCGTGCCGCCGTTCTCCGGGATATTCAGCGAGGACACCATTGCCCATTCGAACTACAACTCCCTGCAGGCGCTCTTCGAGAAGCGCTTCTCTCATGGCCTGCAGTTTCAGGCCTCCTATACGTTCAGCAAGTCTCTGGACAACGCCTCCAGCTTTGAAAGTGCCCTGAATCCTCTCAACTTCAACGCCACCTATGGCTTGTCCAACTACGATGCGCGGCATCGTTTCGTTTTCAACTATGTATGGGACTTGCCGGTGCCGAAATTTGATGGTTTTAAAGGCCAGCTTCTGGATGGCTGGGAAGTATCGGGAATTCTGAGTTTCCAGTCCGGCTTCCCGGTGCGCATCACTTCACAGGATGATGTCGAGCAACTGGACACCACATTTGACTTCGAGGCGCCGGGCCAGCCGAACTTCGCGAGCGCCTTCAAAACAGTTAACCCCCGGAACACCGTCTGTGCGGCCTTCACCGGTCCACTGGCACAGCTCGTTGATCCCACGCTCCCCGCTTGCCAGCCTGTTTCCGGTTATGCCTTCGATCCCAATTTGTTCACCAACTCTACGGTGGCTCCGGGAACCATCGGCAATGCCCCGCGCTCCATTTGCTGCGGTCCCGGAACCAACAATTGGGACATGAGTTTTCTGAAGAACACCAGATTTGGAGAGAGATGGCAAATGGAGTTCCGGGCCGACGTCTTTAACATCTGGAACCACGCGCAGTTCTACACCGTGGACGGCAACATTTCCAATCAGGGCGGGACGTTTGGCCAGGTTCTCCACGTCCGCGATCCGCGATTGCTGCAGTTCGCGCTGAAGTTTCACTTTTAGAGCAAACTGGAAACAAAGATTTCTTTGGAGCGGTTCGCGAGGGCGTGGCCTTGGGGACGTTCAAGAAAATTGCGATTCCAGCACCAGCTTCAAGAGATTTTGCTCGCACAAACTGACCGCAGGGAACAGTCCTGCAACCACGGAGTACTCCCATGCACGACGCACTAGAGAAAGAAATCGCCACCTACGAAAAGCGCACCAGGAAATCGGCGGTAGCTCACCGGCGTGCTCTCGAACGAATCCCGCTCGGTGTAGCCAGCAATTATCGCCACTACGAGCCTTATCCGATTTTTGTGCAGGACGGGAAGGGCAGCCGGATTCACGACGTCGACGGCAACGAATACATTGATCACAACCTGTGTTTCGGAGCCTTGATGGCGGGGCATTCGCACCCTGCCGTCGTCCAAGCCGTCGAGCAAAAACTGCGCCAGGGCACGACTTTCGGGATGCCGCATGAGCAGGAATGGGAACTTGCCGAAGAGATTTCGAAGCGCTATCCCGTCGAAATGGTTCGTTTCGGTTCGAGCGGGACGGAAGTCACCATGCACGCCTGCCGCATCGCGCGCGCCGCGACCGGCCGCGACAAGATTCTGAAGTTCGAGGGTTCCTACCATGGTCTGCATGACACCGCGCTTGTCAGCGTCAAGCCCAAGGCGGAAGACTACGGGGATCCCGATGCTCCCAGTTCCGTTTCCGCTGGCGGCGGCGTGCCGAAGTCCGCGCTTGAGAATGTTGTGGTCGCCAGCTTCAACAATCTGAAGAGCGTCGAACACCGCTTCGAGCAGTATCCCGGACAAATCGCCGCCATTATTCTCGAGCCCATTCTGATGAACGTCGGTCTATGCCTCCCGCAACCTGGTTTTCTCCAAGGGCTGCGCGATATCTGCAACAAAAACGGCGCTTTGCTGATCTTCGATGAAGTGAAGACCGGCGCGAAGCTGGCCTGGGGCGGCGCCAGTGAATTTTTCGGCGTGAAGCCGGACCTGATCTGTCTGGCCAAGTCCATCGGCGGCGGCTTGCCGCTGGGGGCGTTCGGTGCGAGCCGCAGAGTGATGGATCTGATCTCGCAGCACAAGGTCTTCCACGGCGGCACCTACAACACCAACCGCGTGGCCATGGCTGCTGGTCTCGCGACGTTCCGCGAAGTTCTTACACGCGAGAACTATGTTCGCGTCGGTAATCTCAGCAAGCAGCTCACCGAGGGCTATCGCGCCATCGTCAAGAAATGCGGCCTCCTGGCCTACGTCGCCAGCGCCGGCGTCAACGGCGCGTTGATGCTCTATCCGAAGGAAATTCAAAACTACCGCGACTGGACCAAGATCGACGTCGATCTGTGGCGCCACTACTGGTTCGGCATGGTCAATCGAGGCGTGCTGGCGCAGCCCTACTGGTGGGACGAGCAGTGGACCATCTCCGTGCAGCATACCGAGGCGGATATCGACAAACACCTCGCGGTATTCGAAGAAGTCGCACCGGCCCTTAGCAAGGCCCAGGAAGAGCGAGGCCTCGCTTTTGTCGGTGCGGCCGGACACTAGGTTTTGGTATGCCAGTCGGAGGAGAAAGCCATTGGCAAACGAGGTCAGCCGAACGCCCGCGGCACCGGGAGCACCCCGCTTGCGCCGCGTTCTGGGTCCGGGCGACCTCGTTTTGTTATTTGTTGTGGCCATCGTTAACCTCAATGTGGTTCCGACCATCGCCGCCAACGGCGGAGTAACGGTGTGGCTGTGGTCTTTGGCGTTGCTGCTGTTTTTCTGGCCGCAGGGCATCGCGGTCATCGAACTGGCGCACCGCTATCCCGGTGAGGGCGGCGTGTACCTCTGGGCCAAGAGGGTATTCGGCGACTTCCACGGTTTCCTCTCGGGCTGGTGCTACTGGACGAACAATATATTCTACGTGCCAACGGTGCTCCTCTATTTCGTGGGCATCTCAGTTTATGTCGCGGGTCCGCGCGCCCGTACCTTGGCTGACAACCACTTGTTTGCGCTCGGCGCATCGATCGTGCTGCTGGTCCTCCTGGCGGCCCTCAATGTGCGCGGTTTGGGGGTCGGTAAGTGGATCAATAATCTGGGTGGGATCGGTACCTCCATTACCGCCATCATGCTTATCGGCCTCGGCCTTGTCGTGCTCTTTCGTTTTGGCACCACCATGACCGCCGCCGACTTTCGTATTACTGGCGACCTTCGTTTGATCGGATCGTTCGGGATCATCTGCTTCGGCCTGGTGGGACTGGAACTGGCTTCCATCATGGGTGACGAGATTCAGGATCCGGGGCGCACGCTTCCGGGAGCCGTTGGCTGGGGAGGTCTGCTGTCGGGTATTTTGTATGTCGGCGCAACTCTGACCTTGCTTCTGGCCGTGAGCAAACAGGATATCGGGGTCCTCCAGGGCGTCGTTCAAGCGGTCAGTCACATGGCCGAGCAAGTCCAGGTGCCCTGGATCGTCTCCCCCTTCGCCTTGGTACTCAGCATTTCCATTGCCGGAATCGCCTCGGCTTGGCTTTCTGGCTCGGCGCGGATTCCTTTCGTTGCCGGTCTCGATCTGTACTTGCCGGAGGGTTTGGGCAAGTTGCACAAGAGGTTTGCTACACCGTATGTCGCGCTGATCGTGCATGCCAGCTTTTCCGCGATCTTCCTGGCCATGAGTTTTGTCGGCGCCGGAGTGAAGGAAGCCTTTGTTACCCTGCTGGACTTGGCCGTGGTATTGCAGCTCGTGCCTTTTCTCTATATGCATGGGGCGTTGCTGAAACTCGCTAGACAATCGCCCCCCGGCGAGGGGTATTACAGCAAGACCACGCTTGTCCTGGCGGGCAGCTGTGGACTCACGACCACCATTTTGGCAATCGGCGTGGCGTTCATTCCGTCGCATCAAATCGAGTCCATAAGATTATTTGAAATCAAGATGGTCGCCGGGACTTTGTCGCTGGTCGGTCTGGCGGCGTTTTTCTTTTTTATCTACGGCAGGCGCAAGGCCGCGCGGAAACTGGCGGCAGCGCCGGCGCTGTGAATGGAATTTGGGAGGCAGCTATGCCGAGCAGTGTGAAAACCGTCGTGCCAGCCTATCAAAACTACATCAATGGACAGTGGGTCAAGAGTTCTTCCGGGGAGATGTTTCCTGTCTACGATCCTTCGACCGAAGAGGTAATTGCGCACGTGGCCGCGGCCACGGTAGCCGATGTCGATCAGGCCGTGAAGGCCGCGCGAGCCGCGTTTGATTCCGGCCCCTGGCCGCAGACCAGCGCTGCCGAGCGGGGTCGCCTGCTGTACCGCCTGGCGGAGAAGATTCGCGCGAATGCTCAGCAGCTCGCCGAGCTGGAATGCCGCAATTCCGGCAAGCCCATTGTGGAAGCGGAGTACGACATCTCGGACGCCGCCACGTGCTTTGAATATTACGCCGGGCTGGCGACCAAAGTTCTCGGGCACGTTAATCCCGTGCCCGCCAACGCGCTGAGTTTCACACTTCGTGAACCGGTCGGCGTCGCCGGACAGATTATTCCCTGGAACTACCCGCTGGTGATGGCCTCCTGGAAGCTCGCTCCCGCGATCGCCGCGGGTTGTACGTGCGTGCTTAAACCTGCCGAACAGACGCCGCTCACCATGATGGAAGTCGCCCAGTGGTTTGCAGAGCTGGGTCTGCCGCCCGGGGTCATTAATATTGTCAATGGGTTTGGCGAAACGACGGGAGCCGCACTTGTGGCGCATCCCGCGGTGGACAAGATGGCCTTCACGGGCAGCGCTGCGGTTGGCAAGGTAATTGTCAAGAGTGCGGCGGACACACTCAAGCGCGTCACGTTGGAGCTCGGAGGCAAGTCTCCCAATATTTTCTTTGCTGGCGCCGATTGGGAAGCTGCCGTTGACGGGGCGCTTTTCGGGGTGTTCATCAATCAAGGCGAAGTCTGCTCCGCAGGCAGCCGCATCCTGGTCGAAAAGAAAATCTACTCCAAATTCGTCGAAGCCATGACCGAGAAGGCCAAGCGCGTCAAGCTGGGCGCACCGCTGGAACGCGAAACGAAAATGGGGCCGCTGGTGAGCAAGGAGCAATTCGAGCGCGTCAGCGCCTACCTCGAAATTGGCAAGAAGGAAGCAAAATTGGCCATCGGCGGCGGGCGGCCGAAACAATTCGGCAAGGGCTACTATGTCGAGCCGACCATCTTCTATGACGTGGATAACAACGCGCGCATCGCTCGCGAAGAAATCTTCGGTCCCGTCGCTTCCGTGATTCCCTTCGAAGACGAGCCGGAGGCCATTCGCATCGCCAACGACACGCCCTACGGCCTCGCCGCGGCTGTCTGGACGCGCGACATTTTCAAAGCGTTCCGCGTGGTGAAGTCGCTCCGCGCCGGCATCGTGTGGGTCAACCACATGCAGCCGACCTACGTTGAGGCACCGTGGGGCGGCTACAAGCAGTCTGGCTTTGGCCGGGAGTTGGGCCCCTGGGGGCTTGAAGAATATCTCGAAACCAAACAAGTGTTCGTCAATCTCGACGAGACGCCCATCGGCTGGTATTAAAGTTCAAAGCAAGGAAAACAAAATGGCTACCATTCAGATTCGCACGGAAATTCCGGGACCAAAGTCACGCGCTTTGATGGCGCGCCGCGCGGCCGCGATTCCACGCGGCCCGTCGAATGCCATCCCGGTCTTCGCCGCGAGTGCCGCGGGCGCGGCCATCGATGATGTCGACGGCAATCGCTATCTGGATTTCGCCGGCGGCATCGGCTGCCTTAACATCGGCCATCGCTCTCCGCGGGTGATCTCCGCGATCCGCGAGCAGCTGGAGAAGCACTTGCATCTATGCTTCGCCGTCACTCCCTACGAGAGCTACGTGGCCGTCGCGGAAAAACTCAATTCGCTGGCTCCCGGCAATTTCCCGAAAAAAACCATGCTGGTCAACTCTGGCGCCGAGGCTATCGAAAATTCCATCAAGATCGCGCGTGCCCATACCAAGCGCCCCGCGGTTATCTGTTTCGAAGATGCTTTCCACGGCCGCACGCTTCTCGCCATGTCGCTCACGAGCAAAACCCATCCCTACAAAGCCGGCTTCGAACCCTTTGCCAGCGACATTTACCGTATTCCTTTTGCCTATCCCTACCGGGGCGAAATAGGCGCTACCGCGGAAACCTTCGCCCATTACCTGGAAGACGCTTTCCAACGTTCCGTCGCTCCGGAATCCGTCGCCGCGGTTATCGCCGAACCCGTTCTCGGCGAAGGCGGCTTCGTCATCCCGCCGCGCGACTACTTCCAGTTGCTGCAAAATATCTGCCGCCAACACGGCATTCTCTTCATCGCCGACGAAGTGCAATCCGGTTTCGCCCGCACCGGCAAGTGGTTTGCCTCGGAACATTTCGGCATTGAGCCTGATTTGATCACCATGGCCAAATCGCTGGGCGGTGGCATGCCCATCGCCGCGGTGACCGGTCGCGCCGAGATCATGGACGCACCCGGCGTTGGATCTCTCGGTGGCACCTACTGCGGTCACCCCGCATCATGCGCCGCTGCGCTCGCCGCCATCGAGACGATTGAGAAAGACGGCCTGCTCGCGCGATCCACCTTCATCGGCAAGCATTTCGAACAGCGCGCCCAAGCGTGGCAGAAAAAATGGCCGCTAGTGGGAGATATTCGTGGCCTGGGCGGCATGTGCGCCATTGAACTGGTGCGCAACGCGCGGACGCGCGAGCCGGCGGACTCCGAGACCACGGAAGTCGCAAAGTATTGCTACCAGCACGGCCTCATCACCATCACTGCCGGCACCTTCAACAATGTCATTCGCATCCTCGTTCCGCTGGTCGTCACCGACGAGCAGCTCGACGAAGGATGCAGTGTGATCGAAGCCGCGCTGGCCGCCGTCGCGGACCGCAAGCAGGCCGCGCTGTCGCTGGCCTAGCCGGCGCGAGTCCCGGCTCGTGTGAGCCACACCTATCGACGGCTTCCCGCTGGTTTTGCGACACCGCCGGGTTCCCGACATGACGCCCGCACTTCAGGGCGAAAGCAACGCTCCGGCTCGAAAGACTTGCCTTGACTATTTGTTAATGTCGTCCTTGGCTTCCAAGCGCTTCAGAAGCGGCTGAAGAAAGGGCTTGGTCGTCTCCGGGGCCCCGTTGATTGCTTGTGTCATTTCCTTGGCTGCGGCCGTGAAGTCCCCGGTACTAGAAGAGATGCGGGCGAGCGCCAGGTGGCTGATCCAGTGGTTTCGGTCCTTCTGGGGAACCTGGGGATACAGTTCAAAGGCGCGCTTAGCATTGCCCTGGCGCTGGAGGCCGCGGGCATAGGAATAAAGCTGGATGGCGTTAGCTTTATCGAACGCCGCCGAAAGCACTTTGGCTGAATCTTCTTTTCGTCCCATGGCCTCGAGGATTCGCGATTTTGTTTCATAGTTTTCAAATCGCGCTTCATTCTGGATGGAGGTGTCTTCCCACTTGAGCGCTTCTTCGAGGTTGTAGTTGTTGTCTAGGCACCATTGCGCCGCCTCGTCGTATCCGCCCCAGCTGAATCCGCCAACACTCCGAAGCTCGTTCTTGATGCTTTGCAAAACAACGGCCTTCACGTCCACGGAGACATGGAAGGGAACGGCAAGCTTCTCCCATCTAAGAACTGCCGTTGCCGAATCTGGCTTGACGTCATCGAAGACATAGGTCAGCACCTCAAAAGATTCTGCGGCCTGCGGTTTCACGGTCACGCGCAGGGCATCCTCTTTTTCGTCGTAGCTGAAACTGCCCCAGGAAGTCGAGTTTTTCGAAAAAATCACCGTCCACTGATCTTTGTCCGGGATGGTGTGCAGGCCATACGTGCCGGCGGCAAGGGGTTTCCCTTCCACGGAAACATCGCTCGAAACAGTGATGGTGGTATTCTCATTCGCGCCCGCCCGCCATACTTTCCCATAGGGCACGGTCTTGCCCCAGATCTCCCGCCCGCCGACTGCCGGCCGGTGATACGTAATCGTGATATCTGTCAGTCCGATTCGTTGGGACACCGTGCCGCGCTGGCTGACGCGAGGAATGTTCAACTCCGTCGGCTGGCTTCCGTTCTTGAATTGCGCACCGGCATTCCCTGCCAAAACGCTGATTCCCACGACCAGGCCCAAAGCAAACTTCCACACCTTGCGCATCGTCCTATCTCCTCTCCCAAAAGAAACTCTAAGATGATCTTGCCGGACCCGCGCCGGCCTTGCACCCCCGTAGCGATAGACGTCCCCTCCGAACATGAGTGAGCAGGAGAACATGCGGCCGGCGCTGTCGATCAGGTCAATTCACAATGGATTGAGAAGAATTTAACGGCAAATTCGCAAGACATAATGTCCAAGCCAAAAAATTCTCAACCTGTGCGGACATCCCATCTCGACGGGATATCCCTCAATACATCAGCGGCGCTTGGTTTGGCTGGCATGCGTTCCGTCGGGGGTTGGGGACGAGGTTGCACGAATCCGAACTTGCCGAGCCCGGAAGGAAGAAGCTGGAGAGGGCTTGGAAGTCGAAGTACAATATCAACGCGTCGGGCTCCTAGCTCAACTGGTTAGAGCAATCGGCTCATAATCGATTGGTTCCGGGTTCGAGTCCCGGGGAGCCCACTCGAAGTTCGAAGAATGTTGACCGGGTGTAAATCCATTCAGTCATGAAATCGGTGCCATACGATTCCGAAAGCAAGTTGTGGATGAGTCGGCCGTGGATGTCAACGCCAGGCCGACGGCTTTGTGGGATAATCGCGCTCATGAAAGCGACCATGGCCATATTTCCCCGAGCTTTTCTCGTCGTTTCGGCTTCTCTCGCACCTTTACTGGCGCAAACGCCGGGCAGCCAGCAGCAGCAGCCCGAGTTCATGCGGCAGGGTCAGCAATTGCTGCGCGAAGGAAAGTTGGACGACGCGCTGGCGCTGTATCGCAGGACTCTGGAGGCCTCGCCGAATTCCCTTCCGGCCCACATCGCGGCGGGGAGTGTGCTCGACCTCCAGGGGCGAGGCGAGGAGGGCCGCAGGTATTTTGCCCGAGGGATCGAAGTTGCGGACACGCCCGAGCACAAGGCCATGGCGCAAAGGGCCATGGCGATGTCGTACGCCTTCGAGAAAAACTGCAAGAAAACCGTCGAGTACGAGCAACAAGTCTTCGACATCTACGGAAGCGAGAAGAACTTTTTTCAGCAGGGCGAGATTGCCGACGAGGCCGCTCGCGTTTGCATTGAATCAGGGGATTTGGAGGCCGCCTATCACTGGTATCAGCTCGGGCACGACACCGGCCTGAAGGAACCAGATATCAAACCGGCTCGCCGGGACCTTTGGGAGTTCCGTTGGGAGCACGCGCAGGCCCGCATCGCTGCCCGACGGGGGAATCAAGCCGAGGCGCAAAAACACATCGCTGCGGCGAAGAACGTGCTCAACAAGGGAACCAATCCGGAGCAGGCGCAGTTCCTTCCCTACCTTCAAGGCTATGTCGCATTCTATGCGGGAGACTACCAGGCGGCCCTCGTGGAACTGCTAAAGGCCAACCAGAACGACCCATTCATCCAATGCATGATTGGCCAGACTTACCAGAAGCTGGGCGAGAAAGACAAAGCCTTCGAGTACTACTCCAAGGCTTCAACAGCAATCGCGCACAATCCCGCCGCCGCATATGCAGTACCGCTGGCCAGGAAGAATCTTACTTTGCTACCGAGCTAGTTTTTTTTCGCCCTCGGATTTGTGACAGAACGCTCCAGTTGGCCAGGTAGCAGCTCGGAGGCCCTTCGTGAAACTCCTGATCACGGCATTTTCACTGATCTTGGTTCCCATCGCTTGTGCAATTCAAGCGAGCCCGCCCGAACAAGCTTCTACGCCAAGCATACAAGGCAAGGTCTTAGAGGAGCCGGAGGGGCCACCGATAAGGAAGGCAAACGTGCAGTTGTACGGGCGAAAAAGTCCCACCGTCTCAAACTATTCGGCAATTAGCGATGTGCAAGGCCAATTCACCATTGATGGCGTGCAACCTGGACAGTACGTCGTGGTCGTCGAGCGCCCCGGATTTGTGCAGTCCAACCGCCGAATAACCATTTCGGTCGAACCGGGGTCCGGCAAGAACGCCTTGATCTTGCACATGCAACCGGCCGCCGTCATCACCGGGAAGATCCTAGACTTGGACGGAGACCCGATCGGTGGTGTTAGCGTCACAGCGACCAGGGCTGGCTCTATGGGAGCGGAACGGAATTCCCGCAACTACGGCAATGCAGCCACGAACGATCTTGGGGAATTTCGTATCTCCAACTTGCGAGCGGGACGCTATAAGATTACCGCCTCTCCCCCGCAAACGTCCCAACCGCCAGAGAACAAGAATGGGAAGGATCCATCGATATTCCTAACCACTCACTATCCGGGAGTCTTGGATGAGGACCACGCTGTTGCCGTGGAGATTCATGCGGGGGGAGAAACACGGATTAATTTCGGCCTCCTGACGGGCCGGGCGTACCGCGTCAGCGGATCGGTAACGGGGGTCCCGAGCAAGGGCGGCATGGCTCAGATCATGTTGCAACCGAAGGGCCGTGGGGGCTCGCCGGGGGCTCCGCAAGAGCTTGGCGAGGGCGGGAGATTCGAATTTGCGAACGTCTTACCCGGGTCCTATGTGGCAATGCTAGTCATGGTCACATTTGAGGGCGGTCAGCCAGCCATACGGATGCTCCGCTTGGGTCAGCCGATCGAAGTTAGTAATGCTCACGTCGAGGGATTACAACTTCAGCCAGAGGCCGGTGGACAGGTTCGGGGAAAATTCAGCCTAGATACGGGCCAGAAATTCGATTGGACACAATTGATCGTGACCCTCGTCTCTGTCGAGGAGCAAGGTGGCGATCTTGTACGGGAAGGCGCGATGGACCTCCCGACAAGTTCCAATGTGAACAGCGACGGAACTTTTGAACTGAAGAACGTGCCCGGAGGCAATTACCAGCTGGTGGTTGTGGCCAGATCCAATGATCTGCCCGATTACATCACAAAATCGGTCAATCTCGACGGGCGGGATGTGGCCGATTCTGGTTTCCCGATTCTTCCCGAGACGTACCTGGACGTAGTAATAAGCGCAAACGGAGCGAGTATTACAGGGAAGGTTGTTGACGGCAACGGCCAGCCGGTCGCGAATGCCACCGTTGTGGATGTTCCCAGCGCTGAGCACCGAACGCGCTCGGATCTTTTTCAGCGAGACACTACTGATGAGAGCGGACATTTCAGCTTGCGCGGCCTAAATCCCGGCAAGTACACGGTGCTCGCCTTCGAAGAATTGCAGGAAGATGTTCGTCAGGCTGATTTCATGAAATCCTACGGGACTCGCGGGGAGATTGTGCAACTGGACGGAGGTACACGAAAAAGCGTAGTCCTGAAACTGATCCCTTCAGGCGGTGAAGTGCCGTGAGCGGCGGAGTTTCGGACTAAACGAGTCGCGCTTCGATCCTTACAGCAAGTGGTGGGCGTCGCCTGGTCCGAGCCTTCCGCAACTCCGACGACGATATTCGTGCTGTGCGTCGCCCCCACGGTGGCAGGTCAGCCCAGAAGACGTCAATCTTGGACACTCCAGATCTCGTTTTCAGCGCCTTGGCCTGCCACCGAGCAGGAAAGGAAGGCGGTTTGGCGGGACCGTCGGATTGAATCCAAAGGACTTACGCTT
>Ga0209027_1000170_pt1 | contig 20259 bp, 16 predicted proteins | sample GraSoi013_1_20cm_3_FD_185821 | JGI IMG/M metagenome (GOLD analysis project Ga0209027, IMG submission 185821) | Grasslands soil microbial communities from the Angelo Coastal Reserve, California, USA - Sample 09_27_2013_1_20cm (SPAdes) (version 2) | ecosystem: Environmental > Terrestrial > Soil >...
CGCTTGGCGACGGCACAGCGGCAACGACCGCCTCCGTTTACTGCCCCTACTGCAATGAGATCGTGGAGATCGCCATTGATCCGGGCGGCGGGCCGTCACAGGAATACGTGGAGGACTGCGAGGTGTGCTGCCAGCCGTGGACTGTCAACCTCCGCTACAATGCAGATGGAACGGCGACCGTCAGTCTGACACCGCTGGACCAATAGCTTCAGCGCTGGCTCTGAACGGCGAGAAACCTGATAAAGGTGGGGCCGAGGTCGCTGGCTGCAAGGCGGGAAGGTGGCGATCGGCCTACTATATATTTCGCATAAGAGATGAGCCACGAAATCGTCGACATCACCATCATCGGCGGCGGTCCGACCGGGCTGTTCGCCGCTTTTTATACCGGGATGCGTGGGGCCACGGCGCAGATCGTCGATGCGCTGCCGCAACTTGGCGGGCAGTTAACCGCCCTCTACCCTGAAAAATACATCTTCGACGTTGGCGGGTTCTCGAAAATCCTCGCCAAGGATCTCGTCAAGGCGCTCGTCGAGCAAGCGGCGCAGTTCAACTTCAAGTCGCATCTCAACCAGAACGTCACCGCGCTCGAACAGAGTGGTGATCAGTTCGTGCTGGTGACAGAGACGGACCAGTTTCCGACGCGCGCCATCGTGATCGCAGCAGGGATTGGCGCGTTTTCGCCGAGGCGTCTGCCGCAGTCGTGTGCAGAGCCGTGGTATGGTCGCGGCATTTTCGATCGCGTCAACAACCCCGAAGAGTTTCGCGGTCAACGCATCGTCATCATCGGTGGCGGCGACTCGGCGTTCGATTGGGCGCAGCAGCTACGCGAGCGCGCAGAGGCGGTGACGCTCGTACATCGCAGCGATAAGTACCGCGCCCACGGAGCAACAGTGGCTGACGTTCAGGCGGCGGCAAGCGCTGGTCGGACGACGCTTTTGCCGTTTCACGAGCTGCACGATGTGCTATCTGCCGATGATCGCCTCACCGGGGTAACGCTGCGGGACGTGAAAGCGAAGACAACCCGCGATGTCGAGGCTGACGCGGTGTTGCCAATGCTTGGGTTCCACAGCGACATTGGCGCGCTGGCGGAGTGGGGACTCAACTGCGAGGACGACGAGATCGTGGTCAACAGTCTGATGGAGACCGGGCGGACGGGGATCTACGCCGCCGGCGACATCACGACGTATCCCGGAAAGCTAAAGCTGATCGCGACCGGATTTGGCGAAGCAGCAACCGCTGTCAACCAGGCGGTGCACTTGATCTACCCGGAGAAGAAGGTCAATCCGGGCCACAGCTCGAACATGGCGATTTTCGGACAGAAGGACGACTAGTTCGGCTCGTCGAGGCGAGGGTGGCTGAGCGCCGGTGCCGGCGTCGGTGGGGCGGCCGCAGCAGGCCGTTCTTCGCGGGCGGCGCGAATGCAAAGAATCCAGGTCAGCATCGCCGTGCCGAGGGTGACGGCGAGATCAGCGAAGTTGAAGGTCCAGAACCGATGCGAGCCAATTCCAATATCGATGAAGTCGACGACACCGCGTGGTGACTTAATGCGATCGAGGAGGTTACCGACGGCGCCCCCGCATATGAGAGCGATCGACGCGATTTGAATCCGGTCCGCGCGTGGTGTCTGTCGATACATGTAGCCAAGCACGAACAGGGTGGCAATCGAAAGAAGAACGAACCACCAGCGCGAGGACGGCCCCAGCGAAAAGCTCATCGCGCCTTCGGGGTTGTAGGCGAGAGTGAAGCGCAGGATGTCGTCGATGATTGCGTGCGGAACGTAGGGAGGCGTCAGCTGGCTGACCGCGAGCTTCTTGCTGAAGACGTCGACGAGCACCGTCGTCAGAAAGATCGTCCAGAATTTATCGGCTCTTTGCGGCATGAATCTCGTTGGGGTGTTCTGGCCTTACGGCGCAACGCGCGAATGCGTTTCGTAGCTGGACGACTGAGCCCAGAGTATTAGACAGCGCATTATAGATTCCAGTACACCAGAACGCGAAGGATGAGGCGGGCTGGAGGAGGACAGACTGCTCTGACGAAGAAGCCGTTGCATTATCACCTGATCGGGATCGCTGGGACGGCGATGGCGTCGCTGGCGGGGTTGCTAAAGGCCGCCGGCCACAAGGTGACAGGTTCGGACGAGAACGTCTATCCGCCGATGTCGACGAACCTCGAGCAAATGGGGATCGCCTACGCCCAGGGTTACAAACCGGAGAATCTGTCGCCCGCTCCGGACATCGTGGTCGTTGGAAACGTCATCTCGCGCGGCAATCCCGAGCTGGAAGAGCTGTTGATCCGAAAGCTGCGCTATACCTCTGCGGCCGCAACGATAAAGGAAGAGTTCATCTGGGGGCGTCACTCGATGGCGGTGGCGGGCACGCACGGCAAGACGACGACGACTTCGTTGCTGGCGTGGGTACTCCAGTCGGCCGGCCTCAATCCCAGCTTTCTGATCGGAGGTGTCGCTGAAAATTTCGGGAGCTCGTACCGGCTCACTGATTCGAAATACTTCGTTATCGAAGCCGATGAGTACGACACAGCGTACTTCGACAAGGGTCCGAAGATGTGGCACTACCTTCCGGATACGGCGATCGTCAACAACATCGAATACGATCACGCTGATATCTACCGCGACGAGGAAGCGTACAAGTTCGCGTTCGCGCGCTTCATCAATCTGGTGCCGAAGAACGGCGTCGTGATCGCCGGCTGGGATTCGCCGATCGCTCGAGAGCTGGCGCCAAAATCGCCGGCGCCCGTCGAGTCCTTCGCGTACGGCGACGATTCCTTACCTGCTTCATCCGGTCGCGCGCATTGGCACGCACGCGATGTCGAATTCAGCGAGGCAGGCACTCGTTTCCGCGCGTTTCGCTCGAATGAAGAGTGGGGAAGAATCGACACCCCGCTGGCCGGCGCGTTTAACGTGCGGAACGCGCTCGCCGTAATTGCCGCGGCTGAATCAGTGAACGCAGATCGGGACGGTGTGAAACAAGGCTTCAAGAGTTTCACCAGCGTCAAGCGCCGCATGGAAGTGCGTGGCGAAGTACGAGGAGTGACGGTGATCGACGACTTTGCGCATCACCCCACAGCGATTCGCGAGACGATCGACGCAGTGCGACAGAAGTATAAAGGGCGGCGAATCGTTGCCGTTTACGAGCCGCGCAGCTACACCGCGCAGCGTCGCGAATTCCAGGACGATTATGCGCGTGCGTTTGGCGGAGCCGACGAGGTCATCTTCGCCTCTCTGTATCGGCCCGACCGTTACACCAAGGAGACAGCGCTCGACCTGACTCAGCTCGTTCGCGATCTGAGCACGGACGGAAAATCAGCGAAAGAGCTAAAGGATGCCGACGCAATCGTGGGCGATCTCGCTCCGCGCACGCGAGCGAAAGACGTCGTGCTGATTATGTCGAACGGAGGTTTTGGGGGCATCCATCAAAAGTTGCTTGATGCGCTCGGCAGCTGATCACTCGGAAGTCGAGATCTTTCGACGCGGAACGATGGGTGTGAGTCGCGCGGAGCCAGCCTTGGCCATCAGCCCCAGCTTGAGCACGGTGTTCCAATTGCGACCGGTGCCGCGACCTAGTCGCTTCTCAAGAATAGTGTGGGTCAGCTTCGATCGGCCCTGACCATCAGGGAAGTAGATGTAAGCCTGCTTACCTTTGGAGCGCACGACTTCGCGGCCGCGAATGTCGCCCTGTAGTGCTACGAGGTCTGCAACCTCCGGCTCGCTCTTTAAGAACATTACTACCAGGTGCCCGGGGTCTTTCTCGGCCTCTTTACGGAATGGGTTCTGGCGAATGATGGTCTTCCACTCCTCGGGAGTGCGCACCACGAAATCAGCTTCCAGCGACAGCCGATCCATCGCTTCTGTCTCGAGAAACCGCTCCAGCTCCGAGCCAGTTCTTACTTTGCTATCGAAAACCAGATTGCCGCTCTGTAGCAGCGAACGGACATTCTCCATTCCGAGCGCAGTCAGGAAGCTGCGAAGATCGGTCATGCCGACCTGACGATGTCCGCCGACGTTGATGCCGCGGATGAGCGCGATATGAGTTGTCAGGGCAGGCTATTGGTTCGGGAGAGGTCAAAACTACTAACTGAAAAATACCAGCCGGCGGCCGGCGGCCGTCAGCCTGCGGCGCCGAGCCTTATCTCGCCTCGGTTCCCTCTGCCCGCCTCCGGCGTGCACCGTTCCGCTTCCCGCTTCCCGCTTCCCGCTTCACGCCCCTATAAGGTCGCTCCCATTCCCGCAGGTGATCTAGTAGATAGTCGAGCGAGAAAACGTGACGGGAGTTATCCGTCTTGCGACGGAAAATCACTCGCGACCAGCCGCGCATTCCCGTCGGAGTATACCACTCGCCGTTCATGTGCAGCTTGTCGCCGTTGATGGCGCGGATCAGCACACGCTCGTATTGAGAGCGGGGAAGCACTCGCTCGGGGAAAAGATTGTCCCAGGTGCACAAACGTCCCACGTCTTCGTAACCGGCAGGGCGATCGTCGAGGTCGAGCAGCGATGGCGCGCGTCCCTTCATCACCGATCCGATCAGCCGTAGCGTGAACGGATCTGAATACCGCCGGATGTACGGCCAGAAATGCTTGGTGATCTGCCCGGCCATGTCGCGCAAAGTCATGAAGCGGCCATCAGTCGTCGGCCACTTGTCGATGTCGATGTCGCTGACGAATGGATTCTCGGGGTAGCAATCGAAGCGAGCCAACCATCCTTTGCGAGTGGTATGCGGCATCGGCCGGAATCCTCTGACCACCGGGATGTCGGTATCGTCCAGCACGCTGATCTCATAGCTCGGCCAGCGCATCACCTCGCGCACTATGCCGACGATCAGCGTCGCCGTTGCAATCATCAACGGCGCATCCGGCGTGAAATCGGCGGTAACCTCGATGCGATCTCCGCGCGGGCGTACGCCGATGCCTGTCGAGCGACGATTCGCCGCGAGCAGCATCACCGGAATCGGCAGGATATGGGCGAGCAGATAGGCCAGCTGCTCGACGGTGCGGTTGGTGCCCTGCTCCAGGCGGGGCAGCTCGAACGAGATGTTGTAGTGTGTACTGAATCCGGCGAGCTGAACGTCAGTGTCGTGCGCCTGCTCCCACGCGTCGAGCTCCTGTCGCACGAACAGAATGGCTTCCCACAGCGAGCGTCCAGCGCGCGCCGCGCATCCGCGCTCAATTTCTATCACCGGAGTCGCGACTTCGATAACGCCGGTGTCGAAATAGACGGCGCCGCCGGTCGGCAGATGATACGACCGCCCTTTGCGATGCATCATCTTTTCGCGAATGATGTTGCGCGGGCTGCCGAAGAGATCCTCAGGCTTCGCCTGCACGTCGTCCTTGATCACCGCGAATTCGGCTTCCATGCCGATCGCGGCGAGCTGGATCCGCTCGTGCGTCGATGATTTGTTTTCCGGCCCTTTCTTCTTCTTCAGCTCCGCCATTCTTCCTTCTTACCCAATGTGCTCCAGTCTTTCTGACTCCTTTTCGCAACGAATTCGTCAACTCTTAACATCCCGCGGCACCGAGATCACGTAGCCAAGATCGAGGTGAAGATGATCCTCCGCGTAGCCCGTTGGTGCTCCGTAAGGACGCGTCCATACACCGGGTAGCGTCTCGCGCGCGATCAAGCTGAAGCGCTCGATCGCACTACGGTTGTCCAGGTAGGTGTCGCCAATTCGATAGATATTGGCGGCAGTTCCCCAGGCGTGTGGAGTCGCGTTTTTCGAGAAACGGTGGGAAGGCGACCGGTAGCCGCCATTCGCAGAAATGTGAACCAGCGTCCCAACTGCCTCCCGGAACCTCTCCAGGCACACGGCAAGTAGCGTTATTGCGCACGGAACGTACCGGGGGAAAGTTCGCAAAGGCGCGGCTTCCCTTACATCCACCTGAATGAACTCCCACAACAGAAAATGGGTGGCCAGCTCGACTTTCATGGCCGAATCCCAGGACGGTATCTCGTAAAAATAGCGGGGCAGTTGCCGTGGAAACCCGTTGGAGTCCTTCCAGTCCTCGCCCGGCCTCAGGGCTTTGCGGTAATCAGCCGGCAAGGTCAGCCCGTCAACTACCCGAAGCGGGAAGTTGGGCGAATGGTTGATATCGTCCGCAAAGGTCGGAAAAGCGCTCATTCGTCTGCCGGCCCCCGGGTCAGAGCCTCGTAGATGGTGTGGGAGATCGTGGCGATCGTTCGGGAGCGGCCGGACGTGCTCGGGTCCCATTCCGTCAAAACCACCAGCGCGTAAGGTTTGCGCTTGGGCAGGTACACGACGCCGGCGTCATGGGCGACCGTCGAAATCTCGCCGGTCTTATGCGCCACCCGCGCGCCCTTGGGCAGCCGCGCCGGAATGCCCTGATTGAACTCCTGTCCGTGCATGATGTCCATCATCCGGCGCGACAGCGCGGGCGAAAAAGCTTTCCCCTCGGCCAGCATGACAAGGATTTTCAGCAAACCGTTCGCCGTAACCATGTTGTTGATGCCTTTCTCGAACCCGAGCTCGTCCTCGACGCCGCGCTTGAGATCGACTCCGTCCTGGAGATGTAGCTCGCGTAGAGTTTCCTGTACCGATGGCGGCCCAATCACGGCCAGCAGAAGATTTGTCGCCAGGTTGCTGGACGTCGTGATCATGTGATATGCGAGCTCGTCGACCCGCATCATCTTGCCGATTGCGTTGTGCACCGCCGAGTTCGAGTCGCGACCCGATTCGACGCGGAACGGGATGTCTTCGACGACACTGAGAAACCGATTCCGCACGTGAACGCGCGAGTGTGGCAGCAAGTCGCCGCGATCGATCGCGGCGAACACCCCCAGCAGAATGGGAACTTTGATCGTGCTCGCAGCGTGGAACCAGCGATCGGCGTGATGATGCAGCTCGAAACCAGACTCGAAATCGTGCAATGCGATAGCGATCGCCTTGGCGCGGGATTCTTTCTCGATTTTCTCGATGTCGGCTTCGAGTGCCGTCTTGCTCGGCGCGGTGGCGGTGGCGCCGGCTGCTCGCGCCGGAGAAGTAGTCTCTCTTTTCGTCATCTCCGGCTTACGAGTACGCTACGCGCGGATCGGCTTTGGCGTACGCGAGGTCTGTCAGGAGATTGACCAGCACAAACACGACGCTCAGGAAGAGCACGGAACCTTGAATGGCGGGCAGATCTCGTCGAGTGATTGCGTTCACAACGTAGCGACCGAGCCCCGGCCAGCTGAAAATCGTCTCGGTAAGAATGCTTCCCGTCAGGTAATACCCGAAATCCAGTCCGAGGACCGTGATGATCGGAATCAACGCATTGCGCAGTGCGTGACGGACGATGACGACGCGTTCGTTCAATCCTTTCGCGCGCGCAGTGCGCACGTAATCACCGCCGAGCACATCGAGCATCGCCGATCGCGTGACTCGCGCGAGGAACGCAATCGAGCGCGAGCCGAGCGCGAAGGCTGGCAGAATCAGATACTTGATACCGCCGTAGCCTGACGGCGGCAGCCAGCGCAGCATCACCGCAAAAATCAAAATCAGAATCAGGCCGACCCAATACACCGGGAACGATATTCCGAGATACGCGACGCCGAGGCCGAGGCGATCGAACCAGCCGCCGGGCGCGCGCGCGCTGAGCACACCGAGCGTGATGCCGAGGATGGAAGCGAGGAGCATCGCCGATCCGGCAAGAAGCAGCGTTTTCGGAAATCGCTCGAGGATGTCGCGAATTATCGGGCGTTGAGTGATGTAGGAGTTTCCCAAATCACCGCGAATCGCGCCGCCGGCGTAGAGCGTGAACTGCTTCAGCCGCGGCTCGTCGAGGTGCAGGTCCTTTCTCAAACGCGCGATGGTCGCGGAGTCGGCGCGCTCGCCTACCATTTCTTGTACGGGATCGCCGGGTGCCACATTGAGCAGAAGAAAAGTTACCACCAGCACCCCGAACAGCGTCGGGATTGCGAGTAGAAGTCGGCGGATTATGAAAGCGAGCACGCCCTACTTGCTGATCGTCACGTCGGTCCAGCGCTGACCGCTGAAGACAGCCGGCACTGTGAAGCCATGTATCCAGGGCTGAACGGCGTACATGTCCTTGTAGAAGAACAAGTAAACCATCGGCGCGTCGTTGAACTGCATTGCGTCCGCCTGGGTGTAGAGGGAGTTGCGCTTTGACTCGTCCTGCTCGCGGTGCGCCTGATCGACGAGCGAGTCGAACTTGGAATTCGAGTAAAACGAGACGTTGCCGCCCGGTCCCTTGTTTTTGCTGTGCAGCAGAGGATACAGGAAGTTCTCTGCGTCCGGGTAGTCGGCCCACCACTCCTTGACGTAGAGATCGGCGGCGCCTTTGCGCGCTGCCTCGCGAACCGATGACGCGTCGCGCTGCACGATCTTGGCGCGGATGCCGGCTTCGGCGAGGTTTGCCTGAATTGCCTGCGAGAGGCGCGGCGATTGATCTGTCGTTGCCGCCCAGAGCTCGACGTCGATGCCATTGGGATGTCCGGCGGCGGCGAGCAGCTGCTTCGCTTTGGCGACGTCGTGGCCGTAAGGTTTGCGGTTGCCGTCGTAGCCAGCGAGCGTCGGAGGGACCACTCCATTCGCCACGCTTCCGCGTCCCGCCATCACCGCGCTAAGGATCGTGCTGACATCGATGGCGTAGTTCAGCGCCTGGCGTACGCGTACGTCGCTGAGCGGACCCCGCGTCGTGTTGATCGCGACGTACCAGAACCGGAGTGCAGGTGCTGATTGCAGCAGCTTGTTCTTGCCCGGATCCGTTTGCCAGGACTTACCAGTTTCGTCCGGCACCGACAACACGTCGACATTTCCGGCTTCAAATTCAGCCGTAGCCGTGCTCATTTCCGGAATGATGCGGGCCATCAACGAGTCGCTCTTTGGTGGGCCGTCGAAGTAGTCGGGATTCTTCGCAAACTTGAGGTAATCGTCGTGTTTCCATTCGACGAATTTCCACGGCCCGGTTCCAATGGGCTTCTGGCCGAAGTCGCTGCCGGCCTTGTCGGGAACGATCGAGTTGACCGGCATTGCCAGCATCTTCGGGAAGATCGAATAAGGCTCTTTGAGGGTGATTACGACTGTGGTGTCGTTGGGTGCGACGAGCCCGCTTATCGCGGTTCCCTTCCCGCCGGCAAAATCCTCGGCGCCTTTGATCGGAAATAGTGGCCAACCGCGACCGCCCTTCGTCTTAGGATCAAGAACGCGCTGGAACGTCGAGACGACGTTTTTCGCAGTGAACGGCGAGCCGTCGTGGAATTTGACGCCGCTATGCAAATGGAATGTGTAAGTGAGTCCGTCGGGTGTGACGTCCCACGATTTGGCGAGACCGGGGACGACCTTCGCATCGGCAGTAAACCGAGTCAGGCCGTCGAAGATGTACGCGACGGCGCGGCCAGTCGGCACATCGGTCGACAGCGCGGGATCCATCGATCGCGGATCATACGTGTCGCGCGAATCGATAAGTGTCTTGCGTTGAGGAGCTGATGATTCACCACCGCCACCACAGCTGAGAAGTGCTGGGATTACGAGGAGGATTAGTCGCCGCATGGTGTGCTCTGACGGTTGACATGAAGGGGCGAAAGTGGAGAACTTTCGCGCACCCGAAAAGGCCTCATCGTGAGCGCAGAATACTATTATCGCCGCCAACTCGGCGCCAAGGATCTGTTGCCGGCAGTTGGTGTCGGCGTCGCCACGGGTTTGGCCGCGTTCTACATTGTGCAACTCTTAATCCAGCGCACGCCTCTGGTCCCGCAAGGCGAGTTGCCACGGGCGCCGACCACGCCGCCGCGAAGAATGCTTGGCGATCGGAGCGAGCCGGAGACCGAAACGCATTACGCCCGCGAGCTTCCGGCGGGCCAACCGCCCGGCGCGCGCGCACTGAAAGGGTGAGACTGACCCGGGTTCGACTCGGGATCTTCACCGCATTCGCTTTTCTAGCAGCGATTCCCGCAGTCAGCGCCAGCGCTCAGGACATCGAGTGTCAGCGAGGCGATCTCGAGGTCATGCAACTGAACTTCGAGGGCAATCACGCGATATCCGACGCCGAGCTTGCGCGAGCTATCGTCACGACGCCGTCGGCGTGGGCGCGTCGGTTTCTGCACCTACCGTTTACCACCAAGCACTGTCTCGATCGTGTTGAGCTGCCGAACGATCGGGCCCGTCTGATCATCCTCTATCGCCGGCGCGGGTTTCCACGGGTAAAGGTGGACACGGCAGTGAAACTGCTGGCGCCCGGCGCGGTGGCGGTGACGTTCGCAATTGTCGAGGGGCCGCCGATGATCCTGCGCGGGTTCGCTGTGCGCGGACTCGACTTGGTACCGGAGCGTGCGCGACTGCTACGCGACATCAGAGTTCGTGAGGGGATGCGCTTCGATCGCTCGGCGCTGGATGCCGCGGCCGACAGCCTGCGCGAGCGTCTGCACAATACGGGTTATCCAAGGGCGGTCGCCGTCAATCATCCCCTCGTAAACGACAGCCTGCTGACTGCGTGGGACACGCTGCAGGTTGAGCCCGGCCCGCGTACGACGCTTGGCGCTATCAAAATCGCAGTGACGCCAATGCTGGGCAAGAAGCAGCAGATCCCGGAGAAGGTCGTCAGGAAAATCATGGGCCTCGACTCCGGAACGCTGTACCGGGAGAGCGACATTCTCGACGCACAGCGCGCGATCTATCAGACCGAAGCGTATCAGCACGCGTCCATCACGCCGGACAGTGCGGGCGATTCTGTCGTCACGCTTCATGTGAGTCTCGCCGAAGCAGCGATGCATGCGGCGCGCGTTGGCGCAGGTTACGGTACTCTCGACTGTTTCAGGCTTACCGGCGAATACACCGACTACAATTTCCTGAACGGCGCGCGAAGACTCGATATCAACACCCGGGTCTCGAAAATTGGAATTGGGCGACCGCTCGATTGGTCACCCAATCTTTGTCCCGCCGCGAAGAAGGACGTCTTCAGCAATCGGCTGAACTACTACGCGGGCGCGACGCTGCGGCAGCCGGTCTTCCTCGGTTTACGCACAGTGCCGACGCTGACTATCTACAGCCAGCGTATCTCGGAATACAACGCTTATCTGCGCACGACCTCAGTCGGTGGCGCGGCGTCGCTGATATGGCGCGGGCTCACCCGCACTCCGGTAAACCTTACTTACTCGATGGATCTCGGTCGCACCGAGGCGCAGCCGGCGCTGTTCTGCGCTGTGTTCAATCTGTGCGAAGCCGCCGAGCGTGAGCGGGTGCAGCGAACGCAACAGCTGGCGGTGCTCAGTCTGGCGGTTACACGTGATAACTCGAACAGCCTGTTGTCTCCAACGCGGGGATCGATAATCAGGCTCGAGGCGCGGCATTCATCGCCGGCGATTCTATCCAACAAGGATTTGCAATTCAACAAACTGGTCGGCGACGCGTCGCGTTACGTCAATGTCGGCGGAGCGAACGTGCTCGCGATGCGCGTGCGCGGCGGCACAGTGTTCGGTCGCAACGTCGAGTCGGCGACAGGATTCATTCCGCCGCAGGAACGACTGTACGCCGGCGGCCCGACGACGGTCAGAGGTTTCTCGCAGAACGAGCTGGGGTCGCTGATCTACATCTCGGGAACGTACCAGGGATTCTTCATCGATAATCCAGACGGCACGCGGGACACCGTTCTTCGCCAGGCCCAAAGCGACACACTTCGCCCGCGCCGAATCGTACCCGTCGGCGGCAACTCGCTGTTAGTAGGCAACCTCGAGCTCAGACTGCGTAGCCCGTTTCTTCCGGAGCTCCTCCAATGGACCCTGTTTACGGACGCCGGCGAGGTCTGGAACAGGGGTACCCGCCAGCTCAAGGAAGTGAAGCTCAAAGTAACGCCGGGAATTCAACTTACCGCGTTCTCTCCGGTAGGACCTGTGCGTCTAGCAGTGGGGTACAATCCGTACCGACAACCGCCGGGACCGATCTACTACGAAGCACTCAGTCTGGGTGGTGAGCTTTTGTGTGTAAGTCCATTCAACACCCTCAAGACACATTTTTCGTTCGACGGGAATGGGGACGCGACAAGTATCACTCAGGAGACCGGCGGAACGTGTCCTTCGACGTATCAACCGCCGAAGGACAATAGTCTCCGCAGCAAGCTCACGTTTAGCTTCGCGATCGGTCAGGCGTTCTAATACGCCGACTTCGCGCTTCCCGCTTCCCGCTTCCCGCGAATGACCCGCCGTCTCCGCATCGCCATTGGCAGCGCGATCGTCCTGTTCGCGCTGATCATGATTGTCGTGCTCGGCTTCATCGGCGTCACGCATACCAGCGTGGGCCAGGAGCGCGTGCGGAGCATGATCGCCACTCTCCTCGAGGGTAAGGTCAAGGGCAAAGTCTACATCGGACATCTGAGCGGTGGTCTGGTGAGCGGCGTCACCATCGATTCTGTCGAAATCCGCGATGACGAGGACTCCGTTTTCTTCGCGTCGGGTCCGATCACCGTTGCGTACGACCCGCGCGATCTCTTCGATCGACGAATTCTGCTGAGCAGAGTCGAGGCGACTCGCCCTTATGTCCATCTTCGGCAACACCAAAACGGCGACTGGAATTTCCGCCGCATCTTTCCGGCAAGTGTCGAAAAAGAGCAAAGAAACAAGCGCGGCTTCGGGCAGTATATCGTAGCTGACACATCGATTGTCCACGGCGCACGGCTCGTGCTGACGCTGCCCTGGCACCTATCGGATACGCTGCGCGGATATAAACGGGACAGCGCGCTACGTTACGAGCTCTCGAGGCCTGATCACGAGATTCGTAGAACCCGTGAGGGATACGCGCGCTCGTGGCGGTGGAGTGACATCGCCGCCGATCTCGGCTATGCGCGCATCGCCGATCCCGACACGGCGGGACGTCTCGTTCGCATCCGGAAGCTAAGCCTCAACGAAACCGATCCGCCCTTCAAGTTTCGCAATGTGGTCGGCACGTTCCTGAATCTTGGGGACTCTGTGTTCGTCGACGCCGACCATTTCGATCTGCCCGGCTCAACCGGTCGTGCGCACGGCAGCGTGGTGTGGGGAAGCGACCTTCCCGTGCGCTACTACCTTCATATAGTAGGCGACTCCGTCTCCCTGGCCGACGTAGCCTGGGTCTATCCAACCCTGCCGACGACGGGCGGCGGCAAGATGGAGCTCGACATCCGCAGCGAGCGCAACCCGAAGTTTCTCGACTACATCATTACCAACATGGATGTGAGGTCGACGCGCTCGCATCTGCTCGGCAATATGACGTTCGGGACTGGTGGCAACGTGCTCGCGGTAAAGAACGTCGAGCTGCAAGCAGCGCCGGTGAATTTCGATTTGTTGCGCACGCTCAACGGCAAACCGTTCCCCTACAATTGGCAGGGCAATATCACGGGGACCGTTCGCGCGTCCGGTGGACCGCTCAATCACTTCAATGTCGAGGAAGCGGCGCTGATATTCGACGATGCCAACGTCCCGGGTGCAGTTACAGAGGCCCGCGGCAACGGCGAGCTCGACATCCTCTTTCCGGCATTCACCGCATTTCACGGATTCAACGTGGATGTTGCGACGCTGGATTTGCGAACGCTTCAGTATCTGAATCCGCTGTTCCCGCGCATCAAGGGAACGGTTTCAGGAACGGCGACACTTGATTCGTCGTGGCTCGATGTGCGTTTCAGTAACGCCAGCCTCTTCCATCACGACGGCAATCTCTCCGTCTCGCATGCGACGGGTAACGGGCGAGTGACGTGGGGCGACAAATATCTTACGTATGATTTGAACCTGCATGCTGAGCCGCTGTCGTTCACAGCGTTGTCGCATTCGTATCCGATGATGCCCATGCGCGGTAGCTATGCGGGACCGGTGCAGGTCAAAGGCACATCTCCGAACCTGCTGGTGAACACGACGCTTACTGGTCCGGCTGGCACCTTCGCGTTCAATGGACTCGTTGATGCTGACCCCGAGGTTTACGGCGCGCGTGGACGGGTCACTTCGACGGCATTGGATCTTCGCACTTTGCTCGAGAACAATCGGCTGCCACGTACCCAACTTACTGGCCGTTATGATCTCGACATGCGAGGCGCCGACCTCGGCTCACTCGCGGGAACCGCGGTAGCGCAAATCGAGAAGTCGACGCTGGCTGGATTCCGTGTCGACCCATCACTCGCGCGACTGCATTTTGGCGATGGCGTCGCGACAGTGGATACTCTCGCGCTGAACGCTTCGGGACTCGAGGCCAAGGCGACGGGAACCTTCGCGCTCACCGGCGCCCACAACGGCTCGCTCAAGTTCTCCGCGCGAATGGATTCCCTCTCGCGGTTGAAGGCGCTCATTCCAACGCTCGCCAACAATGCCCAGCTCGATTCGCTGCATGGTGGTGCGGAGCTTACCGGAGAACTCTCTGGTAGCATGGAGCACCTCGCGCTCAATGGGATCTTGCGCGCGAACGATGTTCGTTTGGGACGACAGAGTGTGGAGAGCATTCGCGGCACAATTTTGCTCGCCGACGTAACAAAGCAGCCAACCGGATCATTCCTCTTTGGCGCAGATACAGTCGCGCTCGGGCCGGTTGGCTTTAACAGCATGAGGGCGGCGATCGCGCTGACTTCGCCGACATCCGGCCACTTCAGCGGATCGATGTTGAGTCAGAGCGGCGTGCAGACCGAGCTTTCCGGCAACATCACGCGCATCAAGGACACCACGATCGTGCGACTCGACAGCGCTGCCGTCGATGTCGATGCTGACAACAAGTACCGCCTGGAAGCGCCGAGCCGAGTCGTTTGGTCGAAAGGATTCCTGGCGCTCGATTCGCTGATCCTGAAACACAGTAGCAATGCCAAGCTGATTGTGCAGAACATTCATTTCGACGGCGACTCGATTGCCGGCCACATCCGCACCGACAGCGTCGACATGCGGCTGTTCCGCGCCCTGGTACCCGGACTGGTCGATGCTCGTGGAGCGATCGTCGCCGACGTCGACGTGCGCGGTGCGGTGAAACAGCCGCGGCTGTACGGCCAGATTACGCTCCCCGATGGAATGGCGGCGTTCTCCAATCTCGGAACACGCTTCACGCACATTCGCGCCAACATCGATCTCGCCGGCGACTCGGTCCACATCAAGCAATTGTCGGCGGAGACGAACAAGGATCGCCGCGGGTCGGTGAACGTGACCGGTTCAGTGAGCTTCGAGCACTACGACAATCCTTCATTCTCGATTGTCGCGAACGCTTCGAACTTCCACGCGATTGACAAGCCGGGACTGGCGGCGCTCGACATTTCAACGGGACCTCCGGTCACGTTGAGCGGATCGACGCTGGACGCGGTGATGCGCGGGGCTGTCCGCGTCGAGCGTGGCTCGATCTACATCCCGGAAGTGATCAAGAAGAACGTCATCGATCTGAACGATCCGGATCTGCAGATGGCCATCGACACCATATTGTCGCAGAACCGGGAAGTGATGCCGCGTCCGCCGAAAGCGGTTGCGCGCAACCTGCGGCTGGAGAACGTGACGGTCGATATCGGCCCCGACGTCTGGCTGAGATCGACTGAAGCAAACATCAAGCTGGGTGGATCGCTCAACGTCACCCTGACGCCGAGCGCTCCCGGTCAGCCGCCTCAACTCGCTTTGCAGGGTACGCTGAGCGCGGACAAGGGAACCTATCGACTGAATCTCGTCGACCCATTCGTGCAGCCGACCTTCGATGTGCAACGGGGATCGCTGACCTTTTTTGGAACCCCTGACCTCAATCCGCTACTCGACATCGCCGCAATTCACACGGTGCGGCAGACGCGCGCCAGTGCAAATGGTCGCGATGTGCGAGTGGAGGTCGACATCACCGGAACGCTGGCGCGTCCCCAGCTGAGTCTAAAGAACCCCGAGAATCTTCCGCTGTCAGAGAGCGACTTGCTCAGTTATCTGGTGACAGGCGAGCCTGCCGTTGGTCTCGACAACACCGGCAATCAGGTGGCAGCGCTCGGCGTTCGGACTGCGGCTAATCTTCTCCAGAGCGCACTGCCGAAGAACGTGCTCGATTATCTGGAGATTCAGACTGCGGCGCCGGGCAGCGATCCGACGTCGACGTTGCCGTCGTCCTACGGCTTGTTGAACACGCGCGCGGTGCTTGGCAAGCAGGTCGGAAGCAGGTGGTTCGTGGGCTTGAGCACCGGCCTTTGCTTTGTCAATCCGAGCTTGTTCAAGGAGAACCTCGGACTTCAGCTCGAGTACAGAATCAACCAGGTGTACAGCGCGCAGGCCGCCATCGAACCAGGCACGCTCAACAATCGTTGTGACCCAACCGGACAGAAATCTCCCATCTCCCCGACCCAGACTCCCGCACAGCTGGGGTTCGACCTGTTTCGCAACTGGCGTTTCTAAACCACAGTTGATTCGTCACTTATCAAGCCGTCGGGGAGCTCGGGCGGCTGAACGGTGGTCAACAATTGCGAGTGTAATGGCTAAGAACCTGCGCGAGAAGGATCTGATGGTCTGCCGCTCCTGCGGAAACGAGGAGCGCGCGTCCGAAGGCTATCCGTGCACCGACTGCGGAACGTTCATCTGCGTCATCTGCAGCTTTCGCGGCGTCACACTCTGCAAATCATGCGTACAGAAACGTCCAGAGCCGCCTCTGACAGTTCCGCCCAAGGTGGACTGGCCGGAGCATTGAACGAAAGTGTAACTGCCATCGCGGCGATCGCACCGATGTTGTGCGAGCCTGATGTGAAAACGACGCAAGTCTCACAACTTCTGCACGGCCACATCGCGCAAGTAATCGAGCGCAACGGGCTCTGGCTGCACATCAAAGGCGCCGATGGCTATGCCGGCTGGGTTCATCAAGGCTACGTCGTGACGATGCCGGAGCCGGTGCCTCCACTCGAGCAGACCGGCTGGAACGATCAGCGTCCGCTTTCACTCGGCTGCACAGTGCGAGACGAGCACGGCGCGACACGCAAGCTGCCACTCGGCGCGCTGATCACCGAAGGACAGGAACGCTTCGGCGGGCTGGCGATGACCTACGACGAGCGCCGTCACGCATTTCCGCCAGCCGCAGATTCAATCACAGCATCGGCGATGACGTTCTTCGAGGGGACATCGTACGAGTGGGGCGGAGTTACGCCTTGGGGCTGCGATTGCTCGGGACTGGTGTCGAGCTCGTTTCATCTGCACGGAGTTCACGTTCCGCGCGATGCCTGGATGCAGGCGATGACGGGATTACCAGTTGCGTCGATGAAGGAGGTCCAGCCTGCCGATCTGCTTTTTTTCTCTGATGAACCGGAGGGCAAGATCACTCACGTGGCGATTTCGCTGGGAGGGACGCGGGTAGTTCATCTCGCGCTGGGTCGCGGAGGCTACGCGGTCGACGATCTGAAGACAGGCGATGAATACACTGATCTTCTGATGAAGAGATATCGATTCGGCCGGCGAATTCTGAACGACTGAAAGGCTTCGTACTGCGAGCCAACAAATCGGTTCGAGCTGCGAGCTAAGTCCGAGTTGCGAGCCTGCTGCGGGATGCGAGCGCTGCGGGCTTTGCTGCGAACCAACTATAATGGCGGCTAGCCCGCAGTTCGTAGCTAGCCCCCAACCCGCAGCTAGCTCGCAGTTCGGAGTGATCAGTTGGCTCGCAGCACGCAGTTCCTAGAGCTAAGAAACCATCCCGTTCGGCGCGCTTCCCAGCATTGGCGACTGGATCGGCCCGTTAACGAAGAGGCGTGCTGCTGCTGTAGGCGCGCCGTCGAGTGTGATCTGCATTGTGTATTGACCCGCCATGTTGAGCGGGAGATCGACAACGGCGATGATCGGCAGATCGACCTCGAAGACGGGATTTGGCGCCTGCGCAACATTTAGCTCGCCCGACGACGACCACAGCTCCTCCTCGCTAGGGCTGACCCAGCGAAAAGTCAGCTTGTGCGTGCCTACATCGCTGCCGTCGGCTTTCACTCGAACAATGAAGTGAGTGCGCGGGTGAATCGTCGGTAATCCCGCCACCTGCACCGCATCAAAAACGCCGAGCACGTTGAGTTTTCCTTCCTGGGAGAGGTTGGCGGCGTCGGCGAAGACAGCAAAAGAGATGTGCATGAATCAAAGTAGCCGCGCCGCGCCTTGGCAGGCTAGCTAGTTTTCGGCGATGACAGAATCAATCGGACCGCCGATCACGATTGTCGAGACATCGTCGCAACCGAAATTCGGTGTGACGGATGTGCTGCTGTTCATGATGGCGGCGATCTGGGGAATCAATTTCGTCGTTGTGAAGTATGCGACGGGCATTTTCAGCCCCGTCGCGTTCACCGGATTACGCGTGACGACGGTTGCTGTCTTTCTGGTGCTGGTCGCACTAAGCCGTAACGCGAGTGAAGGAAAGACTAACAGTCAACGCTCGTTGTTTTCTCGCGTCAGTCGCGGGGATGCGCTCCGGCTCTTTTTTCTCGGAGTTTTGGGCAACGGCATTTACCAACTCTTTTTTGTGCACGGTGTGTCGCGCACGCGAGCAGGTAATGCGGCGCTGATCGTTGGATCAGCACCGGCGTTCATTGCTTTGGCGGCGCGAGCGAAGGGGCTCGAGCACGTCAAACGCAAGACGCTGCTGGGAATCGGCCTGTCTGTGGTCGGCGTCGGGTTGGTAATCGTCGGTAGCGCGAGGCCAGTCGCCGGTCAACCAACGCTGCTCGGCTCAGTGCTGGTCTTCTTTGGTGTTTTGAGCTGGAGCCTGTACACGATTCTACTTCAGCCGTTCACCAAGCTTGTCGATGTCATCACGCTATCGGCGATCACGATGGTTGGTGGTGCCATTCCTCTGCTGGTCGCATCGGGACCCGCCATTGTCGCGACCGATTGGCCACGCATTGGAGTTGGCGGATGGCTCGCGCTCCTTTACTCCAGCATCATCTCGATGGGCGTCGCCTATCTATTCTGGTATCGGGGCCTGCGAGTTCTTGGGCCAACCAGGACATCAGTCTATTCCAACCTGCAGCCGATCATTGCCTTGCTGGTCGCGTGGGCATTCCTCGGCGAGAACCCCACCGCGTTCCAGGGCGTCGGTGCGGTGACAATCATCGCCGGTGTCTTCCTGACGAGAGCATGAGACTCAGGCGCGCTACGTCGCTCCCCGGGCGTTAGCATGAGGCTCGTACTTTTCGACATCGACGGCACGCTGCTCAACTCTGGCGGGATGGGCCGAGCGGCGATGCAGCGAGCGCTGGGAATGGTATTCGGTTCGCCGGGAAATCCGTCGTACCGTTACGACGGCAAGACCGACAAGCAGATCGTGCGCGACGTGATGAGGATGGAAGGTCACTCCGACGAGCACATCGATGCGCGGATGACAAAGTTGATCGACCTTTATCTCGAAGGCCTGCGCGAAGGCGCAAAGAGTGGGAAGTTCAACATCCGACCGCTCGAGGGAGTGCCCGAGATTCTCGATGCGCTCGAGCCGCGCGAGGATGTGATCCTTGGCCTGCTCACGGGGAATGTAGAGCCGGGCGCGCGCATCAAGCTTACCGCTGCCGGAATCGACCCCGATCGATTCAAGGTGAACGCGTTCGGATCCGATCACGAGCATCGTCCCGAACTCCCGGCGATCGCGCGACGTCGTGCCGGCGAAACACTCGGCGTCGACATCGCAGGCGACCGTCTGGTGGTGATCGGCGACACACCAGCTGACATCGACTGTGGCAGATCGCTTGGAGCGAAGGCGATCGGTGTGGCAAGCGGACATTACACTGTCGAGCAGCTTGAATCACACAGGCCTTACGCCGTGTTTCCAACGCTTGGTGACACCCCTGAGGTTCTAAAGGCGATTCTCAATGCGTGAGGTCGAGCTCAAGGCCGTCGTCGACGACGTGGCTCAGCGACGACAAAATGTAGAGAGTGCTGGAGGAACACTCTCCTTCGAAGGCAAAATGTCCGATCGACGATACGACTTTCCGTCCCGTGATCTATCGTCGAAGGATGAAGTGCTGCGCGTTCGCAGCTACATCGGTGGAAAATCGACAAAGACGTATCTGGACTGGAAAGGTCCGACGGAATTCCGCGATGTCTACAAAGTGCGAGAGGAAATCACGACAGCGGTCGATGACTTTGTCTCGCTCGAGACCATCCTTCTGAAGTTGGGACTCGCGGTTATATCCGAAATCGATCGGGAGATCGCGCACTACCAGCTGGGTAGAGCGACGATTCGCTTCGAGATTTATCCGCGCATGGATGCGTTGGTGGAGGTGGAAGGCGAGCCCGCGGCGATCGAAGCCGCGATTGATGCGCTTGGAATTCCGCGTGGCACCTTCACCAATCGGCGGTTGGCGGATTTCGTCGTTGACTTCGAGCATCGGACG
>Ga0209027_1000171_pt1 | contig 20185 bp, 16 predicted proteins | sample GraSoi013_1_20cm_3_FD_185821 | JGI IMG/M metagenome (GOLD analysis project Ga0209027, IMG submission 185821) | Grasslands soil microbial communities from the Angelo Coastal Reserve, California, USA - Sample 09_27_2013_1_20cm (SPAdes) (version 2) | ecosystem: Environmental > Terrestrial > Soil >...
CGGACAAGCTAGAAGAGTTGGCAAAGGCCGGAAAAGATGTTGAGCTTTACGACGAGCGGCGTGGAGTAATCTTTGAGCAACTGGACAAGCTGACGAGCCGTGCGCGCATACTTCAGCGCTCAATGGTCGTCTTCTACACTGCGCTTGGCGTCTTCGTAGCCACTAGCGTAGCCATAGGCGTGGTCGCAATCTCCGGCGCGCGCTACTACTGGATTCCCGTCGTCACAGGACTTTTGGGCGCCTCCTTTCTCTTCTACGGCAGCATGCTTTTGATATTCGAGGCGCGGCTTGCGCTCTCTACGATTCACATAGAGATGGATTTCATCTGGCGCTTCAGCAAGCATTTCGTGCCATCAGAACTCGTAGATAGCTACAAGCCGCACACTGTTCATTTCAGAAAGCCTATTAAATGAGTAATCAGGAGTTAGAAGTCAGAAGCCGCAATGACGTGCCTTCCTATTTGAAGCTCTTTCGCGAGGGCGAGATGGAGCGGCGCGTACTCTTACTCGAAAAACTTTTGGAGTGCTGCCGTGTGTGCCCGCGCGACTGCCTGAACAATCGTCTTGCAGATGAGATAGCCGCATGCTATTCCGGTCGCCTGCCAATCGTCTCGTCTTACACTGCTCATTTTGGCGAAGAGCCTGCGCTGGTCGGAACACATGGCGCTGGCAACATCTTTTTCGGCAACTGCAATCTTCGTTGTGTCTATTGCCAGAACTACCAGATTTCGCAGACGCACAAAGAGCAGAAACGGAATCAGGTCACGCACGAACGATTGGCCGAGATGATGATCGAACTGCAATCTCGCGGCTGCCACAACATCAATTTCGTCTCGCCCACACATTTCGCGCCGCAGATGGCGCGAGGAATTCTTCTCGCCGCAGAAAAAGGTTTGCGTCTTCCCATAGTTTACAACACGAACGCATACGATTCTGTAGAAGTCCTGCAACTGCTCGACCGTATAGTTGACGTTTATCTGCCCGATCTGAAGTACGCAGAGAACGAAGCTGGCTATCTTTACTCGAAAGTCAGAACTTATAAAGATTGCGCGCGTGCTGCAATCTCTGAGATGTATAGCCAGATGGGAGACGAGCTTGTTTTCGATGACGATGGTCTCTTGTTGCGCGGTCTTGTCATTCGTCTTCTAGTGCTTCCGAACGATATAGCGGGCGTGCGCGAATCATTAGAATGGATAAGGGACGCTTTGAGTCCGCGCGTGGCTGTCTCTCTTATGGCTCAATACTACGCCACGAATCGCGCGGCGCAAGATGAGCGTTACATTCTGCTCTCGCGCCGCATCTCGGAAAGCGAGTGGTTGAAAACTCTTGCAGCGCTCGATGAGCTTGGCATGGAAGAGGGCTGGATGCAGGAGTACGACGGCGCGGCTCATTACTACCGACCGGATTTCAACGATAGAGAGATGCCGTTTAGAGACATACGCGATTTCAAACAAGAGATTGCAGATTAACATGATGCTCCTGCTTCTACGGTCAGGTAGGTTGGTACATGCTACTTAATCTGTTCTTGAACAATGTCTGGATTGCTATAGGCCTTTGGGCTGTCTTGTATTGTCTTGACTACCTGTTCACAGTCAAATCTGCGCGTATGTATACGGCAGGGGTGAATAATCATTTCGTGTTCTCTGAAGGCATTGAGCTAAATCCATATTTCAAAGAGGACATTGCCAAGCTTCGTCGCATTAGTCCCCGCTTCTTTTTCCTCCTACTATTTACAAGCGGACTTCTATTGATACTTTGGAGCTTAGGGCTGCCGACGGCATTCGAGTTTGGCTGGGGAGCGTTGATTTGTATTCAGTCAGTAATTCATCTTCGACACATTCGTAATTTAGCGCACTTTCATTACGCGCTGGCTTCTAAAGGGCTGGCTGGTAAAATAGAGACAGCGCATTGGCTAAGCTTACGCTTATCGTCAGTAGAGTTCTTTTTATTCTCGGCGCTATTTCTATTTATCTTTCTGCTCTGGGGCAGCTATTTTATTTTGGGCGGAGCAACTGGATGTTTATCGCTTGCGCTTAGACACTTATTCGACTCAATAAAACAGAAAGCGTCATCTCAGAGCAAAGCATAAAAATCCCGGCGATAAAATTGCCGGCTTAAAGTTAACGGAGGAAACGTGAGCGAATCAAAAAGTTCGGACATAGGCTCGCAAGCTCCTGATTTCACTTTGCCCGATGGGCAGGGCAAACAGTGGCGTCTCTCTGCTCATCGCGGCAAGACGGTCGTGCTGCTTTTTTATCCCGGCGACGAGACGCCGATTTGTACTAAGCAACTCTGCTCTGTGCGCGACCGATGGGAAGATTACAGCGCTACGGGCGCGGAGGTTGTAGGGATTTCGACGAACAACGTCGAATCGCACAAGAGCTTCGCAGAAAATCACAGTCTGCCGCTCACGCTCCTCGCTGACGTTGATAGAAAGGTCATAGAAGCTTACGACGTTGAATCATGGCTGCCGAATCGCACGGCGCGCTCCGTCGTAGTGATTGACCCGCAGGGCGTCGTACAATTCCGCGAAGTTCACCGGATAGGATTGATTCGCCCGAAAGACGATAAGATCATTGAAGCAATTAAAATGGCGAACGCGAGTAGATAGAACTGTGAACGATGAAGTTGAATGGTTTCTTAATGAAGTGAGGTGAGAAACATGAGAAAGTTTTGGTTACTCATGATTGCATGCTGTGTGATAGCTGTTAATTCTCACGCTGTCGCTAATCCTCTTGAAGCAAGAAAGTTCGACGGGTTCGGTGACATCTGTTGTGAAGATGAGGAAGCACGACTGGATGGCTTTGCTATGGAACTGCAAAGCAATCCGGGAGCGAGTGGGTACATTATCTTTTACGGGGGAAGGCGTCACAATTATCCATACTGTGACAGCCATCGCTTATTACTTCCGCGTCGCGGAGAAGCTGAAGCTCGCGCCTCGCGCATGAAACCTTACCTCGTTGATAGGCGAGGCATCAATCCTGATCGCATTGTGATGATAAATGGCGGTTATCGTGAATTATGGGAAGCTGAACTCTGGATTGCTCCGAAGGGAGCGAATCCGCCAACCCCAACCCCAACAGTTCGACCTGAAGAGATTAGATTCAGGAAAGGGAGAATTAGGAAGCGCCGTTACATGTGCGACGAAGAGTAGTGTCCGGTCGTTCTTATAACATTAAATTCATCTCTCATAGTTTAAGGAGGTCATTCCAATGTCAGACAAAATAAAGTGCGCGCGGTGCGGCGAGAAGCGACCGGCGCTTGGGTACGCGCCGATTCCAACCGAATTGGGACAGAGAATCGGTAATGAAATCTGCCAGCCGTGCTGGGCGCTGTGGCTACAGAAGCAGAACCAGCTTATCAACCACTTCGGAATTGATCTGGCGAACCCGGACGCTCATCAATTCCTCTTCGACCAGATGAAACTTTTCTTCTTCAACGAAGGCGTGCCGCTCGCGGAGATTGATACCTCGAAAGAGGGCACGGTCGAGTGGTGAAAGGTTCGAGTCGTATGGCAAAGACACGGATTGCGTGTGTGCAGATGGATTGCGAGTTGGGTCGCGTCACCGTGAATCGCCGGAAGGTCGTCGAACAGATTAAGCGCACCGCTGAGCAGGGCGCGCAAGTCTCCATCTTTCCAGAATGCGCCATCACTGGCTACTGCTTTGAATCTCTGGAAGAGGCTGCGCAGTTCGCCGAAACTCTGGACGGCGAGTCGGCTGAAATGATTGCGCGTACTTGCAATGAAACAAACACGCATGCGGTCGTGGGATTTATTGAACGCGACGGTCAGAAGTTTTACAACGCTGCGATGCTTGTTGGGCCAAATGGCGTTGTGGGCGGCTACCGCAAAGTTCATCTTCCCTTTCTGGGCGTTGACCGATTCCTTGCGCCCGGAGACCGCCCATTCAAAGTCTTCGACCTGCCGATTGGAAGGGTCGGCATCAACATCTGCTACGACGTGAGTTTCCCTGAAGCGGCGCGCGTGCTGAAACTGCTCGGTGCTGAATTAATCATACTGCCGACGAACTGGCCGCCCGGCGCATGGCGCGCGCCTGAACTGGTCGTTAACGTGCGTGCGCTGGAGAACCATGTGAACTTTGCAGCAGCAAATCGCGTAGGCATGGAGCGCGGATGGAATTTCATAGGACGAAGCAAGGTGGTTGACTGCAACGGCGACACTTTAGTGGAAGCGGGCGACCGTGAAGAAATTCTTTTTGCGGAGATTGACTTGGCCGAATCCAACAACAATCACATAGTCAACGTCGCGGGCGCTTACGAATTTGATCGTCTGAAAGATCGCAGGCCGGATTTTTATGACCTTATCAGTAAATCGAAGAGTTAGGAAATTTCGCAATCAAAAGTATTAAGCGATTGAAGACAGCAATCGTCTAAAGCCCATGAAATGGGCTTTAAATGATTGCTGTCTTCGGCGGCTGAGATTCCATGTTCGCGTAAGAACAAACGTTACATTCTCATCACTTTTATCTTCCAGCTTTCAACTTTTCCTTGAAATCGCTAGACCTTCTTGCGTCTTTACGAATAACTGATTTAATATGCTTGCGGCTTAAGCCAAAACCCTTCTCAGTTTTACCGCTGACTCCTCCGAAAGCGTGCGGCCACTTGTACGAGCCGCACTATCGCTGTGTCTAAGGGCTGGCGCCGCGCCGCCCGTTGGAGCAGCTTGAAGACAAGAAATTTTCTACAGGAGAAATCATCATCATGAAGAAATTTGCAGCACTGGTCGCAAGCCTGGCACTCGCGGCGCTTGCAGCCGGATGCAGTGGGGATAATGGCAACAACGGTAACGCGAACATGTCGAACGCAAACGTTCGCAACATGAACACCACCGTGAACGCAAACGCTAATGCAAACGCGAACGCGTCTAACGCCAATCGCTATCACTCCGGCATTACACGCCAGGAGTATGAGTCGAACAAGAACAGTTACGAGCAAGAGGCAAAGTCGGCGGGCAGCAAGATCGGTACAGGCGCGGACGACATGTGGCTCTGGGTTAAGACGCGCTCGGCGCTTCTGGCCGCGAGCGACCTGAGCAGCACGGGCATTAATGTTGATGTTGAGGACGGCGTTATCACCTTGCGCGGCACAGTGCCGTCGCAGGATCAGGTGAAGAAAGCCGACGATGTTGCCAAAGGTATAGAAGGCAAGAAGCGCGTCGTCAACATGCTCAAGGTCGCGCCTGCTGGCGGCAGCAACACGAATGCCAGGCCTGCCAATAGCAACAGGCACTAAGCTGGCCGAAAGCTTTACGACGAGCGCGCTCTCTTTAAGAGCACTGGATAGACATTTCAAAGAAGGGGCATGAGGTTTATGGCTTTCACCCTCGCGCCTCTTGTCAGCCCTATGGAAGCCTCGAGCTAGAAATCCGAATAAGCTCAAGGCTTCCGTGATGGCTTAATGCGCGAAGCCGCCCGGTGGGAACCGGCTGAATTCTCAGGCTTCACTTAAAACTCGGCCAGATTCTCAGTAGCCGAGCGCACGCGGACGATCCTTTTACATTCAGACATTTTTCTCTTGCGGCGCACGGCAGGCGCGCAAGTGCGAGACGAGCGCGCTCAGTACGCGCTCTGAACAGACGCTCCATACTTTAAGGTTGAAAATTATGAGAAGCTTTGCCTCGCGGTCATTGGCCGCGCTTCTAACTTTCGCATTGCTCGCGTCGCTCCAGACATCCTTCACCAGCGCGCAGCACAATGCAATAGATACCTACGCTATAACTAACGCGCGCATCTTCACCATGAGCGGCCCCGTCATTGAGCGCGGGACTGTGGTCATACGCAACGGGTTGATTAGCGCCGTTGGAGCAAATGTGACTGCGCCAGCCGATGCTCGCGTGATTGACGGCGCGGGGCTGAGCGTCTATCCCGGATTGATTGACGCTAACACTAATCTGGGCGTGCCCGCTCAGGCAGCGCAGCAGCAGCAGGGTGGGCGACCGGGCGCAGGCGGTCAGGCGCCGCAGCAGGCAGCCAATTTCACTTCGCCCAACTCTACACAGCCTCCCGGACTTCAGCCGGAGATTTTAGCGGCAGACATCATACGTCCCGGCGGAGATCAAATAGAGGCTGCGCGCAACGCTGGGCTGACAGCCGCGCTGACTTCACCGCGCGACGGAATTTTTATGGGACAATCCGCGTTGATTAATCTAGCGGGCGACACGCCGCAGCAGATGATTGTGCGCTCGCCCGTTGCGCTTCACATAGGGTTTACGCCATTCAGGACGGGCGGTTATCCAGGCTCTATCATGGGCGTCTTCTCCGCTATAAGACAGATGCTTCTGGACGCCGAGCGTTATCGCACGTCGCAGGAGATTTATGCGCGAAGCCCCAGGGGCTTGCGCCGACCCGATATTGATAAATCGCTCGCAGCTCTGCTTCCAGTGCTTGCGCGCGAGATGCCCGTTGTTATGGTGGCCGACAGCGAGCGCGAGATTATTCGCGCTTTAGATTTAGCCAGAGAGTTCCATCTGAAAGCGATCATCGCGGGCGGACTTGAAAGCTGGAAGGTCGCAGACCGTTTGCGCGAACAGGACGTGCCCGTTCTTCTCTCCCTGAATTTTCCAAAGCGCACGACAGCAGATTCGCCCGAAGCAGACCCAGAGCCTACGCGCATCTTGCGCCAGCGCGTGGAAGTTCCAAAGAATGCTGGCCGTTTAGCGGCTGCGCACGTGCGCTTCGCATTTCAGTCAGGACAGATGAGCAACATGTCGGATTTTCTTGCGAACGCCGTGAAAGCTGTTCAGAACGGATTAGCCCATGATGAAGCATTGCGAGCTATGACCGTTTCACCCGCTGAAATTTTGGGCGTTAGCGACCGCATGGGAACTATAGAGACAGGAAAGATAGCAAACCTTACAGTGACGCGCGGGGACATTCTTGCAACGGGATCGCGCATCACGAACGTTTTCATTGACGGACGCCCGGTTGATTTACGACCCGCCGCGACCACAGCCGCGCAAGGTGGCGCAAACGCGTCCGGCACATGGAGCGTCAACATAAGGACTGAGGAAGGGCGCGACATTTCCATCACGCTCAATCTTCAACAGCAGGGCGAGCGATTGAGCGGCTCGATTCAGGGTGAAGCAGGAAGCAGCGCAATCGCCAACGCTTCCGTTGGGCCAACAGGCGAGATACGTTTTACTGCGTCCGTCACCATTGACCGACAGACAATGGAAGCGAATTTCACCGGCACGGTCACAGGCAACCAGATGCGCGGCTCTGTGCAGATAGTCGGGAGCGGCCCCGCAACTTTCACAGGCACACGAGCCGGTGGTGGCCCGGCTGCCGCTCCAAGTCCAACTCCTGCCAGCACGCCGCCTGCCACTGTAGAGACGCCCAACATCGCTGGCACATGGTCAATCTCCTTCGCCTTCCCGGATCGCGCAGTGCCCGGCACGCTTACGCTTCAACAGCAGGGCACTACATTGACGGGAAGCGCGCAGAGCGAGTTTGGCACTTCAGAATTAAACGGCTCAATCGGTGCGGACGGCTTCCGGCTGACAACCCGCGCAATTGTTAACGGTCAGACCGTAGAGATCATCTTGAGCGGCACAGTTACAGGCAACGAGATGCGCGGCACACTCACAAGCGCGCAACTCGGCGCAGCCGCATTCACAGGAACGAAAAATCCGTGATGAGAACAGTTTTCAGTTTTTAGTTTTCAGTTTTCAGAAAGAAGCGAACCGGCTTTTACTGAAAACTGAAAACTAAAAACTGAAAACTGCCTTTATCACTTGGAGATGCTTATGAAAAAGCTAATAGTATTCATTCTAGCGTTTTCGACCATTGCGATTCCGCTTGGTGCGGGGCGTGCTCAGCAGCGTGGACAGCGTCGTGGGCAACAGCAGCAGCCGCAGGCCACACGCGGCGGCGATACTTTGATTCGCAATGCGACTGTGTTGACGGCTTCGCACGGCACGATTCAGAACACGGACATTCTGATTCATAACGGTAAGATAGCAAACGTCGGTCAGAACTTGAGCGCGCCCGCCAACGCTCGCGTCATTGATGCTACGGGAAAGTACGTCTCGCCCGGCATAGTTGATTGCCACTCGCACACTATGATTGATGCTGTGAACGAATTGACGCTCTCTGTCACTTCTATGGTGAACATGAGAGACGTGCTTGATCCAACGGACATCAACATCTACCGCGAATTGGCAGGCGGCGTAACGACCATCAATGTGCTGCATGGATCGGGCAACGCCATCGGTGGACAAACGCTCGTTGTGAAATTGAAGTACGGTCGTCCGGTTGAAGAGTTTCCTTTCCCCGGCGCTCTGCCCGGCATTAAGTTCGCGCTCGGCGAGAATCCAAAGCGCACGAACTTTCCGCAGATTCCGGGACAGGGGCGACGCTACCCCTCTACGCGCATGGGCGTAGAGGAAACTATACGCGAGGCGTTCACACGCGCACGCGATTACAAACGCGCGTGGGATGAATTTCGTGCGGCGCAACAGCGCGGCGAACGTAATCTGATTCAGCCTCGCAGGGATTTGCAGCTTGAACCGCTCGTTGAAGTTCTGGAAGGGCGACGCTACGTCCACTCGCACTGCTATCGCGCGGATGAAATTCTGATGCTCATAGGCATTGCAAACGAGTTCGGTTTCAAGGTCAGAACTTTTCAACACGTGCTGGAAGGCTACAAGGTCGCGCGCGAGATTGCAGAGCATGGCGCGGGCGCTTCGATCTTCTCAGACTGGTGGGGATACAAAATAGAGGCCTACGACGCCACACCTTACGACGCAGTGATGCTGTGGCGCGCGGGCGTTGTAGTCTCGCTCAACTCTGATTCGGATGAATTGGCTCGAAGACTTAACATAGAAGCTGCGAAAGTGATGAAGTACGGCGACGTGCCCGAAGACGAAGCGCTGAGGATGATAACGCTCAATCCTGCGAAGCAGTTGGGCATAGACAATCGCGTTGGCTCGATTGACGTTGGCAAAGACGCAGACCTTGTTATATGGAGCGCGCACCCTCTGAGCACATACGCGCACGCAGAGATGACCTTCATTGACGGCGACGTTTTCTTCGACCGCCAGCAAGACATCGCAAACCGTCCAAGATTAGAGCAGGAGCGCAGGGCATTGGAAGCAGCCGAACCGAACCGCCCCGGCGGAACACCGCCCAACGCGCCTGGGGCTGCGCGCAGACCCGCACAGGATGATGACGAGTGGAGAGGAGATCAGCACCAATGAGAACGGGAAGATTCAACAATGCTGTATCGTGGTCTTTAAGAGACACGGAGACGCTAGGAAGAAGAGACGCGGAGACGCGGGGACACGGAGACGCGGCGAAAAAGATTAAGTTAAGTCAGCGTGTCCTGTTTTTCTCGCCGCGTCGCCGCGTCTCCCACTCTCCGCGTCTGCTTTTCGCTTGCCTAGTGGCGTTGCTCGTCTGTGCTTCTGCGATTGTCGTCGTCGCTGTGAAAGCTCAGCAGCCAGCGAACCCTACTGTGCAGACGGGTGTGATGGGGCCGCAAGGCACTTTCATCATACGCAACGCGCGCATAGTGACCGTGAGCGGCGCGGATATAGAGAACGGTTCAGTTGTCATTCGCAACGGCAAGATAGAAGCTTTGGGCGCAAATGTTACTGCGCCTGCGGGCGCTGAAGAGATTAACGGGCAGGGCTTGAGCGTTTATCCGGGCATGATTGATTTGGGGACGGCAATAGGTCTGCTCGAAATCGAATCGGGCGCGCCGGGCACGGTTGATACGACGGAAGTCGGAGACATGAACCCGAACGCGCAAGCCATCATAGCCATAAATGCGCACAGCGCTCACGTAGCGGTGGCGCGCGTTAATGGAGTGACGACGGTGATGGCACAGCCGCTCGGAGGATTGATTGCGGGTCAGGGCGCTATCATAAATTTGAACGGCACAAGCCCGCGCGAGATGGCTGTTGTCTCGAACGCCGCGCTCATCATCAACTTCCCGCGCGTAGCCACTCAGAGTTTCGATTTCTTCAACGTCCAACAGATTCCCATTACCGAAGCTATCTCTACGCGCGACCGTCAGGTCGAGCAATTGCGCAAGATGATGCGCGATGCCGCAGCCTACACGAAAGCTCAGGAGGCTTACGCGCACGACAACACCTTGCCGCGCCCGGATGCAAACGTGGTGCTCGCCTCGCTCGCGCCTTACGTGCGCGGCGAACGCCCCGTCATCTTCCGCGCAGACCGCGAGCGTGAGATTCGCGGCGCTGTGAGCTTCGCGGAAGAGATGCACTTGAAGCCTATCATCATGGGCGGCACAGAGGCATGGAAAATCACAGACTTCCTGAAATCGCACAACGTGCCCGTTATCTTGACCAGTATACTAGACCTTCCTCTTCGTGAAGACGATCCGTACGATACGAACTATTCTAGCGCTGGGAAATTGCAGCAAGCCGGCGTGCGCTTCTGCATCTCAACGGGCGATCCGGGCCAGCACGTCCGCAACCTTCCGCTCTTCGCAGGCATGGCCGTAAGTTTCGGCCTACAACGCGAGGAAGCCTTGAAAGCCATCACGCTCTACCCCGCGCAGATAATGGGATTAGCCGACCGCATGGGTTCGATTGACGCAGGCAAGATGGCAAACTTAGTCATCACGGACGGCGACATCATGGACGCGCGCACGCACGTACGCGACCTCTTCATAGACGGTCGCCGCATCCCGCTCGTGAGCCGCCACACGGAGCTTTACGAGATGTTCAAGAATAGAAGGTAGTGGAAGACTAAAGGTAAAAGTCTGGTTAATTTTCGATTTTAGATTTTGGATTTTCGATTGGAAGAAGCGCAAAAGCTCTTAAATCGAAAATCCAAAATCTAAAATCGAAAATTCCTTGACTCCAGACTTTTTACTAGAAACTCTGGCTCTTCTCGAAGAATCCTACTGCAATCTCTCATACTCCTGCCTTGCCTGTTGCAGGATTGGAATGTCTGTGTCGGCCTCTCGCCAGAGAGCGAAGAAATCTTGATAAGCCTTGCGCGCTTTGGCCGTGTCGCCCGTGAGCGCGGCGGCGCGAGCCAGCCCAATGTGCGCCAAAGGATAAAGGGGAGAGAAGGCATCAACGCCTCTGTGATCTAGTATTTTTTGGAACTCAGCCGCAGCCTCTGCTCCTGCGCGCTGGCGCAAATAAGCTTGGCCGCGAATGTATGTGGGCCAGAAACCAGCTATCTCTCCCATCTCGTAGCGGCTGGTTGTCTGTAATAGCTGAATTGCTTGAGCCGAATTGCCTCGATTGTTTTCAATGACGGCGCGTGTCATGGGGAGAAAGATAGAGTTAATCTCAGTCGCTTTCGGATAGCGCTTCGATAATTCATCAATTATCGGTTGCGCCTGACCCACTTCGTTGCAGAGAGCCAGCGCTAAGGCTGCACCGCTCAGATTAGTTTTGCCGCGTGATAATTGAAGGCCGCGAGCGACGCTCTGTGTTGCAGCCTGACAGTTGCCGAAAACCGCTTCGATGCCGGCGATGGCTGTCTCAAGCTGAGCCGCATTCTCTTTCTGATCTTCGCTCTTTAGAAGCTCCGTGGAGCGATTGGTTAACTCCTTCGCTTCGCGCAACTGTCCAGAGTAAGCCGCTGCCCAACCTTGGAAATTAAGTATCGCGTCTTCATCAGGTTTACCTGCGAACCAATCAACATCCCGCTTCATAGTAGATTGATCCCCTAGAATGAAGGCCAGACGATAACTGAGGAAATGATAGTCCACCGTATCCGCATGATTCGGCCCTAGCGTCTGCTCTAAAACCTGCCGCGCCTCGTCATAACGATTAAGGTGTATGAAAGCGTCAACCAGATTTCCCTGCGGTGTCACACTGTTCGGATTTAGTCGCACAGCTTCGCGCGTTTCTGGAATGACCTCCTCGTAGCGCCCAAGGCTTTCGTAATAAACGGCCAGGTTATTATGGGCTACATAGTCGTTCGGATAAGTCTGCACCCACGCTTTCAGAACGTTTATAGCTTCGTTTAGCTCTCCTGTGACGTAGCTGTAATATTTTTCTGAGATATATAATCTCTCGCGCTCGCTCACCCTGTCCCTAAGCTCAAATGCTTTTTGTGCAAACTGATTAGCAAGCTCAGTCTGCCCATTGTTGTTATAAGCAACGGCAAGGCGCGCGTAGGCCAGCGCGAAATTTGGATCGAGTTCGACGGCGCGTTTATAAAACGGTATGGATTCAAGTCCATGACCTTTCGCGCGCTGCTCGTTTCCCTGAGAGAAGGCCTTCAGGGCTTCAAGCGATTGAGTTGTAGCCTGTTCAATCGGAGCGTCGAATTTCTGGATTGATTGAAGCGACTCGCCGAGCCGCTCTCTTAACTTCGTCGCCGCTTCATCGAGCGCACGAAGAACCTGCTCTTTCCCTTCGGCTTCTGATTGTTCGCGCGCAATGGTATCGCCCGCCTGCGCGTTCAGGGCTTCCAGCGTGATGATGTAGTGATTGCCCAGATTCGCAATCGAACCCAGAAGCATTGCTTTCAACCCCTGGCGCTGGCAAATCTCTCGTCCAACCTCTCTGGTCACGCGCTCGTCCGGCGAGCGTCCCATGAATTTAAGAGCCTCGCGTACTCGCTCTTCAGAGAAAATATTTAGAAACGGAGATTGGCCCAACTGAACTGCTAAGGCTTGTTTGAGCGTGCCGTCGAAGACAGCATCGCCAGTCGTGTTGACGAAATCCGCCAGAAGGATCGTGTCCCTTTCGGTTAACCGGCTTGCTCTACGCTGGTAGATGAAGTAGCCGGCTCCCGCCAGGATTATTAACAGCACAGCAACTATTCCCACCACTTTTTTGTTGCGTTTGATTTCTGTGAAAATGTATTCCGCGCTCGAAGTAGGATGCGCGACGGGAGCTTGCGCGGTTTGCGAAGCTGCTTCGCTAGTGCTAACGGTTGACCTATGCCCGCTCGCAATCGTGGCCGATTGAAAGCCGCTCATCCCTCTATCGGGCGTGATGCTGCGCTCTATCTCTGCTTCAACTTCCAGCTTCTGCCTCAGCCTCTTCAAGTCAATCAGCAAATCCTTGACAGACTGGTAACGCTCCTCTCTATCTTTCGTCAGCGCTTTTGTAACTATCTCTTCCAATCTTTCGGGCGCATCATTTGTAAATCGCGCGAGCGGCGCAGGCTGCTCCTTGGAGAGAATCATTGAGATGACTTCGTTTGAACTGCTCCCAGCGAACGGAGCCTTGCCAGTTATCATCTCGTACAGGACTACGCCCAGACTCCATATGTCCGTGCGCTCGTCAACCGTGAGACCGCGCGCCTGCTCCGGCGACATGTAATACACTGTGCCCATCACCACGCCGGGCGCAGTGTTAACCATAACTTTGGTCGCAGCCTCTGTGTCCGCAGACTCTTCCGCCCTTCTCTTCTCGGTCGGTTTTGCCAGCCCGAAGTCCAGCACCTTCACCAAACCATCATCCAGACGAATCATTATGTTTTCCGGTTTGATGTCGCGATGCACAATCTTCACGCGATGGGCTGCGACCAGAGCCGACGCGACCTGTATGGCTATGTCCAGCACCTGATGTAGTTCTAGAGGTGACTGCGCCATGCGCCTGCGCAGAGTCAGGCCGTCAATAAACTCTGCGGCGATGAAACGTGAAGAGTCCGCTTCGCCTATCTCGTAAATGGTCAAAATGTTCGGATGATTAAGCGACGAAGTGGTCTTCGCCTCCTGAACAAAGCGCTGCATGCGCTCTTTATCTGAGGCCAATTCACCTGAAAGCACTTTAATGGCGACCGTTCGATCCAATTCTGTAGTGTCCTGCGCACTATAGACTTCGCCCATTCCGCCAGCGCCCAGCTTCGATCTGATTTCGTAACGTCCCAGACGAGTGCCGGGTGAAATGGTTCTACTCATTGAAGGCTGCGTGCCCCGTTTTGCGCGGGCGCGTGTTTGAGAGAGATTTTTGAACAAGGAAGACCGCTGTACTCTTGCGACGCGGGTGCATTTTATCCGAGTTCCAACGCAAGCGCTAGAGTAAAGCCCCTGCACCTCAGGGTCTATTCATTCTTGAAAGAAAAAGAGTTATCCACAAACTCACACGAAGCAACGTGAAACGAGCAGTTCTATTCGTGTAGATTAGCGTGGATTCGTGGACAGCTCTCTCCCTTTCGTCTTTCTCTCTCTTACGTCTAACTCACGTTACTCTCTTATAGATTAAGGTCCTTGCACGATGAGCTTCGATGGCGGGAGCATGGCGGGCAATCCTCTGTGCTGCCAGCACCTTCCTGTTCCGCGCACACGGCGCTGGCAGGGCGTTCCCTTTTTCGTTCGCGCGCCGCAGATAGAGATTATCTCGTTAGGGTCTGTGGGGCGCTCGTCGCGTGTGCCGTTCGGTCCGTAATTAGGCTCCGTCGCGTGCGCGAGCGATGCAAGGTCTGTTTCCGGCTCGTTGGTTTGTGATGCGACGGGCAGTGGCGGCATCTGCGTTCGTTCGATGATTAGAGGCGGTAGCTGTGGACGCGTTGCGCGCCCCGATGCAAGGCCAAGTAGAAAAAGAGAGACGACCGCGAGCAAAGAAGAGACCAGTTGAGATTTGCGGAAGCGGCGTGCGCAACCTGTGCAGAATCGTCGGCTGTGCCAGACGCGCCAGCGCGTGCGCGAGATTGGCTCTCCGCATTCGGCACAAAAATTTGGCTTGTACATGACGGGAGGTCTCCGCTTGAGGGTTGGAGTTTAAAACATTTGAGGGTTGGAATTCAGAAGTCGGCTGTCGTGAGAAAGCACGCCGCGCACGCAGTACGCGCGTGCCACGTGCGCAGCAGCAGCTTTGAACAAAGACAGCGACTTCTCAATTAGCGTGCGCACGAATTATACGCCCAAAAGATTTTCACTTGAAGAAAAGCTTTCGCCCCAGCGTTGCGCGCGCGGGCACGAGTTGCATAGATAAAACGGGCGTGATAGAATTAATTTCACTCCCGAAGACTTGTTGAGAGCAAGAGCTTATTTCAAACCGCGAGCACCTGCTCAACCCGTTTGCGAGCTTAAGCATTTTCCTTTGCGCCTTTGCGTGAACCGTCAATTCACATGAATCTTAAGAGTTAATGGAATTGCATGTTCTCGCAAAGGCGCAAAGGAAAAGATAAGCTCGCAAAGATGATTTGCAATAGGCTCGAAGTTCTCGACGGAAAACGAGTGAAGTGCGTTCTCTTTTTCCTGAGAGGAAAGAGTTCGCGTTCTGAGTTTCCTAGATGGGACTGAAGCTTTACTGCAACCGCTACGCGCATTTCAAAGACCCCATTGTGTGCGCTGTGGTCTGCCCGTATCGAACGCGCTGCCGCGACTTCGCGCTCTTTTACGATGAGCGGCGCGAGGAGACGGATGCGCTCGTGAATGATTACTACTCGGCGCGCGACCGCGCGCCGAAGACAGAGCGCGCGCGTCTTCCAGTTGTGAAGACCGCGATGCGCTCGTTGCTTAGTTTGGAGGTTAAAAGAGTGATGCCGGAGAGTTCATTCATCTGGATTGGAAAAGACGATCAAGCTGAACTGCTTAATTACGAAGAGATCATTCGTCGCGCCGAGCGCGGGCAGAAGCCCAAGACTATTTACAAAGTCTCGCAAGAGATGGAACTGAAATTCCAGCTAGTGCCGCGCAAGCGAATTGAGAAGGCCAAGAGGATCGTAGCCGAAGAGGCCGAGCGAGCCGCCGCACGTCGCAAACCCTCGCGCCCGCGCCCTGTCCCGGTCGAAACACCAGCGCCTTTAGCGGCTGTTGCCGATGCTGCGCCCGCGCGCCGCACGCGCCGCCTTGCAAAAGCAGCAGGAAGATAGAGCGGAAGAGCGGGGGCGCTGCCCGCCTTCCTGACCTGTGAGGCTTTCATAGTTGAGTGGCTGCGATTGAGGCGCTCAACTCACTTAACCTCATAGGTCAGGAAGGCGGGCAGCGCCCCCGCCGTTTCGTCCCTCTTTTTTCTTACGCAAGCAACTCAAAGCCCTCGCAGAAGCGTCCGACCAGAGTCCTGAGTATCCATGCTCCCGGCGCTTGTCAAAACTGGCCGCCAGTGGGCATACTCGTTCCTTAGTAGCTTCGTGTAAAGTTGTAATCGGACAAATGATTTTTCATCGCTTTTCTACAAAATCGAATAGACCAAAAATTCTCCTCCCGGCATTCGTCGCGCTCTTTTTCTGTCTCTTCGTCGCAGCCGCTTCCATTTCAGCGCAACAGGATCAGCCGGTTGAGACGATTAGCGTTAACACTTCGCTGGTTCAACTCAACGTGGGCGTAGTTGACCGGCAGGGACACGCCATAACGAACCTGACGGCCAGCGACTTCGCCGTTTACGAAGACGGCGTTAGGCAGAACATAGCAAGCTTCGAGGCTACGGATGCGCCGTTCAGCCTGGTGCTGCTTCTGGACATGTCCGCCTCCACGCAGAACTTCCGCACGTCGCTCAAGCAGGCCGCGCTTCGCTTTCTGGACGCGCTCGCACCCGAAGACCGCATCTCAGTCATAGTCTTCAACGGCAAGGTGCAGGCAATTACAGGCTTCACGCTCGACCGGCGCAAGACTGTTGAAGCCATTCGCTACGGCGATGAGCGTCTGGGCAATTCAAAGGGCGAGACGCAGTTGTACAAGGCTATGCGCTATTCGCTAAATCAATTGAACGGTGAGAGCAGACGGCGCAAAGCCATAGTGGTTTTGACCGACGGGCTGGACACGGAGATGCGCAATCAGGATCGAACGGCAGCGGCGCACGCGCAGACCGACGCTGAAGCAATAGCGGCTGTGAAACCGAATCAGAGTGCAGCGCTGAACGCCGTTCTTAACGAAGCGGATCATCTTGGCGTGACCATATACCCGCTCGCGCTGCCTTCCGGCGACCCAAGACATCTGCCCTTTCCCGATCCAACGATCACTGCCATTTACACTTCAGCGCGCGCGCGTCTTCAAACTCTGGCAGACAGGACGGGCGGGCACTTGAGCGAGATCAATCACTTGGAAGATTTGGGCAGGCTCTACGCAGAGGTCGCAGCCGAGTTGCGCACGCTCTACAGCATACGCTACCAGTCATCGAACGCGCACGGGCGCGACGGTCGCTGGCGCGCAATACGCATTGATGTCACGCAACCTGAACTGATAGCACGCACGCGCCCCGGCTACTTCGCGCGCTAAATTAAAAAGATTACGAGCATCGCGGTCGCGCTCTCCTCACGCTCGCTTGACACTTGCGGAATCGAACCCGTATATTTTTTCTAATCTTAAAACGCACCCGTAGCTCAGTTGGATAGAGCGTCTGGCTACGAACCAGAAGGTCGTAAGTTCGAGTCTTGCCGGGTGCATTCTTGAATTGAAGAGTTGCCGTTGGATGACGGTGACTCTTTTATTTTTTCAGGAACTCTTCTTATAAAACTCAATCAATTCTTGCAGCGCCTTTTTATCTTCTTCCTTCACTTCCGCGAACTCCACGCCCGCGCCTACGCCCTGCATAGAGTACCTTACACTGCCGCGCAGGATATGTTCTTCTTTGAAGAAGAAGCGCAGAAAGATTTCCTGATCTGCGGCCAGCTTGCTAGAGGTTTGTAGAAAATAGCCGCCGAGGCTCAGGCTGGTGATGCGGTCGTCGTTGACGCACTCCCTGGTCAACCCCCAGTTTACGTTGAGCGCTACTTTCACGCGCTCGTGTCTGCGTTTCTCTACTCCACTTCTAAACATATGAGGACTGTCTCCCACGTCTTTGAGTTTTTAAGAGCTTGGTGAAGAGCCTCTCTTATTTTAGCAGAAGGAGTGGCGATGAAGATAACTGGTATTGGCCCAAACGCTTCAGCCGCTCCTCGGCGCTTCGTAAATCCAGCCCTTGCTGTTATGATTAGCGCATCCCTGAATGATTAAATACAGTTCCCCGGACTAATCCAACTCTTTCAATGCGAGGTGCCTTATCATGCGATGTGTGACCCTGCGTGTTGTCGTTAGCCTGTGTGCGTTCATACTGGGCGTGGCTTTTCTGGCCTGCTGGCCCGGCCACGCTGCACTGACTCAACAGACTTCGACTCATACACAATCTCAACAATCCGAGAGAAGTTCATCAACCAACACTGCACACGGCTTCGACGTTAGCAGCATGGATAGAAGCGTAGGGGCGTGTCAGGATTTCAACCATTTCGCTAATGGCGGGTGGATGGCGAACAATCCGATTCCTCCTGCTTACTCGCGCTGGGGCAGGTTCGAGCTTCTGGCTGAGCGGAACAACGAGGTGCTACACCAGATTCTAGAAAAGCTTGTGAAGCAGAAGAATCTGAAGAAGGGGACGAACGAGCAGAAGATTGCAGACTACTACGCAAGCTGCATGGACGAATCGGGGATAGAGCGCGAGGGCATCAACCCACTTCGGCCTGAGTTCGAGCGCATAAACCAGATACATGATACTCAGAGTCTTGAGAGCGAGGTTGCGCGCCTGCACTCCAACAGAATCCCTGCGCTCTTCGGCTTCGGCGCGGGACAGGATTTCAAGAACTCTACGCAGGTGATAGCGCAGGCGGGTCAGGGCGGATTAGGACTTCCAGACCGCGATTACTACACAAAGCCCGACGAACGTTTTAAGAAGACGCGCGAGGAGTATGAAAGGCACGTGGCGCGCATGTTCGAGCTTGCGGGCGACGCGCACGACCATGCACAAGCGGAGGCTGAGACGGTCATGCGCATAGAGACGAAGCTGGCCGAGGCTTCCATGACGCGCGAGCAATTGAGAGACCCTGCGGCCAACTATCACAAGATGACTGTGGCGCAGTTGAGCGAGATGATGCCGCACTTCAACTGGTCGCACTACATGACGGACATGGGACTCAACGGTGTTAACGATTTGAACGTAGCGCATCCCGAATTCTTGAAAGCCGTTGACAAGCTTTTGACGAGCGTGCCGCTCGACGACATCAAGACCTACATGCGCTGGCATCTGATTAACTCGGCAGCCGCGACGCTTTCTTCCACTTTCGTGCAGGAGGATTTTAATTTCGGCGGCCACTTCTTAAACGGCACGCAGGAGATTCTGCCTCGATGGAAGCGCTGTGTTGCGAGCACAGACCGCGCGTTGGGCGAAGCATTGGGCGCGCTCTATGTGAAGAAGACCTTCTCGCCGCAGGCTCGTCAGCGAGCGCAGCAGATGGTTATGAATCTCGTCTCGGCATTAAGAGAAGACCTCTCCTCGCTAGACTGGATGAGCCAACAGACACGACAGCGAGCTATAGCCAAGCTAGACGCATTCATCCGAAAAATTGGCTACCCGGATCACTGGCGCGATTACGAAGCGCTTCGCGTAGAGCGCGGTGCTTACTACAATAATCTAGTCCTTGCTAGATCGTTCGATGTAAAGCGCAACCTGACAAAGATAGGCAAACCAGTTGACCGCACAGAGTGGGGCATGACGCCTCCGACTGTGAACGCATACTACAACCCTACGATCAACGAGATAGTTTTTCCGGCTGGCATTCTTCAACCGCCATTCTTCGACCCGCAGGCCGACGACGCAATTAACTACGGCGGCATAGGCGCTGTCATAGGCCACGAGATGACGCACGGCTTCGACGATCAGGGCGCGCAATTTGACGCTGACGGCAATCTTCAGAACTGGTGGACACAGGACGACTACAAAAAATTCCGCGAGCGCACAGACTGTGTGGTGAAGCAGTTCGACGACTATGAAGTCGAGCCTGGTCTTCATCAAATAGGCAAGCGCGTAGTGGGCGAGTCGGTAGCGGATTTGGGAGGACTGACCATAGCGTACAGGGCGCTACAGAAAGCGCTGCAAAGCAAGCCGCGCAAGACCATTGACGGCTTCACGCCCGAACAGCGTTTCTTCCTTGGCTATGCTCAGATATGGGCGCAGAACATACGCCCGGAGGCCGCCAGACAGCGCGTGCAGACAGACCCGCACCCATTGGGGCGTTTCCGCGTGAACGGGCCGCTATCGAACATGCCGCAGTTCGCGCAAGCCTTCGGCTGCAACATAGGCGACCCAATGGTTCGCCCACCCGAACGCCGCTGCCAGATATGGTAAAAGGAAGTAAAAAGGCAAAAGTAAAGAGGGGTTGAATCTCTTCTTCACTTTTGCCTTTTACCTTTTTACTTTTGCCTTACTTTAGAGCGCTATTCCCTCTTAACCGTAGTCTTTCTCTCGACCACTGTGTCACTGCCACGTGAGCGCCCGCGCATGGAGAGTATGGCGATCAGCAGGATTGCCAGCA
>Ga0209027_1000172_pt1 | contig 20103 bp, 16 predicted proteins | sample GraSoi013_1_20cm_3_FD_185821 | JGI IMG/M metagenome (GOLD analysis project Ga0209027, IMG submission 185821) | Grasslands soil microbial communities from the Angelo Coastal Reserve, California, USA - Sample 09_27_2013_1_20cm (SPAdes) (version 2) | ecosystem: Environmental > Terrestrial > Soil >...
GCGCGCAGCGCATCACAAGGAGTCCTTGTTCTGCGCCTTGTAGCGCGCCTCTTCCTTGCTGACCATGCCCTTGGCGACCAGCTCCGCGAGGCACTGGTCGAGCGTCTGCATGCCCTGCGCGACGCCGGTCTGGATGGAGGAGTACATCTGCGCGATCTTACCCTCGCGGATGAGGTTGCGGATCGCAGGCGTCCCGATCATGATCTCGTGGGCCGCCACCCGACCGCCGCTGTTCTTCTTCATCAGCGTCTGCGAGATCACCGCGCGCAGCGACTCCGACAGCATCGAGCGCACCATGTCCTTCTCCTCGCCCGGGAAGACATCGACGATACGGTCGATGGTCTTGGCGGCGGAGCTGGTGTGCAGCGTGCCGAACACCAGGTGACCGGTCTCGGCGGCGGTGAGCGCCAGGCGGATCGTCTCCAGGTCGCGCATTTCACCGACCAGGATGACGTCCGGGTCCTCGCGCAGCGCCGAGCGCAGCGCCTCGCTGAAGCCGAGCGTGTCGCGGTGCACCTCGCGCTGGTTGACGAGACAGCGCTTGGAGTCGTGCACGAACTCGATCGGATCCTCGATGGTGATGATGTGGTCGGGGCGATTGTCGTTGCAGTGATTGACCATGGCGGCGAGGGTGGTGGACTTGCCCGAGCCGGTCGGACCGGTCACCAGCACCAGTCCCCGCGGCAGCATGCACAGGTCGCGGAAGATCTTCGGCGAGTTCAGCTCATCGAGCGACAGAATCAGCGACGGGATGTTGCGGAACACGGCGCCCGCGCCGCGGTTCTGGTTGAAGGCATTGACGCGGAAGCGCGCCAGCTTTGGAATCTCGAACGAGAAGTCGGTTTCGAAGAACTCCTCGTAGGCCTTGCGCTGCTTGTCGTTCATGATGTCGTACACCATGGAGTGCACTTCCTTGTGCGACAGCGGCGGCATATTGATGCGCTTCATGTCGCCGTCGACGCGGATCATCGGCGGCACTCCCGAGGACAGATGCAGATCCGAGGCGTTGTTCTTGACGGCGAAGGCGAGGAGTTGCGCGATATCGACGGCCATTGATGCTCCCTGGAACGGCGCGGCCTTTAGGTGCAGGAGAGAGACGTGCAAGTCTGCGCCTTGAACGCGCCGGCAGTATAACGGAGGGGTCACACGTCCAATATGTTAATGGGTCCGCAGAATTTGCCCGAGCGCATCGCCGCGGTGCGCGAAAGAGTGGCGCGCGCCGCCGCCGGGGCCGGGCGGAGTGCGCAGTCGGTCACACTCCTTGCCGTCGGCAAGGCGCAACCCCTGGAATCGCTCGCCGCCGCCGCCGCCTGCGGCCTCGAGCACTTCGGCGAGAGTTACCTGCAGGAGGCGCTGGCCAAGATTGCCGCGCTGCGTGAGCGGCAGCTCACCTGGCACTTCGTCGGACGGCTGCAGGCCAACAAGACCCGCCCGATCGCGGAAGGCTTCGCCTGGGTGCACGCACTCGACCGGCTCAGGATCGCCGAGCGCCTCGCCGCACAGCGCCCGTTCCACGCACCACCGCTGAACGTGTGCCTGCAGGTGAGCCTCGCGGACGAGCACACCAAGGGCGGCGTGACGCCGGCCGAGCTGCCGGCCCTCGCCGCCGCGGTAGCGTCGCTCCCGCGCCTGGCGCTGCGTGGCCTGATGTGCGTTCCGCCGCAAGAGAGCGAGCCGGCGCGCCAGCGCGCGTGGTTCGCGAGGCTCCGCGAGCTCTTGGAGCAGCTCAACGCCGCCGGCGCGCGGCTCGACACCCTGTCCATGGGCATGAGCGGTGACTTCGAGGCGGCGATTGCCGAAGGGTCGACCATCGTGCGCCTCGGGACGGCGCTGTTTGGCCCCCGCCCTCCCTAGACACGAGCGGCCATCTTTTCGCCGGCGAAAGTCACGCCTTTCGCCGGCGTGTTTGCTGTCATCGATGGGTTGGCCCGGCGAAAGCGCCACGGGCGCTTTCGCCCAATCCAACCAGTACAATAGCGCCCGCATGACCAACAGGCGCCTCGCCATACTCGGAGCCGGCAACATGGGCCGCGCCCTCATCGGCGGGCTGCTGCGCTCGGGCACGCGGCCCGAGCAGCTCAGTGTCGGCGAGCCCGTCGCTGGCGCGCGCGAGGCGCTGGCGCGGGATCTGGGCATCACCGCCGGCGCCGACAACGCCGCGGCGGTCCGCGGCGCCGCCGTGGTGGTGCTCGCGGTGAAACCGCAGGATGCCGCGGCGGTGCTCACCGCGCTGGCGGGGCAGTGGGGTGCGCAGGGTCCCTTGCTCATTTCCGTGGCCGCCGGCCTGCGGGTCGCCAGCCTGCAGGCCTGGTGCGGGCCGGGCGTCGCGGTGGTGCGCGCCATGCCCAATCGGCCGGCGCTGGTGGGCGCCGCGGCCACGGGCCTGTTTGCCCCGCCAGGCGTGGCGGCGCCGCAGCGCGCCACCGCCGAGCAGGTTCTCGGCTCGGTGGGCGAAGTCGTGTGGGTTCCCACGGAAGCGGCGCTCGATGTCGTGACGGCGCTCTCGGGCAGCGGCCCGGCTTACTTCTTCCTGCTCGCGCAGCTGATGGCCGAGGCCGCCGCGGGGCTGGGACTCGAGGCAGCGGCCGCGCGGCGCCTGGCCGCCGCCACGCTCTACGGAGCGGGCCTGCTCGCTCACGGCGCGGATGCTGACCTCGCGCGCCTGCGGGCCGAAGTCACCTCCCGCGGAGGCACGACCGAGGCGGCGCTGCGCGTGTTCGAGGACGCGGGCCTGCGGGCCACCGTGGCGCGGGCGCTGGAAGCCGCGGCGCTGCGCGGGCGCGAGCTGGCCGCGGCGCACCCAGACCTGATTCCAACCGCCGGTGACTCATGAGCGCGATCATCTTCATTGTCGAAACGCTGCTGTCGCTCGCGCTGTTCGTGGTCCTGGCGCGCCTGCTGCTGCAGTGGACGCGCGCCGACTTCCGCAATCCGCTCTGTCAGGCGGTGGTGAAGATCACGAATCCGCTCATCCTGCCGCTGCGCCGTGTGCTGCCCCCGATCGGCAAGCTCGACACCGCCTCCGTGGTCGCGGTGCTGGTGATCGCCACGGTCGACGTCGCCTGCATTTTCGCACTGCACGCCCTGGGCTTCCCGCCGCCGCTGCTGTGGGTGCGGCCGGTGCTCACCGAGATCGCGCGCACGCTGCTGTGGACCTACCTGTCCGCGATTTTCCTGTACGCGCTGCTCAGCCTCATCGCCCCGGGCGGCTACTCCCCGCTGCAGTCGGTGCTCGCGACGCTGTGCGAGCCGGTGCTGCGGCCGATCCGGCGGCTGATCCCGGCGGTCGCGGGGCTCGACCTGTCGCCGCTGTGGGCGATCATCGCCATCCAGGCGGTCCTGATCCTGATGCGCTGAATTCCTGCTCCGCGCGCAGCGCGGCCACGCCCGTCCGTTGCGCTGATGGAACACACGTTTAGCGCCGACTTCGCAACGAGAATCGCAGCATTGGCGCGCCGGGGACACGCGCTGCGGGCCTCACGCAGCGCAAACCCTGAGAAAAAAGCCACTTTCGCAACACCCGCAGAGAAAAAGCGCTTGCGAAAGCGTGCGCATGTGCTATTTTCCGCGCCGATTCTCATCGCGCGGCCGTACGGCGCCGCGTTTCGCAAAACGGCAAATACTCGAGGAGTAGCGCAACATGGCGAAAAAGGGTGGCGCACCGACGAAGTCGGAAGTTATGACACACATCTCCAAAGACACCGGGCTCTCGCGCAAGCAGGTCGGAAGCGTCTTCGATTCGCTCGGCGGTGTGATCAAGAAGAGCCTGCGCGGCAATGGTCTGTTCACCATGCCGGGGCTGCTGAAAATGAAGGTCGTCAAGAAGCCGGCCACCAAGGCCCGCGAAGGCATCAACCCGTTCACCGGCCAGAAGATGATGTTCAAGGCCAAGCCGGCGAGCAAGAAGGTTCGCGTCATGCCCCTGAAGAGCCTGAAGGGAATGGTCAACCAGTAAGGCTCCGGACCTGTTCCGCGACCGCGGGCAAGAGCCCGGGAGGAGTCGCGCTCCTGCCGGGCTTTTTGTTGTCAGGGGCTCACCCGCCTGCGGGCGCGGAGCCGGCCATGAACGCCAGCACCACGTCGCGCAGCTCGTTGAGGCGCCCGTGGAAGAAGTGGCCCGCGCCCTGCAGCACCCGCAACTCGGGAGCCGGCGACAGCGTGTCGACCCAGGCGCGCACGGCCTGCGGCGGCACCACCTCGTCGGCGTCGCCCTGCACGATGAGCCACGGACAGGCCGGTGGCGCGGCATCCGTGAGCGCCAGGGTCGTGATACCCGGCGCCACGGCGATGAGGCGCTGGGGGCCGGCTCGTGCCGCCGCGCCCACGGCCACCGCGCCGCCGAAGGAGAATCCCGCCAGCCACAGGGCCGCCTGCGGCCAGCGCCGCCGCCCGTAGGCAACGACCGCCAGTGCGTCCGCAGTCTCACCGCGACCCGCGTCGTAACCGCCCGCGCTCGCGCCGACACCGCGGAAATTGAAGCGGATGGCGGGTGCCCCCAGCTGCTCGAGCGCGCGCGCCACGGTGTACACGACCTTGTTGTCCAGGGTCCCGCCGTGGAGCGGATGCGGGTGGCAGACCACGGCGAAGGCGCTGACCGGTTGCGGCCCCGGCCCCTCACCTTCGGTCACCGGGGTCTCGATGAGCGCCTGCAGAGGCCCAGCGGGACCCTCGAGGCTCGTGCGCTCTGCGTGCGGGGGCGGCAGCACCCGCATCCTCACACCGAGCCCTGCGGCGTCGCCAGCCGCACCAGCAGGCGGTTCAGGCGCTGCACGTACTCGGGGGCGTTGGCGAGCTGACCGCCTTCGGTGAGCAGGGCCTGCTCGTACACCAGTTGCGCGAGCTCGGCGAACTGCGCCGGATCGGTGACCCCCTCGAGGTATCTGATCAGCGGGTGCGCCACATTGACCTCGAGCAGCGGGCGAGCCTGCGGGGTCTTCTGACCGGCGGCGGCGAGGATGCGCCGCATGCGTTCCGGCAGATCATGCTCGCCGAGCACCAGGCAGGCGGGCGATTCCGACAGGCGCTCGCTGAGGCGAGCTTCGGTGATGCGCTCCCCGAGCGCGTCCTTGATGCGCTTGAGCAATCCTTTGCTCTCCTTGAGCTGCGCATCGTGCTGCTTGCGATCGGCATCGCTCGCCAGTGCGCCGAGCTCCAGGTCCCCGCGCGCGGCATCCTTGAAGCGCTTGCCCTCGTAGGTCTCGAGCTGGCCCATCACCCACTCGTCGATGCGCTCGGCGAGCAGCAGCACCTCGAGGCCGCGTTCCCTGAGGCGCTCGATGGCGGGACTGGCGCGGGCAGCCTCCAGGGTCTCGGCGATCACGTAATAGATCCGCTCCTGTCCGCTCTTCATGCGCGCGAGGTAGTCGCCCAGGCTCACCGACGGCTCGTTGTCGCTCGCGTGGGTACTGGCGAAGCGCAGCAGCGGCAGGATGGCGCCCTGGTTGGGCAGGTCCTGTGCGATGCCCTCCTTCAGGACCGCGCCGAACTCCTTCCAGAAGGTCGCGTACTTCTGCGGTTCGTCCTTCGCAAGGCGCGCGAGCAGATCCAGCACCCGCTTGGTGAGGCCGCCGCGGATGGCCTCGACCTCCGCGTCCTGCTGCAGCAGCTCGCGCGAGACGTTCAGCGGCAGGTCGCTGGAGTCCACCACGCCCTTGACGAACCGCAGGTACAGCGGCAGGAACTGCTCGGCGTCGTCCATGATGAACACGCGGCGCACGTACAGCTTCAGGCCCCGCGCCGCCTCGCGCTGCCACAGGTCGAACGGGGCGCGCGCCGGCAGGTACAGGAGGCTGATGTATTCGCGCTTGCCCTCCACCTTGTTGTGGCTCCAGGCGAGCGGATCGGTGAAATCGTGTGCCAGGTACTGGTAGAACTGCCGGTATTCCTCGTCCGAGATCTGCGTGCGCGGCAGCGTCCACAGCGCCTTGGCCTGGTTGACCACCTCGTACTCGAGCGACGCCTCGCCTTGCTTGCGCATGCGCACCGCAAAGCCGATGTGATCCGAATAGCGCCGGATGAGGCCGCGCACGCGCATGGGATCGGCGAACTCGCGGGCGTCGGCTTTGAGGTGCAGCGTGACCGCGGTGCCGCGCGCCGGCTGCGTCAGGGTCTCCACCGTGAATTGCCCGTCGGCGCCCGACTCCCAGCGCACCCCCGCCTCCGGTGGCGCTCCGGCCTTGCGCGAGCGCACCTCGACGCGCTCGGCGACGATGAACGCCGAATAGAAGCCGACCCCGAACTGCCCGATGAGCTGCGAGGCTTTCTGCTCATCCCCCGACAGCGAGCGGAAGAATTCCGCCGTACCCGAGCGCGCGATGGTGCCGAGGTTGGCGATGGCCTCCTCGCGCGTCATGCCGATGCCGTTGTCGGTGATGGTGAGCGTGCCGGCGCCTGGGTCGGCATCGATGCGGATGGCGAGCTCGCGATCTTCCGCAAGCAGCGCGCCGTCTGCGATCGCTGCGAAGCGCAGCCGATCGCAGGCGTCGGAGGCATTGGAGAGCAGCTCGCGCAGGAAGATCTCCCGGTGGCTGTAGAGGGAGTGGATCATGAGCTTCAGCAGCTCGCGCACCTCGGCCTGGAAGCCGTGCGTCTCCCGTGCGCTCGCGGGTTCGGGGTCCGGTCGGGGTTTGTGTTCGGATTCCATGGCTCGCCATCCGGGGAAACGCGGCACCGGGGTGCTTGCGCAGAGGGGCCATCTTGGGAACGGCGGCGGGATTTTCAAGCAGCGCGTGCCGCAAAAGGGCACTTAGGGCTCGGGCGAGGCCGGCAGCGCGCCCCAGGGAGGGGCTAGGCGGGGAAGTTCAGCAGGTGCCGGTGAGAGAGCACCAGGGTCGTCGCGCCGGCCAGCAGCACCTCGGAGGCCACGGCAATGAACGGCGCGGCGGCGGCGGAGATTTCGAGCGCCGTCGACGTCGCCACGTGGCGACAGACGCCGGCGACATCATCGAGCTCGTCCCACAGGTGCAGAAACAGTTCCATCAGGCGTGACTTTACGGAGCCGGCGCGCGTGCCGGCGTGCGCGCGCTCACACTCGGGGATACTGCGTAGCGGCTTGCAGGAGCCGGGGGGCGTGCGTAGGCTTGCCTGCGAACCGCGTCACCCCGCGGATGTGACAAAACAAGGTCGTCATGCAGCGCATCGTCGTCCTGAACCCCAAGGGTGGGTCCGGCAAGACGACCCTCGCTATCAATCTGGCGAGCTATCTGGCGTCTCGCGGGCACACGCCGGTCCTCATGGATTTCGATCCCCAGGGCTCGACGTTGCGCTGGGTCAGGAAGCGCCGGCCCGTACAGGCGCCGATTCACGTCATCGCTGCCTTTGAGAGAGACACGCGAACCACGCGCGCGTTCCAGTTGCGCGTGCCGGATGCGGCCACGCACGTCATCGTGGACACGCCCGCGGCGCTGGACCCGCACCGGCTGCCCGACATGACGCGGGACGCCGACAAGATTCTCGTACCGGTCCTGCCCTCGGACATCGACATCCACGCCTGCTCGCGCTGTATCCGCGATCTGCTGCTGGTGGCCAGGATCCGGCGCGAGGACGACCGCATCGGCGTCATCGCCAACCGCATCCGCCGCAATACGCTCACCTACCAGGCGCTGATCCGTTTCCTGCACACCCTGGGGATTCCGATCGTCGCGACCATCCGGGACTCCCAGAACTACGTGCGCGGCGCCGAGCTGGGCATCGGCGTGCACGAGATGAAGAGCTATGTGGCGCAGGAAGACGTCGCGCAATGGGTACCGCTGGTGGATTGGCTGGCACGGCCCGCCGGCGCGGCTCCGACCGCAGCTTCATCGCAGGATGCCGGGCGGGCGGGCGGGGACGCAGAACCGGTCGAAGGCGGGGGTGGCGCGCAGGAGGCGGTGCGCACGGCGTCCCGGGCGCTCGTCAGCGCCTGAGGGCTTCGGATCAAGGAGGGTGGTGGGCTCGACTCGCGCTGCGGGCGCGGATCGTCGAGCCTGCGGAAACGGCTATTTCTTGGGTTTGGCGGCGGCGTTTGCGGCGGCGTCGGTCGCCTGCCAGGAGTCGCGCACCTGATCGGCCCAGCTCTTGTAGTTCGACCAGGTGTAGAGGTTGCGGGTGATGGCGGCCTGGCGCGCCCGCGCGCGCTGCATGCGATCCAGCCAGCTTGCATACGCGTCCGTGCCTGCCGCGGGGCTACCCGCGGGAACCGCCGGGTCGCGGGGCGTCCCGGTCGCGTCGTCTCGCCCCCTGTCGCTCGAGCTCATGTAAAGCTCCTGATTGATTCGCCTCGCAGCGTACGGCGTCGGCTGTGCGCGCCGCAGGAACTGGGTCACAAGCACATCGCAGGTCAGTTAGGCTGGGACACAGCTCTCGTGCCGCCCGCACAAAGTGTGCGGCGCGCGCGGCGTTATGTAACCGTTTGCGTCCCGGCGACGTGCCCACGTTGCGCGTGTCGCGCGACGCTCGCGCGCTGCGCGCGCCTCACGCCACCAGCCGATAGACCGGACGGTAAATGCTGCCGGGCAGTCGCATGCGCCGCTGCGCGACGAAGGCCGCCAGCAGCTCATCGAGCGGCAGCATGATCGAGGGATCGCCGGCGAGCTCGTACGGACCCTCGCGCTCGATCGCCTGGATGCCGTACTCCTTCACGTTGCCGGTGACGATCCCCGAGAACGCGCGCCGCAGGTTGGCGGCGAGCTCATGGGCGGGCTGCTCGCGCTTCAGCTCGAGCGCGCGCATCGCCGCGTGCGTGACCTCGAAGGGGCGCTGGAACTGCGGCTGAATCGACAGCAGCCAGTTGAAGTTGTACGAGTCGCTGTGCTGGCGGCGGAACTCGCGTACCGCGTCCATGCCGCGCACCAGGCGCCGGGCCACTTCCGACGGGTCATCGATGATGGTGGTGAGCCGGCGCAGCGCCCCGCTCCCCAGGGTGCTGGAGATGAAGCGGGTGATCTGCTCGAAATACTCGGCCGCATCACGCGGCCCGGTCAGCACGACCGGAAACGGCTGCTCGCGGTTGGCGGGATCCAGCAGGATTCCCGTCAGGTACAGGATCTCTTCCGCGGTACCGGCCCCGCCGGGGAACACCACGATGCCGTGGCCCAAGCGCACGAACGCCTCGAGGCGCTTTTCGATGTCCGGCATGATCGCCAGCTGGCTGACGATGGGGTTGGGCGGCTCGGCGGCGATGATCCCCGGCTCGGTGACGCCGATGTAGCGCCCGTGCTCGATGCGCTGCTTGGCATGCCCGATGGTCGCGCCCTTCATCGGGCCCTTCATGGCGCCCGGACCGCAGCCGGTGCACACGTCGAGCCCGCGCAGACCGAGCTCGTAGCCGACGTTCTTGGTGTACTGGTATTCCTGCGCGTCGATCGAGTGTCCGCCCCAGCACACCACCAGGTTAGGCCGCTCCTTGTAGTCCAGCAGCCGCGCGTTGCGCAGCACATGGAACACGGCGTTGGTTATCGAGGCGGAGTCCGTCAGATCGAAGCGGCCGCTGGCGAGGATCTCGTTGGAGATGAACACCACGTCGCGCAGCACCGCGAACAGGTGCTCCTTGATGCCGCGGATCATCTCGCCGTCGACGAAGGCGGCCGCCGGGGCGTTCTGCACCTCGAGCTTCACCCCCCAGGGGCGACGCACGATGCGGATGTCGAAGTCGCGGTAACGGTCGAAGATCTCCTTGGCGTTGTCGGTGGGTGCACCGCTGTTGAGCACCGCCAGCGCGCAGCGGCGGAACAGCGGGTACAGGCCCCCCTGTCCGGTGTCCAGGAGCTTGTCGATTTCACTCTGCGAGAGGTTCTCGAGACTGCCACGCGGACCGACGCGGGCGTCGACGAATGCTGAAAAGTCGCTGCTCACTGCTTAAGGAAGGATGTCGATCGGCACGTCGTCGGGCGTGAGCATCCAGATCTCCACCATGTCGGCGTTCGACACGGCGATACAGCCATCGGTCCAGTCGTGGTTGCGGTAGTAGTCCGGCTCGTGCTTCATCTGGTTCGGCAGACCGTGGATCATGATCGAGCCGCCGCTGTCCCAGTGCCGCGCGCGCGCGCGCTGCAGGTCCTTCTGGTTCGGGTACGAGACCTTGATCGAGAGAAAATAGTCGCTGCGCGGATTGCGGCGCTCGAGGCGGTAGCTCCCCTCGGGCGTACGGAAGTCTCCGGAGCGCTCCTTCTGTCCCACCGGGCTCAGACCGAGCGCGACGCGGTACGAGCGCACGACGTTGCCACCCTGCATCAGAAGCAGCAGCCGCTCGGCCTTGCGCACCAGGACGTGGTCCACCACCGGAAGGGTCTGCGCGGCCGGACGCAGCATGACCGGCCGGGCCTCCGGCAGCGCGTCCGAATGCGCCGCGCCCACCACCAAGGCGAGCACCAGGATCGGCACCAAGGTCTTGAAAGTCATCATGTTCCGCTTCGACGCGCGCGCCTGTTCGGGTGATTATAGGCACACGCCCAGGCCGCCGGCATGTGCGCCCGTCACAGCGCCTCCGGCCCCGCGCTGGAGGGCCTCGGAGCCGATCAGCCGCCGCTGCCCACTTCCTGCACACGCGGCATCACGATCTGGGTGCCGGCGCGCAGGTCGGCGAGATCCACATCCGGGTTGTACTGCTGCACCAGCCACATGGGCATCTGCGCCGCGCGCTGCGTGAGGGTCCACAGGGAGTCACCGGGGCGCGCGATGTAGACCTCGGTGCCCACGATCCGGTGCGCGGCGAAATACGCCGCCTGCAGCTGCCGGTGATACTCGCGACGGTTCGCTTCGAAGGTCTCGCGCGACACCTTCCTGAAATCCAGCCTGATGCGCTGGCCGATCAGCACCGCGCGGTGAAACTTGAAGCGATTGATCTCGCGCACATGCTGCGTGCTCACGGCGAGCCAGTCGGCGTAATGCCCAAGGGTCTCGTCCCCGGCCACCCGGATCGTGTCGTCGTGCGCGACGCTGTAGTCATTCGGATCGGGGTTCTGCTCGGCCTCCGCCGCCGGACCGAGCGCCGGGCTCAGCGCCTCCGCCTGTGCCGCCGACACCGGTTGCGGGCTGGTCGCGGCGGTGCGCGACTTCGCGGCCGCGACGGCGACGGCCGCGTCCTCGGCGCTCTCGCGCTGCGCCACATCGGCCGGCACCGCGCCGCCGGGAGAGGGGCGCGCGAGCGCCACGAGCGAGGTGGCCGCGGGCGGCGCGGGCGGGGTGGCCGCGAGCGCCACGCGCGGGGTGGCCGCGGGCGGCGCGGGGGCCGCGGGAGCGGGGGCTGCGGGAGTAGGCGCTGCGGGGGCGGGCGCCGCGGCCGCGGCGACCATGACCGGCGCCGTCTCGGGCACGGTGATGGTGCGGCCGGCGTGCAGGTGCGCACTGGTGCGCAGGTGGTTCAGCCGGGCGAGCGTCTCGGCGGAGACGCCGTAGCGCTCGGCCACGCTGACGAGCGTGTCGCCGCGTTGCACCCGGTAGTGCGGTGGGCTGCTCTGGCCGGCGAACATCTCGGCGGGACTCAGACGCTGCGCGAGCAGCTCGCGGGTCCAGGTCGAGCCGTCGAGGGGCAGCCGCAGGTGGTAAGCCTTGGGCACGCGCTGCTGGCCGTCCCACACCGAGCGCAGCAGCGCCGGGTTCAGCCCGCGCAGCTTGTCGGCGTCGATCTTGAGGGCGCGCTCGAGCGTCGCCATGGGCACGTAGGCCGGCACCTGCACCTCCTGGAACCGGGCCTCGCTCTGCTTCTGCAGCGCACCGAAGTACTTCTCGGGATTGCGATCGATGTCGAGCGCGGCGAGGAACGAGACGTAGAAATTGCGCGAGGCGAAGCCGAAGGTGCGGCTGCTGTAGCTGCGCACGATCCTGGCGATGTCGTCGGTGCCGAGCGTCTCCTTGGCGCGGCGCACGCCGGCGGTGCCGTGGTTGTACGCCGTCAGCGCCAGCGGCCAGGTGCCGAGCACCCGATGGTTGTAGGCGAGCAGCTGCGCCGCCGCCTCGGTGGAGCGGAACGGGTCGAGGCGATCATCCACCGCGCTGTCGATGCGCATGTAGCGCCGTCCCGTCGAGCGCATGAACTGCCACAGGCCGGCGGCGCCGACCTTCGAGTAGGCGGCCGGGTTGAACGACGACTCCACGTGCGGCAGAACCGCCAGCTCCGCCGGCAGCCCCAGGTTCGCCAGCGTCTCGGCGATGTGGGTCTCCCAGGCGCCGGAGCGGATCAGCCCGGCGCGGAAACGGTCCGCCTGGCCCAGCTGGAAGCGGATATCCTCGATCGCCGAGCGCAGGCGCGCGGGTGTGCCCTCCGCGCCCCACAGCTCCTTGATCCGCTCATCGTCGGCGGACAGCGGGGCGTCCGCCGCATCCGCGATGCGGCGCAACGCGGCGCCGCAGCGCTCGCGCGCCTGGTCCACCTGGCGCTCGCGTTCGGCCGGCGTGGTGTTGGGGGCGAAATGCAGCGTGTCGTAGACCACGCTGAGGTTGTACTGGTCGTGGAGGAGCCCCGCGTTGGTGTCGATCTGAGTGTAGACGCGGATCCAGAACTGCACGTCGCGCTCCAGCTGCGGCGGGCGTGGCATGGGGTTGTCCTGCGCCAGGGCGGGCGCGAACGCGAGGCAGCTCACGGCCGCGAAAACCCACCCGCACCGGGTGAGCGGCCATCGGATCACGCCGTGCGAGCCCGCCGGGCCCCCTGTCGAGTTCATTTACACTCCTGTAAACGCAAGCTTCTCATGCAAGTTCAAGGGCTTGTGGCACATCTGCCCCCCGTGACGCGCCCGTGCGCACCCTCGAATGCGTCGGGTATTTTGACACTGCCGGGCGTCGCGCGCCGATTCGGGCCCTCAGGACGTGCGCCACCGCTGGACGATCAAGCGCGGGCGCTCCTCACAACGCGCACTGCGTCACAGTTGCGAGAGCCCCGGCGGACAACATGTCGAACCGCGGCCGTAAGCGGCAGCGTTGGCATGAGTGTTGCTTTAATCACAGCATCGGCAAGGGAAGCAAGCAGGGGCCACGGGATTATCGAACAAGAAAGCGCAGATACGGAATGCAGCCTGGATGGCTCGTCGGATACTGTGCCTTCGACCGGATAATAATAACGAATAGAGACTCCTCCACACACAAGCAAGCGACCGACCCCGCGAAAGCGGGGTTTTTTTTTGCCCGTGCGCGCCGTGTTTCCGTGATCGGGCGCACAAAAAAACCGAGGCAGCCGGCCGGCTGCCTCGTGAGGTCGCGTGGGGCCTGTCAGTTGTTGGGGTCGGCGGCTCGCAGAAGCCTCAAGGGTTCATCCACATTTCGAGTCGCCGCAGTTCAGGCAGGTCATGCAGCCGTCCATCATGACGACCGCGGCGGTGCTGCACCGCCCACATAGCTGCGCGCCCTCCGGGAAGTGCGGCTTGGCGAAGGCATCGGCCTGCCGGGCACGCGCCTGGAACTCCGCGCGCTTCTGGTCGACCAGCTTCTGCTGGTGCGGATCGAGCTGCGTCTTGCGGATGAGACCGATGCTCTGCAGGTGCTTCTCGATGACATAGCCGAGCTCGGCGATGATCGAGGGCATGAATTTCCCGCCGGGCTGCCAGTAACCGCCGCGCGGGTCGAACACCGCCTTCAGCTCATCCACCAGGAAGGTGACGTCGCCCCCCTTGCGGAACACCGCCGAGATGATGCGCGTGAGCGCCACGATCCACTGGAAATGATCGAGGTTCTTGGAGTTGATGAAGACCTCGAAGGGACGGCGCTGCTCGTACTCGGTGCCCTCGTTCAGCACGATGTCGTTGATGGTCACGTACATGGCGTGATCCGAAATCGGCGTCTTGATCTTGTAGGTGGAGCCGATGAGGACCTCCGGACGCTCGAGCCGCTCGTGCATCCGGATGACCTTGGCGGTGTGGCCGTTCTTGTCGCGCACCAGTTCCGGCTCGCCGGACTGGGATGCCCGGACCTCCGCCGCGATCCTGGCCTCCGAGGCTGCCCTGGCGGCCGCCGCCTGCGCCTCGGATGGCTTGTCCGGCGCCTTGTCCGGCGGCTTGTCCTCCGGCTTCTGCACCTGGTACTTGATGATTTTGCGGTCGATCTTGATGGTCATGATGTCAGGTCCTGAAATGGCGGCGCGCAGCCGGGCGCTTCACAGACGCCCGTAATACCCGTCCCGAATCGCATCAAACAGATTCGCCGCGGTGTGGAGCTCGCCGTCGTAATCGATCTCCTCATCGCCGCGTGCTTCCACTACGGTCCCGTCCTCGAGCGTGAACCTGTAGATCGTGTTCTTGAGGTCCTGTTCCTTCACCAGCACGCCCTGGAACGCCTCCGGGTTGAAGCGGAAGGTGGTGCAGCCCTTCAGCCCCTGCTCGTGTGCATACAGGTAGATGTCCTTGAACTTCGCGTAGGCAAAATCCGTAGGCACGTTCGCCGTCTTAGAAATCGATGAATCGACCCACTTCTGGGCCGCAGCCTGCACCTCGACGTGCTCCTTGGGAGTGACGCCGTCGGAGGCGATGAAGTAGTCCGGCAGTCTCTGAGCATCGTTCGTCGCTCCAGGTTGGGCATTGGGGTTGACCAGCTCGCGATACGCCAGCAGCTCGAAGGAATAGACGTCGATCTTCTCCTTGGACTTCTTGCCTTCCCGGATCACGTTGCGGAAATAGTGGTGCGCGAACGACGGCTCGATGCCGTTCGAGGCATTGTTGGCGAGCGACAGCGAGATCGTGCCGGTGGGGGCGATGGAGGTGTGGTGCGTGAAGCGCGCGCCGGTCTCGGCGAGCTCGTGCACCAGCTGCGGCGCCACCTGCGCGATGCGCTGCATGTAGCGGCTGTATTTCGCGTGCAGCAGACGGCCGGCGATCTTCGCCCCCGGCTGCCAGCCATCGCGCGCCATCTCCGGGCGCTTGCGCAGCATTTCCTTCGTGACCGTGAACTCCTCGTTCATGATCGGCGCCGGCCCCTTCTCGCGCGAGAGCTCCAGCGCCGCTTCCCAGCCGGCCACCGCCATCTCGCGTGTCACGTCCTCGGTGAACCGCACCGCCTCGGGCGAGCCGTACTTCATGCGCAGCAGAGCCAGGGTGCTGCCCAAGCCCAGGAACCCCATGCCGTGCCGGCGCTTGCGCACGATCTCCTCGCGCTGCTTCTCGAGCGGCAGTCCGTTGACCTCCACCACGTTGTCGAGCATGCGCGTGAAGACCTTCACCACCTCGCGGTATTCGGACCAGTCGAATTCCGCGAAGTCGGTGAAGGGATGTTTCACGAAGCGGGTTAAATTCACGGATCCCAGGAGGCACGCGCCGTACTCCGGGAGCGTCTGTTCGCCGCAGTTGTGTGCGTGAAGCCCATTCGCGTCGAATGCATTGACGCCGGGAACCTGCACGTCGTAGACGCCCTCCGCTCCGTCCTCGACGACCTGCTCGACGCGGGCAGCAAAGCGTTCGCGGTTCAGCGCACGACGGTATTTGGAGAGCAATCGCTCGAGGCGCATTTGCTTGTCGCTGTCGCTGAACCCAACCTTGGATGCGAACTCTTCGAGTCCTGCCGAGCTGATGGCGAGCTCATGCTGCGGTGGTGTTGGATAAGCGCGCATGCCTGCCTTGCCATCGGGCGATATGGCGCTGCCCTGCGCGCGTCGATCGCGGTAAATGCGCGAGACAATACCGAGCCGCAACAGCATGCGCTGCACGGCCTGCAGCCGTCCGAAGTCGGATTGCGCGAGGCGCACACTGACGCCCTTTTCCTGATGCCCCTGAACGCAACCGTCGGTGTCGAAGAAGCCGCGCAAGAATCCGCGACAAAAACCGCTGGAGGCGCGCTCCATCGCCGGCGTGATTGACTTCTGACCGGCGCGCATGCCGAGGGACTCGGCCAGTGTCTTGAGCGGCGGCAACGCCATCCGCCACTCCGTGCGGCCGTCGACCGGATTCCATCCCCTGAAGTCCGACCTATATCGATACGCCAGAGTCGTCGCCGCCGAAACGGCCTCGGCCATGATCGCCCGAACGCCCGGCGCGATACCTCCCGCGGGGGCGTTCACTGCAGCCGCGGCACCCCAGACCGACAGCACCGCAGTATCGGATTTCAATACGCCGTCGCCCACCATCAGGCCGATCAGGTAGCCTTCCTCACGGGTATGCGCACCGGCCCATGATGCGTTGCCGCGATGATCGTTCAACACGACGCGATCGCCGGCGCGGAGCTCACTCGCCGCACACCACTCCGTCTCGCACGTCCAGCGCGTCAGCTTCGAATACCGGCGCACACGGTGATCGGCCGTGAGCCGTAGCGAGTAACCCTCTGCAGTGTCGATGCGCACGACGGGCTTGCGTGCCGTCATGAAGAAGCCTTCGGCACCGGTCGCATGGTCCTTGCCGTCGACCCGAGCGACGAACTGCCTACCGATCAGCTCGCTAACCTGACGCGGACCTTCGCTCGTCTGCACCCACGTGTCGGCGGTGACGCACGGGTTGGTGGCGCGAATGTTCTCGCACCACCAGTTGTTGTTCATCTCATTGGCACGATCGATGAGGATGAAGCCGGGCTCGGCGAAGTCGTAGGTGGACGTCATGATCACGTCCCACACGCGCCGCGCCGGCAGCGTCTTGTAGATCCTGCAGGCGACCAGGCCCTCGTCGTTGACGACGTAGCCCTGGTGCACCGGCCACTCGCGCCACAGGAACTTCGCCGCATCGGTGAGATCGGGCTTGTCCGCTGCGTACTCCCGCAGCGACAGGGGGAAGGCGAGCTTCCACTCGCGATCCTCGCGCACCGCCTGCATGAACTCATCGGTGATCAGGAGCGAGAGGTTGAACTGGCGCAGCCGCCCGCTCTCGCGCTTGGCGCGGATGAACTCCATGACGTCCGGATGGCCGACGTCGAAGGTGCCCATCTGCGCGCCGCGCCGGCCGCCGGCGGAGGAGATGGTGAAACACATCTTGTCGAAGATGTCCATGAAGGACAGCGGACCGGAGGTGTAGGCGCCCGCGCCCGACACGTACGCGCCGCGCGGTCGCAGCGTCGAGAATTCATAGCCGATGCCACAGTTGTGGATCACCGCAAGGCCGTTATTGCCCGCCAGGTAGTTGTTGTGCTTCTCCACCGTGAAATCGAAGAACGTCTCCGGCACGGCGAGCGAGCGCTCGATACGCTCCACGGGGCGGAGGTTGAGCGCAAAGCGAATGAGATCTGCCAGCGCCGGGAAACGCGTAGCCCAGCGATCGAGCCAGACGCGACTTACCCGGGCGCGTTGATGATACGCGTGGTAAAGGCCGAGTCTCTGTTTCTCCAGATGAGGAAGGCTTGCGGCCTCTCGCTCGAGCGCATCCCTCAGGGGCCGAGGTATTTGAAAGACATCGTACTGACCAGCTGTTGCCTGATGCTCCAGGATGCGACGTCGCTTCGCTGTATCCGCCATGTACGCGGCAACGCTGCCGAGAAAGGTCGAGTCGGAGATCTTCAGCATCGCGCTGCCGGCGTCTCGAACCAGGTGGCCGTTCAGGACGTGCTCTCTCGGCTTGCGCACCGTGATCGCACCGTGCACGCCAAACAGCCCGAGCAGCGATTTGAGCTCTTCAGCGAACTCACGAGACTTCATCGAAATTGAGACGCAGCCGCGCTCGGTCGCAACGGTTCCGTCTGTATCGATCAGCCCGGCGAGGAACGGAATGAAGAAACGCTCCGGTTCCACCGCGATCCATTTCGGCACGCGCAGCGTCGCTGACTTGCTGCCGATCTGTCCGTCGATCAGTTGGGCGGCGCGACTCGCGCGGAAACTCGCCACGGTGTAGTCCCAGACCGCCGTACCATAGGAGGTCGTTGACGGCACAATCTTGGCGCGCGATTCGGCAAAGTCCGCGAAAAACGCCGCATAGCGCTCCACGACCTCCCGTTCCGCCGCCCGGATCTTGAATATAAGGCGCTCCCCGAGAGCGAACGCCTTGGCGGCCCATCGTGGCTGCGATGACTTGTATGCGAACTTCTTCCGGTACGCGCTGCCATCACCCAGGTGCGCTCCAGAGAACCACGCGTCCATCCAGCGCTCCGGATCCCCGACCCACTCGGGCCGATAGTGGACAAGCGCGTCCGCTTCCGTGACTTCGTCCGCACGAACATAGATGAGCCGCTCATCCCGGAACACCAGCACTGGATGTCTCAGCGATGTGGTCAGCGTCACTCCATTCGAGGTGATGCGAATATTCTCGTCGGGCGCGACGTGAGTCGTCATGTGCGCGAGGATCGGGCGCATCTCGAACTGGTGCGCCTCACGGTCATAGCACAGGATTTCCTTGTGCTTCTCGTACACGGCCTGATCCGCAGTGACGAGCCCCTTCTCGGTGCGCACCCACGTGCCCGGCGCGACACAGCCGGCCTTCAGCGTCAGCCCCGCCTCGTGGACTTTCCTGAGGATGTCGTCCATGGAGTCGTGGATCGTGCCCGACACCGTGCAGTTGATGGTGGAGGTGGCGGGCTTGTGCTCGAGCGCCCCGGCGTTGGAGATGATGCGGCCGGCGGGAATGGCCCCGCGTCGCAGCGCCCACAGGAAGCGCTCGTTCCAGTGCTCGCGCACGCCCTCGTGCTCGACGTCGGCGAGCGCGCGCGCGACGCGCTGGTAGGTGTCGTCCATCGTCCTGTCGATGGGCGCACCGTCCTTGGCCGTGAGGCGATACTTCTTGTCCCAGATGTCGAGCGACGCTTCCTGGAAAGGAATGGAGTCGACGTCCTTGGGACCGATCTTGACGACAGTGTTCATGTAATCCGCGGCGCTCCGAACGCTCTCGACGCCTTGCCCGACGGATTGCAGGGAATGCCAGCCAAAGCGCTTGAGGCGGCGCTCATGAGCCGCGAGCCTGACCGGCACCTGCTGCCCCTCAGACAGCCAGGTCCCTGAAATCTCCCCCCGACCGCGTGACCCCTGATCGCTCTGTCGCGAACACAAGATCTTGTGTCGGGGTCAAAAGCCTAATGAGCGTCCCGGGAAGCGTCAAGCTTCGTGGCCCCATATTATGTGGCATATTTTTATTATCAATTTCAATTTGTTATGAAATTCTCGGCCGCGGCACGCAGCGGATTTTTTCCAGAACTGCCCCCGGGGCGAGCCGTGGCCCAACCACAATATCTTGTACCCAGATGAAGCACAGGTTTTGCACAGCCTGCCCACAAAACCGGTCACCTTGAGCTTGAGCTTCTACGTTCGCGAGGCCCGTTTCGGCACCGCTCCAACGACCTCTGGAAGCCCAATTCTCCGGCCCCGCGAAGACGGGGCCGCTCACGCGCCCGGCAGGAGCGGGGGCTGCTGCAAAGGCGCGATCCCGGTGCGCGCGCACGCGCTCGACGCTTCTTTTCATCTCCTGAATTTCCCGGCTCTTGAAAGCTCGGGCCCCGAGCCACACATCCTGGGCAACCGCGCAAGCAATGCGCTTTTGTTTACCAACATTCCAATTCCAACAGGAGAGCAATCATGACCATCGTTCGTTACGAGCCGTGGGCGCTGTTGAGCCGCTTCCAGCGGCAGTTCGAGCGCGCCGCGAGCGAGAGTGCTGACGGCGCGGACTCCGCGAGCGTCAGCTGGATCCCGCATGTGGATGTGCGCGAGGAAGCCGAGCGCTTCGTGGTGGCCGCCGACGTGCCGGGCGTCGAGGGCAAGGACATCGAGGTCACGGCCGACAAGGGCGTGCTGACGATCCGCGGCGAGCGCCGCCCGCAGAGCAAGACTTCCGCGGACGGCTTCGAGCGCTTCGAGCGCGCGACGGGGACATTCCTGCGCCGCTTCACCCTTCCCGAGAGCGCCGATGCCGAGGCGATCAAGGCCAGGCACGTGAACGGGGTGCTGGAAGTCACCATCCCGAAGCGCCCTCAGGAGCAGCCGCGGCGCATTTCCGTCCAGGCCGCGTGAGCTGCGTCCAGGCCGCTTGAGCATCGGGCCCGGGTCAGCCGGTAGTGCGCGCTCGCACTACCGGCGCTCCCGGTCCTGACCGCGCCGGCGCTTCGGGCTAGAATTCCCAGGGCATGAGACCTCAACTGCTCCTCGCCCTGCTGGCGCTGGCGGCCGCGCCGCTCCCGGCTGCGATGCCGCCCGCGGTCGGCGAGACGCCGCTGCCGACGCTCGCGCCGATGATCAAGAAGGTCTCGCCGGCGGTGGTCAACATCGCCACGCGCGGCACCATTCGCGAGCGCGGTCCGCAGAAC
>Ga0209027_1000174_pt1 | contig 20066 bp, 15 predicted proteins | sample GraSoi013_1_20cm_3_FD_185821 | JGI IMG/M metagenome (GOLD analysis project Ga0209027, IMG submission 185821) | Grasslands soil microbial communities from the Angelo Coastal Reserve, California, USA - Sample 09_27_2013_1_20cm (SPAdes) (version 2) | ecosystem: Environmental > Terrestrial > Soil >...
GATCCTCTACCAGGAGCAGGTGATGCAGATCGCGCAGGTGCTGGCGGGCTATACGCTCGGCGGCGCCGACCTGCTGCGGCGCGCGATGGGCAAGAAGAGTCCCGAGGAGATGGCGCAGCAGCGCTCGGTGTTCGTCAGCGGCGCGGTGGCGCGCGGGGTGCGCGAGCAGGTGGCGACGCACATTTTCGACCTGATGGAGAAGTTCGCCGGCTATGGTTTCAACAAGTCGCATTCGGCCGCCTACGCGCTGCTCGCCTATCAGACCGCGTACCTGAAGGCGCACTACCCGGCGGCTTTCATGGCCGCGGTGCTGTCGGCCGACATGGATCACACCGACAAGGTGGTGACGCTCATCAAGGAATGCACCGACCTGGGGCTCGCGGTGCTGCCGCCGGACGTCAACGCCTCGGGCTACGAGTTCGCCGCCTGCGGGGAGCGCAGCATCCGTTATGGGCTGGGCGCGGTGCGCGGCGTGGGTCAGGGCGCGGCCGAGGCGCTGATCGCGGAGCGCGGCGCGCGCGGGGCGTATGCGGGGCTCGAGGATCTGTGCCGGCGCCTCGACCTGCAGAAGGTCAACCGGCGGGTGCTGGAGGCGCTGCTGCGCGCCGGGAGCCTGGACGGCCTGGGCGAGAACCGCGCGACGCTCATGGACCGCCTCGGCGCCGCCGTGCACCTCGGCGATCAGAGCACGCGCGCCCACGCGGCGGGGCAGAACGATCTGTTCGGGCTCGCGAGCGAGGAGCGCGCGAGCGCCGCGCCGCTGCTCGGCGGCCCGGTGCTGCCGGAGTGGAGCGAGGCGGTGCGCCTGGCGGGGGAGCGCGAAACGCTCGGCCTGTATCTCACCGGCCATCCGCTCGCGCGCTGCGAGTCGAGTCTGGCGCGTTTCGTGTCCCACCGCATCGGCGACCTGGTGAGTGACCGGCCGGTCGCCGGGCTCGAGAGCGGGCGCTTCGGCGCGGGCCGGCCGGTCACCGTGGCCGGACTCATCGATGAGGTGAAGAAACGCGGGCCGCGCGTGATCCTGACGCTCGATGACCGCACCGGGCGCATCGAGGCCATGCTGTTCGAGGAGACCTGGCAGAAGCACCGCGACCTGATCGCCAAGGACGCGCTGGTGCTGGTCGAGGGGCTGTTGCGTTTCGACGAGTTCAGCGACGCCTGGCGGCTGTCGGCGCGGCGCATCAGCGAGCTCGATGAGGTGCTCGCGCGCTGCGCGCAGCGCCTGGTGATCCGCTGCACGCACGCCGACGCCCCCGCGCTGTGCGAGCGGCTGGCCACGCTGCTCGCGCCGTGGCGTCCGGGGCCGTGCCCGATCACCATCGAATACACGGGCCGTGAGACTTGCGGCGCGCTCACCCTCGGAGCCGAGTGGACGGTGCGCGCCAGCCGCGAGCTGCTCGAGCAGCTCGAAGGCGTGCTCGGGCGCGGCGCGCTGCAGGTCGTCTACGCGCCGCCCGCGGCGAGCCCGGGCCCGTCATTCTCCGCCGACGGCCGCTGAGTTAGGATACCCTGCACGCATGGCCGTCTCGTTCCTCGACTTCGAACAACCGATCGCCGAGCTCGAAGCGAAGATCGAGGAGCTCAGGCACGTGACTTCGGACGGCGAAGTCAACATCCAGGACGAGATCGGGCGGCTGCAGGCCAAGAGCCGGCAGCTCACGATGAACATCTTCGCCAGTCTCACGCCCTGGCAGATCACCCAGCTCGCGCGCCACCCGCACCGGCCCTACACGCTCGATTACCTCAACGCCATCTGCCGCGAGTTCAACGAGCTGCACGGTGACCGCATGTACGCGGACGACGGCGCCATCGTCGGCGGGCTGGCGCGCATCGACGAGCGCGCGCTCATGATCATCGGCCATCAGAAGGGTCGCGACACCAAGGAGCGCGTGCGCCGCAACTACGGCATGCCCAAGCCCGAAGGCTATCGCAAGGCGCTGCGGCTGATGCGCCTCGCCGAACGCTTCGCTCTGCCGCTGGTGACGCTGATCGACACCCAGGGCGCATATCCGGGCGTCGGCGCCGAAGAGCGCGGCCAGAGCGAGGCCATTGCCCGCAACCTCTTCGAGATGTCGGTGCTGCGGATTCCGATCGTGACCGTGGTGACCGGCGAGGGCGGCTCGGGCGGCGCGCTCGGCATCGGCGTGTGCGACCGCCTGCTGATGCTCCAGTACAGCACCTACTCGGTCATCTCGCCGGAAGGGTGCGCCTCCATCCTGTGGAAGAGCCAGGACAAGAAGGAAGTGGCCGCCGAGTCGCTCAATCTCACCGCCGACCGGCTGCTGAAGCTCGGGCTGGTGGATGAGGTCATCGAGGAGCCTCTCGGGGGCGCGCATCGCGATCCGGCCGCTACCGCCGCGAGCCTCAAGGCGGCGCTGACCCGTTATCTGGACGAGCTCGACGCCGTGCCGCGGGATCAGCTGCGCGCCGCGCGCGCCGCCAAGATCGCCGGCTTCGGCGTGTTTTCCGAAACCGCGGCCTGAGGCCGTGCCACGCGCGGTGCGCCGCGGGACGGAAGGCTTTGGGCCGCGCTCACTCGGCCGGCGCCTGGAGGAGCTGCTGCCCGGCTTCCCCGACGTCGCCGTGTGCGTCGCCTTCAGCGGCGGGGCGGACTCCACCGCGCTGCTCGCCGCGCTGGCGCAGCTCGAGCGAGCCCCGCTCAAGGTGCGCGCCCTGCACGTCGATCACCGCCTGCATCCGCACTCGGCGCGCTGGGCGGCGCACTGCCGGCGGGTGGCGCGCGCCCTGGGCGTGCCGCTTCAGGTGCGGACCGCGAAGCTCGCCCGCCGGCGCGGCGAGTCGCCCGAAGCCGCCGCGCGCGCCGCGCGCTATGAGCTGCTCGGCGCAGCGCTCGCACCCGAGGAAGCGCTGCTGACGGCGCACCACGAGGATGATCAGCTCGAGACCGTGCTGCTGCAGCTGCTGCGCGGCGCAGGTCTCGCCGGCATCGCCGCCATGCCGGCACGGGCGGCCTTTGCGCGTGGCGCTCTGGTGCGCCCGCTCCTGAGCTGGTCGCGCGCCGAGCTCAGCGCCTGGGTGCGCTCGCAGGGGCTTGAGTGGATCGAGGACCCGGGCAACGCCGAGCTGCGCCGCGATCGCAACTACCTGCGCATGCGGGTGCTGCCCTTGATCCGGGAGCGCTGGCCCGCGGCCGCGGCCACCGTGGCGCGCGCGGCGCGCCATGCCGCGGAAGCGCAGCGGCTGCTCGATGCCGTGGGCGCCGCCGATGCCGCGCGCGCGAGCTTTGGGCCCATGCTGTCGGCGAAGCGGCTGCGCGCACTGCCGCCCGAACGGCGCCGCAATGCGCTGCGGTTCTGGATCAGCGCCGCGGGGCACCGCGCGCCCCCGGCGAGCCGGCTCGAGGAAATTGCCGGTCCGCTGCTGCAGGCGCGCGCCGATGCACAGCCGCTCGTGGCCTGGGAGGGCGCGCTGCTGCAGCGCCAGGCGGATCTGCTGTCGCTGCGCGCCGCTCACCGCGCCGGCGGCGGGCCCCACGTGTCCCCGCTCGCTCCCGCGCCCGTCGAGGAGGTCAGCTGGCCGTGGCGCAGGCGCAGGAGCTGCGCGCTGCCCGGGCCGGGCGGACGACTCACGCTCAAGCGCGATGCGCGCGGACCGCTGGATCTGGACGCACTGCCCGCCACCCTGACCATCCGCGCGCGCCGTGGGGGCGAGCGCCTGCGACCGCTGCGCGGCGGGCGCCATCGCGCGCTCAAGAGCCTGTTGCAGGAAACGCACGTGCCGGTGGCGCAGCGCGCCCGCTTGCCGCTGATTTTCGCCGCCCAGAGGTTGATTGCGGTCGCAGACCTGTGGCTCGATGAGTCGGTGCAGGCGAGCGCTGCGAGCCGGCGGCGCGCGCGCCTGATCTGGAGCGCGGCCTGATCGAACCGGTCCCACATCGGGGCGGGCAGATGTGCTAACCTGCTGGCCCGTCGTGGTTGCGTCGATCTTGTGGGCGCGACCTCGTGCGACGGGAACTCCCCGACTTACATATGACGCGCTTCGTATTCGTCACCGGTGGCGTCGTGTCCTCGTTGGGCAAGGGCATCGCTTCCGCCTCGCTGGGCGCGATTCTCGAGGCCCGCGGCCTCAAGATCGCGATGGTCAAGCTCGACCCGTACATCAACGTCGACCCGGGCACCATGAGCCCGTTTCAGCACGGCGAGGTGTTCGTCACCCAGGACGGCACCGAGGCCGATCTCGACCTCGGCCATTACGAGCGTTTCGTGCGCACCACTACCGGGCGCAACAGCAATTTCACCACCGGGCGCATCTACGAGCGCGTCATCGCCAAGGAGCGCCGCGGCGATTACCTCGGCGCCACCGTGCAGGTCATCCCGCACATCACCGATGAGATCAAGCGCAGCATCAAGCTGGGAGCCGACGGCTCGGATGTCTGCATGGTCGAGATCGGCGGCACCGTCGGCGACATCGAGTCGCTGCCCTTTCTCGAGGCCATCCGCCAGCTCGGCGTCGAGCTCGGCCGCAACAACTGCGTGTTCATACATCTGACGCTGGTGCCGATCGTGGGCGGCTCGGGCGAGATCAAGACCAAGCCGACGCAGCACTCGGTGAAGGAGCTGCGCGGCATCGGCATCCAGCCCGACGTGCTGCTGTGCCGCTGCAAGCATCCGCTGCCCGAGGAGCAGCGGCGCAAGATCGCCCTGTTCACCAACGTCGAGGAGCGCGCCGTGATTTCCGCGGTCGACGCGGACGATATCTACCGCATCCCGATGCTGCTGCACGAGCAGGCGCTCGACGACATCGTCGTCGACAAGCTGCGCCTGCAGGTGCCGCCCACCGATCTGGCCGAGTGGCGCCAGGTGGTGAGCGCCAAGTCCAATCCGGACGGCCAGGTCGACATCGCCATGGTCGGCAAGTACGTGCAGATCCGCGATTCCTATCTGTCGTTGCACGAGGCGCTGATGCACGGGGGCTTGAAGACCCGCACGCGCGTCAATATCCACTACGTCGAATCCACCGATATCGAGCAACGTGGCACCCACGCGCTCAAGGGCGTGGACGCGATCCTGGTGCCGGGGGGGTTCGGCGAGCGCGGCATCGAGGGCAAGATCCAGGCGGTGCGCTACGCGCGCGAGCACGGCGTGCCGTACCTGGGGATCTGCCTCGGCATGCAGGTGGCGATCGTGGAATTCGGCCGCCACGCGCTGGGACTCGCCGATGCCAACAGCACCGAGTTCAACCGCGCCGGCCCGCACCCGGTGATCGCGCTCATCTCGGAGTGGCAGGACCAGGTGCACGGTGCGCAAACGCGCGACGAGGCTTCCGCCAAGGGCGCCACCATGCGCCTGGGAGCCCAGGAGGTGCTGCTCGGGGCCGGCACGCGGGCGCGCGACATCTTCGGGCGCGACGTCATCATGGAGCGCCATCGGCACCGCTACGAATTCAACAACAACTACCTCGACCGCTACCGGCAGTCGGGCATGCGCTTCGCGGGGTTCTCGCGCGATAACCTGGTGGAGGTGATCGAGCTGCCCAACCACCCGTGGTTCCTCGCGACGCAGTTCCACCCCGAGTTCACCTCCACCCCGCGCGACGGACACCCGTTGTTCAGCGGTTTCGTGCGGGCGGCGCGCGCGCAGCGCGCCGCGCAGCTGCCGCAGGCGGCGGGCGCGTGAGCCATGCGCCTGGCGGGACATGAAGTCGGGGCCGGGCGGCCGCTGTTCCTGATCGCAGGCCCGTGTGTCATCGAGGGCGCGGCCCTCACCCAGGAGATCGCCGGCCGGCTGAAGGAGATCACCACCCGGCTCGGGATCCCCTTCATCTTCAAGGCCTCCTACGACAAGGCCAACCGCTCATCCGCCGCCAGCTTCCGCGGCCCGGGGATCGAGGCGGGCCTGAAGGTTCTCGAGGACGTGCGCCGCGCGGTCGGCGTGCCGGTGCTGACCGACGTGCACGAGGACACCCCGCTCAGCGAAGTGGCCGCGGTGGTCGACGTGCTGCAGACCCCGGCGTTCCTGTGCCGCCAGACGAACTTCATCATCAACGCCGCCTCGCAGGGCAAGCCCGTCAACATCAAGAAGGGACAGTTCCTCTCGCCCTGGGAGATGCGCAACGTCGTCGACAAGGCGCGCTCCACCGGCAACGAGGCGATCCTGGTGTGCGAGCGCGGCTTCTCGTTCGGCTACAACAACCTGGTGTCCGACATGCGCTCGCTGTCGATCCTGCGCGCCACCGGCTGCCCGGTGGTGTTCGACGCCACCCATTCGGTGCAGCTGCCCGGCGGCCAGGGATCGGCTTCCGGCGGCCAGCGCGAGTTCATTCCGGTGCTGGCGCGCGCGGCGGTCGCCGCCGGGGTGGCGGGGCTGTTCATGGAGACGCACCCGAAGCCGGAAGAAGCGCTGTCGGATGGTCCGAACGCCTGGCCGCTCGCGCGCATGGAGCCGCTCCTCGGCACGCTGTGCGAGCTCGACCGGGCGGTGAAGAAAGTGCCCTTCGAGGAGTCGCTGCTGTGAGGAGCTCGAGGCGATGAGCCGAATCACCGACATCCGCGGGCGCGAGATCATCGACTCGCGCGGCAACCCCACCGTCGAAGCCGAGGTGATCCTGGACAGCGGCGTACTCGGCCGGGCGGCGGTGCCCTCGGGCGCCTCCACCGGCACGCGCGAGGCGGTGGAGCTGCGCGACGGGGACAGCAAGCGCTACGCCGGCAAGGGCGTGCTCAAGGCGGTGGAGCACGTGAACACGCAGCTGCGCGCGGCGCTCGTGGGCCAGAACCCGCACGACCAGGCGCAGATCGACACGCGCATGATCGAGCTCGACGGCACGCCGAACAAGAGCCGGCTCGGCGCCAACGCCATACTCGGCGTGTCGCTCGCCAACGCGCACGCGGCGGCGAAGGATGCGCGCGTGCCGCTGTACCGCCATCTCGGATCCCTGATCGGCGGCGCCCGCGAGCCGGTCATGCCCGTGCCGATGATGAACATCGTCAACGGGGGCGCGCACGCCAACAACAGCCTCGACATCCAGGAGTTCATGGTCGTGCCGGTCGGCGCGCCCACGTTCCGCGAGGCGCTGCGCTATGGCGTGGAGGTGTTCCACACCCTCAAGGGGCTGCTCGCCGGACGGGGACTCTCGACCGCCGTGGGGGATGAGGGCGGCTTTGCGCCCAATCTGGAGTCGAACGAGGCGGCGCTCGAGCTCATCCTGCAGGCCATCGAGAAGGCCGGCTACCGGCCGGGGACGGATGTGTACCTGGGACTGGACGTGGCGAGCTCGGAGTTCTTCAAGGACGGCAGCTATGAGCTCGAGTCCGAGCGGCGGCGCTTTTCAGCCGCGGAGTTTACCGGCTACCTTGCGGACCTCGCGCGGCGCTATCCGATCCTCATCATCGAGGACGGCATGAGCGAGTCCGACTGGGACGGCTGGTCGCAGCTGACACGCGCGCTCGGGCAGAAGATCGAGCTGGTAGGCGACGATGTGTTCGTGACCAACACGAGGATCCTCAAGGAAGCGATCGAGCGGCACATCGCCAACGCCATCCTCATCAAGCCCAACCAGATCGGCACGCTCACCGAAACGCTCGCAGCCATCGACATGGCCGACCAGGCGCGCTACGCCTCGGTGGTCTCGCATCGTTCCGGGGAGACCGAGGACAGCACCATCGCCGACCTCGCGGTCGCGAGCGCCGCCTCGCAGATCAAGACCGGCTCGCTGTCGCGCTCGGATCGCATCGCCAAGTACAACCAGCTGCTGCGCATCGAAGCCGAGCTCGGTGAGGTGCGTTACGCCGGCCGGCAGGCGTTTCCGGTCAGGATCTAGCGCTTCGCGCGCAGCGCCCGGTCTGATAGGCTGAGACCATGAAATGGCTCGCCGCTGCGCTGGCTGTCGCCGTCCTCCTGCTGCAATACCGGGTGTGGTTCTCGGCGGACGGAGTTCGCGAAGTCGAGCGCCTGAGGCGCGCGGTGGCGACGCAGGGGGCGGACAACGAACAGCTCGCCGAACGCAACCGGCAGCTCGCGGCCGAGGTGCGTGACCTGAAGACCGGCATGGACGCCCTCGAGGAACGCGCCCGCAGCGATCTGGGCATGATCGCCCGCAACGAGACGTTCTACCAGGTGGTTCCCCCCCGACCGGCCGACGCGAGTCACTCCCCCACCCGTACGGCAGCGGCTCGCTGAAGTCCCGAAGGTCGAAGCGCCGATGCGTTACTGGCTCGTCATGCCGGCCGCAGGCTCAGGCAGCCGCTTCGGCGCGAACGCACCCAAGCAATACGCGCCGCTCGCAGGACGCACGGTGCTCGAATGGGCGCTCGCGCCCTTTCTCGCCGATGCGCGCTGCGCGCATATCGTCGTGGCGCTGGCGCGCGAGGATACGGGTTGGCAGCAGGTGGCCGCGCGCCTCGACGCGCGGGGCACGAGCGCCCTCACGGCCGTCGGCGGGGGCGCGCAGCGCAGCCAGTCGGTGCGCCGCGCGCTCGCGCAGCTCGAGGGGCGCGCCGGGCCCGATGACTGGGTGCTGGTGCACGATGCCGCGCGGCCGTGTCTCGCGGCAGACGATCTGGAGCGGCTGCTCGCTGCGCTCGCCGCGCATCCGGTCGGCGGAGTGCTCGCGGCCCCGGTGTCCGATACTCTCAAGCGCGGGGAGCGCGGCACGGCCGAGGCCGCCACCGTGCACACGGTGCAGACGGTGGACCGCTCGGGGCTGTGGCGAGCGCTGACGCCGCAGATGTTCCGCTACCGGCAGCTGTGCACGGCGCTCGATCAGGCGCACGCGGCCGGGCGTTTCCCGAGCGATGAGGCACAGGCGCTCGAGTGGCTCGGTGAGCGGCCGGCGCTCATCGAAGGGGCCGCGACCAACCTCAAGATCACGACCGGGGAGGATCTGGTGCTGGCCGCGGCGGTACTGGCGGCGCGGCGCGCGAGCGCCGGCGGGGACGGCTCGTGAGAATCGGCTCGGGAATCGACGTGCACGCCTTCGGTCCGGGGGATTTCATCATGCTCGGCGGGGTGCGCATCGCGCACTCGCACGGCGTGCTGGCGCACTCCGACGGGGACGTGGTGCTGCATGCGCTGTGCGATGCGCTGCTGGGCGCGGCGGGCCTGGGCGACATCGGGCAGCATTTCAGCGACGCCGATCCGCAGTGGCGGGGCGCCGACAGCGCTCAGTTCGTCGGGCGCGTGCTCGCCTTGCTGCACGCGCGCGCTCTCGCCGTGGCGAACGTGGACCTCACGGTGCTCGCGCAAGTTCCGCGGATCACTCCCTATCGGGATGCGATGCGGCGACGGATCGCGCAGCTGCTGCAGGTCGAGGAGCGGTGCGTCAACATCAAGGCGACCACCACCGAGGGCCTCGGCTTCCTCGGCCGCGCGGAGGGCATTGCCGCGCAGGCCGTGGTGCTGTTGAGCGAGGAGTAGGCGTGCCGGCGGTCAGCCTCGGCGCGCGCGAAGCCGCGCTCGCTCCGCCGCGCGCGTACGGCGCGCCGCGGGCCTCTGCGGTGCTGCGCGCCACGCCTGCGGACTTCGTGGTCGAGGAGGATCTCGGCTTCGCGCCCGCCGGCTCCGGTCAGCATCTGTTGCTGCGGGTGCGCAAGCGCAACGCCAACACCCAGTGGGTGGCGCGCGAGCTGGCGCGGCTCGCGGGCTGCCGGCCGGGCGATGTGGGGTATGCCGGCCTGAAGGATCGGCGTGCGATCGCCATCCAGTGGTTCTCGGTGCCGCAGCCGCGAGCCCCGGTCGGCTGGTCGGCCGTGCGCGGCCCGGAGTTCGAGGTGCTCGAGGCTCATCAGCACACGCGCAAGCTCCCGCGCGGCGCGCTCGCCGGCAATCGCTTCCTGGTGCGCCTGCTCACCGACGGTGACGGCGCACGACTCGCCGCGGCGCTCGCGGCGCCCATGGCTGAGATCGCGCGGCGCGGGGTACCGAATTACTTCGGCCCGCAGCGCTTCGGTCGCGATGGCGCGAATCTCGCGCGCGCCGCCGAGGACCTGCGCCGTCTCGCGCCGCAGGAGCGGGGGTTCGTTCTCTCGGCCGCGCGCAGCGCCGTGTTCAATGCGGTGCTTGCGGCGCGCGTCACCGATGGCAGCTGGGAGCATCTGGAGGCCGGCGACCTCGCTAACCTCGACGGTCGCGGCAGCTTCTTTCCCGTGGACGGCGCCGATGACACCCTCGGCGGGCGCTGCCAGCGGCTGGAGATTCACCCGACCGGGCCGCTGTGGGGAGCCGGACCACCCGCAACGCTCGCGCGGGTGCTCGAGCTCGAGTTGCGCCTCGCCGCCGCTCTTGCGCAGGAGAGTGCCCTGTGTGTAGCCGCCGGCATGGCCCAGGAGCGGCGCAGCCTGCGGCTCGCGGTGCGCGAGCTCACCTGCGAGCCCGAAGCGCAGGCGGTGGTACTCAGGTTTCGCCTGGTGCGCGCAGGCTTTGCGACCGCGGTGCTGCGCGAACTCATCGAGGCGCCGCCGCCCGCACAGACGCCGCCCGCACAGACGCCGCCCGAGGCGCACTGAAGCTCACCCGGACAGCAGCACGTACACCGCGCCGGTTCCGCCGTCCACCTGCCGGGCGGAGACGTAGGCGAGGACGGCGCCGGTGCGACGCAGAACGGCATTCACGGCGGCCTTGAGCACCGGCCCGCGGTGTCCGGAGCGCAAGCCCTTGCCGTGGATGATGCGCACGCAGCGCACCTCGTGCTCGAGCGCGTCGATGAGGAACTGCCGCAGGGCGCGCTTCGCCTCGGTGACCGTCAGGCCGTGCAGGTCGATCTCGCGCTGCACGCGATACTCGCCGCGGCGCAGCCGGCGCAGCACCCCGGGCTGCACCTGCGGGCGATGAAAGATGAGCTCCTCACCGCCGGCCAGCGCCGGGTCGGCGCTGTCTGCAGCGAGGCTCTCGCGCAGCACGGCCTCGCGGTCGGCACGTGTGAAGCGCGCACGCGGCCGGACCTTGGGCGCTCGCGGCTCCGGGGCACGGGACCCGAGCGGCCTGACACCGCGCACCGCCTCCCGGAACAGACGCGCCTCGTCGTTTTCCTCGTCCGCTTTGTCATCGCCTGGGGAAATCACGCCAGCTCCGCCGCACGTCTTTCTTACAGTATAGTCAGCCGCACTTTCGGCGGCTCGATCCCCCTGCGCAGTGAAGATCCTGGTCAGCAACGACGACGGCTATCGTGCCGAGGGCGTGCGCCGCCTGCGCGAGGCCCTGGCGACGCTCGCCGAGGTGACCGTCGTCGCGCCTGACCGCAACAAGAGCGGTGCGAGCAACTCACTCACTCTGGATGTGCCGCTGCGCGTGTTCGAGTCCGAGCCGGGGGTGTACTTCGTGCCGGGCACGCCCACCGACTGCGTGCACCTCGCGATCTCCGGCCTGTTCGACTTCGAGTACGACATGGTGGTCTCGGGCGTGAACGACGGCGCGAACCTGGGCGACGACGTGCTGTACTCCGGCACGGTGGCGGCGGCGGTCGAGGGCCGCTTCCTCGGCCTGCCGACCATCGCGGTCTCGCTGTGCACCGGCAGCGGCGGCGGGGGCGCTCACTTCGAAACCGGCGCCGAGGTCGCGCGCCGGCTGGTGGCGCAGCTGCTGAAGAGACCGCTGCAGTCCGCGCTCATTCTCAACGTCAACGTGCCCGACGTGCCGTTCGCGCGGCTGCGGGGCTTTCGCGCCAGCCGGCTCGGCTTTCGCCACCGTTCCGAGCCGGTCATGCGCGCGCAAGACCCGCGCGGGCGTGCGGTGTACTGGATCGGTCCCGCCGGGGCGCAGCAGGACGCGGGTCCCGGCACCGACTTCGACACCGTTGCCCAGGGATACGTCTCGGTGACTCCCCTGCAGGTCGACCTCACCCGTCACGCGGCACTGTCGGCAGTCGGGACCTGGCTGGAGGGCGTCAATGACTGATCTGCGCCTGTCCGGCATCGGCATGACCTCCGCCCGCACCCGCGATCGGCTGGTGCAGCGTCTGCGCGAACAGGGCATCGCGAATCTCGGCGTGCTCGATCGCATTCGCAACGTGCCGCGTCATATCTTCGTCGACGAAGCGCTCGGCAGCCGCGCCTACGAGGACACGGCGCTGCCGATCGGCTACGGCCAGACGATCTCACAGCCCTACATCGTGGCGCGCATGACCGAGGCGCTGCTCGAGGCGGGCGCGGCCGACAGCGTCCTGGAGGTCGGCACGGGGTGCGGCTACCAGAGCGCGGTGCTCGCGCCGCTGGTGGCGCGCCTGTACACCATCGAGCGCATCGAACCGCTGCTCGCGCGCGCCCGCGAGCGCCTGAAGGAACTCGGGATCAGGAATGTGCGCTTTCGCCACGGCGATGGCACGCTCGGCTGGAGGGCGCACGCGCCCTTCGACGGCATCCTGGTGGCGGCCGCGCCGCTCACGGTGCCCGAGGCGCTCGTGAAGCAGCTGCGGGTAGGCGGGCGGCTGGTGGTTCCGGTCGGCCCCGAAGGCGAGCAGGAACTGGTGCGGTTCACCCGCCGCGAGCAGGGCGTGCAGCGCGAGTCACTCGGAGGGGTGGCCTTCGTGCCGTTGTTGGGCGGCACGGCCTAGGGGACGGCAGGGGTGCACATGAGACTACTGGCGGCTCTGGCCCTGGTTCTGCTCGCGGCCACCGCGAGCGCTCGCGCAACGGCGCAGCAGCCCCTGATTCCCCGCGCCCTCGAGGACTGGCAGGGGTGGGTGCTCAAGGGCAGGGAATCTCTTCGTTGTCCCTTCCTCGCGGGGTCAGACATTGCCGACGCCAGTTCCCATCGGTGTGTCTGGCCGGAGCGCCTGCTCCTCAACGTCGACGCGCACGGCGGAAGCTTCAGCCAACCCTGGCAGGTCTACACCGAGAGCTGGGTCGCTCTGCCGGGCGATCTGGAACGCTGGCCGCAGGCCGTAGCGGTTGACGGCGCTCCCGCGGCTGTGGTGGCCCGGGGCGAGGTGCCTTGTGTGCGCTTGACGGCCGGCTCTCACACGCTCAGTGGCAGATTCGTCTGGGACGCGCGGCCCGAGACCTTGACGATTCCCACCCAGACGGCGCTGCTCGATCTCATCGTCGACGGGCAACGCGTGCTGCAGCCGCAGCGGCCGGCCGGCCGGCTCGCGCTCGGGCGCCAGGCCACGGCCGCGGAACCGCGCCGGCTCGAGGTGCAGGTCTATCGGCTGATCGAGGATGACATTCCCCTGCGCCTCGTGACGCGCCTGCGGCTGCGCGCAGCCGGAGACGCGCGCGAGGAGCAGCTTGGGCGTGTGCTGCCGGCCGGTTTCATTCCCGTGTCGCTCCAGGGCCCGCTGCCCGCACGGCTCGAGTCCGACGGCGCACTGCGTGTCCAGGTGCGTGCCGGTCGCTTTGAGCTCATTCTCACCGCGCGGCAGGCTCAGCCCGCCGCGACGCTGTCCTCACCCAGGGAACCCGGCTCCGCGCGCGAGGAAGTGTGGAGTTTTGCGGCCAACGACCGGCTGCGTGTCGCCGCGGTCGAGGCCGTCGCGGGGATCGATCCGGCGCAAGCGAATGTGCCGGAGGACTGGCGCGGGTACCCCGCATTTCGGATGGCACCGGGCTCGCAGCTCAGGATCGTGGAGCGCAGCCGCGGTCTGTCCAACACGGACCAGAACCGGCTGCACCTGAGGCGTCGATTGTGGCTCGACTTCGATCACGAGGGTCTCACCGCCGTCGATGAAGTGAGCGGAACACTGCGACGCGACTGGCGCCTCGGGATGCGAGAGCCCTACCGCCTCGCCAGCGCGCGCAGTGGCACCGAGGCGTTGCTCGTGACGAGTTCTGCATCCCCGGGGGAAACGGGCGTCGAGCTGCGCAGTCCCTCCGTTCAGCTGAGCGTGCTTGCGCGCAGCGCGCACGCGTATGGGGCCCTTCCCGCGACGGGCTGGACGAACACCTTCGAGGGGGCGTCGGGCGAGCTGTATCTGCCCCCCGGCCATCGTCTGCTTGCCGTCCTCGGAGCGGATGTATCGCCGAGCGCCTGGCTCGACCGCTGGGGACTGTGGAACCTCTTCGGCGTGCTGGTGATCGCGGTGTTCTCGTACTGGCTCGCGGGGCCATTGACGGCAACGATCGGCGGGCTCGCCCTGTTTCTGACCTACCAGGCGGCTCCCGAGTTGATCTGGGTGTGGGGCAATCTGCTCGCCGCGGTCGCCCTGGCGCGCGCCGCCCCACAGGGACGACCCGCGCGCGTCGCGAGTGTTTACAGGACGGTGAGTTTCGCGGTACTCGCTCTCGCGCTGGTGCCGTTCACCTGGAGCGAGGTGCGGCATGCGATCTATCCGCAGCTCGAGGTGACCGGCTACGCCCCGGAGAGGGTGGCGGCTCGCGGGCGTGCTGCCGCGCCACTCGAAACGCGCGTCGTCGAGGAGAGCGCCAAGGCGGCGGCCCGAGCGGATAGCCTGAGCAGCGTCGCGGTGAGCGGCGTCGCGGTGAGCGGCCCCCGAGGCGCGGCCGCGGAGCCGATACTCGCGCGCTACGCCCCCGGAACGCTGCTGCAGGCGGGGCCGGGGATACCCGCGTGGAACTACGGGGCGCATCCGTTCGGCTGGGCGGGTCCGGTCGACCCCGATCAAACACTTCGCTTTGTCGTGCTCGGTCCGCTCGCGGTGGCCCTGTGGCGCATCGCCGGCGTGATGGCGCTGGCGTGGTTCTTCATCCGGCTCGCGCGCAGCAGCTTCGGCACGCCTGTGCGACTGCCTGGATTCCTCAAGTCCGGCGGCGCGCTGGGCGCCGTGCTGCTGGCGTGCGTCGCCGCGGCCCCTCACAGCGCGCGTGCCGAGTCCACGCCCGATCCTGCATTGCTCAACGAGCTGCGTGATCGGCTCACCCAGGCGCCGCCGTGCGCTCCGACGTGCGCCGAGATCATGCAGGCGCAAGTCCACGTCAGCGCGGATCGGGTGCAGATCGACTTGAAGGCGAGCGCGCTTGCCCCCCTGGCTGTGGCCATACCCTCCGCAGGGGAGCGCTGGCAGATCGATTCGGTGGCCGTCGACGGTGCCTCGAGTCTCGCGGTGGCGCGTGAGCCCGACGAGGCGCTGTGGGTGCCGCTCAAGAGCGGGGCACGCACGATCCGCATCGAGGGCCGCCTCGTGGGCGACAGCGTGCACCTGGCTTTTCCACTGGTGCCGCGCACGATCTGGGTCGATGCGGTGGGCTGGGATGTCGCAGGCGTGAACGCCGGACGGCTCATCTCCGGCGCCCTGGATCTCACCCGTCAGCCGCGCGCCGGGTCTGCCGCGAGCAGCCCGGATGCGGCAGCCGGTGAGGCTTTCCCGGCGTTCGTGCGCGTGGTGCGAAATTTCCGGCTCGACCTCGACTGGTCGGTTGCAACGACCGTGCAGCGCGTGGCTCCGGAATCGGCGGCCTTCACGGTGGCCGTGCCGCTCGTTGCGGGAGAGTCGGTGCAGACCGAAGGGCTCGACGTCCGAGCCGACGGGGTCGCGCTCGCGGGACTGGCGGCCGGCCAGGCCGAGCGCGAGTGGACCTCGAGTCTCGCGCGCAGCGAGCGCCTCGCGCTGCGGCTCACCGCGACGCCAGCGCGCGCCGAGGTCTGGCGGTTCGTCGTCAGCCCGCAATGGCGCGTCGACTTCATCGGACTTCCGGCGGTGCTGCCGGACGATCTGGCCGCCGCTGCGTGGGTGTTCGAATACCGTCCGCGCGTCGGCGAGCAACTCGAGCTCGCGGTGACGCGCCCCCCGGCCGTACCGGGACGAACACTCGCCATCGATGCGGTGCACCAGCGTGCCCGCATCGCAGGCCATTCATCGGAACACGAACTGGAGCTGCGCTACCGCAGCACCCAGGGCGGCCGGCATGCGATCCAGCTGCCCAAGGAGGGCAACGTTACGCAAGTAGCGGTCGACGGCGAGCCGACGCAGATTCGGCCCGACAGGGGTGAGCTGTCCCTGGCGCTCCTGCCCGGCGAGCACACGGTCCGTATTGCGTGGCGTTCGAAGGACGGCACGTCGATGGCGTCGCGTCCTGACACGGTGGACCTGCGCGCAGCGTCGAGCAACGTCATGACGACGCTCGCCTTGCCCGCCGACCGCTGGCCTCTGGTGGCGATCGGGGGCGGGGTAGGACCGGCTTTTCTGTACTGGGGTGAGCTGCTCGTGTTTCTGGTGGTAGCGAGCGTACTCGGTCGGTGGCCGTGGTCACCGCTGCGCACCTCGGAGTGGCTCATGCTCGGCCTGGGGCTCTCGACTCTCTCCTGGCGGGTGCTCGTCACGGTGGCTGCATGGCTCTTCGCGATGCGTTGGCGGGAGCAGTGGCGCGGCGCATACGATGTGGAGCGCTGGCAGTTCAACATGCTGCAATGCGCGCTCGCGGCGCTCACGCTGTTCGCCGTCACCAGCCTCGTCTTCTCGGGCGTGCGTTATGGGCTGCTCGCCTCGCCCGACATGGGTGTGACGGGGCCGGGCTCCCATGGCAATACCTTCAGCTGGTTCGTCGATCGCGCGGCTTCGACGTTGCCCCATCCGGTGGTGTACAGCCTGCCGCTGTGGGTCTATCGAACGATCATGTTCGCCTGGGCGTTGTGGATCGCGCTCGCGCTCGCGCGTTGGTTGCGCTTTGCCTGGCGAGCCTGGAGCGCCGGAGGCCTCTGGCGAGGCACGATCCTTCCGCCGACTCTCGGGGCTGCCGCCGAGGCTCCGCGGTAGGACCCGCGCCGCGGTGGCGTGAGAGGCCTTACCTAGGACTTACGTGACATATAGATCGTAATTTATTGATTATAAATATTAATAAGAGCCGACCCGATGAGGGGCTCCGGTCGTGCCGGCGGCAAGGCCCGGCAAGACCAAGGCCCGGTCACTGCCGGCAAATGGGGGATAACCCCCCAGCGGGCTGCGCGAAAAATCCTCATCCCTCAAAGAGCTTGCACCCGCTTCAGCGACATGTTTAACATGCCCTCCCTGTCTCCTAACGACGACAGCCAATGGCGGAGGGTAATCGGCAGAAGGCACAGGGTGGAGGGAGTCGCGACAAGAGCAATAACGGTCTGCAACAATAAGAACAGTGCAATTGTTCGAGTCTGTCAGCTTCGAATGATTGTTTGGTTGGTTGAGCCTCCCCCTGTGTCTTCTGCCGATCGTCCTTAGGTCCCGCAGGCGCTAGCGCAGAAACAGCGCCGCGGCGACCCGCCGCTCCTCCTGAACCAGAACGTTGAATGTGCGGCAGGCCGCCCCCAGCTGCATGGCCTCGAGCCCGACGCCGCGCTGCGCCAGCGCCGCGCGCACCGCCGGCGGCGCAAAGCGCTGAGTCGCCCCGGTGCCGAGCAGCACCACCTCCGGGGTGAGCGCGAGAATCGCCTCGAGGTGTGCGGGCGCCAGGTCGGCGAAACTCTGCGGCTCCCAATCGGTGATCAGGCGGTCCGCCGTGACGATGCAGCTGCGCTGCACGCGCTGCTCGCCGATGAGGATCTCGGCGGCCGAGTAGCCTCGGATCAGGTTGGCGCGCGTACCCGGTTCGAGCGTGAACTGCATGCGGCGGTTACGATAGCGCCGGTGCGCGAGATCGTCATTGTGATCGCCGACCTGTATCTGCCCCAAGGCGCCGCCGCGGTAGCGGGGGCCGCTCCGGGAATCGAAAGGGCGCTCCGTTTCGGGGAGCGCGCGGCGCTCGAGCACGGTTGGCGCGAGTGGCTCGCGCACGAGCTCGGCCGCGCGGATCTGGCCGGCGCCGCCCCAGCCTGCGTCGCCGCCGCCGAGCTGGCGCCGGCGGGTCCGCCCGCGGGCGCGAGCGGCACGCTGTGGATCGCCACCCCGCTGCACCTGAGCGCGGGCGCTGCGCGCGCGGTTCTGGATCATCGCGGCGTCCTGCGTCTGCCGCCGGCCGAGCTCGCCGCGCTCGCCGCCGCCTTTCAGGACACCTTCGGCGCGTCCGGCTTCACCCTCATGCCGCTGTCGTCGGGCGATTTTCTCCTCGCGACCGTCGGCATCGCCGCCGTCGCCACCACCGAGCCTGCGCGCTGCGCGGGCGGGGACCTCGCCGCGGCCCTGCCTTCCGGACCCGCCGCGGCGCCACTGCGGCGCCTGCTGGTCGAGATCGAGATGTGGCTGCACGGGCAGGCGCTGAATGAGGCGCGCCGGCGCCGCGGCGAGCCGCCGGTCACGACACTGTGGCCGTGGGGCGCCCAGGGGCGGGCGGTGCAGCCCGAGCGGCGCGCGGCGCGCGCCACGCCGCGCGCCTTCGGCGCGGACCCGTATGTGAGCGGTCTGTGGCGCCTGCAGGCGGACCTGTGCCGCGCTCTTCCGGGGCGGCTGGAGGATGTGCTCCCCGAGGAGCGCGCCCGCGGGCTGGTGCTGGTCGTGGAGGTGGGACGGGAGTTGCAGCCTGACGGGCACGACACGCTCACCGGGTCCGTGGCGCGCCTCGATGCGCGCTTCGTGTCGCCCGCGCTCGAGGCGCTGCGCCGCGGCGAGGTGGCGAGTGCGACGCTGATCGCCAACGACACGCGTATCAGGCTGCGCCGCCGCAGCCATCTGCGGCTGTGGCGGCGCCCGCGCGCGGGCCTGCGGAGCTTCGCGTGAGGCTGCGGGTCGTGCGCCGCACGCCTGGCGCGCAAGGCGCGCCGCTCGGCGGGGATCTGCATCCGGTGCTCGAGCGCGTGTACGCGGCGCGTGGCGTACGCTCGGCGGCGGATCTGGACACCGCGCTCGCGCGGCTGCTGCCGGTGGGCACGCTCGAAGGCATTGCGGCGGCGGTGGACCTGCTGCTGCAGCACCGCGCGGCCGGGCGCGTGCTGATCATCGGGGATTTCGATGCCGACGGCGCGACCAGCAGCGCGCTGATGGTGCGCGCCCTGAGGAGCTTCGGGTTCGCGGCGGTGGATTTCCTGGTGCCCAACCGATTTCAGTTCGGTTATGGGCTCACCCCCGGAATCGTGTCGCTGGCGGCGGCGCGCGCGCCGACGCTCATCGTCACGGTCGACAACGGCGTCTCGAGCCACGCCGGCGTCGCCGCCGCGCGCGCGCGCGGGATCGACGTGCTGATAACCGATCATCATCTGCCGGGCGCGCTGCTGCCCGACGCCAACGTGATCGTCAACCCCAACCTCGGGGGCAGCCGCTTCGGCAGCCGCGCACTCGCCGGAGTCGGAGTCGCGTTCTACGTCATGGCGGCGCTCGCACGCCGGCTCGAGGAGGCGGGGCTGCCGGCCACGCCCGGGGCGGCGCAGCTGCTCGACCTGGTGGCGCTCGGCACGATCGCCGACCTGGTGCCGCTGGATGCCAACAACCGCGTGCTGGTCGCGCAGGGACTGAAGCGCATTCGCGCCGGCCGCTGTGTGGCCGGGATCCGTGCGCTGCTCGCCATCGCCGGCCGCCCGGCGCACGATCTCACGGCAAGCGATCTCGCCTTCGGCGTGGCGCCGCGCCTGAACGCCGCCGGCCGCATCGACGACATGAGCATCGGCATCCAGTGCCTGCTCGCCGATGATCCCGCCACCGCCGAGCCTCTCGCGGCGCGCCTCGATGAGCTCAACCGGGAGCGCCGCTCGATCGAAGCGCGCATGCAGCAGGTGGCGCTCGCGGCGGTGCGCTGCCTCGCCGATCCCGGCCCGGCGGCGCCGCACCGCAGCGGCGTGTGCCTGTTCGACGAGAGCTGGCACCAGGGCGTGGTGGGGTTGGTCGCGAGCCGGGTGAAGGAGCGCCTGCGCCGCCCGGTGATCGCCTTCGCGCTCGCCGATGAGGCGGGCCTGCGAGGCTCGGCGCGCTCGGTCGCGGGCATCCACATCCGTGACGTGCTCGACTCGATCGCGGCGCGCCACCCCGATCTCATCGAGCGCTTCGGCGGTCATGCCATGGCCGCGGGAGTCTCGCTCGAGCGTGCCAAGCTCGATCGGTTCGCACGCGCCTTCGACGAGGAGGTGGCCCGCTGGACGGCCGGCGCTCCCGCCGCCGACACCATCGAGACCGACGGCGAGCTCGCGCCGGCGGAGATCGCGCTCGATACCGCCCGGGCCCTGCGCGCCGGCGGCCCGTGGGGCCAGGCGTTCCCCGAGCCGTGTTTCGACGGCCTGTTCAGCATCCGCAGCGCGCGCGTCATTGCCGAGCGGCACGTGAAGATGTGGGTGGAGGTGCCCTCGAGCGGTCGCGCCTTCGATGCGATGGCCTTCAACCACCTC
>Ga0209027_1000175_pt1 | contig 20057 bp, 19 predicted proteins | sample GraSoi013_1_20cm_3_FD_185821 | JGI IMG/M metagenome (GOLD analysis project Ga0209027, IMG submission 185821) | Grasslands soil microbial communities from the Angelo Coastal Reserve, California, USA - Sample 09_27_2013_1_20cm (SPAdes) (version 2) | ecosystem: Environmental > Terrestrial > Soil >...
GTGCCCTCGCTGCCGCCGGTGCCCGCCGCGATCGACCAGGCGACGAGCGTCGTCGGCACGTTCATGGATGCGCGCAGAAACAACGACGCCAACAAGGCCGGCACGATGCTTGACGACAGCGGCAAGAAGGCTTACGGGCAGGGTGGGATCGCCCTGGTCATCAACGGCGACCCGCGCTTCACGCGCTACTACGTGGTCACCGGAGAGATCGTCGGCACACAGCCCGACACCGCGCGGTTCGTCGTCCGCCTGGTGCTCACGCACGGCAAGATCGACGTGAGCAGCTACGAGGAGACCCTGACGCTGGTCCGCGACACGACCACGAAGAATTTCCTCATCGACCAGGCGACGATGGGCGCGCACCGCACCCTCGGCAGGGGTGCGGAGGTGGTCGACGTCGAGGTGGCCACCGACACGGTCAAGGTGACGTTCGACAGCGACCTCGATCCGGGGACCATCGCCGACGGAATCGTCATCCTCGACTCCAAGGGCAAGCAGGTCGACGCGACCGCGACCTACTCGAACCGCAACGTCACGCTGAGCGGCTTGAGCTTGAAAGAAGGGGCGGTCTACCGTCTGGTCGTGCTGAGCACCGTGCGGGATGTGCTCGGCCACAATGTGGCGGCCGAATACGATCTCGACTTCGTCGGGCCGTCGGCCAAGAAGCACGGCAACCACAAGGACGCGACCGCGTCGCCTTCGCCATCACCCGCGGCGATCGCAGGCGCCTAGAGCAGCTTCAGGGCGTGGGCGGCGCGACACAGCGCCGTAACTGAACCGGAGTGGATGATCTGCCCGTCGAGTGCCGCACTCCACGCCTCGGCGAAGGGCAGGCGGAGCACCTCCATGTCCTGCTCGTATGTTTCCGGGCTCCGCTCCGACTCCTCCAGCTCTTCGGCGAGGAAGAGATGGGCTCGACCGGAAAGAAACGCGGCGCCGTGCACCACGCCGAGCGGGAGGTAGCGGTGCGCCACCAGCCCGGTTTCCTCGGCCAGCTCACGCCTGGCGCACGCGAGCGGCTCCTCGTCGCCGTCGAACGTTCCCGCAGGCACCTCCCAGGAGGATGTGTCCCACGCGTGGCGCCATTGGCGCACGAGCATCGTGTCGCCGTTGGCGAAGTACGGGACGATGAAGGCCGAGTTGGGATTCTCGACGACGGCGTACAGCGCTTCGACGCCGTCGGGAAACCGAATCGTGTCCTCGCGCAGCACGAACTGCGAGGTGCGGCCGCGGGCTGCCGAGTCCACAACCACGAACGGGCGCCCTCCTGCAGGATGCGGAAGGTTGGCTATTGCCGCACCACAGATGCCACGGCAGCAGCCGCCGCCGCGACGTGGCGAGGGTCGGGTCCGTAGTCGAACGGCGACTGGTCTGCGGCGAACGTCTTCGCCTGCTCGATCAGCTGCGGGTGGTCCTCGATGAAACGCGTGCTGAGATTGCCTGCGCGGAAGTCCCCGTTCTCGAGGATCGCGCGGTGATACGGGATGGTCGTCGCTGGGCCCACGAGGACAAACTCCCGCAGTGCCCGACTCGCACGCGAGATCGCCTCAGCGCGGTCGCTGCCGTGGACGATGAGCTTGGCGACCAGCGAGTCGTAGTTCGGCGGCACGTCGGAACCCGGACCGAAGCCTGAGTCCACGCGCACGCCTGGGCCGGCAGGCGCGACCCATCGCGCAATGCGCTTCGGGTTGGGGATGAACTTGCGCAGGGGGTCCTCTGCATTGATACGCATCTCGATCGCATGGCCGTGCCACGTCACGTCTTGCTGGCTGAAGCTCAGCTCCAGGCCGGCGGCGACCCGGATCTGCTCCTTCACCAGGTCGATGCCCGTCACCGCCTCGGTGATCGGATGCTCCACCTGCAGGCGCGCGTTGACCTCGAGAAAGTAGAACTCCCCATCGCTGAAGATGAACTCGACCGTGCCGGCGTTGACGTAGCCTGCGGCAACGGCAGCCCGGATGGCGGCGGCGCCCATCTGCGCGCGCAGCTCCCCGGTGATGGCCGGAGACGGAGTCTCTTCCATGATCTTCTGGTGGCGGCGCTGAATCGAACACTCGCGCTCACCCAGGTGCACCGCGTGGCCGTGCGAATCGCAGATGACCTGGATCTCGATGTGTCGCGGGCTGCGGACATAGCGCTCGAGGTAGATGGTCGCGTCGCCGAAGGCGGACCGCGCCGCCTGGGCCGTGCTCTCGATCGCCGCCGCGAGCTCCTGCTCCGACTCGACGACCTTCATGCCGATGCCGCCGCCGCCGCCTGACGGCTTGAGCATCACCGGGAAACCGATCTCTCGCGCAGCCTGCATGGCAGAGCCCGCATCGACGGCGCCGCTGCCGGGAGTCACAGGCACGCCGTTCCTTCTCGCGAGCTCGCGAGCGGCCAGCTTCGAGCTCAGCGCGCGCATGGCCGAGCCGGGCGGGCCGATGAACTTGATGCCTGCCGCGTCGCACGCATCCGGGAAAGCAGCCTTCTCGGCGAGGAATCCATAACCGGGATGGATGGCGTCCGCGCCGCAGTCGCTCGCGACGCTGACGATGCGCTCGAGCTGCAGGTAAGAATCGGTGGCCGCCGCGCCTCCGATGTGGTGGGCCTCGTCGGCATAGCGGACGTGGATCGCACTCCGGTCGGCATCTGAGTAGACGGCCGCCGTCGCGATGCCGAGCTCGCGGCACGCGCGCATCACCCGAATGGCGATCTCGCCGCGATTCGCGATGAGGACCTTGTTGAAGAGCTTTTGTTTCACGCGATGGCGAGCAGCGGCTGGTTGGGGCTGACGACCTCGCCCTCTTTGACGTACACGGCCTTCACCTTGCCGGACACCGTGCTGACGATGTCGTTCTGCATCTTCATGGCCTCCAGCACCGCGACGACATCGCCCAGCTTCACGTCGTCGCCTGGCTTGACCGGCACCTTGACGATGAGCCCCTGCATCGGCGAGAGGACGGCGCCTTCGCCGCCTCTGGGAGCCGCCGGAGCCGTGGCTGTGGAAGCCGCCGCATTTCCAGCCGGCGCCGCGACGACGGAAAGTCCAGCGCCGCTGACCCGCACTTTGAAGACCTCACCGTCGACCTCGACGTCGAACTCCGCCGTCTGCGAGCCGGTGGCCACGGGGACCGGGACCGCCTCGTCTGCCGGCGCGGGCGGTGCGGCTTCGGCGGGCGGCGGTGGCGTTGGCGCCGCCACAGGCTTCTGCCCGTCCGACTTCTCGGGCTGCGGCCCGCGCATGTAGGCGGGGGCGAGGTTGGGGAACATCAGGTGGATCAGGACGGTGTCGTCGCTGGGGTCGTAGCCGAGCTTGCGCACCTGCTGGCGCGCGTTCTCGACCTGCGGTTCCAGGAGGTCGGCAGGCCGAATCGTGATCGGCTCCTCGCGCCCGAGCACCAGCCGGCGGAGCTCATGGTCGGCAGGGACAGGGGGCCGGCCGTACAGGCCCTGCAGGTAATCCTTCAGCTCCTGCGTGACCGTGGCGTAGCGCTCGCCGCCGATCACGTTGTAGACGGCCTGGGTCGCGATCATCTGGCGGATGGGCGCGACCAACGGCGGGTAACCGAGATCTTTGCGAACACGGTTTGCTTCCTCGAGCACCTCGTCGACACGACCAGGCGCGTCGTGGGCGGCGAGCTGGTGGTGGATGTCCTCGAGCATGAAGCCCGGCATGTGGTAGCGGAGGATGCTCGCGTCGACGCGGTCCGCCACCGGGTTCAGGTGCTCGATGTGCCGCTTCTTCAGCTCCTCGACCTCCTGCTGGATCTCCCACATCTTGTCCAGGTCGAGGCCGGTGTCGTACTCGCCTCCTTCGAGCGCGGCGACGACACTCTCGGTCGCCGGCTGCGACGCACCCCACGCAAGGGGTGAGATGGCGACGTCGAGCACGTCAGCGCCTGCCTCGACCGCCGCCATGTAAGCCATCGGGGCCATGCCGCTCGAGCAGTGCGAGTGGACGTCGATGGGCACCTTGACCACGTGCTTGAGCGCGGTCACGAGCTCCCATGTCGCCTGCGGGCTGAGCAGCCCCGACGTGTCTTTGATCACGATCTCGTGGCAGCCCATGTTCACCAGGCCTTTGGCGAGCGAGCACCACAGCTCGATGTTGTGGGCGGGCGAGATCGCATAGCTGAGGGCCCCCTGCACCTTCTTCTTGGCCTTGAGCGCCGCCGCGATGGATGCCTCCATGTTGCGGAGGTCGTTGAGCGGATCGAAGACGCGGAACACGTCAACGCCGGCTTTGGCCGCGTGCTTGATGAACAGCTCCACCGCGTCATCCGCGAAGTTGCGTTTGGCGACGAGGTTCTGGCCGCGGATCAACGCCTGTATGGGCGTGTTGGGCGTGGCCTTGTTGAGCTTGCGCAGGAAATCCCACGGGTCCTCGTGGATGAGCAGCTGCGTCTCGAACGTCGCGCCGCCGAAAGCCTCCATCGACGCGAAGCCGATGGAGTCCATCCTGGCTGCGATCGGAACGATCTCGTCGGTCCGGAGATAGCCGCCGAGCAGCGATTGCTGCGCGTCGCGGAAGGTGGTGTCGACCAGCCGAAGGCGTGCCTTCTTCTTGGCCAACGCTATGCGGTCGCCAGCGCGGAGCGCTTCTCGCCGTGGCGTCGCTCGACGTCCGGATCCTGCAGCCCGATGATCCGCGCCGCCAGCCACGCCGCGTTCTTGGCGCCGGCCTCGCCGATGGCGACCGTCGCCACCGGGATCCCCGCGGGCATCTGGACGATGGAGTACAGCGAGTCCACGCCACCGAGGTGCTGCGTCGGCACCGGGACGCCGATCACCGGGAGGTCGGTCCATGCGGCGACGACGCCGGGCAGATGGGCCGCACCGCCGGCCGCGGCGATGACGACCTGAAGGCCGCGCGACCGCGCGGTGCTGGCCCACTCCATCACACCCCGCGGATCGCGATGCGCCGAGCACACCTTCAGCTCGTGCGTCAAACCGAGGTCTTCAAGAACTTTGACGCACGACTCCATGAGCGGAAGGTCCGACTTCGAGCCGAGGATGATTCCGACCACTGGCTGCAACCTAAACCGCCTCCCCAGCAATGTCCGACCTGAAGAAAGCTCCTTCGAATCGTACCTGCCGGGCCCCGGCGAGGGCAGTCTCGCGGGCCTGCGCGACGGTGTCGCCCAACGCGACGGACGTGACCACGCGCCCACCGTCGGTGACCAGTCCCACGCCAGGTTCGTAGCGCGTACCGGCGTGGAACACGAGAACGCCTGGCGGCATCTCAACCAGGCCGTGAATGCGCTGCCCCAACCTCATCGCCGCATCGTCCGGATAGTGGCCGGAGGCGACCACGACTCCGACGCATGCCTGCGGGTTCCAGCGCAGGTCGGGGTGCGATGCGATCTCGCCCCTGGCGGCGGCGAGTGCCAGAGCGACGAAATCGCTCTGCAGGCGCGGCAGCACGACCTGGGCCTCGGGGTCGCCGAAGCGCGCGTTGAACTCCAGCGTCCGGATCCCGTCCTTGGTGAGCATCAGCCCGGCGTAGAGCACGCCGCGAAACTCGTGACCGTCGGCCTGCATCTGCCGGACAGCAGGTCGCATGACGCAGTCGACGACCTCCTTGATCAGCGCGTCATCGACGCCCGCCGGCGGCGAGTAAGCGCCCATGCCGCCGGTGTTGGCGCCTTCATCCCGTTCGTTGGCCCGTTTGTAGTCGCGGGCCGGCGCGAGGGCGATGACGTCGGCGCCGTCGGTCACGGCGAGCACCGAAAGCTCCGGACCGTCGAGCCTCTCCTCGACCACGATGGTCGCCCCGCTCCGGCCGAAACGCTGCTCGACGAGCATGGCGTCAATCGCCGCGTCCGACTCCTCGACGCCCGCGCAGACGATCACGCCTTTGCCTCGAGCCAGTCCGTCTGCCTTGACTGCGACGCGGCCATCGCGCTCGCGCGTCCACTTCTTGGCCGGCGCCGGCTGCGTGAAGACCTCGAAGGCCGCCGTCGGGATTCCTGCGCGTTCCATCACGGACTTCGCGAAGGACTTGCTTGACTCGATGCGGCCCGCCGCGCGATTGGGACCAAAAACCGGAAAGCCCGCGTCGCGCAGCGCATCGCCGACGCCGGCGTCGACCGCTGCCTCGGGACCGAGAACGATGAGGCCCAGCTTCTCGTGCTTCGCGAACTGGACCAGGCGCACGACGTCGGCGGCGCCAATCGGGATGTTCCGCGCCATGCCACCCGTGCCGCCGTTGCCCGGCGCGCAGTAGACGCGTTCGACGAGCTCCGACTGGATGCATTTCCACACCAGGGCGTGCTCGCGGGCGCCGGAGCCGACGACCAGGACCTTCATCTCGAGCTAGACGTCAGGCGTGCCTGGCGCGAGCTATTCCCACTCGATGGTGCCGGGCGGTTTCGACGTGATGTCGTAGACCACCCGGTTCACGCCCTTGACCTCATTGACTATCCGATTGCTGATCCGCGCCAGTACCTCGTAGGGGACGCGGGCCCAATCCGCGGTCATCGCATCCTCGCTCGTCACGATTCGGACGGCGACAACATTGGCGTAGGTGCGGTAGTCGCCCATCACGCCCACTGTTTCCAGCGGCGTGAGCACGGCGAACGACTGCCACACCTGCCGGTAGAGGCCGTTGTTCTTGATCTCGTCCACGACCACCCAGTCGGCGTTGCGCAGGATCTCCAGCCGTTCCGCGGTCACCTCGCCAAGGCAGCGGATCGAGAGCCCGGGTCCCGGGAAAGGCTGGCGATAGACCATCTCTTCCGGCATGCCCATCTCCCGCCCGGCGGCGCGCACCTCGTCCTTGAACAGGTAGCGCAAGGGCTCGATGAGCTGAAACCGCAAGCCGGGGGGGAGGCCTCCGACGTTGTGGTGCGTCTTGATCTTCGATGCAGTGGAGGCGACGTCGGGCGCAGTCGACTCGATCACGTCGGGGTAAAGCGTGCCCTGGGCGAGGAAGTCGATGTGCCCGAGCTTTGTCGCCTCGGCTTCGAACACGGAGATGAACTCGCGACCGACGATGCGCCGCTTCTGCTCGGGGTCGACGACTCCGCTCAGCGCAGCGAGAAAGCGCTCCGTCGCGTCGACGTAGCGAATGTTCATGTCCAGGTTGCCGTGCATCACCTCGAGCACGCGCTCCGGCTCCTCCTTGCGCAAGAGGCCGTTGTTGACGAAGACGCATGTGAGCTGGTCGCCCACTGCGCGGTGCACCAGCGTGGCGGCGACCGCCGAGTCGACGCCGCCCGAAAGGGCGCAGATGACGCGACCGCCGCCGACCTGCGCGCGGATGCTCTCTGTCGCTTCGGCGATGAACGAGCCCGGCGTCCACGTGGGGGTGCATTTGCAGACACCGAAGAGGAAGTTGCGCAGCACCTCGCGGCCGCTCGGCGTGTGGACGACCTCGGGGTGGAACTGGATGCCGAAGATGCCCTTGCCGTCGCTGAACGCGGCGACCGGTGAGTTGCCGCTGCTCGCGAGCAGGTGGAAGCCGGGCGGCATGTCGCTGACGTGGTCGCCATGGCTCATCCAGACGGGCAGCTCGCCGTGCAGCCCTCGGAAGAGCACGTTCGGGTCGCGTACCGACAGCAGCGCGGGGCCGTATTCCCGCGCGCGGCCGGGGTCGACCTTGCCGCCGAGATGATGGGCGATGAGCTGCATGCCGTAGCAGATGCCGAGGACCGGAACGCCCGACCGAAGCGCCTCCGGGTCGACCTGCGGCGCGCCGGCGTCGTACACGCTCGCCGGGCCGCCGCTCAGGATCAGGCCGGAAGGGTTTCGCCTCTCGAGCTCGGACCAGGGCGTGGTGCCGGGCACGAGCTCGCAGTAGACGTTGGCCTCGCGCACGCGCCGGGCGATGAGCTGGCTGAACTGGGAGCCGAAGTCGAGGACGAAGACTGTCTGCAGGCGGGCGGACACCTGCTGGGGCTCCCGCGGCAAAGCCGCGGGGTTTCCCCGGACCGCGGCGGTCTGGCTCAGGCTACTTGCCCATGCCCACGTGCTGGGCCTGCTGAAACACCTTGCCCTCAGAGGTGATCGAAGGCGCGATCACCAGCTCGACGTGCTGGAACTCCGCGATGTCGCGTGCGCCGCACACGCCAAGCGCCGAACGCAGCGCGCCGGCGAAATTCTGCGAGCCGTCGTCGACCCGCGCCGGGCCGAGCAGGATCTCGCGCAGCGTCGCCCTGGTGCCGACCTGGATCCGCGTGCCGCGAGGGAGGTTGGGATCGGGCGTCGCCATGCCCCAGTTGAATCCCTTCGACGCCGACTCTTCCGAGCCAGCGAGGGGCGTGCCGATCATCACGGCGTCGGCGCCCGACGCGAACGCCTTGCACACGTCGGCCCCGATGCGCATCCCGCCGTCCGTGATGACAGCGACCCGCATGCCGCCGCGCCGCATGTGCTCATCGCGCGCGGCGGCCACGTCAGCGGTGGCAGTGACCTGTGGCACGCCCACGCCCAACACCCCGCGCGTGGTGCACGCCGCACCCGGGCCGACCCCGACGAGGATGCCCGCGATGCCGGTCTCCATGAGCTCGAGCGCGGTCTCGTAGTGGACACAGTTGCCGACCACGACCGGGATGTCGCAAGCCTTGACGAGGTCCTCGAATGAAAGCTGGTGATAGGAGCGCGACGAGTGTCGCGCGGTCAGCACAGTGCCCTGCACGACGTAGACGTCGGCGCCCGCACGTTGCACAACCTCGGCCCGCTCCCCGGCGCGCGCCGGCACCGTCGACACCGCGCACGGTACGCCGGCGGCTTTGATCGTCTTGATCCGTTCTGCGATCAGATGTGGCTTGACCGGTTCGCGGTAAGCCTCTTTCAGAACCGCGTTGACGCTAGCCTTGTCGGCCTCCGCGATCTTTCGGATGATGGGGGCCGGGTCTTCGTAACGAGTGTGCACGCCGTCGAGGTTCAGCACCGCGACCCCGCCGAGCTTGCCCATCGCGATCGCGAAATCGACATCGACCACCCCGTCCATCGCCGAACCCCAGAAAGGCAAAGGGAGCTTGAAACTCTCGCCCATCGCGAAGGAGATGTCGACCTCGTCGGGATTGAGCGTCACGCCCCCAGGGACGAGCGCGATCTCGTCGAATCCGTAAGCGCGCCTCGCGCGGCGCCCGATCCCGATCTCGAAGCCAGACTCCTCCCCGGAAACTACTTCTCGGGTCTGCAACCGGCTCTGATTCAGGGTGTGTTTACTCCAATGAATGGGGCGGGGTTCGCTGATTATACCCGGACACTATTCTGTCATCGATGTACCGGACGCTCGAGTACCTCAGCGGAATTTCAGACTCCGATGTGAGCCGTCTCCGTGCTGTCGGCATCCGTCACACGAACCAGCTGCTGCATCGCGCGTCGCTGGAGATCGACCGCAAGCGGCTCTCCAGGAAGACCGGCGTCAGCGTCGAGCGACTCTTCGAGTTCGTCAACCAGTGCACTTTGCTCGAGGTATCTGGCATGGAGCGCTGGGTGCCGTTGGTGCGCAGGCTGGGCATCAACTCGATGCGGGACCTTCACGCGCAGGATGCGCGCGCGCTGCACGCGACCCTGGTGGAAGCGATCGGGCTGGCAGGAGCGCCCGGCGTGAGCGACGTCCAGTACTGGATCAGCCAGGCGAGCGGGCTGGATATCGTCGAGGAGCCCGAGCCCGTCAAGACGATCGCGGTTATCGAATAGTCGAAGCGGTCAGGCCCGGTCGGTCTCGCGCCTGCCGTAGCGAGTGGGCCCGATCGCCTGCTTGAGGCGCTGCGCGAGCGCGTCAGGGGACGTGAGCGACTTGCGGAGCCAGGCCAGCGCCCCCAACTCGAAGACCCGGTCGATCGCGCCGTTCTGATCGCCGAGGAAGTTGCTCAGAATAAACACCGGCAGCTGCGCGGTCCGTGGGTTCTGACGCAGCTCTTCGAGCACGTCCACACCGCTCTTGCCTGGCAGCCGCCAGTCCAGGACTGCGATGTCGGGCACCGCTCGAGCGACGGCGACCAGGAAGTCGGAAGGCTCGGCGAACATGCTCACCCGGAACCCGGCAGCCTGGAGGCCGAGACGGTACATCTCGGCAATGTCTGAGTCGTCGTCCAGGAGCATGACGAACGGAAGTGAGGGCTGCCCTGGCGGCTTCAGCAGAACATTTCGAGGTTTTGCGGAACTATCCATTCTTTCTCCGACCTTACAACCTCCGCGGTACTTCTGCAAGGCCAATTATTGTGCAACAAAGCTCCATAGCCTAAGCTAAGCGTCTAGAAGTGGCGCGAGCCGACGACCAGGGCGTCTACAGCATCGGAGCCGTGGCCCGGATGCTCGGTCTCGGGGCGTCGACGCTGCGGGCATGGGAGGACCGCTACGAGGTGGTCGTCCCTATCCGCAGCGGCGGCGCCCAGCGGCTGTATTCGCGCGCCCAGGTCGAGCAGCTCCGCTTCCTGAAGGCTCACATCGAGGCCGGCGTGAGCGCGGCCGACGCCCACCGGCTGCTGGCCCAGGAGCTCGCTGCGGGAAGCCTGCCTGCCGCGAGGGACACACACCCTGCCACCGGCCCCATGGTCCTGATCGCCGAACGCGACGCTTATGCGGCAGGCCTGGCCGAGTACTTCCTCCGCACCGAGGGCTACGAGGTGGCAATCGCGCTGGACGCCACCCAGGCCGAGCTCTACTTCGACGAGCTGGCGCCGCACATTGTGCTGGTAGACCTCCTGATCTCAGGGGGAGCGGGGTTTCGCCTGGTCGCCAAGTTCAGCGCCGGCGCGCGAGCGCAGGTGGTCGCCGTTTCGGCGCTCGGCAGCGCCGAAGAAGCGCTTCGCGCCGGCGCGGCCGCCTTCCTGCGCAAGCCACTCGAGCCCCTGACCCTGGTCTCGACGATCCGCGACCTCCTGGGCACGAGTGCCCTGGTGCGTCCCGCCGCGCAACGTTCGAGCACTCGTTGATCGAACGCCTGCCCACCGGCAACGAGAAGCTCGACGAGATTCTCAAAGGCGGTCTGCTCAAGAACGCGATCAACCTGATCGTCGGGATTCCCGGCAGCGGCAAGACGATCCTCAGCCAGCAGTTCGCGTTTCACAACGCCACACAGGAACATCCCTCGCTCTTCCTTTCCACGCTGTCGGAACCCCTCGACAAGATCCTCCGCTACGCCGAAGCCCTCAAGTTCTTCGATGCCGAGGCTGTCCGCGACGGCCGAATCGTGTACGAGGACCTCGGCCAGATCCTTGGCGAGCAAGGTCTCGACGATGTGATCAGCGCGATCGACCGTTTTCTCAAAGAGGTCAAGCCCGGCGTGGTCGTGATCGACAGCTTCCGCGCCTTTCACGCCCTCGCCAAGGATGAGACTACTTTCCGGCAGTTCCTGTTCGAGCTGACCCGCCGCCTCACGGCGAGCGCAACCACGTCTCTGTGGAACGCCCCCTACTCGAGAGAAGAGGCGGTGCAGGAGGCTGAGTTCGCGGTCGCCGACGCGATCATCGCTCTCGATATCAAGCGCGTCATCGAACGCGAGCTGCGTGTCCTGCAGGTCATGAAGCTACGTGGGAGCAGCTTCCTGTCGGGAGAGCACGTTTACCGCATCACCGATTCGGGCCTCACCGTGTTTCCTCGGTTGGCTGACATGCAGATCCAGTCGCGTTATGAATTGAGCCCCGCCCGCGCTGGGAGCGGCATCGCCGCGCTCGATGAGCTACTCGGGCATGGTGATGGCTACTGGCAGGGGGCGACCACACTCGTGGCCGGACCGTCGGGGATCGGCAAGACGCTCATGGGTCTCCACTTCCTGTATCGCGGCGCACAAGGCGGAGAGCACGGGGTGCTGGCCACCTTCCAGGAGAACGCCAGCCAGCTGTCGAGGATCGTGAGCAGCTTCGGCTGGTCGATGGAAGACGAGCACGTTCATTACATGAACCAGAGCGTTGTCGACCTGAACATCGACGAGTGGGTATACGAGCTGCTCGACCTGGTCAACGCCACTGGCGCCACTCGGGTGGTGATCGACAGCCTCGCCGACGTGAGATCTGTCGCTGGTGACAGCGTTCGGTTTCGGGAGTGGATGTTCTCGCTCATCCAGCGCTGCGCCCGAGCCGGCATCAGCCTGATGCTCACCCTCGAGGTGCCTGAGCTGTTCGAGCTCCGACGCATTTCCGACGAAGGCGTCTCGCATCTTGCCGACAACGTGGTGCTGCTGCAGTACGTGAGGCAGGGAGCCGAGCTGATACGAGCGCTGACGGTCCTCAAGACGCGGGCGATGGCGCACCGTCCACTGGTCCACCGCTACGAGATCACGAGCGAGGGGTTCACGCTTGGCGACGTCGTCGCCGTGACGCCGGAGGGCTAGAGAAAGACTCCTCTCCGCAGCTTCAAGTTCTCATAGAGCCCGCGCTGGATGATGTCCCGCACATCGTCCGCCATCGCCATCACGAGGTGCTGGTCGTCGGCGTCCTTGGGATCGAGGTGAGACACCTCGATCGGCGCGTGGAACTGGATGCGCCACTTGCTCGGGAGCGGGATCAAGCCAAGCGGCCCGAGCCACGGCCAGAACGGAGTCAGCGGGAAGTACGGTAGGCCGAAGAGCCGCGCCACGGGGCCGAGGTCGGCGAGCATCGGATAGATCTCCTCGGACCCGACGACCGAGATCGGGATGATCGGCGCCTGCGCTCGGATCGCGGTCGACACGAAGCCTCCTCGACCGAACCGGCGCAGGCGATAGCGGTCCTTGAAGCCTTTGCCCGTCCCGCGGGTGCCCTCCGGAAACACGAGCACGAGCTCGTCTCGCTCGAGCAGCCTTCGCGTGTCGTCCGGATGCCCCACCGCCTGGCCGGTGCGGCGCAAGAACCAGCTGAGCGCCGGCATGCCCATGAACTGGCTCGCCACCAGCGCACGCACGTGCCGTGGCCGCGAATGCTCGGTGAAGACGGCGGTCTTGATCATCGTGCCATCCCAGGGCAGGACGCCCGCGTGGTTGGCCACGAGCAAGGCGCGCCCTGATGACGGAACGTGCTCGACGCCAGTCGTCTCCACCCTCCAGTAGTCGCGATACAGCGCCTTGAAGGCGATGAGCAGGGATTCGGTCCACGCCGGGTCGAAGCCGAAGTCGTCGACCATGAAGTTCGGCCCGCGCCTTGCCAGCTCGCGCTGCTGGTAGACAAACTGGGCCACCTCCATCAGGCGGTTCAGATCGATGACATTCCGCCCGGTGATGTCACGCAGGCGCGTCGACAGCTCGCCGACTGCGCGCAGGGCGATGGTTGGCGCCTGCCGCTGCAGGCGGCGGATCGGCCTGGGCAGGCGGAAGCCCTGCCGCGGGGCCACGATCTCGGCCTTCTTGCTGGTGCGACGCCGCTCCTCGCGAGCTTCCTGGACGATCAATTCCGCCCTGCCGGCAACTGCTGGCGCCTGCGCCGGCGCTGCTGAAGGAATACCTGGAGCTCGTATTCCTGCGGTGGCGAGGGCGGCTCGACGAGATCGACGTTCTTGCCGCTCGCCAGTGCGTCCATCGTCTGGCGGGTGCTGTACGCGGGCCTCCAGCCGAGCTCCGATACAAGCCGCGTGCAGTCCATCACGACGCCGAACGACAGGATGTCGGCGAGATGCGCCGGCATCTCCACCCCGGCCAGCGCCTTCAGACCCAGGCGTGAGAGCCATCGTCCATATGGAGGCAGCACGGGCGCGGGCCGGCCACCCATGATCCCAATCGCCTGGCTCAGGAGAATGACGCCGTCACCGGCGACGTTGAACACGCCAGGCCGCGCTCCTATGACCGACCGCACGACGGCCTCCGCCGCGTCGTCCTCATGCAGCAGCTGCAGGCGCGGATCGAAGCCGGCGAACGTCGGCACGATCGGCAGCGACAGGTACCGGGCCAGCGTGGTGTCCTCGCTGACCCGCAGCCCAAGACGCAGGACCGTGACGCCGCAGTGTTCGTTGCGTAAGGCAAACTCGCTGACGAGCTGCTCCATCTCCAGCAGGTCGCGCGTGATGCCGGACGCCGGCTTGTCCCAGTTCGTCATGTCCTCGCTGAAGAACGAGGGGTCGCTCGGGCTCGCGCCATAGACGACTGCGCTCGACTTCACGACGAGCCGGCGCACCGGGCTCGATGGCGCCGCGCACCCGACGAGCACGTTCATCGTCCCGATGACGTCGGTTTCGTGGATCGAGCGCTCCTCCGTCGGTGAGTCGACCATCACCGCAAGATGGACTACGGTGTCGATCTTCAGCTGGCGCACGAGCTTGCCGATGACAGACAGGCGTGTGTCCGCGTGCACGAAGTCCATCTCCTCGAGGGCGCTTACCGGGTCGACCTTGTCGCACCCGAACAGGAAAGGCACCTGCGGCGCCAGTCGTCGGGCGACCTCAGCTCCGAGTGGGTTCGAGACGCCGGTCACGAGGACGCGATGAGGGGAGAAGGGAGGCACTACCTCCCGATTATGGATATATACCTCGGACCGTCGTCGCGTTGGCGACGCGCTGGACCGCCAGCGCGTAGGCAGCCGACCGCATATCGACGCGCTTGTTCACGGACGTGTGCAGGATCTCGTAGAACGCGCGCGTGATCACGTGGTGCAGTTTCGTGTTGATCTCCTCTTCCTCCCAGAAGAAGGCCTGCAGGTCCTGCACCCATTCGAAGTAGGACACGATCACGCCGCCGGAGTTGGCGAGGATGTCTGGCACCACGAAAATGCCGCGCTCGTGGAGGATCGGGTCGGCTTCCGGCGCGACGGCGGCGTTTGCGCCTTCGGTGATCAGCCGGGCTCGAATGCGCCCCGCGTTGTCGCCGGTGATCTGGTCCTGCACGGCCGCCGGCACCAGCACCGTCACCGGCAGCTCGAGCAGCTCGGCATTGGTCACCGCGTCGGATTTCTTGAACCCGCTGACGCCGCCCCTAACCTGGCGGTGCTCGTCGAGCGCGGCGAGGTCCAGCCCGTTGGCGTTGTAGATGCCGCCCCTGGAGTCGCTGACCGCGACGATGCGCAGGCCGGCCTCCGCGAGCAGCCGGGTCGCCGAACGGCCGACCTGGCCGTAACCCTGGACCGCGACGGTCGGCGTCTCTTCGTCGATGTGCAGGTACTTGAGCGCCTCGAGTGTCAGGTACGTCGCGCCGCGACCGGGCGCCTCGACGCGGCCTTCGGAACCGCCTACGTCGACCGGCTTGCCGGTCACCGACGCGGTGACCGAGTGGCCCTGGTGCATGGAGACGGTGTCCATGATCCAGGCCATGATCTGTGGATTGGTGCCCATGTCTGGCGCCGGGATGTCCTTCTCGGGGCCGATCAGGATCGAGATCTCGGTCGCATACCGCCGCGTCAGGTGCTCCAGCTCGTTGGATGACAGCTTGTGGGGGTCGACCGCGACCGCACCCTTGGATCCGCCGTATGGGATGCCGACCGCCGCACACTTCCAGGTCATCAGCATGGCCAGCGCCTTGACCAGGTCGAGATTGACGTCGGGGTGGTAGCGGATGCCGCCCTTGGCCGGCCCGCGGCTGATGTTGTGCTGCACGCGCCACCCGGTGTAGACCTGGACCGAGCCGTCATCCCGGCGGACCGGGAAATGAACGGTGAGCTCCCGCTTGACGTCGCGCAGGCTGCGTCGCGCGTCGTCCGAGAGACCGATCACGTCTGCGGCGGCATCGAACCGCCGCTGCGCCGTCTGGAAGGCAGACGCGCGCGTTTCCACCGCCATCTTCGCGAGTTCGATAGTAACTCCCTGCCGGAAAATTGCAGGCCATGACCCGACGCAACCTGGCCAGCCTGTCCCTGCTGGCGCTCGTCGCGCTGGCCACCGGCTTCGTCCTGGCCGGTCAGATCAAGACGCAACTGCTCACGCCGTCGAACCAGGTCGCCCGGTACCAAGCGCTGGTCCGCAGCGTGCAGGACCTCGAGGCGACCAACGCGGACGACCGACGGCAGATCGCGGCGCTTCGCTCGCAGATCGACGCGCTGGAGTCCGAGGCTGCGACGAAGTCTGCCGCCACTCAGGCGCTGCGGCAACAAGTTCAGGACCTCCGGGCGCACGCCGGGCTGGTCGCCATGCATGGACCGGGGGTCGACGTCGAGCTCCGCAACGGAGTGGCCGGCCCGAACGCCGGCGGGCAGACCGGCTACCTGATCAACTTCGAGGACGTGCAGGACGTTGTCAACCTGCTGTTCGCGCGGGGCGCGGAGGCGATCGCGGTCAGCGGGCGGCGGATCACACCCCTCAGCTCGTTTTCGGGATCGCAGGGACAGGTCGTCATCGACCAGGGGCCACCGCTTTCCTCGCCGGTCACGATCTCAGCCATCGGTGATCGCAATGCGATGGTCGAGGCACTCGCCGACGAGTCGGCGCTGCCCGACGTGCGCGCGCGCCAGGTCCAGTTTCAGATCCAGCTCGTGTTTCGCGGCAGCCCCGACATCTCGGTGCCCGCCTACGACTCGAGCTTGCAGATTCCACATGTCAGCCCGACGTAGAAACCGGGCCCGGGGCATCAGCGTGTGGGTGATCGCGCTGCTGGTCGCGCTCGTCGCGACCATCCAGCTGCGCAGCGAGGTCGAGGTGGCGAGGTCGCTCGTCGGCGTCGACCCGACATCGCTGGCGTTTCTGATCGACGACCTCCACCGCGCCAACGACTCGCTCGACGCGGAGAAGGCCGACCTCGGCCAACGCCGCGCCGCGCTGCAGTCGGGCGAGGCCTCGGCGGCCGACCAGGTCCTGACCGAGGAGTCGAATCGCCTGCGAGCCCTGGAGGGGCAGATTCCGGTGCAGGGTCCCGGCATTGTCATCGTGATCGACGCCGGCGGGCTGACTGCCCTCGACCTGCAGGACGCGTTGAACAACCTGTCGGCTGGGGGCGCCGAGGAGATCGACGTGAACAACCGTCGTGTCGTGACCGGCGTGTCCCTGTCGCAGACGAGCGCGGGCGTCGCGATTGACGGTGTGGTGGTGGCGCCGCCTTGGACGCTGTCCGCCATCGGGGACCCGACCCGGCTCGCCGAGGTGGCAGACCTGATGACGCAGCAGCTACGCGCCGACCGCCGCGTCCGCGGGGCGTCCTACCGCGTGGAGGCGAACATCGTGATCCGCTCGGTCGTGAGCCCTAAACCTTTCGTTTACGCGGTCGCGTCGTAGGCGCGCCGTTCGCCTTGCGGATCTCGGCGGCCAGCCTGTCGAGTCGCTCGTTGATCCGGTCGATGTCGCGCCGCGTCGGGATCCGCAAGCGGCGAAGCGCGCGCTCGAGCGCGTCGTCCGCCATGGTCTCGAGGCCCTCTCGGCGGCGGTCGACCTCGTGGCGTATGTCCGCAGGGACGTTGAGTGTCTTCCTCACGTAATCGAGCAGCGCCTGCCCCCGATCGTGAAGCATCTCGCCGCCCGCGTCCACCAGTCGGGCGGGCCCCCTCTTCTCTTCTTCCAGCACGATCTGGGAAAGCGTGACCTGGGTCAGGTCCTGGCCGTTGTCGCGGTCGACCACCTTGATTTCGTGGCCGTCGCGCACGAGCTGCGCGATGCCATCGAGCGTCACGTACCGGCTGGCGCGTGTGTCGTAGAGCTTGCGGTTGGCGTACTTCTTGATAAGGTGTCGTTCGGGGACTGTCGTCACAAGCGGGCCCATTCTAACGCGCTGCGTTAAGCGCTCCGACTGGCTCATTGATGGAGGTCATGCATGGCAAAAAGGAAGCGCACAACCAGGCGAACTGGCATTGTCGGACGGGCGGTCAGCGCCGGACGCCAAGCTTTGAAGGAAGCCGAGAGTCGAGTCCCCCCTGACCTGCGCCGTCAGGTCGAGAGACGGCTGAAGGACGCAGACAAGACTGCCAGGGCAGCGATCAAGCAGCTGCAGACGCAGGTCAAGCGCGCCAGCACTCGCGCAGATGTGAACAGCGTGCTCAAGCGCATCGATGGACTGACCAAGCAGGCGCGGCAGATCGCGCGGGGCGGCACGACGCGCGCCACGGCCACCCGGCGCCGCGCCACGTCCACGGCCAAGCGCACCGCAACTCGGACCAAGAAGGCGGCGACCACCACCCGACGCCGCGTCACCGCACGGGCCGCGTCGACCAGGCGCGCCGCGACGGGCGCCGCGACACGGCGCACACCGACTACGACCCGACGCGCTGCGTCGACAACCACCCGACGCGCCGCGCCGCGCCGGCGGCCACGCGCCCCCGAGTCAAGCACAGGATCCATGCCGGAGACGATGCCGATGGGCGAACCCGGCGGCGCCCTCGAGATGGGCGAGTCGAACCAGGTTTAAAGCCGGCCGAAAACTGTCGCTCCGCCCAGGAGGACGGCTCGTGGGCGGAGCGTCTCCCACTCGACGTCTTCGTCTTCCAGGGGATCACCGGCGTACACCTGAAGGTCGGCGAGCTTGCCCGTTTCGAGCGTGCCTTTGATGTCCTCCTCGAAGCTGGCATAGGCTCCGGCCGACGTGTAGGCGCGCAGGGCCGCCAGGAGGCTGATGCCGTTGACAGGGTCGTCGACCGCGACGCGAATGCCCGGCCATGGGTTCGGGTCGGGCGCCACCGGGAGGTCGGAGCTGAACGCGACCGGCACTCCCGCCCGCATGAGGCCGCGATGCGGCGCCAGATCTTTGCGGTCGCGGACTGGAAAGAAGATCGCGGAGGCGACGCGGCCGAATCGAGCAGCCATCGGCTGCATGACGGCCACCATGCCCAGGCGGGCCAGGCGCGTCTGCAGGTCGGGCGGGCAGATCGTGCAGTGCTCGACGCGATGGCGCAGATGCGTCGCCCCTGCTGCTTCCACCGCATCGCACATCGCCTCGATCGCGCCGTCGCCGATCGCGTGGGCGGCCACCTGCAGCCCAGACGCTGAGGCGCGTCCGACGAGAGTCTTCAGCTCGTCGGGCGTCGTGCGCCAAACGCCGCCGCCGGAGCGCATGGCCACGCGTTCGGCACCGCCGTCGACGAACACCTTGATCGGGCCCGCGCGCACCATGGAGCCGCCGAAGCCGGCGTGTAGCCCGAGGCCGGCGGCGGCCTCCAGGAGCTCCCAGGAGAGGAATTCGTTGACCCGCATCTTGAGCCGGCCATCACACGCGAGGCGCTGATACGCACGCAGGTCGTCGGCGAAGCCGCGGTTGACGGCAGCGCCAACAGACGTGATGCCGCGGGAGATGAGCAGCTCCTGCGCCTCGAGCACCCCATCGATCCGGTGTTCGAGGGGCGGGGCGGGCTGCACGTCGGCGACGATCCGCATGGCCGCCTCGAGGAGGAGACCGTTGGGTGTGTGGTTGAGGTCCTTGCCGATGCGGCCGCCGTGTGGGTTGGGAGTCTCGAGGGTGACTCCGGCGGCCGCGAGGGCGGCCGAGTTGGCGACACGGGAATGGCCTCCGCGCTCGTCGATGAACGTGGGACGGTCGCCGGTTGCCCGGTCGAGCTCGGTGCGGTGGGGCTGCCGGCGCTCGGTCAGCTCGTCGGTCCGGTAGCCCATGCCCTGCAGCCACTCGCCCGGCTTCAGCCGGGCCGCGTGCCTCTGCAGGCGCTCCAGGATGTCGTCGATGCCACGCGCGCCGGACAGGTCGGCAGCGAACCGGGTCAGCCCGTAATAGACGACGTGCGCGTGGGCGTCGTTGAAGCCGGGCAGGACGGCGGAGCCCTTCAGGTCGACGACGCGAGTCTTGGGCCCTCGCAAGCGGAGGACCTCCCGGCCGCCGACCGCGGCCACCCTGCCGCCGGCGATCGCGAGGTGGCTGTGCGGGGTCAGCCCGCTCCTTCCCAGCGTGCGGATCTTCCCGCGCGCCAGGATCAATTCGGAAACCACCGGCGGCTAGATTAATCGGGTGGCGGCAATCGACTTCCGGTCCGACACGGTGGCCATGCCTAGCCCGGAGATGCGCGAGGCCATGGTGACCGCGCCGCTGGGCGACGACGTCTTCGGCGATGATCCGACCACAAACCGCCTGCTGGAGGTGGCCGCCGATCGAATGGGCAAGGCCTCGGCCACGTTCGTACCGAGCGGCACCATGGGCAACCTGATCGGCGTCGCGGTGAACGCGCGCCGGGGCGAGGAGCTGATCGCCGACGCCGACTCCCACGTCTTCTGCTACGAGACCGCCGGCGCGGCGGCGGTGTGCGGCGTGCAGATTCGCCCGGTGCCGACTGAGGCGGGCGTGATGTCGCTGGACCAGATCG
>Ga0209027_1000176_pt1 | contig 19989 bp, 19 predicted proteins | sample GraSoi013_1_20cm_3_FD_185821 | JGI IMG/M metagenome (GOLD analysis project Ga0209027, IMG submission 185821) | Grasslands soil microbial communities from the Angelo Coastal Reserve, California, USA - Sample 09_27_2013_1_20cm (SPAdes) (version 2) | ecosystem: Environmental > Terrestrial > Soil >...
ACTATCGCCTCAACGTCGTGCCGATTCACGTCCCGCCGATCCGCGAGCGGCGTGAGGATATTCCTCTACTTGCTCAATACTTCGCGTCGACTCTCTCGGCGCGTGAAGGAATTCCGCCGCGCACTTTTACGCAGGACGCTCTCGATCGGCTCGCGGGCCTCGACTGGCCGGGCAACGTACGTGAGCTCCGGAATACAGTCGAGAGGTTGCTCATTCTCGCGCCGGAAACACAGATCGCATCACGGGACATCGATCGTCTCGCGGGGCAGCGCGCGCTTGACGATGCCGGCATGGCGAGTCTCGCGCAGTGCAAGACCTTCGAAGAATTCAAGGACGCGGCCGAGCGCGCATTCCTTCTTAACAAACTCCGCGAATTCGATTGGAACGTGTCGGAAACGGCACGCGCTGTGGAGATGCCTCGCTCCAACCTCTACAAAAAAATCGAGCGCTACTCGCTGGCTCGCGAGCATAGCTGAGGATCGTTCGCGTTCACCACGACACTAACAAATGAAAAAGTTCAACAACTTTATTGGCGGTAAATGGGTCGGCCCCGAGTCGGACGAATATTTCGATAACCGTAATCCGGCGGATCGAACCGACATCATCGGCAAATTCCCGCTGTCCGATCGGCGCGATGTTGAAAGAGCGGTCGAGAGCGCGAAACGGGGATTCGCGGGTTGGCGTCGAACTCCGGCTCCCGCTCGCGGGGATGTGCTGCGCGCCGTTGGTGATCTACTCAGCGAGCGCAAGGAAGAAATCGCTGATGCGATGACCCGCGAAATGGGCAAACCGCTCCAGGAGACACGCGGTGATGTGCAGGAGGGAATCGACACTGCCTACTACGCCGCGAGTGAAGGCCGCCGCCTGTTCGGGAAGACCGTGCCGAGCGAGCTGCGGAATAAGTGGGCGATGAGTTATCGGCGGCCAATAGGCGTCGCCGGACTCATCTGCCCGTTCAACTTCCCGATGGCCATTCCGACCTGGAAAATGTTTCCGGCGCTTGTGTGTGGAAACGCGGTGATCTTCAAACCTGCTGAAGACGTCCCGCATACCGGGACGTTGCTGGTGGAGATCCTGCTCGACGCTGGGCTTCCGCCGGAAGTCGTCCAACTCGTTCACGGGCGGGGTGAGGATGTCGGCGCCGCGATCGTGAATCATCCTGGTATTCCACTCATCTCTTTCACCGGATCCACTGAAACCGGGCGCATTGTCGGCGAGACCTGTGGTCGATTGCACAAGCGACTGTCGCTCGAGATGGGCGGCAAGAACGCGCAGATCGTGATGGAGGATGCCGATCTCGATCTCGCGCTCGAGGGCGCGTTATGGGGCGCCTTCGGCACCACCGGTCAGCGTTGCACTGCTACGAGCCGGCTGATCGTTCAGAAAAAGGTGCACGACAAGTTCCTGGGCATGCTCGAGGATCGGGCGAAGGCCCTCAAGCTGGGTGATGGTCGCAAAAAGGGTACTGACGTCGGCCCGCTCATTAACGAGGACGCCCTTCGAAAAGTCGAAACGTACGTCGATATAGGTCAGTCGGAGGGAGCGAAGCTCGTCATCGGCGGAGAGCGCCCCTCGAAACTGTCGAAGGGCAACTTCTTTCGACCCACGATTTTCACGAACGTCAAGGCGGGCAGCAGACTCGAGCAGGAAGAGATCTTCGGTCCGGTTCTTTCTGTCATTCGGGTCAAGGATGCGGATGAGGCTTTCGCGGTAAATAATGACGTCAAGTACGGTTTGTCGTCTTCCATTTATACCCGGGATGTGAACACGGCATTTCGCGCGCTCAACGAGCTCGATAACGGTATTACGTATGTGAACGCGCCAACGATTGGCGCGGAAGCGCATCTACCGTTCGGCGGGGTGAAGCAGACTGGGAACGGCCACCGTGAAGGCGGCTGGGAAGTCTATGAGTTTTACTCGGAGACCAAGGTCGGCTACGCTGACTTCTCGGGAACCCTGCAAAGGGCACAGATTGACACTTATCTGGGAACGCCGGACTGACAAGGGCGGTATAGACGGGCCATGGAAGGATACGAAGAGAAAAGAAAACACGCGCTTCAGCTAGCCAACCGTAGACGCGCGGGTGGCGGCCTTTCGTTCTTCGCGCATTGGGCGAGGATCATCATCGTATCTCTCGCTCTGTTCATCGTCATCCGCTCCTTTGGCGTCGAAGCGTTCAAGATTGCCAGCGGCAGCATGGAGCACACGCTTTTCGAGGGCGATTTCCTGCTGATCAACAAGCTGGTATACGGCGCTGGCATTCCGGGAAGCGGCGTCAAGCTGCCCGCACTCCACGCTCCGCGTCGGGGTGACGTTATCGTCTTCACTTATCCGGTGGATCCACGCCTCAATTACGTGAAGCGGATTGTGGGTATACCCGGGGACACCCTTGCGATGCGTGAGGCCGAGCTGATTCGTAATGGGAAGCCGGTGCCTGAGAACTACATTCAGCGCACGCCCAGCGAGCCCGATCAATCAGACGACGATTTCCGGTGGCAGAAAGCGTATCTGGTGGGCAACGCGGCGGTCGAAGACTACCATCCATCGCGTAACAACTGGGGCCCCCTGGTCGTCCCTGCTCATGACTACTTCGTGCTCGGCGACAATCGGGACAATTCGTCCGATTCGAGGTACTGGGGCTTCGTGGCCGACTCTCTTGTGCGCGGCCAGCCGCTGGTGGTCTATTATAGCTACGCGCCTGACACCGGCGACAAGCTGGATTGGTTGACGCGTTTACGGTGGAAGCGCTTCGGAGAGATCGTACACTAGTCCGCGGTTTGCAATCAAAACGCAAATCGGACCTTGGACTTTCTCTCCATTTCCGGAGAGGGTGACGCTATCGCTATGAAGGTTTCGACGAATCGGAAATCGACCGTCGACGAAGGATCGCTTGATCAGTACCTCCGGGACATCAGCGTCTTTCCACTTATCACTCGCGAGATGGAAGTCGAGCTCGCGAAGCGTATCCGACAGAGCGATCAGGAGGCACTCGATACGCTCGTGCGCTCCAATCTTCGTTTTGTCGTCTCCGTCGCCAAGAAATATCAGAACCAGGGCGTATCGCTCTCGGATTTGATCAACGAAGGCAACCTCGGGCTCATTCGCGCCGCCCACAAATTCGACGAGACGAAAGGCATCAAGTTCATCTCGTACGCGGTGTGGTGGATTCGGCAATCGATACTGCAGGCGCTCGCAGAACAATCACGCATTGTCCGCGTGCCTTTGAATCGCGCCGGCACGTTGCATCGCATCGGCAAGCGCGCGAGCAGTCTGCTGCAGGAGCTTGGACGCCAGCCGAGCAACACCGAGATCGCCGAAGGCCTCGACATCAGCGAGGACGAAGTCGCAAAGACGATGATGATCTCGCAGGTGCATCTCTCGCTCGATGCGCCGATGACGCCGGGCGAGGATAATCGGTTGCTCGATTATCTCCCGGACAACATGAACCCGACGCCGGACGAGATCACGTTCGAGAAGGCGCTGTCCGAGGCAATCGAGGAATCGCTCGCTTCGCTGAAGGAGCGCGAGTCGAAGATTCTGCGCTTGTATTTCGGTCTCGACGGCGCCGATCCAATGACCCTCGAGGACATCGGCACGCTGCTCCAGATCACACGAGAACGTGTGCGGCAGATCAAAGAGAAGGCGCTACTCAAGCTGCGTCACAACTCACGCCGTCGCTCGCTCGAGTCATTCCTCGGATAGCACAAGAGTCACAACTCATGCCTTCCAAGCAAACGATCGGTCACACCAGTGCCTGGATCGTTTCGCTGGTGTTGCTCCTCGTTATCGGGGCGATTGGCGTATACAACGGAGTCACCGAATGGGGTGACGGCACTACCCCATGGCAGCACTCGGTGACACTCGGCGTCCTGCTTTACGGTGTGCTGGGTCTGGTGAGCGCTTACGGACTGTTCCGTCGCCGCCGCTGGTCGCTCCGCACGGCGATAGCCTGGGCGGTTGTCGTAAGCTACGTCCCCGGCGTCGCCGTTTTGGCATACACAGATGCGGATGCAACTCTCGGCGCTGCAATTGCAGCGAGTGCGGGCGCCGCAATCATCGCTCTGGGAATCATATGGACCGCAAATGTGGTGACGCGCGCCGATCAGTCGACCGTTCCGGGCTCCTGAGAACATCCTTTGCTGTGTTGACCCTGGCCGCTTTGGCGTGCGCCCGCGGCTCGGAGTCAAATAGTGATACGGCCGTCGCCGGTGTCGCTGTTACATCAACGGATTCGGCAGGGAGCTATCCGATGACACTGAAGGTCACCTCGAGCGCATTTCAGCAAGGCGGATCGATTCCTTCGCAATACACCTGTGAAGGGAAGGACAGCTCGCCACCATTGTCGTGGTCAGGTGTACCGTCCAACGCGAAAACAGTTGCGATGATTGTCGATGATCCCGACGCACCCGATCCGGCCAAGCCGCAACGGGTCTACGTGCACTGGGTTGTTTACAACATTCCCGCGCAGACCACTTCGTTGAAGGAGAACGCGTCCAAATCAGGAATACCGGCGGGCGCAGTACAGGGAAAGAACGATTGGGGCAAACCAGAATACGGCGGGCCATGTCCGCCGATCGGGCGTCATCGTTACTTCTTCAAGCTGTACGCGCTTGACATCACTCTTAGCGGGTTGAAGGACGCGACCAAAGCCGGTCTGGAAAAGGCGATGAAGGGACACATCGTCGATTCAGGCGAGCTGATGGGGACTTTTCAAAAGACAAAAAATTAGACCCCACCCAACAAAAAGGGCCGGATGGTAGTTGACCATCCGGCCCTTCTTTTTTGAAATCCCCTACTCAGCTGCTGCTGACGCAGCGCTGTGGAGAAGTATTGATCCACTGCTGCTGCACCATGAATGGCTTCCCGCCGATCGTGATGTTGAACAGGCCATCATCGTTCGCGAATACTGTCCCGAAGATGTAAGCGCACTTGTCGGCTGTCTCGAACCCGATCTTATCATAGTAGCCGAGGAAGAACGGCGGTTGGAGGATGCTAACCGGATCGGTCGTGGTTTCTTCGATCTCGTGTGTCATCGCGCTGACGGTTCCGTCGGCACCAATGTCGCCGTTGGGACCTCCATCCTGTGTAACGCAGATATAGTGATTGCCATCCGGATTGTTCGAGGGGTGCGCAGGAGTGAAATCGGCGTCATACGGCATTGCAGCGTATTGCACGATTGTTCGGTCGCCGCGGAAATAGGCGCTATGATACGCGCAGTACTCCAGATCATTGCGCGAGAAACCGCCGCCAAGGTTAACCCCCGGGCCCGTGAAGATCATGTAGAGAGTGTTCGGGTCGTAAGAAAGAGTGCCGTTACTGAACCCCGCTTCGATGAGGTTGGCCATGTCGTCGTCGGTGACCACGGCGCCCGCTCTCGCAGCGTTTGATTTGGGAGCCCAGAACGACGTGTAGTCCAAGGTGTTTTGAACGAAGCTCTGGACGCCGTTAACGGTCTGTGAATAGTTGGTGTTGATCTTCCAGTACGGCGAGCCCGCCAAATTTCTGAGGAAGAATCCGACGAGCGAGCCATCCGCGCTCGCGGTGCCTGCCGTCCCCGGTTTCGGCCCATTCGTGTAAATCGCTGTCGGCGAATAGTAGATCGCTGCAACACGCTGTTGGAGGATAAGACTGCCGCCCCAGTAATAAATGAGTGGGGGCCTGTCGTTTCCGAGAGCGGTCCTGTTGTCGTTCGAGACGAATCCGAACTTCCCGCCGGGGCCATTCAGCTTGAACGGCCGGTAATACTCAATAGATGCGAGCGTGAGGGGTTGCGGTGACGCTTGCGTCGCCGCGCTCGCACCTAGTGGCACTGCCTTGGTATGAGGCTCGACGGGGGTTTCGCTGCAGGCAGCGAGAATGGCAAGGCAGCAACCAGCGATCAGAAAGCGACTACGCATGTAACGACCTCCAAAAGGTGACACAAAAAGAAAGCAGACCAGAACCTGACTGACTCCAGTCTGTTTTGATGATTCGAAACGAAGGTACTTACAGTCCGAGCGCGCGAAGCACGTTGATGCGGCTGCGCCCATACGCCGGGTCGATTGGGTCGCCGGTCTCTTCGATACGCTTCTTGAGGGCTTGCGGGCTGAGGTGACCGTATTTGGCAATGAGCAATGCCGCCAAACCCGAGACATGCGGCGCTGCCTGGCTAGTTCCAAGGTACCCGCGCAGCGTGCCGCCAGCCTGACATCCGGCTAACGCAGGAACTCCTTCGGCGGAGAACACGAGGCGCTGCCGGCTGCAGAAAGACCAAACCGGCGACCCATTGCTGAATCCCCAAGGCCAGGTCGAAAAAACATCGCCTGAGTTTCCGCCAGGGCCCGCCACGCTAATAACCGACCGCCCATAGTAGCTGTACCATGCGGGAACATCGCCCACGAAGGGCGGGTCGTGGAGAGCATCATACGTAAGCGGGCCGACGGCGGACACGCAAATGACGTGAGGCGCATCGCAGTAACTCTGGAACTGATTGCCGTTGTGCTGGATGTCCACGGGAACAAAGTCCGGCGGCAGTGCGTTACCGGCCGAAACGACAATCAACATTCCTTGCTGCTTCGCGTAATTGAAGACGCGGTTTATCAAACTCACTAAGCGCCCGTTACCGGCCTTCGCGAACGCTCCGCCCAGGCTCATGTTCGCGATGTTTGCCCCGTGGTCGGCGGCCCACAGCACGCCACTCAGTACGCCTCCAAGCGAACCACTGCCTTGGGCATTGAGGACTTTGACACCAATGAGTTTGGTTTTCGATGTGACCCCCGCCAGGGCGAACGCAAGGCTGCTGACTTGCGTCGCGACGTTGGTGCCGTGACCGTGGAAATCAGAAAGCACGTTGCGAGACGGGAACATGCTCGCAGAGATCGCATCGTCCGAGGGCACAAACGAGGTCGAGCGATTTAGATCTACGAGTCTGACACCAGTGGTAGTATTGAAGAAATCACGATTGTCGTAATCGATGCCGGTGTCCAAAATTGCAACTGTAACCGTGGAATCTCCGAGAAGCGAAGAATTCAGGGGAATGCTCTCGACTTGGGCCAACTTCCAGACGGAATCAGCACCGATCAGGTGCATGTTCCACTGGAAAAAGCCGCGCAGCGCCCCAGCTGGGTTCGCTTGGCTCTGAGCCGAAGACTCCGCTGTCGCGCCGAGGTCCTCTTCAAAGACCGCGGCCGGACTATCGAGCATCACCGTTGCATCCGCCTGGACGCTAAGGCCGGTGACGGCGCCGAGCTGCGTCGCCGCTGAGGGAGTCAGCCCGGACACTGACGCAAACCCCACCTTGCTGTTCGAGTAAATAACGACCCCGCCAGCAGCAGCGACCTTGGCGGTGAAATCCGCACCGAAACCCTTTCCGTTCGCCTGGAGGATGTAATCTCCGCGATCATTCGCTGCCGACACGCTAAGCAGCGGTCCCATTGGCGCTTTCATTGGCGCGACAACCACGTCGTTCGAACAGCCCGCGAAAAGCATCGCGGCGGACAACGCGGAAAACGGTGTTCTAAGGTTCATGGCCTTGGTAGTGAAGGGACCGGGCGGGTGTCGGACGTGCAGTAACCTCTGCAGTAAATCAAATTCCGCAAGGTGGGAGCGGAAAAACGAGTCGCAAACATGTGTAGTAGTTGAGGTGCTGTCAAGAAAAATCCGCGGCTCGGGCCGACATTTTACAAAGCGGTCACTTCGTGGCTCGGAAGGGTTCATTTCACAGTCGACAATTAGATTTCCGCCATGCCGCAACAAGCTTCATTCGACGTCACTACCGGCGTCGACATTCAGGAAGTCGATAACGCCGTCAATCAGGCGCAAAAAGAGATTTCACAGCGCTACGATTTCAAAGGATCGCCAGCCACCATCGAACTGAATCGCGCCGAAGGGAAGATCAACCTCACCGCCGAGAACGACTACAAAATGAACGCGGTTTGGGATGTCCTACAGTCGAAGCTGATTCGAAGAGGTGTCTCAGTAAAAAATCTCGATCCGGGCGAGATCAAGCCCGCAGGTGGCGATACCGTACGCCGCGAGGTGGCGCTCAAGATGTCACTTGATGGCGACACCGCCAAAAAAGTCGCCGCCGCCATCAAGGACGCCAAACTCAAAAAGGTCCAGGCCGCGATTCAGGGGGAACAGGTTCGCGTCACCTCTCCTTCCCGGGATGATTTGCAACAGGCGATCACGTTGCTTCGGTCCAAAGACTTTGGCGTCGAGCTGAAGTTTGGCAACTACCGATGACGCGTTTCCCCGCTCCCGCTTGCCGCCTCCCCCTTTGAAAGTCGGTCTCATCACCCTCGGTTGCGACAAGAACACAGTCGACAGCGAACGATATCTCGCGCAGCTATCGGATCATGCCGCGGAGTACACAGCGCAGCTCGACCAGGCTGACGTCATCATCGTCAACACCTGTGGGTTCATCGACGCCGCCAAAAAGGAATCGATCGACGCGATCGTGGAAGCTGCTCGATTCAAGAGCAAGGGCCGCTGTCAGGCGGTCGTCGCCGTCGGCTGCATGATCGAGCGCCACAAACAAGAGCTCGCCGACGCGCTGCCGGAGGTCGACGTCTTCCTCGGTTCGTCTGAGATGCAAAGACTCGTACCTGAATTGAACGAGCGCGGACTGCTGGGACCGGCGACGGAAGATCTCCATCCCGGGGTACGAGTTTATGCCGGTGATTTGCCCCACGTGCGGTACCTCAAGATCAGCGAAGGCTGCGATCACGGCTGCGCTTTCTGCGCGATTCCACTGATGCGTGGTAAGCACCGCTCCTTTGCGCTCGACGAAGTCGTGCGCGAAGCGCAGCTGCTCGAAGTGCAGGGAGCGCGCGAGCTCAATCTCGTTGCGCAAGATCTCGCGCACTACGGTCGTGATCGACGCGACGGCGTGAAGCTGCCCGAGCTTTTGGAAGCGCTGGTGAACGAAACGTCGGTGCCCTGGATTCGCATGCTCTACCTGTACTCCGCCGGCATCACCGATCGTTTGCTCGAAGTCGTCGCCCGTCACGATCGCATTCTGCCGTACCTCGACATGCCGATCCAACACGGATCAGACGACGTGCTCGCGCGCATGCGTCGGCCGGAACGCAAACGCACCATCCGCGAGAAGGTGCGCAAGTTCCGCGATGCGATCCCCGACGTTGCGATTCGCACGACGTGTATCGTCGGGTTTCCGGGAGAAACCGACGAACAGTTCGAGGAGCTGCTGGAGTTCCTGCAGGAGATGCAGTTCGAGCGCGTTGGCGCGTTCACGTACTCGCCCCAGGAAGGGACTCGCGCTGCGCAATACGTCGATGACGTGCACGAAACAATCAAACGCGAGCGTCTGGAGCGACTCACCGAAGTGCAGCGCGCTATCACCGCCGAGAAGTACGAGGGCCGCCTTGGACGTAGCGCGCATGTTCTCGTCGATCGGGTGGATAAAGAGCGCGGCACCTCGCAGGCGCGATTGCCGTGGCAAGCCGATGACATCGACGGCTTCACCTGCATCGATGAGGCGCTGCCACCCGGTACAATCGCCGAAGTCGCGGTGGAGGAAGTCCTTGACGATTACGATTTCCAGGCGTCGGTCATCCGCACAGTTCTTCCTGCGAGCGCTACCGAGCGCAGACGCGTTTCCCGCGCGCTTCCCCTAAAGCAGGTAACGATCGGCAGCTACGGCCGCTAATGCGGTCCTCCGAGATCATGTCGCGCGCACGATCGCTGTTTCCCGGCGGCGTGAATTCGCCCGTGCGCGCATTTCGTGGTGTTGGAGGCGAGCCCGTGGTGGTCGAACGTGGACAAGGCGCTCGCATTTGGGACGTCGACGGCAAGGAGTACATCGACTTCGTCCTGTCCTGGGGACCGCTCGTACTCGGCCACGCATCGCCGATCGTCCTCGACGCGGTGACTGATGCGATGGAAAAGGGCACCAGCTTCGGAATGCCGACCGAGCTCGAGGTGAAACTCGGCGATCTGGTTGGGCAACGAATGTCGCACATCGAGATGATGCGATTCGTCTCCAGCGGCACCGAGGCTACCATGAGTGCCGTTCGCCTCGCACGGGCATTCACCGGACGCGATGCCATCCTCAAGTTCGAGGGCTGCTACCACGGACACGCCGACTCTTTTCTCGTGCGTGCGGGTTCCGGCGTCGCCACGCTGGGCTTACCCGATTCACCGGGAGTGCCAGCCGAGCTGGCGGCACTGACACTGACGGCGCCGTTCAATGCTCTCGACACGGCGCGGGATGTGATTGATAAGAGGAAGGGCGCAGTTGCAGCAATAATCGTAGAGCCCGTGGTAGGAAACTCTGGATTGATTCCGCCGATTGCGGGGTTTTTGGAGGGACTGCGTTCATTAGCGGACGACTGCGGCGCCCTTCTTATCTTCGACGAGGTCATGACCGGCTTTCGGGTCGCTCCTGGCGGCGCGCGCCAGCGTTACGGTGTCACTGCCGACCTGACGACGCTCGGCAAGGTGATCGGTGGTGGATTGCCGGTCGCGCTCTACGGCGGACGCCGCGAGATCATGGAGCGAATAGCCCCTGCCGGACCCGTCTACCAGGCGGGCACGTTATCCGGTAATCCGCTGGCGATGGCGGCGGGAATTGCCACGCTCAATGCGCTGACGCCCGCGCTCCATGCAAGAATCGAGAAACGAACCACGACACTGGTCGAAGGTTTGCAAACGATTGCTGATGAACTCGGCGTGCCATTGGTCGCCGGCTGCGCCGGGTCGATGTGGGGATTCTTCTTCAGCTCCAAAGCCGTTCGCAACTTCACTGACGCCACGGAGTCGGATCTGAACATGTTCCGTCGATTCTTTCACGCTGCGCTCGCACGGGGTATTTATCTGGCGCCGTCCGCCTTCGAGGCGTGCTTCATGTCGGCGGCTCATAGCGACGAAGATATTGCAAGTGCTCTGGACAGGATGCGCGACGCGATGAGGGCTGCCATTGCTTAACAAACACTTCCGTACGCGCGCTGCTCTGGCGGTAATCGTTCTGGCCGCCGTTGGCGCCTGCGTCTCGCTGTCTTCTCCGCGCGGCCGAGAAGCCGGCGACGTTCCCGCCGTGAGCGTTGGTCTTCAGCCAGGCTCACGGCAGATGGTGAGAATCCTTCTCGGAATCGCGAGCGATACAACTGAGATCCAAGGCTTGCAACAAGGCTCGTCATTAATTCGACCCACTGGCGCCGATTCCTTCGTCACCTTTGGCGGCAAGCGTTACCGCGGGGAGATCATAGTTACTCCGACCGATTCAGGAAGGATGGTCGTTAACAGGTTGACCATGGATGACTATTTGCGCGGGGTAGTTCCGCTGGAAATCGGCAATCGCACGGCCGCCGAGTTTGCAGCGGTGCAAGCGCAGGCGGTCGCGGCGCGCACTTACGCTTATAAGCATCTCACAAATTCGCGCGCATTCGACATGTACTCGACGGTGCAGGATCAGGTCTACGGCGGTGTCGACGCCGAGAAACCACAAGCGGACAGCGGGATTCTAACAACCGCTGATGTTGTCGTGCTATACAACAGGCAGCCGATTACTACTCCTTACCATTCAACATGCGGTGGTAGCACTGCGGCGGTCACTGAGGTCTGGTACAATCAGTCCGACGAGCCATATCTGCGGCCTGTCAGCGATCGCATTCCCGGGACAAGCAATTATTACTGCGATCCCTCGCCGCGCTTCAGCTGGACGCAAACTTACGATGGGGCGGGCCTCCGATCGGTGATGGAGAAGTACCTTGCTGCATATACCAACGCGCCAAAAACCGGACTGGGCCGCATCACCGACATCCGAGAACAGGGTCGCACGCCATCGGGACGTGTTGCCGCACTGCTCATTGAAACCGAGACTGGCAGTTACACGCTGCGTGGTAACGACATTAGGTTCGTGCTACGCAGCGTCAGCAACGGCGCGACACTGAACAGCACGTACTTCACATTTACAGAACAGAAGGATGCCGGAGAGGTTTCCAGCCTCTCGATTAATGGCCGCGGTTATGGCCACGGCATCGGGATGTGTCAGTGGGGCGCGATCGGGCGTGCGCGGGCAGGTCAGAATTTTCGTACGATTCTAGAGACTTATTACCCGGGAACAACGATTGGCCGAATCGCCGGCTAGCGTCAAAGAAACCAGAACAGCGCGCGAGACCGTCCGGCTCGGTCTCGTCGGCGCGGGCGCGATCTCCCAACTCGCGCATTTGCCCGCTCTCGCCAGAGTGAAAGGCGCAGAGCTCGTCGCCCTGTGTGATAATGACGGTCCGAAGGCCAGCGCAATCGCCGAGCGGATGAAGATCCCCGACGTATTCACCGACATTGAAGATCTGCTCGAGCTCGATGAAGTCGATGCGGTCATCATCGCGACGCCCAACCATCTGCACGAGCCGCACGTTTTGCGTGCGTTGAAATCGAAAGTCGACGTGCTTTGCGAACGACCGTTGTCGCTCACATCACGTGGGGTCGAGCGCATTCTCGCCGCGGCAAAACAGGCAGGACGGAAGGTGGTGGTGGGCAACAACCACCGGTTCCGCAGCGATGTCCAGCAGCTCTATCGATTCCTGCAGGGTGGCGAGCTGGGACGATTGATCGGAGTGCGTGCCGGCCAATACCAGTTCGCGGGAAGTCGCACCGGGTGGCGTTTCAGGCGACCGGAAGCTGGCGGTGGAGCTTTCTTCGAGCACGGCTATCCGCTCGTCGATCTCGCTCTGTGGGTGGCCGATTTCCCGGAGCCGGTCCGCGTTAGCGCGCACATGGACCGCGCGCGTGGGACCGGTGCGGTAGAAGATTCAATGATCGTTCACGTCGAGTGTGCTGGCGCCGTCAGCTTCGCTTTCGATGTTTCATGGTCGTACGTCGGACAGGAAGAACGCTGGTGGTTCGAGGTGTTGTCCGCGCGCGGTAGCGCCCGCCTCGCGCCGCTGAGGGTCGTTAAACTGCTCAACGGCAAACCGACTGATGTGTCGCCCAGCGGCGCTGCCGCGCGCGAAAGCGTATTCCTTCAGTCGTACCGTGCCGAGCTCGCGCACTTCATCGCCGTCGTGAGTGAGGCAACGCAGTACGAGCCGCCCGACGATCAACTCGTCGTGATCAAGCTGATGGAAGCGATCTACAAGGCGGCCGAGGAGGGCAAGGAGGTCCGCCTGTAGTTGGTGAGTCGGTAAACAGTCCACCACACCGCCAGATTGATCGGCATGGCCAGGGCGATGATTTCGCCGTTTTTCTGATAGAAAAACGGAATCCCCTGCAAGACACAACCAAACAAGCTGATCGCAGCAATCCAACCCGCCAGCTTCACCACGCGTGAGTGTGCGCGGATCGTGTACAGCGCGAGTGGAACCATCACGACAAGTGCGATTGACAGCGGATCGAACTGCATCAGGTTCTCGTTGCGTCCCATGAAATGGTGGCTGGTGAAGAGCCAGGCGAAGACGAGAGCCAGTCCACCGACTCCGGCGATGAGACTCCATAGGGTCGCCAGCGCACTCGCGCCGAAAAGAGCTCCTTTGCCGCCGCCTTCCGCGCTGCGCACCAGAATCACCAACAGGGCCGCGTAGATGATTCCGATAGCGACAAAGATTGGGAGGTAACGGGGCGCCGTCGCCGGCTCCGGTGCACGACCCGCGATAAAAAGCGTTGATTCTGAGCGCACCAGCGGAATCTGATTCCCAATGCTGTCCGCAACCGTCACACTGCGCAGATCGTTCGCCATGCGCACCGGTAGAAACATCTCCTCCCACATCGAGAGCCGCTTGTCGGCGGGCCTTCCCAGCGCGAGCGTCACTCCCGTGTACAGCGGCAGATCTCCGGTCATCAATCGCTGGGTGTGCGACCTATACGTGCCCTCGGTCATGCGCGAGACCGTCGATGTCTGCAGCTGCCCGCCGAGCGCGTGATCCAGCGCATCGCGCAGACGTGTGGAGCAATTGTCGCGATAATAGTCGTAGCGATAGAACTTGTTCTGTGGCAGCGCGTTGACCATCACGTACTGTTGGAGCTTGAGGCGTTGGGCCGGCGTCAGGTTGAGCTCCTGCGCCAGTATCGAGCGGTTGAACTGCCTGTAGTAGCGTACCATCGCCTGCAGATCGATTGGCTCCATCCAATATCGCGTGTCGCCAGTGACAAATCGCCAGATGAAGTGCGGCTGGTTGAAATCGAACATCCCCCAGTTGTAGGTGACGTCGGTGTTGTGCGCGCGATCCTTGATCCAGATCGCATTGTGACCGAATCGCTCCCAGACGGCGTCGCCCCAGCCGAACGTCAGTAGATAGACGGTCAGATCCGAACCGGGTTCTGCGGTGGAGATGGTCAGCTGTGGTTGCGTCGGCGGTGCTGGTGCCGGTGTTGTGGGCTGTTGGCCATTCAGTACCGAGGCCGCTGTCAGCACGGAAAGGAGAAACCGAAGTGAGATACCTGTGCGCATCAGCGAAAGATGCAAAAAGGCTCACCCGCTGGTGAGCCTTTTTGAGCGAAGAGAACCTCAGCGACTAGATGCCGCCATTTTCTCGTTGTCTCTCTCTCGCTGCGACATGTTCGTCGAATTCTTGCCTGAGGCTTTGCCCGTCGACTGATTCGAGACATTGCCACTTCCAACAGTGGCCTGCTCCTTCTGTTGTCTGCCGCCAATCTGAATCCTCTTCGGCTGCGGCAGCGCCGCCTTCGGAATGCTGACCGTCAGCACACCATTCTCAAACTCGCCCTTGATCTGGTCCTCATCGACTCCCTGAGGGAGCTGGAAGGTACGTACGAAAGTGCCGTAGCTCCGCTCGACAACCTGGTAGCGGTTATCTTCGCCTTCCTTGCGCTCGCTCTGCTTCTCCCCACGGATCGTTAAGACCCCATTGTCGGCCATGACTTCCACGTTCTCCGGTTTGAGTCCGGGAAGCTCGATTTCCAAACTGATCTCCTGCTCGTTCTCCTTAATGTCAACAGCGGGAGTGAAGGTGCCGCCCTCGCGGCCAAAAGTGTCTTCGAACAGCCGGTCGATCTCGCGCCGGAGTCCGAAAATCGGGGCGCTCGTCGTCATCCTGTAGAGCATTTTCGTCTCCTAGTTAGGTGGTTTGGTTCGGACGGTGGGAGGAAAGGCAACCGCTGTACCCATCGATTTTTGCCAAATCGGCAAATTCGCCGGTCAGGTTGAGCGAGCGGTTGGTCATTTTTGCGTACTACCAGTGCCGTTGTCCGCGCCGGCAGTACGGTAGTGGGTCGGAACAGACCCACGACGGTAGTACGCCTAACTTGTTTATTGAACCAAACTTAACTATTTTCTCAAGCTGTCCCCGAGAGCCAAGAGATCCGAAAATGAAGCCAGATATCCATCCAGTGTACGCAACCGCCACCGTTCGTTGCGCTTGCGGAAATACATATCAGACAAGATCTACCCAGGCGGAGATTCACACCGACATCTGCGCCGCGTGCCACCCCTTCTTCACGGGCAAGCAGAAGCTCGTCGATACCGCGGGACGCGTCGAGCGCTTCCGCCAGAAGTACGGCAAGCAGGCCGCTGGCTCCAGCTCTGAAAGCTGAGTCTGCGCGACCGGGTGAGAGACGCCATCGAGCGTTTCTCCGAGGTAGAGCGAGAGCTCTCTGATCCGAAAACCGTAAAGGACCAGCCGCGCATGGCGGCGCTGGGCCGCGAGCACCGGCATCTCCAGCCGCTGGTCGAAATGGGAAACAGACTCGAGAGATACGAGCACGAGCTCGCGGAAACCCGCGAGCTCGTCGACTCTGAAGACCCGGAGATGGCGCAGGAGGCGAAGGCCGAAACCGTTCGCCTCGAGAAATCGATTGACGCATTGCTTGAGCAGATCAAGCCCGCATTAATCCCCCACGATCCGCTCGACGACCGCCCTGCAATCGTCGAAATCCGCGGCGGGACCGGCGGAGACGAAGCAGCACTCTTCGCCGCGGATCTCTATCGGATGTACACTCGCTTCGCGGAGGGCCGTCGCTGGCGCATCGAGATCATCTCTCAATCAGGTGGCACCCTCGGCGGGATCAAGGAAGCAATCTTCAAGATCAAGGGCGAGGGAGCTTACGGGGCGATGCGCTGGGAATCGGGCGTGCACCGCGTGCAGAGAGTGCCGGTAACCGAAAACCAGGGGCGCATCCACACCTCCGCTGCCACCGTCGCCGTGCTTCCGGAGGCCGAGGAGATCGATCTGAAGATCGAGGACAAGGATCTGCGCATTGATGTCTTTCGCTCGTCCGGACCCGGCGGGCAAAGCGTAAATACCACCGACTCTGCGGTGCGCATCACGCATATTCCCAGCGGTATTGTCGTCAGCCAGCAGGACCAGAAGTCTCAGCTTCAGAACAAGCTCAAGGCAATGGAAGTGCTTCGCGCGCGTCTACTCGATGCCAAGATCGCCGAGCAGGAGGCAGAGCGCGCGCGAATGCGCAAAACACAGGTTGGAACCGGCGATAGATCAGCTAAGATTCGAACATACAACTATCCGCAGAATCGCGTCACCGATCATCGAATCAATCTGACATTGCACGAGCTGACAAAAGTCATCGACGGTGATATCGAGCCGTTTATCGATGCGCTGAAGGTCGCCGATGTCGAGGAGAGACTCGGTGAGTAACGGCTCGCCGTTTTTCGTCAAATCGCCGACGGGTACCATCGGTGATTTGCTCGCCGGCTGTACGTCGATGCTCGAGTCAGAGGGCGTTCCGGACGCCGAGCGCGAGGCGCGCGAGATTCTCGCTGCAGTGCTCGACGTACCACGTTTTTGGGCAGCGGCGAACTCCGTAGCCAATGCATCTCCCGATGTAGTGCGTTCAGTGATTCGTGCTGCGATTTTTCGCGGCAAGGGGGCGCCGCTCGCTTATGCCGCCGGTCGCGCGGCGTTCAGGCATCTGACCCTCGAGGTAGACGAGCGGGTTCTCATTCCGCGTGTCGAAACCGAAGTGCTTGTCGATCGCATTCTGGAGCGTTGCGGTGCTGATACGCGCGTGATCGCGGATATCGGTACCGGCTCAGGAGCGATTGCGCTCTCACTTGCGTTCGAGCGGCAATTCAATCGGGTCTATGCGACCGACATCTCCTTGGATGCTCTCAGCGTTGCAGCGGCCAACGCCGCCTCGCTGGCGAAAGTTTTGAAGTCTGTCGTCGAATTCTGCCACGGCTCGTTGCTTGCCCCTCTTAGTGGTGTGCGACTGGACGCAATCGTTTGCAATCCACCGTATGTCAGCTTCGCTGAGCTGGCCGATCTTCCTGCCGACGTGCGCGATTGGGAGCCGTGCATTGCTCTCCTTTCTGCCAGCGACGGGCTCGCCGCGACACGAGAGCTTGTGCACTCAGCGCCACATTCACTGCGACGGGGAGGTTTGCTCGCACTGGAGGTTGATACCCGTCGCGCTGGAAGCGTCGCCGAAATGATTTCCGTAGATGGTCGCTACGATGACGTCGAAGTGCTGCTGGATTTGACGGGCCGCGAACGATTTGTGTTCGCCCGTCGCAGTTAACGAATCCGGGGAACTGATGCTTGAAGACAAGGCAAATGAGCTGGGCAGGCTGATCGGCCAAAGTCCTGAATACCAGGGACTCAAGCGCACGAGTGATGCCCTCAACGACGATCGCGAGGCAGTGGCACTGCTTCAACGGATGGAAAAACTACGCGGCGAAGCGCAGCAGCTCATTCAGCGTGGAGAGAATCCGACTGAAGAGATGGAGAAGCAGCTCGACGAGCTGCTCGAGAAAATTCAGCAACAATCAGTCTACCAGCGTGCGGTCGCAGCACAGGAGAACTTCGACAAGCTGATGCTGCGCGTGAATCAGTGGATCATGGACGGCATGAAGAAAGGCGCCGCCAGCCCAATCATCACGCTGTCCTGAATGCCGCGCGGCAAACTGATCGTGCTGGAAGGCGCGGAAGGCGCGGGGAAGACCACGCAGATCCGCCTTCTCGCCGAACGATTGACCACGGCTGGAATCCAGTGTGTTGCCGTTCGCGAGCCTGGCGGAACTCCGGTTGGCGACGATATCAGAGAGATTCTGCTACAGCCTGAGCAGGAGATCACCGCTTCGACTGAAGCGCTGCTCTTCATGGCGTCCCGGGCGGAGCTCGTTAACCGCGAGATCGTGCCGTCGCTGCAAAAGGGAATGGTAGTGCTGGTTGATCGTTTTTTTCTGTCGACGTACGCCTATCAAATCTTCGGACGTGGCTTGCCGGAGCCGGAGATCCGGGCAGCCAACCGATTGGCGACTGCAGGACTCATCCCCGATCTCACCTTGCTGTTCGATTTTCCTGCGGCCGATGGCCTGGCGCGCGCTGACAGTCGCGGTACTCGCGACCGAATGGAACGCGCTGACGACGCTTTCCATCAGCGGGTTGGAAACGCATTTCGAGAGTTTGCGAAAACCCGCTGGCAACACTCCCATCCTGAGTGTGGACCAATCAAGTTGATAGAAGCGACCGGAGATGAACGCACGGTGCACCAGCGAGTCATGGCTGCACTGGGCGCTACGTTTCCGCAACCTTTTGCGGCTCTGAAGAGTTAAACCAGGTATGAAACTCAGATTTCCCAGTGCGTCGACTCGTTCACGCACTCTGATTGTCGCTGGAACGATGCTAGGTTCGCTTGTCACGGGCGGCTGGCTGCTGCAGCGCGGTGCGCACACCGGAACCTTCACCGCTTACGAAGGCGCGCGACTGTACGAGAGCGTCTTCCGTCGTATTCAGGCCGACTTCGTCGACAGCGTCGCCGATTCGGCGCTCTATCGCAAGTCAGTCGATGGCATGCTTTACGAGCTGCGCGATCCGTACTCGGCGTTTTTGCCGCCCGACAGGTTTGCGCGACTCAATGAGAATACCTCGGGCAATTACGCCGGCCTCGGCATAGAAGTCGACCTCAGAGATGGCTGGCTGATCGTAGTAGCTCCGCTACCTGGCGGACCGGCCGAGCGTGCGGGAATCCAGCCCGGCGACCGCATCATCGAAATTGGCGGTCGCTCCACGAAAGGCTGGACGAACGAAGAAGCGTCCAAGGTGTTGCGCGGCAAACCAGGTACGCTGCTCTCGCTAAAAGTCGAGCGTCCAGGAGCCACGACACCAATCGAGCTCCGACTGGAGCGGACGATCATCCATCAAAGTGCCGTGCGTCGCACCGCGTTGCTGACCGACGGCGTTGGCTACATCGATCTGAAGGCATTCAGCGACTCGACGGCGAACGAGCTCACGAACGCGATCGGCTCGCTTCTCTCGCGCGGTATGAAGACGCTCGTGCTGGATCTGAGAACCAATCCCGGCGGATTGTTGACTCAGGGGGTACGCGTCACGGATCTGTTCCTTAACCCGGGGCAGAGAATCGTCAGCATGCGTGGGCGAGTTGCCGACGCCAATCGCGAGTACGCCGATACGGCGAAACAGCGCTGGCCTGAGCTACCATTGATGGTTCTCGTCGACGGGCGCAGCGCGAGCGCCGCGGAAATCGTCGCAGGAGCTCTCCAGGATCACGACCGTGCGGTCATCATCGGCCAACCGACGTACGGGAAGGGAAGCGCGCAGAGCGTCATCCCATTCGGTGATCAGGGTGGTCTGAAGATCACCACCGCGCGCTGGTTCACTCCTGTCGGTCGCTCGATCACCCGGCTTCAATCGAGCGATGACGAAGAAGATCCTACGCCGGTGAAAAAGGAACGGTTCCGCACTGACGGTGGTCGTGTCGTCTACGGCGGTGGCGGCATCACACCGGATGTGATTGCCGGAGACAGTGCGCTCCCCACTTCCGAGACGGCGTTTCTGCGTGCACTCGGCGCGCAAACGGGGCGGTTTCGCGACGCGATCACCGACTATGTGCTTTATCTGAAGGCGAATCGCGTCATCACAACGCAGCAGTTCGTCGTCACGCCGGCAATGCGGGAAGAAGTGTGGAACCGGATGCGCGCGCGCGGCATCGACATTCCACGAGCCGTCTTCGACGAAGCGCAGCCGCTTGTAGAACGTCAGCTTGCGTTCGAGATCGCGCGCTACGTCTTCGGCAGCGATGCGGAATTCCGCCGTCGCGCGTCGGTGGATAAGG
>Ga0209027_1000178_pt1 | contig 19908 bp, 22 predicted proteins | sample GraSoi013_1_20cm_3_FD_185821 | JGI IMG/M metagenome (GOLD analysis project Ga0209027, IMG submission 185821) | Grasslands soil microbial communities from the Angelo Coastal Reserve, California, USA - Sample 09_27_2013_1_20cm (SPAdes) (version 2) | ecosystem: Environmental > Terrestrial > Soil >...
TAAAGAGAATCGGGGCTGTCCAGATTAAAACGTCCACGTATCTGCTGCCGGATAATCCGCCGCAGTACGAACATTTCCAATGGTTGACGCAGCAGATTCGAGATTTTGACGGCGATGCTACTCTCGTGCGCGCCCAGGAAATCGAGGGATTATCGAATGAGAAGTTAATTGCGCTTTTTAATCGCGCCCGCGATGAAGAATATGGTGCAATCAAAAAGGCGCTGCAGGGCTTCCTCGCCCGCGGGAAAAAGGGTGATCCTGAGACAAAAGCGGCAGAATTAGAACGCCTCACGCGGCAGTTTCGTGACATTCGGGAGATTGATTTTTTTCAGAGCCCGCGGGGACAGGATGTGCAGATGCTTCTGCGTCGCGCGGAGAGTTCGCCGAAGAAAACGCTCCCACGACTCGATGCGAAAAATTACGTAGGCAAGACCTGGTTAACACGGCCGCGCCCCGAAATCGACCGGGTTGGATCGGCGTGGTTGATTCGACGATTCATCGACCCGCGAGCGAAGTTTGTTTTCGCTGCGGCAGTTCCTACAAATCGCGAAATTATTCCATTCGACATGGTGGACGTTGAGTTCTCCCATCACGGGGATTACTGCACGTTCGAAACGTTAACGCGTCGTTTTGGTATCGAGGACAAAGCGGTCAAAAAGATTGCGGAAATGATTCACGATGCCGATTTGGAAGACGCGAAGTTTCAGCGTCCGGAGTGCATCGGGATTGATCGAGTGCTCAAGGGCTGGGCGAAAGAGGGAGTGACCGACGATGAGATCTTACGTCGCGGCTTCGACTGCTTTGATGCGCTCTATTCTTTTCTGCAGCGGCGATGACAACGACATCTCGAGAACAAAATGACGTCGGCGCGGACCATCAGATGCCGTCGTGGCGCGAAGTGTTTCTCTATTTTCTCTTTCTCGGTTTCGTGAACATCGGCGGCCCGGTGGCGCAGATCACCATGATGTTCAATCACATGGTAGAAAAGCGCCGGTGGTTAACCAAGGATCGCTTCGTCAAGATCATGGCCTTCTGCCATATGCTTCCCGGTCCTGAGGCACTCCAACTTGCGATCTACGTGGGTTATCTGAAACGCAAAGTTTGGGGCGGCATTTTGGCCGGTCTCACTTTTATTTTGCCGGGCGCAGTGGTGATGATCGTGCTCAGCTGGCTGTACGTTAAGTACGGCAAACTGCCACAGGTCATGGATGCTCTTTATGTTCTTAAGCCTGCTGTGCTGGGCATCATTGCTGCGGGCATCATCAAACTCGGACGCGCTGCAATTCGGAATTTTTTTCTGGCAGTCTTGCTGGTGGGCGCGTTCGCAGGGATGCGGTTCGCCGGAATCAACTTCCTGTTGATTCTTCTCATCGCCGGAGTCCTGAATTTAATTGTTGATCGAGGCTGGCCACTGGTGAAGAAAACTGCGCCAACGTTGCCAGTAATGATTGGCGGAATTGCTCTGCTGCTTCCGTTTGCCGACTCGCGGTTATTCCAAGTTACCTGGCTGTTTCTCAAAACAGGCTTGCTTAGTTTTGGAGGTGCATACGCGTCCCTAGTTTTTGTGCAGCGCGGCGCAGTTGCACAATATCACTGGCTTTCAGATGGCCAATTACTGGATGGCGTCGCCCTGAGCATCGCAACGCCCGGGCCGTTCATGTTGTTCACCGCATTCGTCGGCTATGTCGCCAGCGGTATCCCGGGAGCAGTATTAGCGACATTCTTCGTGTTTTTGCCGTCGTTTATTTTTGTAATCGCCGGCGTGCATTACATTGAAAAGGTTCGAGAAAATCGTGCGGTTCAAGCATTCCTTGCTGGCGTCAGTGCCGCAGTTGTGGGCGTCATCGCAGTCGTATCGCTGGATTTAATTCCCGAGGCGCTTGTCAACTGGCCCACTGTCGGTATCGCGGTGATTTCCTTTCTTCTGATCGCTTTGCTAAAGCGCGACGTTGCGTTCGTCGCTATTGGAGCAATGCTTGGTGGAATAATCTACTCGACGGTTCGCGCGCTCGCGTGAGCTGTAGCCGGACTCGGTGATCCCGGCACTTTGCACATATTGTCTTCTCGCGACATCCGGGGTCACCACGCCAGCTACAGTCGCCTAGAGGCGCGGAGGCGGCGAAGACGATGTCAAAGACAACCATCTTCGCCGCGCTTCCACCCCAAATCGCGTTTAAGACAACGCGATCCACCCTAGATTAGTACTTCTCGCCTTTCTCTTTGTGCTCTTTAGCTTCGTTGTGTTTGCTCAGCACTTTGCCGTTAGCATTCATTTCGACGCCAATTTGCTTGCCGTTCTTGTCGATCACGGCTTCAAAGTTGGCCCCCTCTTTCTCCCAGCGAACAATCGTTCCGCCTTTGGCTTCCGCCTGCGCAGCCTGCTGCACAGCGGCAGGGACGTCAGCAGCGTTGATAGTTTGTTCTTCGTGTTTTTCTTCCTTCGCTTGTGCGGTCACGCCGAATGCGAGGCCGGCGCTGATCACTGCTACGGTGAATAGGTTCTTCGTTTTCATGTCCGTTAAGTTTTGACTCTCAGGTTTAAGGATTGTTCGAAACTGAGTGCCCGTTGGCGCGCAAAAAGATTGCGCGAAAGAATCGAAGTCTGGTGAAATCAACAGTGCACGTCAGGCAGAGCCTGACAAACGCGCACACTCCGATTCGTAGTCTTCAATCAGCTTCAAGATCTTGGATTGAAAGGCGTCCTGCGCGGCATAAACGGCGCCGATCGCCTCCGCGAACGCCTTTTGCTTGAGCTCCTCCTCAATGGTCAAACTGAGTTCAGCTAGCTTTTCGATATTCGCTCGTGAATGAAACTCCATCTCCTTAAGTTTGGAGAGGACTACAAGCGATTTCTCCAGCTGCGTCGGTTCTACTGGTTGAGTTGGCTTCGGAACTTCCGCCTGCGGCGCAGTGCTCTTGGTGGCAGACTTCGTTTCGGTTTGGACGGTCTTGCGCCGTGTCGGAGCAGGGCCAGGCTTTGGAGGAGCATGCTTTTGCTTATGATGCTTCTCCTGGCTGACTTTCTTGGCGTGCGCGACGTTTCGTGGGTCTCCCATCAACTTATTTGACGGCTCTCAAAGGCTGGCCGGTCGTATATCGCAACACGATTGCTTACGAGTTCGAACGTAGACCGTCCCTCCGCCGCCTGTACGATCTCTCGAACAGGCGACTGGATCCATTAATCCGCTACCGGGAAAAGTCCACCCGCCCCAGGGGCAGGCAATACTCGACCCGACTTGCACCGATTAGTATCCCTTGGTCTTTGCCTTCTGCTCAGCCTTCTCCGGATGAGTGCCCATGAACTTGCCGTTGGAATCCACTCGGATAGCCACTTCTTTCCCGTTCTTATTCACGACCGCGTCATAGCATTCCTTGCCTTTGCGAGTCTCCTTTGCGACTCGAAGAATCTGATCGTTTCCAGCTTTTTCCTTGATAGTGGTTTGCGCCGGGGATGGCAGGTCCTTCATGTCAACGGGAGTCTCTTCTTGCGCCAACGCGGCCGGTCCGAGGATCAGGCCGGCACTGACCGTTATTGCGGCAATTAGCCTCTTTGTCTTCATGGTTTTGTTCCTTGTTTTGATGAATAGCTATCAAAGTACGGTTCGAAAACGAACAGTGGTTTGCGCGTAAAGAAATGTTCGTGCAAAACCGCCGCGATGCATTGCCGTTAGCGAGTGTATTTGACACTGAAGACCTCGCGCAATGCTGCGCGCGCTGCGTGATACCCGCACATCCCGTGAACGCCACCTCCGGGTGGTGTCGAAGCCGAGCATAGGTAAACGCCCTCAAGCGGAGTGCGGTAAGGCGTGGGACTGAAAATCGGTCGGGCAATCAACTGTGCCAGGTTCGCTGCGCCGCCGTTGATGTCGCCGCCGGTTAAATTAGAGTTCGATTTCTCAAGCTCAGCCGCATTCATCTTGTGACGAGCGAGAATACAATCGCGAAAACCCGGAGCGAATCGCTCGATTTGGGCTTCAATTCGATCCGACACGTCAACACTGCAGTTGAATGGAATGTGGCAGTAGACCCAGAGCGTATGTTGTCCGGCTGGAGCTCGAGTTTCATCAAACAAACTCTGTTGCGCCACGAGTACAAATGGCCGCTCCGGAATTTTCCCTTGCGACACGTCGGTTTCCGCCGCTGCAATTTCATTCATCGTGCCGCCGAGATGGACCGTGCCGGCGCGGCGGCAAGCTTCCGCTTTCCACGGAACTGGTTCACTCAGAGCGTAATCGATTTTGAAAATTCCAGGTGCGTGCCGAAACGATTCCAATCGCCGGCGGTAGCGTGGCGGCATTTGGTGGCCACCGATGCGCAAGAATTGCCAGACAGAAATATCCAGAATAACGGCGCGGGATTTTGGCAATTCGTTTAGATTATCGACCCTGTGTTCAGTCTCGATTTTGCCGCCGAACTGACGAAGATAACCAGCGAGCGCGTTTGTAATTTGCTGCGAACCGCCCCGGGGGATTGGCCAGCCGACAACGTGCCCGGCAAGCCCGAGCACCAAACCAAAGGCGGAGGAGACCGGCGCTTCCAAGGGAAGAAATGAATGCGCAGCGATTCCAGCGAAAAGCGCGCGGGCTGGTTCGTTTTTAAACAAGAACTTCGTCAGCAACGTTGTCGGGCAAAGTCCCAAAATCCCGAAGTGTGCCAATATCACTGGATGTCGCGGCAAATGGAGCATCGGCTGCAGGAATTCGTTCGCCAAATTTTCCCAATGGGGAATGAACGGCTTCATTAACCGCCGATAAGCGCGCGAGTCACCGGCAAGTTGTTCGGCCGTACGATCGATATCTTGGTGCAGGCACACCGCCGAGCCGTCATCAAGCGGATGTGCCAGTGGAACTTCAGGTTGAATCCATGTGAGACCAGATCGCTCGAGCGGAAGAGTGGTGAAAAATGGAGAAGCTGCCGCGAGCGGATGCACTGCCGAGCAAACATCATGCAAAAAGTCTGGCAGCGTTAGTTCCGCCGAGCGCGCTCCCCCGCCAATTGTCGCGTTCGCCTCCAGAACTAACACGGACTGTCCTGCTCGCGCCAAAGTGATTGCGGCGGCGAGACCGTTCGGCCCAGAACCAACTACTACTGCGTCGCACTCATCGGCCACGGATGATGCAGTAAAAGATTGAGCCGGTTTTTCCAACCAAATTAACGAATCTGAATTCGCCGCAGCGCAACGCGCAAATATCCCAAAGGCTGCGATTTTACTATGTGATTGGAGAACGCGTTTGCGATGGGACGCCTGAAGTTGTCGCGATAACCGGTGCTTCGGCAGGAGTCGGGCGCGCGACCGCTCGCAGATTTGCAAAGCATGGAGCGCGGATTGGTTTGATGGCGCGCGGCCTTGATGGATTGAAAGGCGCGAAGAAGGAAGTCGAAGAACTCGGTGGCAAAGCGCTCGTCTTTCCGGTGGACATTGCGAACGCCGATCGTGTGGAAGCGGCGGCCGCTCAGATCGAAGCCGATTTGGGCGAGATCGATATCTGGATCAATAACGCGATGGCTTCGGTCTTTTCGCCAGTCAAGGAGATGACGCCCGAGGAATTTCGGCGCGTGACTGAAGTGACCTATCTTGGTTGCGTTTATGGGACGCTCGCTGCGTTGAAACGGATGTTGCCCCGCAATCGCGGGGTGATTGTCCAAATCGGCAGCGCGCTGGCGTATCGGGGTATTCCGTTGCAAGCGGCCTATTGCGCGGCCAAGCATGCGATCCAGGGCTTTTGCGATTCGCTGCGATGCGAGCTACTCCATGACAAGAGCAATGTGCGCCTGACGATGGTGCAATTGCCCGCTTTAAACACGCCGCAATTCGGTTGGGTAAAAAGCCGTCTCCCACGCCGGGCGCAACCGGTGCCGCCAATCTTTCAACCAGAAGTCGCAGCGGAAGCAATTTTTTTCGCAGCCCATCATCCGCGGCGTGAATTCTACGTAGGCGCGCCATCGGTCGCCGTGATCGTGGGAAACAAATTTGCTCCGGGTCTTCTCGATCGTTACCTGGCGAATACTGCATATGATTCGCAGCAGTATGACGGACCTGAAGATCCGAATCGCGCGCACAACTTATGGCAGCCGGTGCTCGGCGATCACGGCGCGCACGGGGCTTTCGACGCGAGGGCGAAAGACTGCAGTCCGCAATTATGGACGAGCGAACATCGCACTTGGGTTGCGATTGGTGTGGTGGCGCTCGCTATTTCAGGCATTATCGCCCTTTTCAAAAACAGTGATGGGCGCCGTTGACGCTAATCATTATTTTCCTCGGTGTGAAATCGATTCGACGGTTTGACGTTTCGGGTGGTGGCAGCAATAGGGGCTTGAGTTTTTGGTACACGTCGCGCAGGGCAGCATTCCCAGTTGTAACTCCGTAAAGCAACGCCGGATCGGAGTCGAGCAGGGACGGGCGCGTTACGAATTACATAAATCTTGGGCGGCGCAAAGGCTCTTGAGTCATCGGATTCCCAGATTATCCAGCCTTGATAAAGCTGATGTCACCGCTGCGTTCGATACGCGCAATCTTAATCTTTGATAGATCTTCGGTTGCAGCGTCGAGCCGCATGTCTTCTTCGAGATCGTGTTCAGAAATGTGATTTAGACGCATATTCTTTCGTTGCAGCCTACCGTTCTGAACAAGTACTGCCGGCTTTCCTTTAATCAAAATTCCAAAACCATGGGAATAATATGCGGCGAGGCCGAGAAGCCGATGAAGTAACACAAGGATGAACCCAATGCCCAGGGTTGGGAAAAAAGGGGCTGAGCCATTAATGGCACGCGCCAAAACTGAAGCGATGATGACGATTAGGGCGGCATCGAAAGCTGTCTTTTCCGCAAGGGACCGTTTGCTGCTAAGTCGAACCATCACAAGGGTTACGATGAAGACAATTACTCCGCGCAGTGAAACCTGGAGGAATGTTAGCTCTTTTGGTTCGACTCCGAGACCAAGTAACGCTCCGATAGATTGTGAGAATGTATTCATATAACGTTTTATCGCCGAGCGAAACTAGGACGCGTGTATCAACTTCAGAGGACAAAAGTAGGTCCAAGCCACGCACGAAGCGCGTTGTTATATCCGGAAACTTAACCCGGAGGCAATCCATGGCACGAGGAAGCAAGAAAAAATACACATCGAAGTAAAAACGAAAGGCATCGAAGATTGAGAGAGGCTATAAGAAACGCGGAGTAAGCAGCAAAGAAGCGGAACGCCGAGCATGGGCGACCGTGAATAAGTCGGACAAGGGCGGTCGTAAAAAAGGCGGAGGAGGTCGCGGGAAAAAGCGAAGCAAGTCGAGTTCGCGCAAAGGCGGAAGAAAAGGCGGCCGAAGATAAGGCAGTGCCAGTAGTCTCACAAAAGGACATCGCGGCAGCGCCGCCCGAACACTCATCCTTATTTCGAGCTGCCTCGTTTCCTTCGTGCAGCCTTAGCGCCTTCTTTGCCGAGAGCAGTGCGGGTCTTTTTGGGTAGGTGCGCCACTGTTCTCTTCCGGCGCGCAGTTCTAGCCGCCTTCTTGATATTCCGCCTCGCGGCGGCTCGTTGTTTTCCAGTTGTCATATTTTTTCACAGTATGATTTCCAGTCCGCGCAACGCGGGGTTGGTTAGCACTTGTTAGCCATTTACTACAGTACCGCCGTTTGGATGCAGAATCTGCCCCGTCATGTAGGAGGAGTCGTCAGATGCGAGGAACACGTAGCTCGGCGCGATTTCCTCCGGCTGACCAGGTCGGCCAAGCGGGACGTCTGAGCCAAACGTCTCGACATCTTTTGAAGGAAACGTTGAAGGAATAAGGGGTGTCCAGATGGGACCTGGCGCGACACCATTTACACGGATAGCTTTGTCAACCAGGGCTTGCGAGAGAGAGCGCGTGAACGTTGTAATAGCACCTTTGGTCGAAGAATAATCAAGTAGTTGGGGATTGCCTTTGTAGGCGGTTACCGAAGTCGTATTGATAATTGCGGCGCCTTTTTTCAAATACTTCAGCGCCGCTTTCGTCATGAAAAAGAACGAAAAGATGTTCGTGCGAAACGTACGTTCGAGCTGTTTTTCAGTAATTTTTTCAATTGACTCCTGCAGATGCTGTTCAGCCGCGTTGTTTACCAGGATGTCGATCCTGGCGAACTCCTTGATGGTTTTCGCGATGGCCTTTCGACAGAACTCTTCCTGGCCGACGTCGCCTGCAATCAACAGGCATTTGCGGCCGTGTTCTTCCACCAGGCGTTTTGTTTCGTTCGCATCCTTTTCTTCTTCGAGATAGACCACTGCAACATCTGCGCCTTCTTTCGCGAAAGCTATGGCAACGGCCCGGCCTATCCCGCTGTCGCCGCCGGTGATGATCGCTACCTTATTCCGCAGTTTTTCACTGGCGCGATACGTTTCATCCTGAGTCTTCGGTCGGGGCCGCATTTTATGTTCCCGGCCAGGTTGCTGATGCTGGCGTTGGCGCGGCTGAAGTTTCCTTTCGTTAGGCATAGAATCCCCGTGCACGGCAAACTGCCGCATCCATCTCAGCGACGACGTCTGCGTGTACGGACGGCCTTCTTCGCGGCCGCCGAACGTGAACGCGCTGAACGCCGAGCTGAAGCCCGTTTTGCTTGTCGTGATAACGCCTTTTTCGATGCCGCCCGGCGGCCCTCGCGTTTGAGCGCAGCTTTGGTGGCGCGGGACCGCGTGCGTGAAGTCCTTTTGCGGCCGCCTTTGCGGCCCTTGGCGAGATCGCGCTTGGCTTGGCGTTTCGTTCGCTTCTTGCCCCGCTTCGGTGGCGGCAACTTTACTCCAGCTCTGCGCGCCTTTGACAGACCGATGGCGATCGCTTGCTGTGGGGAACGTGCACCATGTTCGCCTTCGCGAATATGTTCCATTTCCTCGCGCACGAATTCGCCTGCCTGGGTGGAGGGAGATTTGCCTTCGCGTTCGTCTTCACGCGCCCTTTCGACTGGTTCTTCTTCCGGCATACCAATTCGTTTCGCTCCCCACGACACATTTGGATGTTACGAAAAATGCGCAGGTCGCCGCGTTTATCTCATAACTCTACGCATTGAGCAGCTAACGATCACTGAGAACATATCAAGGGATGGAAACGATTATCAAAGCTACGCGCCACGCGGACCTGGAGAGAAAGAGCATTACCCATAGGCATATTTCTTATACCTAGACTGGTCTTTTTCTTAATGCGCGCTGCTACTCCGGCCATAGCTCCGGTTGGAGCCTGTTACCCAAGTGGTGGCTTGGGCTTAGCCGCTTTGATCGTCCTGATTCGCTCGGTGATGCGACGAGTCTGAACATGCTCTAGCTTTTCTACAACGATACCCACCCCGACTTACTCAACTCGCTTTGGCTGTGTCGCGCAGATTTTTGATACGGTCGTGCGCGTTTTTGATTTCGGAATATTGACGCGAGACAATCTCAAGGAATTGTGCTGGTAAATTGTCATTCATTGCCTTCTCGTATTGTTCAACTGCCGAGTCTTCCCCGCGTTCACATTCCGCAAGGATCGCGTGGTCATCGCCACTCGTGATAGCAGATTTCAAGTTGATCCAGGTCCGATGCAATGCCCCGGCAGCACTACCGCTTTCTTCGGGCTGGGATCTGCCGAGACTGCGAGCCTGACTCTGGAGCTCAGTAGCGAACTGCGACCGCTGACTCGAATATTCGTTAAAAAGTGACTTCAACTGCGGAGCTTTCACGCCTTCTGCGGCTTGCTTAAAGCCTTCCTGGCCATCTTTAAGCGTTTGAATCAAATCATCGATGACTGAGACAATTTCTTTTTGTTCTTTCATATAAACTTAGTCGCACGCCGTAGTTCCTGCGCGTGTCTCATTTTTCGAAGGACAATGTATTACATAAACGAATGGCCCTTCACGCGCGACAAAAGGCGTGGGGTAGCAGCAATCTATCATCATTTTGTTTGTGAACTTGAGCTGGGCGTTCAACCCTAAGAAGCCGTCAATAAGAGGCTGATCCGCGCGATCTCCTAAGATCGTCTTCGAGCTTCTCAAACGACCATGGAAAATGGCCCAACATGACGTATGCCGCCTCGGTGCCGCACTTGCTTACGACAGCGTATTTCGCTCTCGTCGGTGTCCTACCGTTACGTCGACAATGCTTTCGATTTTTAGAGCGGTCGTCTGCCTTGAATCAGATTAACGATCAAAACAACCACAGCAATCACGAGTAGCAAATGGATCAGGCCGCCCCCCACATGCCCGAGAAAACCCAGAAGCCAGAGAACAATAAGAATTATAAATATAGTCCAAAGCATAAGTTTATTTTCGGTTTCGTTTTTCCTCCACGAATTGTGTGTAGCAAGCCGATGGAAAAACTTAAAGCAAAATCGTGAGCGACATTCAACGAAGGAATCGCGCGCCCAGTGCGCCGCCGAAAAAGATTTTCCATGCACGGCTAAACCATGCATTGGCCGCGAACAACCATGGATGAGAAGCGTTCCGTTCTGGATTGATAGCACGCCGATTAGGCGATTTCCACGTTTGGAAAGGAACGTGAACGTCGATGTTGTTGTCGTCGGCGCAGGTATCACAGGTATCACGACAGCCCATCTCTTGAAGGAGACCGGTTTAACGGTGGCGCTGATCGAGCGTGAGCGTATGGCCTCAATCGATACTGGCCATACCACTGCTCACCTGACCTGTATCACGGATGTCGAACTCCAGGAATTAGCACGAACCTTTGGTGACGATCATGCTCAGGCCGCATGGGATGCTGGCGCGGCCGCTATCGATGAGATCCAGAGGCTTGTCCAGGATGAGCAGATAGAGTGCGAGTTTACGCGCGTACCTGCTTATGTGCATGTTTGCGGCCACAGTTTTTCACAAAAGGAGATTTCTCGGCTAAAGAAAGAGGGCAGCCTTGCTGCGAAACTCCGATTCGATGCAACTTATCTGGAATCGGTTCCCTACTTCAATTTGCCAGGTGTGCGATATCCCAATCAGGCAAAGTTTCATCCAAGGAAATATCTTCGCGCGCTGGCTGGAAAAGTTCCTGGCAACGGCTCCCACGTTTTCGAAAAAAGCGCGGCGAGCGAATTCGATGCGAAAAAACGCCGCGTCAAGGTCAATCGCAGTTGGATCAATTTCGATCGTGTGATTATGGCAACAAACAATCCCCTTGTAGGTCTGGCCCATGTCACCGCAGCAACACTTCTGCAAACGAAGCTGTCGCTCTATACCAGCTACGCGTTTGGCGCCCGCGTTCCATCGGGAACGGTTCCCGAAGCGCTTTTTTGGGATACAAGAGATCCTTACGATTATCTGCGGGTAGATCGACGTCGCGGCTTCGATTATCTCATCTACGGAGGTGAGGATCATAAAACGGGACAAAAGAACCAGACCGAAAAAGCCTATGCTCGGTTGCGGGCGCGATTAAAAAAAATCATTCCCAAGGCGCGCGTTGATTATCGCTGGTCGGGACAGGTTATCTGTACTCCTGACGGTTTGCCTTATATCGGTGAGAATGCCGAACGCCAGTTCATCGCGACAGGGTATTGCGGAAATGGCATCACGTTTGGAACGATAGCCGCAATCATGGCGCGCGATTGGGCTACGGAAAGAACAAATCCGTGGACCGATCTATTCGCCGTAGACCGAAAAAAAATCAAAGGCGCCACTTGGAATTATCTCCGGGAAAACAAGGACTACCCGTACTACATGATCAAAGATCGGATCGCTCGTCCCGAAGCCGATTCTGTCAGACAGCTAAAACGTGGCGAGGGTATGATAATCGGCTCGCGCGGGAAGAAATGCGCCGCTTTCCGCGACCGCAAGGGGAAGATATACAAGCTCTCGCCTGTTTGCACGCACCTTGGCTGCCTTGTTAGGTGGAACTCGGCTGAGTCAACTTGGGATTGTCCTTGTCATGGCTCACGCTTCAAAGCGACTGGCGAGGTTATGGCTGGGCCCGCTGAAGAAAGGTTAAGTTCGGTTTAGTCCGCAGGCACTGGATTCGATCCCATGAAAGAACTGACTCTTACAAATGCACGACTGACTAAGGATAATGGCTTCTGATGGGCACCGCAGTAACAAAAGTTGGTAACTGGAACGGAACCGAAGTCGCCTCTGATGAAGCCGTGGCTGCGGCAGAAGAAGCCGGGCTGCAGTACGTAAGCGACGAGAGGCCAGGTTACAGACGCAGGCTGAACGGTAAAGACTTCAAGTATTTAGATACAGAAGGCAAAAGAATCCGCGACGAGCAACGGGTTCTTCGAATCAAACGGCTGGCCATTCCGCCGGCATGGACTGACGTTTGGATTTGTCCATCGCCTACTGGCCATATTCAAGCTACCGGTCGTGACGCACGCCAGCGGAAGCAATACCGCTATCACGAGCGTTGGCGCGAGATACGCGACGAAAATAAATTCGGCCGCCTCGCTGATTTTGCCAAAGCGCTGCCACAGATTCGAAAACGAGTCGATCATGACATCAAATTGCCCGGTCTGCCGCGAGAGAAGGTGCTCGCAACAGTGGTACGACTGTTGGAGCGAACTTTCATACGCATCGGCAACGATGAATACGCGCGCGAGAACAAATCATTTGGCCTAACCACGATCAAAGATCGGCACGTGACGTTGAAGGGCGCACATTTACGTTTTCGTTTTCGTGGAAAGAGCGGACGACAACACGAAGTAGATATAAGAGACAGGCAAGTCGCGAAGGTCATTTCCAGGCTACAGGACTTGCCTGGCCAGGAGCTGTTTCAATATATCGATGATGATGGCAAGGTACGCGACGTAAGATCGCAGGACGTAAACGATTACCTGCGCGGTATCACGAATGAAAATTTTACGGCGAAAGATTTCCGAACCTGGGCTGGTACGCTTCTGTCAGCGTTAGCCCTCAACGCACAGGGCGGATTTAAAACGAACAAAGAGGGGAAGGCGAATGTAAAGACGGCGATTTCTGCCGTGGCACAACTTCTCGGGAACACTCCGGCGATTTGCCGTAAATGTTACGTACATCCAGCCATCATCGAAGCTTACTTAAGCGGAACGCAAATTGCCGGCCTTGGACAAGCCATCAAAAACTCTGCTAAGATCAATCTGCATGCCGTCGAGAGAGCTGTTCTGAAGTCTCTTCGCGCGACAGTCCGAGACTAGCAACGAGTTAAGTGTGGTTAACAGCGGCTACAAGAATCGAAGCACCAAAAAGGATGCAATCCTCCTGTTCGACAGGCGTGTGACTAGCTCGTCGCAAACTGTATCCAACAATGGCCGTAAGCCACCGCTGTCTTATCTCACGGCGTCGGCGCGGGCGACTCCCCTGGCGAGGGCGAGGGCGCCTCAACTGAACCCTCCGTCTTCGGCGGATTTCTTCTTGCGGCCTTGTGCCGCGTCCGCGACGGGGTGGGTGACGGGTTGGTGACTGCCGGTGCCGTCGAAGTCGCAGTCGTTCCCTGCTGTTGGGTGCAAGAAGCGACGAATGCGATTCCGATTACGGCGCTGATTAAACACAATAGGTATTTTTTCATAGGTTCTGAGTTTCAGTTCGAGTCCCGCAGAACGTTTGGTTGTCTAAAGGTTCACAACGCATGAGTAGCGAAAGCTCTTTTAAGTGGATGGCGCTCAGACGACTTCTCTGGGCCCACGAGCCTTCACATGGAATCCATTTATCGATTGATGTCCTCCATTCTGACCTTCCAGTCTGGGGACTATTGGACGTTGTTATCGGTGCAAAAGTGCGAGCGATTTACCTTCACGCTGCTCCACTTGATCCATGGCGCACTGGCGAGGGGCTTTGTCGGGACGCCAGCGAAGAAATCTTGTGCCGTGTCGAAAGCGCCCACCTGTGAAATGGTCGTAGGCAATCTCAACGACTATTTTAGGAGCGACAGGTTCCCACTCGCTGGTGCGGTCCGTACTCCAGCGGCTAGGTCCTCCAGGCGCGTTGCCAGTGAATCCAGGTGCTTTCTTTAGCGCTTCAAACTTTTTTGTTAACTCGCGACGCTCTGATTTGGTGAAAGAGGAAGTGAATCCAACGTGGTGGAGCAAGCCATCGTCACCGTAAAGGCCGAGAAGAAGAGAACCAACCAGGCGCGTGCCGCGCCCGTACCGAAATCCACCGACGACGCAGTCGGCGGTGCGGATTTGCTTTACCTTAACCGCTGCTGTGCGTTCGCCTGAAGCATACGCAGCGTCCAGACGTTTCACAACGATCCCATCAAGGTCGCCGCCGGCCTTTTTAAACCAGTCACTGGCGGTTCGCTGATCAGTCGTTGCCGGAGAAAGGCGCAAAGCTTTGGCCGACCTGAAATTCAAACGTGCGAACTTTTCGAGAAGTTGCCGGCGTTCCCGCAGAGACTGTTTCAAGTACGATCGTTCACTCTCACCTAGGAGATCGAAGACGACGTACATTGCTGGATGGGCTTTGGCCAGTGTCTGAACCCGGCTCGCGGCGGGATGCAGACGCAGTTGCAATTCATCGAATGAAAGCGCGCCGCTCACGGGTACAACAAGCTCGCCGTCCAAAACAAACTGCGGCGCGGGCAATCGAGCGATCGCATGAACAATGTCGGGAAAATAACGCGCCAACGGCTGACCGGCCTTCGATTGTAAGTTTATCTGTTCACCATCACGAAATGCAATACAGCGAAAGCCATCCCACTTCGGCTCGTACTGCCAGCCCTCTCCAGTCGGAATTTCATCGACTGAACGCGCCTCCATCGGCGCCAATGGTGGATTCAACAGCATTCTGTGAGGTAGTTCGCAGCGAAATGAGTGGTGGATGCGTCGATCCAAAGCGTAATTGAATAGCAACGTTTCTTTGCCAAAACCAGACACACCCCTAAGAGCGAACTTTCTTGGAGGTTTCCTCATGGCAAGACAGAGCAACTCGGCGGCATCAAACTTATCCTTTTTGGGCACCGCATTGAGTCTGTTAAAGCAAACCTTTCAAGAATGGCTGCAGGATAAAGCGCCGCAACTAGCCGCGGCGCTTGCCTATTACGTCGTTTTCTCGCTCGCACCGCTGGTCCTAGTGCTGCTCGCGATTGTCGGCGTGGTTTTTCGCGACGATCCAGCAGGCGCTTGGAGCAAACTCACGTTGCAGATGAGCTACTTTCTCGATCAAAGTGCGGTACAGACTGTACAAAAGATTGCCGAGACGGCGTCGCAACCGGGGAAAAGCACAATTGCCACAACCATCGGGATTGCGCTGGCACTCTTCGGCGCAAGCGGCGTCTTCGGTCAGCTCCAGGATGCCTTGAACACAATCTGGGGCGTAAAAGCCACGCCTGGTCGTGGTCTTTCGGGTTTTCTACGGAGCCGCTTTCTTTCATTTGCAATGGTTGGCGGCATCTGTTTTCTGCTGCTTGTATCGCTGGCGATCGAAGCCCTGCTTAAAGGCTTTAGTCATTACGTGCAATCTGCTTTGCCGGGCGGACTTGTCGTGGCGTTAGCGGTTTACCTCGTTTTTGATTTCGCAGTTGTCGTCTTACTCTTCGCCATGATCTTTAAGTTCCTGCCTGATGTCACAATTCAATGGCGAGATGTTTGGATCGGCGCGGTCATGACTGCGGTTCTGTTTGGCCTCGGCAAATGGCTGTTGGGATTCTACCTGGGCAGCGGCGCTGCCGCTTCAGCTTATGGCGCAGCCAGTTCACTCGTTACGTTATTGTTGTGGGTTTACTATTCATCACAAATTCTTCTTTTTGGAGCTGAATTCACCCAAGTGTATGCGTCGCGAGCCGGTCGAGAATTGAAACCGACCGAATACGCAGTGCGCGTCGAAATGAAGGAAATCGAGAACGGTTAGTGGAAGACGAATCTTTCGCGTCAATTTCTAAAAACCAAAGCCACGCGGGTATTCGATTTAGAGGACGGTTATGATTTTTGATTTATGCAGATCTCTGGGGCACTGTGGTGCGAGCGTAATTTTTCGGACCAAAAGCGTATTTTGCTACTGCTGAGAGTAGCAAAGCACGTATCGCAAAAGGGAAGAAGGGGAGGAATATGCGTATCGCCCAGGTAGCGCCACTATACGAGAGCGTGCCTCCAAAACAGTATGGAGGGACCGAACGAATCGTTTCTTATCTTACTGAAGAATTGATCCGCCAGGGACACGATGTGACCCTTTTCGCGAGCGGGGATTCGGAGACCGCCGCTCGGCTTATTCCCGCATGCCATCGCTCACTTCGACTGGATGAACGCTGCATAGATCAGCTGGCACACCACGTCCTGCTGTTGGACCAGGTATCTCAGCGCGCGCACGAATTTGATGTCATCCATTTTCACATTGATTACCTGCATTTTCCAGTCTCCCGACTCTTGCGAATTCCGCATGTCACAACCCTTCACGGCCGGCTCGATCTACCGGATCTTGCTCCGCTTTACGACCACTTTCGAGATATGCCGGTCGTGTCGATTTCTACCTCCCAACGTGACCCTTTGCCCTGGGCGAACTGGCAGGCGACGGTTTATCATGGGCTGCCGAAAGACCTGCTTCGGTTTAGGCCGGAAACAGGAAGATATCTCGCCTTTCTAGGACGAATCTGTCCCGAAAAACGGGTCGACCGCGCGATCGAAATCGCGAAACGAACGGGGATACCATTGAAGATTGCCGCCAAGATTGATCCGGTAGACAAGCGCTATTTCAAACGGGTGGTCGAACCGCTGCTACGTGACTGTTCGACTGCGGAATGGGTCGGTGAAATCAGTGACCGACAGAAAGACGAATTCCTCGGCAGTGCGTACGCGTTGCTATTTCCGATTGACTGGCCGGAGCCTTTCGGACTCGTCATGATCGAAGCCATGGCCTGCGGGACTCCAGTGATCGCGTACGAGGGTGGCGCGGTTGCCGAAGTGATAGAAGAAGGGCGAACGGGCTTCATCGTAACAGAACTGGAAGACGCGATAGAGGCGGTTCGACGGGTTCCCGATCTGAGTCGCACACGTTCCCGGGACATTTTTGAGGAGCGCTTCACTGTCACCAGGATGGCAAACGACTATTTGAAAGTATATATGCGTGTTATTGATCCCCGGATGAGGAATCTAGATCGTAGTATGGAGTCGTCTTTGCGTGCTGTCAGTGAAACGCACGCGATAAAACCCAGACGCCCAGACAAACGTGAAACCCGGCGTAATTGATTGAACTTCCTCTATCAGTCGATGCGGTTCTGAGGTTAGGATAAGCTCTGGAAAATTCTAAAATTAAGGACGCCCACTAACATCTTTGGCGGCGTTTATTTCTTGAGGCTGGTGCTGAAGCGCACTAGCACCGAGTAAAACTAAGAGTCAAAACGTAGAATCAGAAAGGAAAAAAGGGATTATGAAGTTGGACAAGCTACAAAAACTTTACATTAACGAATTACGGGACCTCTATAACGCAGAGAACCAACTACTAAAAGCTTTGCCAAAGATGGCGAAGGCTGCCTCATCGCCAGAGCTAAAGCAGGCTTTCGAAAAGCATCTGGAACAGACTAAGTCTCATGTTGAACGACTTGAAGAAGTCTTCGAGGACATCAACGAGAAGCCTAAAGGCAAAACGTGCCATGGAATGAAAGGGCTCATCGAGGAAGGATCGGAAATTCTACAGGAAGAAGGCGACGAATCCGTCATTGACGCTGGTATCATCGTCGCGGCACAAAAAGTCGAACATTATGAGATCGCCGGTTACGGCAGCGTCCGTACCTTTGCTGAGCTGCTCGGAAAGGAGAGATCCGCGGAGCTTCTCCAAACCACCCTCAATGAGGAATCCGAGACGAATGAGGCGCTCAACCAACCGGCTGAAGAGATCGTGAATCCGGGGGCTCTTATGGAGGCTGAGTTAGCCGAGGCAAGGAATCAGTAGTTTTACCTCGTTATCTTCAACCGAGGAGCTTATCGCAAATTCTTGAGTCCAAAGGGCCTGCGCAAAGCGATCTTAAAGGAAGAAAGGAATTCGACCTTATCGCTTCTCAAGAAGGATGAGCTAGATTCACTGATACACTAACGAAAGGTACTCATGGAAACACAACGTAATCCAAACGAACCGGGTAAGTCCGGCGGTCCAGGACAGCAGGGCGGCCAAGAGGGGGATCGCGAGAAACAGGAACGTGAACGCCAGCAGCGCGAGCGCGAAAAGCAGGGCGGCGGCGGCCAACCCGGTGGCGGTCAACAAGGCGGCGGTCAGCAAGGCGGACGATAAGGCTGATTGTCCTCGCATCAACGGGCGGCGGAAGCGTTCTTTCGTCGCCTGTTATGCCAGCCCGACCTAGCGGAAAGAATTTGAACTCTGCCTTTATAACCTAGAAGCGATTGGTCTGTTCCCACCTGGCGCTAGTTACAATCCGTTAACGCCGATAGGACTTTTAATGACAAGGCTCTCAGGCACAATCCTAGGATAGTACTAGCTTATGCAGTTATAACAATGCGAGTCGTCGAGTGTCAGATTAGGAGCCGTTTGACAAAATACACGCGAAGCAATCGGCTGACTCGATTCAGGCTTTTAAGGAGGTGACATCATGTTAGGTTGGGCTGTAACTTTTTTAATAATTGCGTTAGTAGCAGCAGTACTTGGATTCGGCGGCATCGCCGCGGCATCAGCGGGAATCGCGAAAGTTTTGTTCTTTCTGTTTCTGGTGATGTGCATAATCTTTTTTATCTTCGGCTGGCGAGGCAGAGGTGTCCCATGATTGGCAAGTCGCAATCAATAGGTGATTGTTGATTGCATCGTCGGCGGCGCGATTAGTTACGGAAGCGTTGCGGGTTGCACCTGTCGGGCACCGGAATCAGGTCGGTTTCGCGGAGAACTAAACCGGACGAGCCTGGTTATCAACGACGTCGTCGTTTTCGACTCTTCTTGTGTGTCACGTGCAGCACGATTCTAGAAGACATGCGGGTATCCGCCTTGAGGAATTTCCTCATGAGCGCAAGTGCAGAGCCATTTTCCTTTTTTGTGTTCGATACCGTGCAATCCGAGGGCACAAACAAGTCGAAATCACGCATATAGGCATCGTTTGCTGTGAAAAGGACACAAAAATTCCCAGCAATGCCCGTGAGAATCAAGGTTTGTGTTTCCAAGTAGCGGAGGAGCGTCTCAAGTGTGGTGGAGAAAAATCCGGAATGCTTCGGCTTGAGCACAAAGTAATCATTTTCTTCTGGCCGCAGTGATTCCACCACCTCACGACCACGACCATGCCGCGCACAGTGCTCTACGGTGCGGCGGAAATCGGATTTCCATCGGCCGAAATTGTCATTTACATAAACGACTGGTACGCCTGCTTTTTGCGCGCGCCGTTTCAAGCGTAGGAGATTTCTCGCCATCGGCTGTGCATATTTGAGTAACTGATCGGCCTCCGGAAAATCAAAATCGTTGATAACGTCAATCAAAAGCAGCGCGAACTTATGCTTATCCGGTGCGCTGCCGTGCAGATCGACGTTTATTTCCGGCATCTTCCAAGCTTCGAGATCATTTATCGAAACGAAGCGACTGATTAATTATCAGAGCTAGAGCACTGAAGCCAAGCCAATGAACGGCCCATTCCTGCAGCGTGAGACGCAAACCACCGGTCCAAAGCAGGGCGCAAATGACAGCACTCGCGGTGAGAGAGAAACAAAAAATGCAGCTGAGCCATTCCTGAGCCGACCCCCGACCCCGTGGCAAGGCTTTTCGAATACGTTCAAAGACGGAAAGGGGACCGCGTTCTTTGGAAACTAAATGGCTAAGGCGAAAGGTCGCTAGAGCGCCAGAAACAAATAATAACCAGCCCATGTTGTTAAAACGCTCTCTCAGCGTAATTCGGAAGGTTCGGCGTGACGTGAAGGACTTCCATCGTCCTCAGCTCGTTTGCGCATGCTCTTGAATTGTTCTTCGAGCTTTTTCAGCTCCTCATCGGATAAATTTTCCAGATCAACAAGTTCGTTACGTGCGTCTTTGAGGGCACGGATCAGCTCATCCAACTTGAGATGCACCGCTTTAGCATCGCGGTTTTCC
>Ga0209027_1000181_pt1 | contig 19852 bp, 17 predicted proteins | sample GraSoi013_1_20cm_3_FD_185821 | JGI IMG/M metagenome (GOLD analysis project Ga0209027, IMG submission 185821) | Grasslands soil microbial communities from the Angelo Coastal Reserve, California, USA - Sample 09_27_2013_1_20cm (SPAdes) (version 2) | ecosystem: Environmental > Terrestrial > Soil >...
GAATCAGACCTTCATCGCCGCGAAACAGCAACTCATCCTCCATCTGCTTGTAATTAATCTCGACTCCATGCTGCGCGGCCAGAGAGCGAACGGCGCGCACGCATTCGCCCAGGATTTCGTCCAGATAGAAATTGTTAAAATCCGGCTGGTATTGCCCTGCGTCAGCGCGAGCAAGCATGAAGAGGTCTTCAACGATTCGCGTCAATCGTCGTCCCTCGTCGTGAACGATTGCGAGCGATTCGCGGTATTCACTTTCGCTTCTGATATTCTGCGAGAGAGCGACTTCCGCTTCGCCGCAGACGATTGCAACGGGCGTGCGCAGTTCATGCGAAGCATCTGCCATGAAACGGCGCTGCTGCTCGAATGAGAGATTGAGGCGAGCCAGCAGGTCGTTGAAGATTAACGCTAGACGACCGAGTTCGCTTTGCTCGTTTGACACAGGCAGACGTTCGCCCAAATTTGCAGCGCCAATCTGCGCGGCTCTGTCTCCCATTGCGACGACGGGCGCGAGACTCTTTCGCGCTAGAAAATATCCGCCGAGGCTTGCGGCTAGAAGCGCCAGCGGCACTGCGACAAAAAGAGCATGTCTTGCCTGCTCAAGCTCTTCATCCTGATCGTGTAAAGAGCGAGCGACGACGATTGTGTATCTCTTATTTCTGCTATTGACTGTAGCGGCGATGGCGCGAATTCCTTCGCGTTGACCCGGAAGTGTCGCAAAAGCTCTGCCAGACAAGGATGCTGATTCGAGCATCTCGCCCGCACTTTGCGACAGCGCAGGCGTAGAAGGCCAGGGGCTTCTGCCCATTGCATATGTCGGAGGGTTGGAAGCGGCCAGAACATTTCCTGCTTCATCGAAGACGATGGCCTGCCTGTCGTTGACTTGAAAGGCGCGCGTCACTTCAGACGCGGCGACATCGCTTGATTGATCTTCCTCGTTCGACTCGGCTGTGAAGTTTGAGATTAGAGAGTTGGCCGTGTCTGCCAGCGATTGGTCTGTGCGCTCAAGCGCGGCTCGCGCTAGGTAGGCATATGTTACGACGGCGAAGATTACCAGCACGAGCGCAAGCACGCCCGTGTACCAGAAGGTCAAGCGCGCGCGCATCGTCTCAAACATCTTTGCTTCTCGATTCGCTCCTGTTTTCGGTCTCTGTCTCCGCTCCGGCGGAATCGTCCGGCGTGCTCAGCATGTAGCCTTCGCCCCGCCGCGTATGAATGAGCGGCGTAGAGAAGCCGTCATCAATCTTGCGGCGCAGCCGGTTGATGTTTACGTCAATGAGATTCGAGAAGGGATCGAAATTCTCGTCCCAGACATGCTCGGCAATCTCAGCGCGCGAGAGCACGCGCCCACGCTCGCGCGCAAGATATTCGAGCAGCGCATACTCTTTCGCTGTCAATTCAATCTTGCGCCCACCGCGCGTGACCCTGTGCGGGCGTGTGTCAATGATTAGGTCTGCGATGGTGATGGTAGCAGGCTGTACTGCATGGCCGCGCCTGAGCAGCGCACGAAGACGCGCGAGCAATTCGGCGACCTCGAAAGGCTTCGTGAGGTAATCGTCTGCGCCCGCGTCTAATCCTCTGACTCTATCCTGCACAGCATCACGCGCCGTCAACATGAGCACGGGAACGTTGGAACCCGTTGCCCGAAGCTCGCTGCAAACTTCGAATCCATCGCGCCCCGGAATCATGAGATCCAGAATCACAGCATCGTAATCGTTGACAGCCAATTTGTAGAGAGCATCTTCACCGTCTGCTGTGACATCAACGGCGTAGCTCTGTTCGCGCAGTCCCTTTGAAATGAACCGTGCGATGCGCGGGTCGTCTTCAACCAGCAATACTCTCATCAAAATTCACGAACGCGCGAAGAGCGTTCATCTACCGACTGCGCGATAAATTAAGGGAGCGTTTCAAAACCCTCTCAGCGAGCTTCCGATTTCTCTTTGCGCCTTTGCGTGAACCCTCAATTCACATGAATCTTACGTGTTATGAGAATTGAGGGTTCACGCAAAGGCGCAAAGATAAAAACTTAAGCTCGCAAAGCGGTTGAGAAGTTGCTACAAATTTTGAAATAACTTCTAAAAGTCCCATCGTAACGCTATAGCATAAGTGCGCTCGGCGCGGCTGAATTGCGGCGCAATGAGCGGGATCAGTTTTGAATGCGCTCCTGTTCGACTGTTTCCGCCATCCGCGTCCAGGGACGTATCGTGATGCTTGAAATAAACGTATCGCCCTATGCCGTAGCCTAGTGCGCTGCCGACAAGTACATCGCCTAGGAAATGGTTGCGCCCGGTGTAGCGCGAGATGGCAACTGCCGTCGCAAGGCCATACGCGGCGATCTGCACGGCAGGGCGGTGTCGCCCGTACTCATGGGCTATGACAGTTGCAAGCGACCATGCGCTTATTGCGTGCCCGGATGGAAAAGATTTGCCGCTGACGAAAAACTCGCCGCTTCCATTGTCGAAGCGCGGGCGCGGTCGTTGCGTTGCGGCCTTCAAAACTTCGACCACGATGCTGCTATCAATGAGCGCTTCCATGCCGAGCAGCCCAGTCTCGCGTGCGCGTGAGTTGTGAGTTGCGCGGCCTACAAGATAGAACCCGGCTGCAATTCCTCCTGTGGAATAAAAACTTCCGCCCCAACTGATGTCCCTGCTTATTCTCAACCTAGTTCGATTGTTATCGTCGAGCGCGCGACCTGTCCGTATATCGGTGGTGAGCAGTGTGCCTGTCGCAAGCGTGAGCGGAACAAACCACTTCATATCCTCGCGCCCCATATGAAACGGAGAAGTCCAGATGGCGCGCTGGTCGCGTAGAATATTGGCGAAGAATTCATGCTCAAGGGATGGTTTTATTTTTGGTGTAGGCGATGGCGTTGCCACGGGCTGAACATTGCCGGATGGAGTGCTTTGTGCCTGAGCATAGCCAAAAACAGATAGAATAATGGCGCACAGCAGAGTTGCGCGTCGTGCGCTCTCCGCAATTTTCAGGGGTTTTCTCATTTTAATCTCCTCACGCCGCAAGCGATTCATCTCATGGCTTGCGGGCTACTTAGGTTTATAAACTATATGCTAGAGAAGATGAAGAGAAGATTAAAAGATTTCCAGGACTTAAGAAGGCGCGCCCCAAGAGCTATAGCAATATTTCTCATCAGCGCGAGAAGTCTGGTAGTTGTCACGAGAAGCCGTTCTCACGTAGAGAGAAAACCCGCTTAAGTCCTGTAAAGCCTTCCTGCTAAAGCTAAGAAGATGATGGAATTGAAATAGCTCAAGGAAGGCAAAAGAAAGTAAAAAGGTAAAAGTAAAAAGGCAAAAGTGTGGGCACGCCTTGCAGGCGTGAATTATAAATTAAAAATTGCTTTCGTCCTTATCCCTTTTTCCTTTTTACTTCTACCTTTTTACTTTCTTTTGCCTTCTCCACGCGGTACTAATCTCTGTTCAACTTGACACTCCCGCACGCGCCCGCATAATCTTTCTCGTTAATCAAATCAGCAGGTTTTTCGGTCAGCATTGGAAGATGAGCGACGCGCCACTGGATTCAGGTGCGCACGCTGGTTGAAATCATCAGCAAGCGCTGCTCCGGCAAGCGGCGCGTTTACAGAATCAATTTAGAAATCGAAAGAGCAGGAGACATACGACATGGCAGTGAAAGTGGGCATCAACGGTTTCGGGCGCATTGGCCGCAACGTGTTCCGCGCATCCCTGGGCGACGCAGACATTGACTTCGTAGCCGTCAACGACCTGACAGACACGAAAACACTCGCGCACCTTCTGAAATATGACTCGGTGCTTGGCAATCTGGATCACGAGATAACGGCGACGGAGAACGGAATCAAGGTCGAGGGAGAAGAGTTCCGAGTCTTTTCGGAAAAAGACCCTGCGGCGATTGACTGGGCTTCGGTCGGAGCAGAGATTGTCATCGAATCAACGGGGCGGTTCACCAAAGCTGAAGATGCAAGAAAACATCTGCGCGGCACTGTTAAGAAAGTCATCATCTCAGCGCCCGCTAAGAACGAGGATATAACAATCGTCTTGGGCGTCAACGAAGAGAGGTATGACCCGCACGAGCACAACATCATCTCGAACGCCTCTTGCACTACGAACTGCCTTGCGCCCGTAGCCAAAGTTATGCACGAAAAGTTCGGCATACGCTCGGCGCAGATGACAACGATTCACTCTTACACAAACGACCAGCAACTTCTTGATCTTCCGCACAAGGATTTGCGCCGCGCTCGCGCCGCAGCGCTCTCCATGATTCCGACTTCGACGGGCGCGGCAAAAGCCGTCGCGCTAGTTCTGCCCGAACTTAAGGGGAAATTCGACGGCATAAGCGTACGCGTGCCAACTCCCAACGTTTCGCTCGTTGACGTTGTAATGGATTTGGAGAGGAACACTACGACGGAAGAAGTCAATCAGGCTCTCAAAGACGCGGCCAACGAAGAGCTTCGCGGCATTCTAGGGTTTTCCGAAGAGCCTCTGGTCTCAACCGACTATCGCAAGAACCCCAACTCGTCAATCGTTGATGCCGAATACACGAAAGTCATCGGCGGCAACATGGCGAAAGTTCTCTCCTGGTACGACAACGAGTGGGGCTACTCATGCCGCGTACGCGACCTAGTGAAGTTCATCGCCGGAAAGGGACTCTGAAAGCATTGACGAGTGATAAGAACCATTTTTAATTTTTCATTCTCAATTTTAATAAAGGAGCTAAAGCTTCTACTTAAATCGAAAACTTAATGCTGAAAATTAGAGATTAAAAATTCTTTCTTGCTCGTCACTTGTCACTGTAGTTATGAAGCTTTCAATCAAAGACCTGAATCTAAAGGACAAGCGCGTGTTCGTGCGCGTTGATTTCAATGTGCCGATTAAAGATGGGAAGGTTGAGGACGACACTCGTATACGGGCGGCTCTGCCGACTATTCAGTATGCGATTAGTGAGGGCGGGCGTGTAATTCTTGCTTCACATCTAGGAAGACCTAAGGGCGAGCGTGTAGAGAAATATAGCCTGCGGCCAGTTGCGGAACATTTATCAGAGCTTCTTGGAAAACCTGTAGCCTTTGCTGAAGACTGCGTTGGCGAAGAGGCTCGGTCTAAAGTTGAAGCGATGAGTGATGGCGATGTGCTGCTTCTGGAAAACCTGCGCTTTCATTCAGAAGAAGAGAAGAACGACGACGAATTTGCCCGGCGACTTGCGAGCCTTTGCGATGTTTATGTGAATGATGCTTTTGGAACTGCGCATCGCGCGCACGCTTCGACCGCAGGAATTACAAAGTATGTGAAGCAGGCAGTCGCAGGGCTTTTGATGGAGAAAGAGCTTGAATATCTGGGGCGAGTCATACATAACCCTAAGCATCCTTTCATAGCAATCCTCGGCGGCGCGAAAGTTTCAGACAAACTTCCAGTCATCAACGCTCTTATCGAACGAAAAGTTGACAAACTCCTGATAGGCGGAGCGATGGCCTACACATTTTTCAAGGCTGAAGGTTTCACTGTTGGAAAATCGTTAGTCGAAAATGACAAGCTTGAAGCGGCGCGCGCGATTCGTCGGCGCGCAGAAGATGCAGGCGTCGAGCTACTTCTTCCAACAGATCATCAGGTCGTTGACAGCTATGAGCCTATAAAGGGACAAGAGCCAGTCAGCAAGACTATTCCGATTGAGTTCACAAACCTGGGCCACGTAGGATTGGACATAGGCCCTGAAACAGTTGCTATTTTTTCGAAAGCTCTTGAAGGCGCGAAGACCATAATCTGGAACGGCCCTATGGGCGTATTCGAGGAAAAACCTTTCGATCAGGGAACGATTGGAATTGCGCGCGCAGTTGCAGATGCTGCCGATAAAGGTGCGACCGTCATCGTCGGCGGCGGAGATTCAGTCTCCGCCATTCATCAGGCTGGCGTAGCAGACCGCATCACGCACATCTCGACAGGCGGCGGAGCGACCTTGGAATTCCTTGCGGGCGACGAGTTGCCGGGCGTAGCGGCACTGAATGACAAGAACTGACAAATCTACATTTCATGTTCAATGCAGGAGTTTTGACATTTCGGGAGTTTGTGATGCGCGAGCCGCTGCCGTTGGCAACTATTCAAGAGACTATACTTGAATTTTTGCGTGGGCGCGAAGATGTTGCTGTGTTCGGCGCGCAAGCCGTCAACGCTTATGTTGATGAGCCGCGCATGACGCAAGATATAGACTTGCTTTCGTTTCGCGCGCGAGAGCTTGCTGAAGAGTTATGCGAACTGTTGAGCAAGAAGTTTCATATTGCTGTGCGTGTACGCGAAGTCGGTAAAGGCAAGGGCTTTCGTATTTATCAAGTGCAGAAAACAGGGAATCGCCATCTTGCTGATGTGAGACCTGTCGCGCATTTGCCCGAAACGCGAACAATCGAGGGGATTAAAGTCCTGTCACCCGCCGAACTGATTGCCAGCAAAGTCGTCTCCTATCATTCGCGTCGCGGAAAGCCAAAGTCGGGAACTGATTGGCGTGATTTGGCAGTTCTGCTTTTAACATTTCCCGAATTGAAAAGCGATACGAGCGAAGTGACATCAATTTTACAGAACTCAGGTGCGGATGAAAGCTTGTTACAAGACTGGCGAGAACTCGTTGCGCAAGAGATTGAACTAGAGACAAAAGACGAGGATCTGGATTTTTAGAAGAGACCATGCGTAAACCTGTCATAGCCGGAAACTGGAAGATGTACAAAACTATCTCGGAGTCTGTAGAGACCGCGATAGCTTTGAAGCCATTGGTTGCGAACGCGAATCACTGCGAGGTTGTTATCGCGCCGGTCTTCACTTCGTTGAAGACGGTTGCAGACAGGCTCGAAGGGTCTAACATAAAGATAGCCGGACAGAATTGCGCTCCTGAAAAAGAGGAAGGGGCATTGACGGGTGAAGTCTCCCCGGTAATGCTGCGCGATGCTGGCGCGAGTCTTGTCATCATAGGCCATTCGGAGCGCAGGCAGTTTTTCGCGGAGACGGATGGAATGGTGAATCGAAAAGTGAAGGCTGCTGTTACATCCGATCTTACAGTGATTTTGTGCATGGGCGAGACGCTTGAACAGAGGGATAAGGGGCAGGCTGAACAGGTCGTAAGAGGGCAATTGGAAGGCGGCCTCAATGGTTTGACAGCCTCGGACATGTCCCGTATTATCATTGCTTACGAGCCTGTCTGGGCCATTGGCACTGGACGCACCGCGACGCCGGAGCAAGCGCAGGAGATGCATGCGTTTATCCGGCGCGTTTTCGCGCAAAGGCACTCTGAAGATGCCGCGCAAGATTTGAGAATTCTTTACGGCGGCTCGGTCAAGCCCGATAACATCGCAGGGTTGATGAAGCAGACTGACATTGACGGTGCTCTGGTGGGTGGCGCGAGTCTTAAGGCTGAAAGTTTTGGCGAGATTGTTAACTACAAAAGATAATTTTAGGGGAAAATCGTTTTGTTAATTTACATTTTATACGGACTGTTCATTCTGGCGTGCATAACCCTGGTCGGCGCAGTTCTTCTGCAACCGGGCAAAGCAGACGCGGGTTCGCTCTTTACGAGCAGCATTTCGAGCACGGCCTTTGGCCCGCGCGGCACGCAGACCATTCTTGCGAAGATAACAATCGGCGCAGCCGCCGCATTCATGCTCGTCGCACTGACCATCTCGCTGCCGGGCATTTCAGGCTCGCGCTCCGTGCTGCAGTCAACGCACCCTGATACTCAATCATCGCCGCAGGCATCGCCTTCACCGGCTGCATCGCCCGCCGCGACTACTGCTCAGGAAGCAACGGCGAACGCAACCGAAAGCAACGCCAACGCATCGAACACATCTTCGCAGCCTACGAATGTGAACGCGGCAACGCCGCAGTCTTCACCGGCGCGTAGAAGGTAAGTTGAAATGCTCGCTTTGTGCGACTGACCGGGCGAGAAGATATTTGAAAATTCGTTGAGCCGAAGTAGAGATTCTTCCAGACGCGAACATTTATCGGGGAAGATACTTTCTTGCTTGAGTGCGCTATGTCAAACTGCAAATACACCTGCGAGATGCTATATCCGATTGTCGAATCTTCGCTCTCCTATGCTGAAGTGCTGCGTCGTCTTGGCCTGAAGCAAACGGGTGGGTCGCAATCCAATATAAAGAGGTTGGTGCAGAAATACGGAATCGGCACCGATCATTTTCTTGGTCAAGCGAGGAACAGAGGCGACGATCATAGAGGAGGGCCGAGAAAAGCGGAGGCGGAAGAAATCCTCGTTTTGCGCGACCCCCTCTCGAATCATGAACAAGCATTTAAGCTGAGACGCGCGATGATTGAAGTAGGAATTTCGTATCGTTGCGCGCTCTGCGAGATAGAGTCTGTCTGGAATGGTAAGCCGCTAATGTTGACGGTTGATCACATCAACGGTCATCGTTATGATAACCGCAGAGAGAATCTCCGATTCCTTTGCCCGAACTGTCATAGTCAAACTCCGACATTTGGAAATAGTCTGGGCTTGACAGATATAACGACTTGTAAGAGAAGGGATGCTTATTATCGGCAGAAGCGAAAGCAGCTTGCTATTAAGAGCAAATAGTTTTTTTGATAAAGTAAATTTGTGGGGATGTGGCGGAATCGGTATACGCGCTAGTTTGAGGGACTAGTGGGGCAACCCTTGAGAGTTCGAGTCTCTCCATCCCCATTAATATAAGAATGCCGATGCTTGATGCAACTGGAGTGCGTCCTCTTCGGCATCAAGTTAAAAATAGATGGCTGTCAGTTCTGACTGGCAGCCATTTTCGTTTCCAGCGCTTCTGAGGTTCTACTACGGCTCTTATATCTGATAACCTATGCGGGATTCAAAGGGGCTGAGTACTTCTAGCTTTTCGCAATTTCAATCGCTGCCCTTTTCACAGAAGCGCAACAGCCTTAATGAAAGATTATTCAACTCTTCTTCAAGTGATGATTCAATTCTTCAAATTCAGCCTGGTCGTCTTCGCGCTCTTTCTGTTCCTTGGTGGCGCACGGGCGCAGTCGAGCGAGATTGAGTATCCGACGCCTGTGCGCTCGAACGAGATCAACGGCGCGATTGCGCCGCGAGACATAGGCGATGCGCGCTTGACCAGACATTTCTATTCCTTCACGGGCAATAACGGAGACCTCACCATAACGGTCGAGTACAAAAATCTGGACGGAACCGTTGACGTTTTCACTACACCTGACCTGCGCACTATGACCAACATAAGAATGCTGGCTGACGTGCAGGCGACGACGACTTCTAAAACTTTTTACTTGCGGCAGCAGGAATCTTTGATTCTTCGCGTCGAAGCGCGCACCCCGAACGATAACGAGGGCACTTACAGAATCCGCTTTGCGGGAGCTTTCGCGCCCGTAGTCGGCGAAGTTCAAACGCCTGAACCTATCACAACGGCATCGGGTCATGACCCGAACGCCAGAAGAGTGAATTCCGCAGGGGCCAGGATTGAAGAGCCGCGACAGGAATCCACAGCGATAACGACGCCTACAGTACCTACGGCTCAGCCAGCGGAAACGACTGCGAATCCTGCATCATCCGAGCCAGCAAAACCTGCGAGCGCTTCACCTTCACGAACTACTTCTAGAACTTCGCGCAAGCCTTCTTCGCGCAATCGCTCGCCCCGCGCAACGCGCACGCAGCCGCCTTCGACGCCGCCAGCCGAAAGGACGAGCACAGAGAATGCACCTGCCGCTTCGCCTACGGCTCCTGCCAGACCTTCGACGGCGCGCCGCCGAACGCCTGCGCGCGCAGCAAGGCCGCAACCCGAAGCGACGCCTCAGCCCGAGCCGAGCACACGATTAATCATAGAGACTAGAGACGGCATGCGCGTTGAGCGCTACATGAACACGGTGCGCCGCGTCACTGTCGAAAACGGAATGGTCGTGATTGTTATGAACGACGGGACAATTCAACGCCAGCCTCTCGCCAATATCCTGCGAATGACAATCGAACCGTAAAGAGCAGTTTACAGTTTTTAGTTTTCAGTTTTCAGAAAGAAGCGAAAGACTCTTATCTGAAAACTGAAAACTAAAAACTGCTCTTATCATTTCATCTTGCATTGTTGCCGGAAATTTGTGCTACTTCTGAGCGTAGGCGGTCAAGGTCTTCCGCTTGTGGGTTCACCTGCTCAAGTTTGGAAAGAGTTTCCTGGGCTGCTCGCGCGTCGCCCTTCTTCGTGTAGGCTATGACGAGATTGTGAAGCGTCTTTTCATGCCTTGGGTCTAGTTCAAGCGAGCGGTGGTATTCAGAAATCGCGCGGTCGAGGTCCGGCGGGTTGCGCGCCATGAAGGTCGTGCCCAAATCCGTGCGAACGTTTACGTCGTTGGGTCTCATCTGAAGCGCGGCGTTGTACCATTTCTCCGCAACTTCGAAATGATTCGCATCGAAATTCGTGTCACCGAGTTTCACTACAGTCTCATAATTGTCGGGGCGAAGCTGATTCGCCTTCATCAAAAGCTGTATGGCATCTTCGTAGCGCCCTATCTGTAGATAAAGGTCTGCCGCCTTCACCTGCGCATCGAAATTGTTCGGCTCGTTGCGCGCCCGTTGAATGGCTTGCTGGACTTCAGGCATGCCTGCGCCAGAGGTCGCGCCCCCGCTTGTGTCGCTAACGCCGTTTGAAGAGATAGGTGGATGGTTGGGCGGCAGTTCACCTGTAGCCGCCGGCATGGTCGCCGCCGGGCGATTCATGTGGCTCTGGTTGTACGAGTTCGCAAAGAGAAAGCCTACGATGCAGCCTAGCAGCAGACCAATGATTGAGAAAAGAATGTTGTCTCTAGTCATCTTGATTTTGGATTTTAGATTTTAGATTGGAGTGATGGATTAAGTTTGAGCAGTTGAATCTCATGTTGAGAGCTACTCAATCGCTTAATCCAAAATCGGCAATCTAAAATCACCCTGACTTTAGCGCGCACGCTTCGAGCGTGCTGCGGGGAAGATTAATGGAAGATTATAGCTCGCAAACTTTCAGGCGGAAGCGCTCTGCTCGCCTTCGTCCTTCAAATAGGAACGCAACTGCTCGCGCAACTCAGGCGAGTCAGTGTGCCCGTGAGCGGTTACGGCGTGATGCGTTGCAGCATCCAGCACTTCGTCTTCCATCCCTGAAATCGCCAGCGAGCAATTCTTATCGCTAGGGTAGAGCCTGCAATCAATCACTTTTCGTCCAGCGTCCGCCATAATTTTAACCTCCGATTTCAAACAGTCTGGAGTCTGGAGTCTGGAGTCTGAAGTCTGGAGTCAAAGGCAAAGAACTGTTTTTGACATCGGACTCCAGACTCCAGACTCTTTATGCGTAAGAATGTAATCCCGGCAGCAAGTAACTGACGCCTAGGTAAGTAAAGATAATCAGAAGGAATCCGGCAATCGCAAAATATGCAGAGCGTCTTCCAGTCCATCCGCGCGCAATTCTAGTGTGCAGGTAAGCTGCATAGGTAAGCCATGCAACGAGCGCTCCCACTTCTTTTGAATCCCAACTCCAGTAAGCGCCCCAACTTTCGTTAGCCCAGATAGCGCCTGTAATAAGAAGCATTGCTAGAAGCGCGAATGTCACACCCGCAGTCTTGTACATGAGCGAATCCAGTTTCTCCAGCGGCGGCAGAACGTCACGCAGCTTCTCTGTTCGGAAGCTAAAAAGAATCACGAAGAAGGTTGCCGTCAGCGCCGTTATCAATGCGGCAAGCTCCACAGGATTGGCATTGAGACTGAGCGCAAGCTGCGACCCCTTTGTCTGCACGAAATTGACTGCCTCCTGCGCCAGACGATCCGTGCCTATCTGCGCAATCTGGTTCGGCTTCAAGCCTTGCTGCTCGGCCATCCACTTGCCGAACAGAAGATACTGACCCTGGTCAATACGCGTTGTCAGATTCGTCAGAGATTTAATCTGAGAGACGAGCGTAGCAACGCCTATGGCCTGAGCTACAAGAGAAAGTTTCAATAGCCAGTGGCCGTACACGCGCATCTTCTCGTCGCCTTTCGCAAGGTAAATTCCGAATGTGACTATGACTCCGACTAAAAGCAGGGAAGTGACGAGCAGGATTGCGCCGACATACGGGATGTCAACGCGAAGCGCAAGCGGCGTGTGCCGTTCGCCGCCTATCAAAATTGTCGAAGCGCGATATACGCCCGAAGTTAAAACAGAGAACTGGCTGACGGTAGCGAAAACTGCGAGCGAGAAGATGCTGGTCCAAATAGCCATCGCTTCAGGCTTCGTCTTATCTTTCAAAAGATAGACGACCGCGATTGCGAAACAGACGAGCGCAACGCCGTAAGAGAGCGAGGCTATGCCTACGTGAATTGGTCGCCAGTAGGAATCTAGAACGGGCGGCAAGTTGATGAAATCCGCGCCGATGAATCGCGCGAGCACCAGAATCAAAGAGGCTAACGGCAACGAGAGCGCACCTAAGAATCTGAAACTCTTGCGGTGAGCAATGAGCAACGTAGTGATGCCAGCGCCGAATGCGAACGCTAGACTTAAATCATAGAGATTCGCAAACGGAATGTAGCGGAAGAACCAAGGGATTTCAGCGCCGGGATTTCTGAGCAGTACGGCCAGTTCGTGATCGCGCGCGTTCACCCAACGCACCAACCAGCTAGACAGATTGAAGAAGACGCCCGAGGTTGCCAGCCACAAGCCCAATCTCTGCGCCCAGTTCGACGGAGCGTAAAGGTTCGTCAGATGGAAGACGGCTGCCGTCAGATAGCATGCTAGCGCAAGCAGCATGAGCGCGCTGTCAGAGATGAAACCAGCGCCGCCGAGCTTGATTCGCAACAGCATCATCAGCAAAGCGCCAGCGACGGCCAAGATGGCAGGCGCATATGAACGCAATTGTGTCGTCAGATTAAATTCCGTCGCTTCTGCGAATGTTGTTTCGTTTACGACTTCACTCATGATTGCTTCACCTCTTTAATCTCGCCCGAAACGGTGCTTGCCAGCTTTTTGAAACGATCTTCAAAGGCTAGCCTGTTGCGATTGGTGTTGCCGCCGAGCGTTACTTGAATGCTGCCCTGCTCTTTCTCTTCTATCAAAGCCCACACTCTCTGGTGCGAGAAGAAGAAGACTGAGCAGAGCATAAGCGGTAGAAGGAAGAATCCCGTATAGACAACACGCTTGCCCGGATCGTGCTGAATCGAGAGTACGTGCGCGAGCGGCACACGCTCGAAATCCAGAAGCCTGTATTTGTAACCTCCGAACGGCGCTCCCACAGGCGCTCCGTCCGGCAATTCCATTTGAAAAGCGTAAACGGCTTTCTGCTCGCCCGTAGGCGTTGTAACTTTCAATTGAACGGCGGGCTTTACATAATCATTAGAATTGTTGTCAGGGCGATTGCCGTTCAATGTGAAATCGGAGAAGAAATTAAGAAACTCAATCTTCGTCCCGTCCGCAAGAGTTTGCGTGCCGTCGCGTGCAACGTTAATGGTGAAAGGCTCGCCGCCCGCTTGCGGCGTGAGTTTCAGCGTGACATTGCGCGCAGAGCCTTGCGGGTCAAAGCTCGCCTGAAAAAATCTGTAGCCGCGATAATCCAGCGGCGCATTCATGTGAACCAATCCCTCGTGCTCGCCCGTCTCGTCCGTGATGACTATGCGAGTGAGCCAGTCTAGCGTGTTGCTAGCATCAATCGAACCGTCCGTTCGAATCAGCTTCTGCTGAATGTCCGTGCAATAGACTTTAAACGGAAGCTGTACGGAGACGGGCGTGACCGTGTCCAGATAATAACTGAGTTGTCTCATCTCGGACGAACTCATGCCGGGCATCAACTGCATCTGGCCTGTGCGCCCTAGCTGCATTGTGAAAAAGCCGCCCAGGAAGATTGTTAAAAGCGCTACGTGAACCGCGTAAGCTCCCAAACGATTCCACGCGCCTCGCTCTGCAAAGAAATATGTGCGGCCACCTTTTTCCGTGACGGTCGGCTTGAATCCTAACTTGCGCGCCTCTGCGCTCAAACGCTCCGTCACCTGCTTCAAACTTTTGTCTTCGACTCTTGCCTCCGCGTGCGGCTTCTGTTTCAAGATGTACGGGCGCGATGCCTCAAGCTTCTTCTTCGTGATGTATTTCCACGCGCCCGGAAAGTGGTCAATCGAAGCAAGCACTATGTTGAGCGAGAGCACAAGCAGAAGCGTGTTGAAGTACCACGAATGATATATGTCAAAAAAGCCCAGACCGCCGTAGAGAAATTTCTCAGAAGGCATAAGGTCTGCGAAATATTTGTCGAAGCCGTCAACCGATTGCTGCACGATGAGCATGCCTATCATGCATGCCGTGACGAGCAAGACGAGCAGGACTATGCCGAATCGCACTGAGCTTAACAGCTTGAGCGCGCCGTTGATGACGAAAGAAAACGAAGAAGCCCTACTCTTTGCGACGGCGGCTAGCAGGGTTCTATTTTGATTGGTCTCTTCTACTGCGGACATTTGGTTTCGGAAAATAGAGGATGAAAAAACATCGAGCGACCAACAAGCTAAAACTTTCTGGCTCCCTCGAAAAAGCCTCAAGCACCACGTTAGATAGCGTCAATGATAAACGAGATGCCCAAGTTTGAAAAGCAAGGAGGAATTACGAAGGCGTAAGGCGGAAAGAATAATCGCTAATTCACTTTGTGCGATAATTAGATTTCAGCCCGCGCGAGCGGGCGACAGCATAAAGCCCGGTGCGTAAGCGCCGGGAAAGACCGCCGAATAAAAGCGCAAGCCCGTGACAACGGGCGACAGCCCTGAACAATCAATAGGCTGTCGCTATCTTCGATAGCTCTATCAATATTTTGTTCGACTCTAATCCCGGCGCTTACGCACCGGGCTTTATGCTGTCGCCGTCTAAAGACGGCTTAAGACCTCTGGCCGCGTACAATGAGTTCACATCCCTCATCCCTTCTTTCCCTCCTTGCCGAAGCTTACGCTTTTCGGTTAAAAAGGTCTGTCAAGAAAAGGCAGTCCGTCAAACACGCTAAAAAACATTTCCTGAAAAATTATAGTCGAAAACCCAATTGATGAATCGTCCTCAAGCGCGCACAGCAAAAAGATCGGAGCGACACAGGAGCGCGCCCTTTCCCTTCGCCGCAATCGTTGGGCAGGAGGAGATGAAGCTCGCGCTCATCTTGAGCGTCATAGCGCCTTCCATTGGAGGCGTGCTCGTCATGGGTCATCGCGGCACCGGGAAGTCTACAGCCGTTCGTGCGCTCGCAGACCTTTTGCCGCCCGTTTGGGTTGTGCGCGGTTGCCCATTCAACTGCGATCCAGATGAAGAGGCAGAGCATTGCGCCGATTGCGATTCGCGTCTCCGTAAAGAAGGAAAATTGACGCGCGTGCGTGTCGTTGTGCCCGTAGTTGACATGCCTCTGGGCGCTACGGAAGACCGCGTAACTGGCAGCATCAACATAGAACGCGCGCTCACAGCAGGCGTCAAAGCGTTCGAGCTTGGATTGCTCGCTCGCGCCAATCGCGGATTTCTCTACATTGACGAAGTAAATCTTCTTGAAGACCATCTGGTTGATCTTCTACTAGATGTCTCTGTGACCGGTCGCAACGTGGTCGAACGTGAAGGAATTTCCATAAAGCACCCCGCGCGTTTCGTTCTAGTTGGCTCCGGCAATCCAGAAGAAGGAGAGCTTCGCCCGCAGCTTCAAGATCGCTTCGGCCTGTGCGTTGAAGTAACAACGCTCGAAGATGTTGGCGAGCGCGTGCGCGTAGTAGAGTTGATGGAAGAGTTCGAGCGCGATTCAGAGCGTCTTCGGGAAACTTTTGGGAAAGAGCAGGAGAGCCTTCGCAGGCGAATCACACGAGCGCGAAACAATTTTCCGAAAATAACTATTTCATCAAAAATCCTGCGCAAGATTGCGGAGCTTTGCCAGAGGCTTGGCGTTCATGGACATCGCGGCGAAATTACGATTGCTCGCGCAGCACGCGCGCTGGCTGCTTTTGAAGGAAGACGAGAGGTCACGGCCAATGATGTACAGAGAGTTGCCGCTATGTCGCTTCGTCACCGCCTGCGCCGCGACCCAATGGAGCGCTCAGGCGGAGGCAGTGCGCGCATAGAAAATGAGCTTGAGCGAGTTTTTCATCAAGATTCTGAACGAAATGAGATGGGCGAGCGAGAGCGAGTGGAAAATAAGAGATCGCTTCGAGAGCGAAATGAATCATCTGGTGATGTAGAAAATAGTGTGAAAAGTTCCAGCAGAAATAGAGAATCGAAAGATGCTGCGAGCAATGGAAAAGAGCAGAGCGCTCCAATCGAAGAGTTCAGCGGAGAATTTCAAGAAACAATTTTAGAAAAAAATTCTTTGGCGCAGCGAAAACAGAGTTTAGGGAGAAAGAGCAGACGACCTGCGCAAGCCAGACAAAGCGTTGACGACCGGCGCGGCGGGCGTTACGCGCGAGCCATATCGCGCAAACCTGTTCACGCCCGCCTTGCGCTAGACGCGACTGCGCGAGCATTTGCCGCTACGATTACGGAAACAACTTTTCACATGCCTGATGAAGACAAACGATTATTGCTCGTTCCCTTGAGTGCGCTGCGTTACAAACAGTTCCGGCGGAAAGTGGGAACGCTCTTCATCTTCGCATTGGACGCATCGGGCAGCATGGCTTTGAATCGAATTCGACAGGCGAAGGGCGCGCTTCTTAAGCTCCTGAAAAAATCGTACGTCGCGCGCGACCGCGTTGCAATCGTAAGCTTTCGAGGCGAAGGGGCTGACGTTCTGCTTGGCCCAAGCCAGAGCATCACGCGCGCGCGCAACGTACTAGACTCGCTTCCCGTTGGTGGCGCAACCCCGCTCTCAGCAGGACTCCATGCATCGCTCCAAATTGCCAGCCGCGCGTCTCAACGTTGCGCGCAGAAGATCGTACTTCTTCTCTTCACAGACGGCCGCGCGAATGTTCCGATGCGCGGCGCGCATGTGACCTCAAGAGATGAGCGAAGTGTGCGGATTGACGAAGAGATAGTTGAACTCGGCTGCGCATTGCGCAAAGCGGGAGTATCAGTCGTACTTGTAGATACGAACAGCAAGCTCGTTAAGAATCATGAGGCTGAGAATCTTGCGGAAAAACTTCAGGCCAAATACATTCAACTCCCTTCCGCGATTTCAAGCGGTGAACAATCGTTTCCGCGAATAAACTTAGGAGTTACGCAGTTGAGAGGAGAGCGCAGAAAAAGTCAGTACCGCCTGCGGTAGCGGGCGGGTCTTGTGCGGCATCATACCCGCCCGCTACCGCAGGCGGTACTGACTTGTTCGTTCAACTGCTTAACTCCTAAAACTCTTAATTGCGCTTCAACTAGATGGGAAAGCTTTTGAAGAAAACAGAGACAAAATCAAGCTCAGCATCTTCTTCGGACAAGCGCGAACGGCGCGTGCTCAAGCTCTACGAACAGCTTGTTGAGATTGAAGAGCGATTGATTCCAACGGGGCTTCACGTCTTCGGTCGCGTGGCTGGTGAGCGCTCGCAGGCAGACATGCTTCGCATGGTCGCTTCGTTCGACCGTGAAGAGAAGGGAGCGCGCGCGTTGACCGATCTCGTTTCCGAAGGCTTTGGCCTTGGGGATTATCAATCCTTGCTCGCCGCTTCTTTCAATAATGGCGAAGCATTGAAATCACGCGAGCGCGTTGAATCTATCGTACGCAAATCCATCTCGCTTTTTCTCGAAAGCGGAATTGATGCGGCAATAGCTTATTTAGAAGATAGTGCGCATGTCCGCGCGCAGGATTCACGGCTAATGTTCGCTCTGCTCGAAAATATTTCGCAGCAGTTGAAGACGAACGGCGAACTTGAAGCGCTCGCACGCGCGTTGCGTGGCGAATACATAGAGCCAGGCCCCGGCGCAGACATCGTTCAGAATCCAGACATACTTCCTACGGGGCGAAATACTCACGCCGTCAATCCTTACATGATTCCTTCCGAGATTGCTTTCACCAGAGCCGAGCATGTGGTCAAGCACCTACTTGAAAGACACCTGGCAGAAAAGGGAAGTTATCCGCGCGCAATGGCGCTGGTGCTATGGGGCTTAGACAACATCAAGACTCAGGGCGAGGGCGTAGCACAGGCGCTCTGGCTTCTTGGAGTCAGACCTGTGCGCGACCAATTGAATCGTGCGACCGAAGTCGAGCCGATTCCGCTCGAAATATTGAAGCGCCCGCGCATAGACGTGGTGATGACTCTTTCGGGGATTTTCCGAGACCTGTTCGGTGCGACGATGAACTTGCTGGACAAGGCCGTGCGATTGGTCGCTTCGCTGGACGAGCCGCCTGAGATGAATTTTTTGAGAAAGAATGTTCTTAGACAGGTCGAAGAAGAGAACTTTTCATTCGACGAAGCAGCGCTGCGTCTCTTCTCGAACGCTCCCGGCAACTACGGCACGAACGTCAACTTCATGGTCATGGATTCCCAGTGGGATAGCGGCGAAACACTTGGCGACCTGTTCGTAACCAGAAAATGTTTCGCCTACGGGCGTGACCCCTCTGGGCGCATGATTGAAGGGCGCGAGGCTCGTTCTGCGATGGAACGCGCGCTGTCCCGCGTGGAGGCCGCGCACCAGAACATTGATTCATTCGAGATTGGCATAACGGACGTAGATCACTATTTCGAGTATCTGGGCGGAGTGGCGAAAGCTGTGGAGAAGCGCGCGAATTCTAAACCCGCAATCTACCTGTCCGACTCACTGTCGCGCGAAACAAAGGTGCGTTCGCTAGAAGAGACTGTGCGATTAGAGACGCGCACGAAAACTCTTAATCCGAAATGGTACGAAGGAATGCTCGCTCACGGCTTCCGAGGCGTGGCCGAGATTGAAAGCCACGTCACCAACACCTTCGGCTGGAGCGCCACCACGGACGCCGTTGACGATTGGGTTTACACGGAAGTCGCAGAAACTTTCCTGCTGGACGAAAAGATGCTTGAACGACTGAGCAATTTGAATCCGCATTCAGTTCATTCGCTCGTCAGTCGTCTTCTTGAAGCAGAAGGGCGCGGATTCTGGAAAGCCGATACACATATGCTTGAAAGGTTAGGGGAGATTTTCTCTAGTCTCGAAGATCAACTAGAAGGCATAATATAATTATCCACGAAATCACACGAAGCAACACGAATCAAGAAACTGTTTCCCTTCGTGTCGCTTCGTGTCGTTTCGTAGATAATCTGCTTTCTTCTATCGGGGTAATTGCTTGAACGCTACAGTCCTTTACGTCGGCTCAAGTCTTCTAGCGCCGCTCAAGCAGGCGGAGCGGGAGATTAATCGTGAGTACAAGTTAGGTCTTCGTCTGGCGGCTTACAATTTCGGCGCGTCGTTGAATGAAGATGAGTGGCGCGAGGTGGAGCGCGATTTGAGCGAGGCGGATGTTGTTTTCGTCATTCACGTGATGGATGGCGAGAACGCCACGCGGCTGCTCTCATGTCTGGAAAAGTCCTTCGGGCGCAATCGTGCGGTCGTGGTGATTAATTGTATGCCGGACCTTATGCGACGCACGCGCATGGGGCAACTCGATTTTTCAAAACTGTTCGGCGCTGCCAAATCGAATGATGAAGAGCGCGCTGGAAGAGATGAATCGAAGACGGGCGCTCAGCGTGCAAGGCGACTCGTTGGTCGTGTGGCCTCTTGGATGGGCGAGCAGGTGCGCGCGCGACGTGAGAAGAAGAGAGGGAATCACGCGCAATACTTGAGGCTTGCCGAACGACTGCCTTCGCTTCTTCGTCTTGTGCCTTCTGCGGGACGATTGCGCGACTTCAAAAATTACCTTTACATCTTCTGCTATTTTCTACAGCCAACGCCTGCGAACATACGCTCTATGCTGCTCTGCGCTATTAAGAATTATGCGGCAGATGAGCGTGTTAGAGGATTGAAAATAAAGTTGCCGCAGCCGGAAGCTATGCCGTCGGTAGGAATTTATCACCC
>Ga0209027_1000183_pt1 | contig 19784 bp, 11 predicted proteins | sample GraSoi013_1_20cm_3_FD_185821 | JGI IMG/M metagenome (GOLD analysis project Ga0209027, IMG submission 185821) | Grasslands soil microbial communities from the Angelo Coastal Reserve, California, USA - Sample 09_27_2013_1_20cm (SPAdes) (version 2) | ecosystem: Environmental > Terrestrial > Soil >...
GACAAAGAGAGCTTCAAGAGAGTAATCACCGGGAAGCAAACGTTCTGCTGTCACGACGCGCCAAGTTTCCGTGTAAATTCCCTCGGTTGCCTCAGGAACGCATAAACCTTTCACCAAAAGCGCGACTTGCGCTTTTTCGCGCGATAACCTGAGAAGCATCCACGGAAAAACGTCGCGCTCGCCTTGGAATTTCCAGCGTAACTGAACTTCCAGCGGCCGGGACCGAGAAACGACCTCGCCTGCTGTTGCGATACTTATGAGTCGGGTCGCACCGATTGAGAATACGCCCGGCTCGTCAGCGGGTGAGGATTGTTCACCGACAGGCGTTTTTCGGCTCCCCAAATTCTGCAGCAGCGTAAGTTCATCTTGCTCATCCGCAGTCCAAACTGCCCCTTTCAGAAAATCGTGTAGCAGCCGATCACTCGACGGGATGATCCGGCCCTCGACTGTTTTCATGGTAGGATGATAAAAGCCCGCGCCCGGATCGAAGGTGGCCGAGTCACGATAATCAATCAGCACAAAATCCGTTGCTGATGGCGGCTGGTAGGATGATCGGCCCAGAGTCTTGAGACCCTTCAGAATATAGTGAAGCGAGTACAATTTCTCACGCATCGCAAGATGAGAGAGGTAGGGCAGCGGGGCCACCACGCTGCTGGCTGACGGAATTTGGGCTATAAAAGCGTTCTTGCGCGCGCGATCTTGACCTCCCTCAAACCAATCCGCAGTCGTAATGACGATGCGCGAGACCGGCCCGATCCAAATCTGGGCGACGACACAGCCGATAATGACCAGCCATGCGGCTGCGCGCGAAACGAACGAAGGAACATGTTTCCTTTGATCGAAAGCTGCGATTGCTTCGACCGATGCGATCCAGAAGAGAGGAAGGAGCGGCGCGGCGTAATGAAAGTAAATCATCCATTCCGACGAGCGCCAGGAAAGGAGATGCTGTAGAAGAATTGGCGCGGCGATAACGATCCAGCGTGGCCTTAGCAACGGCAGGCAGAGAAACGGAAGGAGCAACCCCAAAACAAGGTTTCCATGCGTGAGCGATTGCAGAAGCGCGCTTCCGATTAATTGTGGTCGGACGACGGCGTTGATCAGGATATTTTCTGGCGACCTGCCCAACTGATCGTACAAGGCAACGTAATCTATGTTACCGGAGTTCAGCGCCGGCGTGATTACGTAGGCGCACAACACGAACCAGATCAGAGCCAGGCCCATCGGCCAGAGAAACCAACGACGCAATTCGGCGAGGCCGCGATTGCGTTCGACGACGCATTGTGTTGCACAATAAACGATCAGCAACGGCGCCATGTTTTCTTTACAGGCCAAAACAGCGACGAACCACAGCCAATGGCGACTGATCGACTTCGCCACCCAGGCCTGAAGCATTAACAGAAGGAAGGGCGCAACCAGAGCTTCGGGATGGAACTCGTGAATGGCGATGTAGCCCGCAGCCGGCGCGAGCAAAAGCGCGGCGCTCAGTAAACAGGCACGTTTTCCATCGAGTCCGAGTCGCTTGGCGATGTTGTAGCCAACCAGAGGCATGGTCGCGAGCGCAGCATTCTGCACGATAACAAAAAGCATCGGATGACGAAAAACTGCGAAGAGCGGAGCAAAAAGAAAAACGATCGGTTCGACGTGGTTGCCCAGCAGCGGAACGTTTTCGACCGATACGTCCAGACGCCCATGAATCAGCTGCCAGATCGCCTGGACATAGTAGGCCAGATCGAAGGACCGATACTGGAAATTCGCCCAGCGAGCATAGGACGTCCAGGTGCAGATCACGAAGAACAGGCCCGCGAGCGCGGTAACGATTACCTTGCCAGGCTCAGCCCTTTGCCGCTCAGCTGTGATCACCTCGAAATTGCCGCGAGCATCCAGTTTTTGGATGGGTCATTTTTGCATTTGGAACGGTGCAATAAAATCGGTGGCGGAAGGGGTGGGATTCGAACCCACGGTGGGTTGCCCCACGCTCGATTTCGAGTCGAGTGCCTTAAACCGGACTCAGCCACCCTTCCTCTGGAGTTGCGGCGCTAATTATCGAACGCGGCGCGGGCAAAGCAAACTGAGATGATGGTGGCGATATGCCCGAAAGATTGGGAATTAAGGCGATGAGCGAAGGCTCCCGCCTCGGGCAAAAAAAATTTACAAATAAAAACTTGAGCAAGGGCGCATTTCTACCGCATGTTGTAGGTCCGTAGGATAACCCTCGCAATAGCTTGTTGTTCTCTGTTGTTCACAGGTTCTTGCCCGGGCTGTTCACTATTGTTCGCATGTATTCGCAACTTTAACCCCGTTCTCGCTCGCCATGATTCAATTGAAACCAGGTATTTCGGCATCGCAATCCAACAAAGGACGCAAGGGACGTGCACGCGCGCGCACCCGCCGCGATACCGGAGCGCAACGGGCTGGCTTGCATTTCAAGCGGGTGTTCAGCGATGGGAAATGCGCGCCCTTCGACGAGGTGGAATGGGAACGTCGCACGGCCGAGATCACCGACGACAGCGGCAAGATCATCTTTAAACAGGACAATATCGAAGTGCCGGCAGATTGGAGCGAGCTGGCGACGAAGATCGCGGTCTCAAAATATTTTTACGGCGACATCGCCAACGGGACCGATCCGGAAAAGGGCGGACGCGAAACTTCGGTCCGACAACTAATTCACCGAGTCACGCGCACCATCGCAGACTGGGGATTGCTCGACGGCTATTTCACCGATGCGCAGACGGCGGATCTTTTTTACGATGAACTGACCTGGCTTTGCCTCAATCAACACGGCGCATTCAATTCCCCGGTCTGGTTCAACGTTGGTCTTTATCAGCAGTACGGGATCGGCGACGGCGCGGGCGAAGGCAATTACTTTTACAATCGCGAGACAGGAACGGCCGATCGCGCCGCGACCCAATATGAATATCCGCAAGGCAGTGCCTGTTTCATCCAATCGGTGGACGACACCATGGAAGACATCATGCGGCTGGCGACGAGCGAAGCGATGCTATTTAAATATGGAAGCGGGACCGGGAGCGATCTTTCCACCTTGCGCAGCACGCGCGAGAAATTAAGCGGCGGCGGCAAACCAAGCGGGCCACTTTCGTTCCTGAAAGTTTACGATCAGGTCGCCAACGTGGTGAAGAGCGGCGGCAAAACCCGGCGTGCCGCGAAGATGAATACGCTGAAAGATTGGCATCCGGACATCGAGGAATTCATCGATGCCAAACAGAAGGAAGAGAAAAAAGCCTGGGCGTTGATCGAGCAAGGATACGACGGCAGTTACAATGGGGACGCCTACGGCTCGGTCATGTATCAGAACGAAAATCTGAGCGTGCGGGTGAGCGACGACTTCATGCACGCAGCGTTGGAAGACCGCGAATGGTGGACCCGAAGGGTGCGTGATGGGTCACCCTGCGAACGGAAAGATGCGCGCACGTTGCTTCGCAAAATCGCGGAAGGAACTCACATCTGTGGCGATCCTGGGATGCAGTTCGATTCCACCATTCACCAGTGGCATACCTGCAAAGGGACAGGCCGGCAAAATTCCACTAATCCGTGCTCGGAGTACCTCTTCCTCGATAACACCGCCTGCAATCTGGCCTCACTTAATCTGATGAAGTTTAAAAAAGCGGACGGCGTGTTTGATGTCGAACGCTTCAAAGCGGCGGTGCGCGTTTTCATTACCGCCCAGGAGATTATTGTCGATAACGCCAGCTACCCGATCAAGGAGATCGCGGAGAATTCGCATATCTTTCGCACGCTGGGGCTCGGTTACGCCAACCTCGGCTCGCTCGTCATGAGTTACGGCTACGGTTACGACAGTGTGGAAGGTCGTGCACTTTGTGGCGCGATCACCGCGATCATGACCGGCGAAGCTTATGAGCAAAGCGCGTTGCTGGCGAAAACAATGGGGCCGTTCCCGGGTTATCGTGAGGCGCGTTGCAGCGGAGTGAGCAAACCGCCGGCAAAAGATAATGTCGCATCGATGCTGGAAGTGATCGACTTGCACCGAGAAGCGGCCGAAGAAATTCCAGATGCAGAGGAATTTGGTTACTTGAAAAAGGAAGCTGCTCGGGCTTGGGATCGCGCCGCCGAGCTCGGCAAGCGACACGGTTATCGCAATGCCCAGGTGACTGTGCTCGCGCCCACCGGCACCATCAGTTTCCTGATGGATTGCGATACCACGGGGATCGAACCGGACATCGCGCTGGTGAAATACAAATTACTCGCCGGTGGCGGAATGCTAAAAATCGTTAACCGAACGATTCGACCAGCGCTGGAACATCTTGGTTATGCCGAAGAAGAGATCGCGCGCATCATCGAGCACGTCGATCTTTTCGATACAATCGAGGATGCCACGCCCGGCGCCGATCACAGCGCGGTTCTGGCCGGGAGAGCGGAGGCGGGCCGGCTTTATCCGACGCCATTACGAGCAGAACATCTCCCGATTTTTGATTGCGCCTTTCGCCCGCATCTCGGGGAGCGCAGCCTGCATTACATGGCCCATCTGCGAATGATGGCGGCGGCGCAGCCTTTCCTCAGTGGCGCAATCTCGAAAACGGTGAACATGCCGGAGAACGCGACCGTTGACGACATCATGAACACTTACGTGGAAGGATGGCGGCTCGGGTTGAAGTCGATCGCCATTTACCGCGATGGCTCGAAACGTTCCGCACCGTTGAACACCAGAAAAACGCGCGACATGGGAGGTTTCGATGGCGCGAGGGATGTAATCGCGGATCCGGAAGAATTGCAGAAACGGATTCTCGAATTGGAAGAAGAGATCGCGATGCTGCGGAGCCGACTGGATCAGCCAATCCGTCACCGTATGCCGGACACACGCATGTCATTGACGCACCGGTTCGAGATCGCGGGCCACGAAGGCTACATCACGATTGGATTGTATGAAGATGGCCAGCCGGGGGAACTCTTCATCACCATGTCGAAGGAAGGCAGCACCATTGGCGGTTTAATGGACACGGTAGGGACGTTGACCTCGATTGCCTTGCAATACGGCGTGCCGCTGGAAAGTCTGGTGAAGAAATTTGCTTATCAACGATTCGAACCCAGCGGGTTCACCAAGAACCCCGACATCCGGAATGCCACCAGCATCACCGACTATGTTTTCCGCTATCTCGGTTGCCAGTTTATCAAAGGTTACAAGGAAGCGACTTCGCCTAACCGCGCGCAATCAGAGTTTCCGCTGAAAGAAATCGCGGAGATGGAAAAGAAGGCGATCAATCGCCCCGTCGCCGAATTGCCGCGCACGGCCGAGAAGGAATTGATCGACGTGATCACGAGCCATTCACCTGGCGAAGGCAACCCGAAAGTAATCACTACTGGCTACACTCACGCGGACCGAGTGAAAGAAGCGCTCGGCAACATGTTCATGGATATCGTCTGCTCGCACTGTGGGAGCGACAAAGTGATTCGTGCCGGAGCATGCGGCGTTTGCACCGAATGCGGCACCAGCCAGGGTTGTAGTTAGATTGACTAGTTAGAAGGGAATTAAAATGCCTAGGGAGTTAACTGATGCCACACAACAGGTTCAAATGAGCAGCGTCTATGACGAGAAGGTTCTCCGCGAAGCTATTCGAAGCTTCATGGACGCAGGGCGGATTGCCACTTCAGCGGAAATGAGGCTGGTTTGCCATGGTCTCGCCAGCCTTGCGTTTTCCATTAACGAACTGCAGAAGCGCCTCCATTTTGTTGAAGAGAAAGTCGGCGCGTCTCCGATGCGAGATATTCAGGAATTGCTTGGCGACAAAAAAGAAGACTCTGACGACCAAATTGCTGAAGGTCATTTCTGGCGGACAAACCGGGGTTGATCGCGGAGCGCTCGACGCCGCGCTGGCGCTGCAGGTTGAATGCGGCGGATGGTGTCCGGAGGGTCGGTTGGCCGAAGATGGCACAATCCCGACGCGTTATCCGGTGATGGAGTTGGCAAATGCCGGGTACGCCGAGCGAACTGCGCGAAACGTAGCCGATTCAGATGGCACGCTCGTTATTTCAAATGGAGTTCCGCTTGGCGGAACTGGTGAGACTGTTGATCGCTGTATCGAGATGCGAAAGCCGCATCTGATTATTGATTGCGCGAGAAGGAGCGTCCAGGAAACGATCGAAGTGGCCAGTGAGTTCATTACAAATTTGTCATTCCGAGTGGCGCAGACGACGAGGAACCTCTCGAACGTCCGCAAATCGCCTGGCGAATTGGAAGATCCCTCGCATTCGCTCGGAATGACGATCGTGTTGAACGTGGCCGGTCCACGGGCCAGCCAATGGCCCGGAGGTCACAAAACTGCGCGACGAATTGTGTCGGGCATTCTGCGCCGCTTAGTGGACAGAACGGCGCCATTGAATACAGTTCGTGACTCGCCACGCGGCGACCCCTGAACATGGCACCAAGCGAAGCAGAAATTCAACGTCAGAAAGAAATGCAGCAGGCCGAGGAGCTGCTTTTTAGCGGCCGGCAGGAACTCGGTTTTGCCAAGGGGCTTTTCCTGGGAAATTTCGTGGCCGATTGGGTAATGCCGTATCCGAGGCTCGACCCGACCCGGCAGACGGAACTGGAGAGTGGACTGAGCGAAGTGCGCCAAGTGCTCGATCGCGATCTCGATCCGGACTGGATCGATCGCAATGCCGACATCCCGCGCCACCTCATCGAGGGCCTTGCTCGCACGGGCGTTCTTGGAATGACGGCGCCACGGGAAGTTGGCGGCCGCGGTTTCTCGCAAATGCAGTACTGCCGGATCCTGGAGGAGATCGGAAAACGGGACGCTTCCACTTCGGTCTTTGTTAACGCTCATCACTCGATTGGAATCCGCGCCCTGCTCTTGTTCGGTACCCGTGAACAGCAAGCGCAATGGTTGCCCTCGCTGGTCGCTGGAGAAAAGCTGGCGGCGTTCGCGTTGACCGAACGGGAGGCTGGATCAGACGCCGCCAATGTCCGAATGACCGCTACTCCGAGCGACGACGGCTCGCATTACGTTTTGAATGGCGAGAAACGTTACATCACCAATGCAGCAGTGTCGCAGGTCTGGACGGTGATGGCGCGAACGCCGGTTCCGAACAAGCCGGGCAAAGACGCGATTACCGCTTTTTTGGTCACGCCGGACACCCCCGGTGTGGAAATGATCGAAGGTCGAATGCCAAAGCTCGGGATTCGCGGCACTGCCACGGGGCGCTTCCGTTTAAACAATGTGCGTGTGCCGAAAGAAAATATTCTCGGCCCGCTCGGCAAAGGTTTGCGCGTCGCGCTGACCGTTCTGGATTTCGGGCGCACCACTTTCGGAGCTTGTTGCACCGGCGCGGCCAAACATTGCCTGCAGCTGGCGATCGAACACGCCAATTCGCGTCAGCAATTCAAAAAAACCCTGGGCAATTTCGATCTGGTAAAAAAGAAAATCGCGCGCATGGCGGCCGACGTTTACGCGATGGAAGCAATGACCAATGTAACCGCATCGCTGATCGATCGCGGTCTCGAGGATTACATGATTGAGACTGCGATGCTGAAAGTTTTCACCACTGATCGGCTATGGGAAGCGGTCAACGACGCCTTCCAAATTCACGGCGGCTCCGCTTACTTCGATGATAATCCGTTGGGTCGAATGTTGCGCGACGCGCGGATCAATCAGATCGGCGAAGGGTCGAACGAGGTATTGACCTCGTTTATCGCGCTGGTCGGAATGCGTGGGCCAGGAATGGAGTTCAAGGAAATTTACGACACCATGACTTCGTTCGCGTTCAACCGCATGAGTAAGGCTTGGAGCGCGGGCTTGCATCGCCTTGGCGCGGCGGTCCGAACGCCGAATGTGCCGGTGCAAAGCGCTGAGCTGCGTAGTTTCGCCGGGCAATTGGGAAGATTAATCTGGCGGTTCAACGTCGCGGTTAATCGCTGCCTCGTCGTTTATCGCGAACCGGTGCTGGACATGCAGTTGATCCAGGAGCGGATTGCGGGCGCGGCGATGGAACTTTTCGCCTCGACCTGCGCCCTTAGTCGCTGGGACTCGGAGTTACAGGCGCGCGGCCGAAATGGCGGAGCGCGCCCACCCGATTTTGGCGCGCCCGCTTATTTCCTGCGCAAATCGATTCGGCACGCCAAGAAATTGTTGGCGGAGTTGAACGATAATGACGATCACGCGTTGCTCGATACGGCAAACGCCGCGTTGCGGGCGACGAAATAGCGGTCGCGGCGTGGCTGCTGGCACGCTGTTTCCTCATTTGCGACCGCGGGAATAAGCGGCACGAATCAGGCTCCCTGCAACCCGTGACCGAAGGTTCCGGAAATCACGACGCAGATGGAAGCGAAGGTGACGGCGAGCGGCGCCGGCCTCTTGGCCTGCTTCTAGCTGCTCCGGAGGCATGGCCTCCTCCCCACTGGTGGATTCCGCGCCGTTCGATTTTCACGGCAAACGTGTGCTCATTTTCATCGTTGCCTACAACGCCGCGCGCACGATTGAAGAAGTGCTCAACCGCATTCCGTCTTCGCTGCATTCGAGCACGGTCGAAGTGCTGATTATCGATGATTCGTCGGCGGACGATACTTTCGTCGAAGGGTTGCGCTTTCAACATCAACGTCCGCCTTTCCAAATCACCGTGCTCCGGACGCCGGAGAACCAGGGTTACGGCGGTAACCAGAAGCTCGGTTATCGCTACGCCATCGATCACGGATTCGATATCGTCGCCCTCCTGCACGGCGACGGCCAGTATGCGCCGGAAAAACTGCCGGAGTTGCTTGCTCCGCTGGTTCGGGACGAAGCCGATGCCGTCTTCGGTTCGCGCATGATCGACAAGAAAGCGGCGCGAACGGGCGGGATGCCGTACTACAAATGGATCGGCAACCAGATCCTGACCACTTTCCAAAACTGGATGCTGCAAACGAACCTGTCGGAGTTTCACTCCGGCTATCGCCTGTATGCCACCCACGCGCTCGCGCAACTGCCGTTCGAATGCAATAGCGGGGCCTTTCACTTCGACACCGAGATTATCATTCAGCTGGTTCTGAAAAAATTCCGCATTCTCGAGCTGCCGATTCCAACGTTTTACGGCGACGAAATCTGCCACGTCAACGGACTGCAATACGCCCTCAATGTTTGTAAAGCGATGGTGCGGGCACGGCTGCATCAAATGAATTTGTTTTTCGATCGCAAGTTCGATGTCGCGCCGCCGGAAGAAACCTACGACCTCAAGCTCGGGTTCACCTCTTCCCACACCATGGCGATCGATGCCGCGCGCAGCGGCGCTCACGTGCTGGATGTCGGCTGCGGACGCGGGTATGTCGGGGCCGAGTTGGTGAAAAAGGGGTGCGCGGTCACGGGGATGGACCGTCTGGTTCCGGCTGAAGGCCAGGAGAAAATGCAGTTCATTCACTGGGATCTCGATCGCAAGGAATTTCCCGTCAACGTTTCCCAGTTCGATCAAATCTTCATGCTCGACATTATCGAGCATTTGAAGCGGCCGGAGGATTTCATGGACGAATTGCGTTTCGCGACCGGTTGCAAGCGCCCCGAAGTGATTATCACCACCGCCAATATCGGATTTTTCGCGACCCGCCTGATGCTACTCCTGGGCCAGTTCAATTACGGGAAGAAAGGTATCTTGGACGCCACCCATACCCGCCTCTTTACTTTTCGTTCGCTGCGCGAATTGCTCCGGCAATCCGGTTACAAGATTCTCGAAGTGCGCGGCATTCCCGCGCCCTATCCCAAGGCGCTCAGAACCAATTTCATCAGCCGGCTTCTGGTCTGGGCTAACGAGAAGTTGATTTCATTTAGTCGGTCTTTCTTCTCCTATCAAATTTTTGTGCGCGCCCAGGCCCTGCCGACGGTAAACAATCTGTTGTGCGAGACTATCAACACCAGCCAGGAATTGCGGCAGAATGCGCTGCCCAATTTACTTCAAGATCTGGAGCGCCCGCAGCAAACCTTCGGGCACAAGCTCGTATAATCCGAATTTGACGAATAGAATCTGGTACTGCCGCAGATCGAACGCGCACAGCGCCATGATGGAAAGAGCGAGCCAAAGATCGGCTCGGCGGAAGCGGGCAAACAGAGCCACCAAATAGCTCGCGGCCAGGAAGCACAACGGCAGATCCCACATGTTGGCATAGCGCAGGTTCATTCCGTAGCGGACATTGCACATCACGAGGAAGCTCGCGGCCAGGAAGGCCGTCAGAAAGATCACGGCGGAGTTGCTTCGTTTGAGCGTGAAAATGGCGCCGAATGCGAGCAAGAGGACAATCGGACTAACTAACGATAAATCGACAAGGTAGCGATACCAGGGTCCGTCCCCGGTTTTGAGGGCAAAGGGCAGAACGGCGGCCTTGCTTACGAGCAACTGATAGATGTGGGTCGCGGTGCCTAGCGACCCGCAGAGATTCACCAGGATGGCAACTCCGACGAGTGGGCCGACCAGGGTCGTCGCCAGGAGAAAACGCGTGACTATGCCGATTCGAAACCAATAGCTCGCGGCCAAAACTGCGAGCAGGCCGAAATAGGCGAAGAGTGCATTTTCCTTGGTCAGGACGAGAAGGGCGAGCGCGATCCCATAGCCGGCGAGCCAGCGCCAGTCGTTCGGCCGTTGTAAATTTTCCCAGAGCAACCAGAGACAGGCCAGGGCAACGCAGGCAAAAACACCATCAATCAGGGCGTGCTGCGACATGTGGATTTGAGTTGGCGCGAACGCCATCAGCGCGCTGGTGGCGAGGCACAATCGGACGCCGCCCAGGTGGATGGAAAAAATCGCGGTCAGCACGAGAGTAAGAATGCTGAACAGGCTGGAGATATTTTTCAGGGCGGCGAGGGCGTCGGCCCCAGTGGTTTGGTGCCAAAGATAAGCGCAAAAAATGTAGAGAAAGCGGGTCGGTGGCAGGATTGCGCTCGGAAGTCGGGCTTGCAGATTAACGTATCCTTCCGCCAAGTCCGGATACGAGGAGAGTCCCGCCTGGGAAAGGGTTTTGACGTATTCGCGATAGAGATTTTCGTCGAAACCGACGCCGGTATAGCCAGGTTGGGGATGCAGGATTTCCAGGAAATGTAAGGGAGCGCGCTCAACGAAAAGAGCCGGTGGCAAACGCAAGAAGATCCCCACTGCGATGACGGCGCATATTCCGATCAGGGGGAGGGCGCTGGGCCGAGGTCGGGCCGGGTCGGTCACGAATCAGGTTCCGGCCACTGGCGCCGGAGAGAGAAGTTTAAGGGCTGAGCTTTGTTGAGGCACGTTGTTTCGCCAGATGAGGACGGAACCGATGATCAGTGTCAACCAGGGAAGAAGGTTCCAGGGAGCCCAGACCGCGCTGAGGGCATTAGTCGAAACACCAAAATACCAGACCCAGGAATGTGAGATGGTGCTGTAAAAAACAAAGAGGAAAATGGACGCCGCGGCGGTGAAACAGACAAAGAAAGTGGGCGAAAGGAACAATAGGAATGGCGTTAACCAGACAAAGTATTGCGGGGCGACGCCTGGGGCGAAGATGAAGAAGCTCAGCCAACTCATGGCCAGCGTAACGACAAGGCCTTGAGCATCGCTGCCACGTCTGCGCCACGCCAGGAAGAGAACAAAGGAAACGACTACGACCTTAAGTAGGTTGCTGATAATGGTGGCGGCCGGCGCCAGCCCATAAAAGCTGATCCGGCTTAGATGCTGAAAATCACTGATGCGGATGAGATACGTGATTCCCCAAAGACCCCAATAGCTTCCGTAACTCAAAACATTCTTGGCGTAAGCGATGGGGGAGAAAATAAGCGGTTCCAAGGCGAGGAGCACAGTAGTGACGAGAAAGGCCGCGATAAAAGGGCGAAGCTGACGACGATTATGCCAGAACAGAGCGAACACTGGAATGAACAGGAGCGGCACAATTTTCACCTGCCAGCTCAAGCCCAGGAATAGACCGCAAAGAATCGGTTGCTGCCGCGCCGTCATCAGGCAGGCGATAACAAGGAGCATCACCATGACTGAATCGGTGTTGCCATGAAATCCGCTGATCATGAGCGAAATTGGATTAAGCGCAAAAAGAATGAGCGCCCAGAACGGAGGGCGACGATCGCCCATTGCGTTGGCCAATTTCCAAACGACCAGGCTCGAGACGAGGTCAGCGATAACTCCCGGCAATCGGAGAAGAAACGCAAAAGTAATGTTGTTATGGGTGAAGAAATAGAGACTTGAGAGGTCGTAGATCGCACGCAGGTAATAGGCAACCAGCGGCGGATGATTGAAGAGAATGACCCGGCGATACGTTTCGGCGAGACCGTGGATGCTCAGTTCCCGGCCGAACAGGAAAAAAAAGACGGTGTCATTGGTGCCGATGGTGTTCCAAGCAATGAGAAGCTTGCCCCCGGTCGCGGCCAGGGCAGCAAGCAAGAACCAAAAGCCCGGCGAAAAATGCGTGGTTTGGTCGCTGTTCGCAGGCCGATCGACCTCGGTTATCTCCCCGATTTTCATTGGCGGTGGATTTCTTCGCGCAACTGACGGAACTCGGGTTGCTGTGGACTTAGGGCAACAGCGGAATCGATTTCGGCGCAGGCATCGGCGCGGTCGCCCCTGGCGGCATAGGTCTTGGCCAAAAGAAAATGAGTCTTGGCGCTGCGAGTGTTGAGATCGAGCGCGCGCCGGAACCAATGTTCGGCCAGTTCGAATTGCTTGTGGTCCAGGGCGATTACGCCAAGATTATTGAGCGCGCCGCGGTGACGATCATCGAGCTGTAGAGTGGTAAGATAAAAGGTGGAAGCGGCCGCAGAATTTCCCTCCGCCAGCCGCAGGTTTCCGAGAGCGAAATTGGTTTCCGGATTCGTTGGGACATAAGCGCGGGCGAGCTGCAATTTTCTTTCCGCCAGGGGAAGATTGCCGGATTCGAGCGCCTGCCAACCGCTGTTGTAGGCATCCAACGCCCAAAGTGATGGATCGCGTTGCGGCCAGGAAATGAAACAGGAAGAGACAATTAGAAACGCGGCGTAGGCAATGGCCCAGCGAAATTTGCCAGCCACCACATGATTAAAAAACGCAACCAGGCCGAAGGCGGCGAAAATAAGTAGGCCCGGAACAATTGGCAGACGATAGCGTTCGGTGGTGAATACCGGCAACAAGGCGAGGACATGCAGGGCGATGGCGACGGCGAGCCAACGTGAGAGCGGCGCTGTTTTCCAAACCAGAAAGATCGCTGGCAACGCCAGGGCCGCGACCAGGCCGAAATAAATTCCGGGCAAGGTGACGTTTTGCTCACGCAAGATCGTGATAATACTGAGATCGTCGTATTGAAATGCGCTCCAAAGATTGCGGAGTTTGAGCGCAAGCAGACGAAGCCATGCTACCGGATGACTCGTTATGTAGTTGCGCGCCTTCGCAGCCCAATACTGTGAGACCTGACCGCGTGGGAGAGCGTGTCCAGCGGCGGACTCAGCCGCGTCTATGGAATCCTGTAACATCGCGGCCTGCCCAGTGTGGAGACCAGGCGGAAAACGCGGATAACCAATCGCGCCCGGATTATTTCCAATCCAGAAATTAATACCACTGTGAGCGGACAGAAATACGCGGTCGTGGGCAATGAAACAATTGTGCACCCAACAGGGCGAAGTACCGGCAGCAGCGCCAAGGAAAAGCAGAACGAGGGCGTTGATGCGCGTGCGGAATTGGGAATGAGTGGAAATCGCCGGTTTGAGAAGGATTGCGCCGATTACCAACGGGATGAGGAAGAGAATCGTCGCGATCGCCGTCGCGGCGAGGCCAACCAGCAGACCGAGAATTAATGCCCCCCATTTTGTCGGCGCATTCTTCCGGCTGACAATGCGCCAAAGGATGAGCCAAAAGATAAAGACAAACCAAGCGGTAGGCATGAGAACGACGGCGTAGGTTTGCGCCGGGACAAAAAAGGCCCAGCCCACCGCCGCGAGCACACCAGCGATTTGGGCACGGCGCAGGCCGGTTCCCGAAAAAATGCCGACCGAAACCTTATAGATTAGCACCGCCGTCCCGGCATCGAGTAATGCCTGCAAGAGGGCAGGAATAAATGGACCGTAGCCGACAATCTTATAGAGGGCCGCGAGCAAGTAAGCGTACCCCGGCAGGCCGTAAAAGGCTAGGTGATCAGTAAGCTGGCCGTTAAGAATCCGCTGTGCCCAATCATCGTAAAAATGCATGTCCCCACGCGTCGGCAAGAGGTATGGCGAAGCGGTTAGTCTAGCGAGGACAACGACCCGGATAAGCAGAACACCGCCGAAAACGTAGTATGCCGGACGCAAGTGAAATTGGCTGAGGAGTTTACGCGAAGTCACGATGTCGGATCAATCGGCAAGTGGCGGCTGCCGTAGTGTTTGCACAGCGAGAATCACGCCGGAGCCGGGCATCTAAGCCCAAAATGAGGGCCCATTTTCTAGAAATTCTAAAACGACCGCCGCTTGGCATCGCGAGTGCTCATTAAGACGGGTATTCCGAGGCGGGTGCTTCGGAACGCAATCAAACAAACAATAGAGAAACAGAAAGCAGTTAGCAATGTTGAACAAACTTAACAAACGCCGCGGGGGCTTCACCCTCGTGGAAATTATGATCGTCGTTGCGATCATCGCGCTCTTGGCGGCGATCGCAGTGCCCGGATTCCTCCGTGCTCGTAAACGTTCCCAAGCCAGCCGAATCCTTAATGACCTGCGTATGATCGACGCCGCCGTTGACCAATACGCCATTGAAACCAACCGCAGCACGGGGAATCCCGTAGCTATCACCGATTGGACGAACTACTTGAAGAAGGGTTCGTCGCTCTACCTAGGCGGCAAGAGCATCCTGGGGAGTACCTACGGTTCTCAGACCGTCGATACCATCCCACAGGTGCCTGCCTCGGATCTAGCGGTGTTATCCGACGTCGCCGGCGCCGGTTTTTGGTCGCCCTACGGGCCGTAATCGAATCTGACGATTCATTCGCCTGCCATTCCCCAGAACAGGAGTGGCAGGGAATGAGTTGTGAGGTCGCAGCCGAAAGAAGCCGCGCTATCGCAACCCAAACACAAACAAACAGTAAACCAACGCAATAAGAAGAATAATGTTAACTAAATTGAATCGAAAACATGCCGGCTTCACGCTGGTGGAAATCATGATCGTGGTCGCAATCATCGCATTGCTGGCTGCGATAGCCGTTCCTGGATTCCTGCGCGCGCGCAAGCGTTCTCAGGCTTCCAAGATCCTTAACGACCTGCGTATGATCGACGCTGCTGTCGACCAATACGCAATTGAAACCAATCGCACTACCGGTAACACGGTTGCGATCACGGATTGGACCAATTACGTCAAGAAGGGTAGCATCCTGTATAATACAGGTACGAACCTCTTCGGCACCTCTTACGGTCAGCAGACGGTTGATACCATTCCTCAGGTCAACGCGTCTGACTACGCTATATTGTCGGACGTTGCCGGCCCGGGCTTCTGGTCGCCTTACGGTCCCTAGTTAGCCGATAGGAGTTCTGAAAAACTTCGGGCGTCCTCTCGTGCAAACCGGGAGGACGCTCGTTTGTTTAACGATGCAGCTTCTCTCTCGCAACCCTGCTCATGGATCAGACTTCGACCAAGGCGCCGTCTGACCCCAGTTTTCGCGCGCGCTTCATCGCGTTTTGCGGCAAGCAATGGCCGCGGTATTTTTTTCTCGGAGCCATCGGCTTCATCATTCGATTACCCGCGATCCAGGGACAGCTCATCTGGGATGACATTCACCTCGCCCGAGACAATCCATTCATAAAGAGCCCGCTCCTCGCACTGGAAGCGTTCCGGCACTATCTCTTTCTCGACTCGTTCTCGGGTCACTACCGGCCGGTCCAGAATCTGTCCTACATGTTGGATTACTTTTTCTGGAATACGGACCCAGCCGGGTTCCATCTCAGCAATATTCTCCTGCACGTAGCCGCCGGCCTGCTGCTTTATCGCCTACTTACCCACCTGTTTGGCAAACAGGCCGGTCTTTGGGAGAGTGATGACCCAAGGTCGGCGCGCGTGGGAGCCCTTGCCGCTTTCGTTATTTCCGGCATCTGGATGGTGCATCCGGTTCATTCCGCTGCGATCGATTACATTTCCGGACGGGCCGACAGCCTGGCCTTTGTTTTTTCAGCGGGCGCATGGTTGCTGGTATTGCGCGCTCGAATAGCCAAAGGGCGATGGCTAAAAGGCATCACCTATCTTCTGGCGGCGCTGAGCGGCGTCCTGGCGCTCTGCTCCCGTGAGATCGCTTGTATATGGATACTCATTTTTCTGGTCCACACCCTTGCCTTTGCCAGGGACATTGGTAAAAAAGCGAAGATCACGACGATCTTGTGCTGTGCGCTGGTGTTTGGCACATATGCCGAATTACGCCGGCTTCCAGCTGCGCGAGCGGAACCGGGGTTTACCGAGAACTGGTCGGCCCCGGTTCGAGGCACCCTTATGCTCCGTGCGCTGGGTGACTACGGGCGGTTGATGGTTTTTCCGGGGAACCTGCACATGGAGCGCAGCATTTTTGATCCGGGCAATTATCTAAGCCGCGAAAGCTGGCGCAAAACAGCTGCAACTGAATATCTCTCGATTCTCGGTCTGGCTGTCTTGACGGCATTTATCTATGGCTGCGCGAGACGCGGCATAGGTCAGCGAATGCGCATCATGGGCACGGTCTGGTTTTTTGCCGCCTATCTGCCGATCTCGAATATTGTGCAGCTTAACGCGACCGTGGCGGAGCATTGGCTTTATCTGCCAAGCGTCGGCTTCCTGCTTTTCCTCGGCGGTTGCGCATTGGACTTGCCACGGAGATTCGCGGCCACTCTAACTGCCGTTACAGCGATCGCAATCCTCGCTTTGAGCGTTCGCAGTACGATTCGGAGCAGTGACTGGAGTAACGAAGAGAAATTCTACAAGCGTACGCTGGCCGCGGGCGGTACAAGCTGCCGCGTCGGCGTAAACCTGGGGCAGATTTACGCGAACCGTGGCGAATATGCGATAGCAGAGAAAATGTTCCGCCACGTTCTCGAAACCAACCCAGACTATCCGATTGCGCGCAATAATCTCGCTAATGTTCTAGTGCACGAGGGAAAAGTTGCCGAAGGCGAAGCCTTATTTGCGCGGGATGCTCAACATGCCAAGGAAGCGAGAGTTCAATATCCTCGTACCTGGATCGCTGCGTTAAATCTCGCGCACATGCGCTCGCGAGCGAACGACGATGCCGGAGCCATTGCGATCCTCGAGCGGGCACGCGCGGACTATCCCGAGATATGGGAGCTGATCAGTCTTGAATCAGAACTGCTGCGCCGAACACAAGGCCCGCTTCCGGCGCTTCGTCTAATCGAAAATTACACCCGTCAAAACTGGTGGCACCACGCTGCCTGGCTGGCAGAAGGCCGGCTATATGCGGAGAACAATGACGTTGATCAATCGACCCGTGCTCTCCGCTACGCTGCTTTACTCGACGTGCACGACGTCCAGGCGTTGAATTTGCTCGCCGCAATTTCGGTTGGCCAAAACCAGCTCGAACAAGCATGCGCTACCCAACGCCGCGCCATCGCACGCGAACCAAATCAGCCCCGGCAATATCTCATGCTCGCGGAGATCCTGGACAAAATGGGACGCACGTCGGAGGCACAGACCGCGCGCGATGACGCCACGCGATTGAAGGCGATTGTGACTTCGCCGCGGATAGCGGCCAATTAAATTGAATTTGGCGTCGGGGGCCGCTTCAGCCACTCTTCTCCGGCGATGCCGGTGCGAATTTATCGCGACAAGCAGATCAAACTTGAGCCACTGCGCGGCAAAATTTGCGGCGTGATCGGGTTTGGCTCGCAAGGCCATGCCCACGCCCTAAATCTTCGGGACAGCGGGTTCGAAGTCGTCGTTGGATTGCACCGCGGTAGTAAGTCCCGCCCGGCGGCGCGAGCGCACAAACTTGCGGTTCTGGAAACATCGGAGGCGGTTCGGCAAAGCGACATCGTTTTTCTCGCGCTGCCGGACACAAAGATGCCGAAGATTTTCGTCAAACAAATCGCGCCGTATTTACGGCGTGGACAAACGCTTCTCTTCGCTCACGGGTTCGCCATCGTTTACCGGACTGTCATCCCTCCGCGCAATGTGGATGTGATAATGGTAGCACCGAAAGGATTAGGGCAAATGGTGCGGCGCGAGTTTAAAGCTGGCCGCGGCGTGCCGGCCTTGCTCGCAGTGGAAAATGATTTTAGCGGGCAGGCACGCGCGCTCGCATTCGCATGGGCCAAAGCAATCGGGTGCGCCCGGGCCGGCGTCATCGAAACAACTTTTCGGGAAGAAACGGAGACCGATCTTTTCGGGGAGCAGGCGGTATTGTGTGGCGGAACAACCGCGCTAATTCGAACCGCGTTCGAGACTTTGGTTCGCGCCGGTTACGCGCCGGAGCTGGCCTACTTCGAATGCCTGCACGAACTGAAATTCATCGTCGATATGATCCATGAAGCAGGAATCGCAGGGATGCGCGACTTGATTTCCGACACCGCAAAGTGGGGCGATCTCACCGTTGGACCAAAAATTGTGGATAAGCACGTCCACAAAAAGATGGCGATGGCACTGGGACAAATCCGCACCGGAAAATTTGCGCGCGAATTTATTCGGGAGATGAGAACTGGAGCGAAACGCTATCGTGCGTTACTGCAAGAGGGGCGACGTCACCCACTAGAAAAAACCGGACGTCGATTGCGTGCCTTGATGGATTGGCGAAAAAAATGAACTTTCCCGACGCGCTTTTTCAAGCGCGTTGCTCGCGGCGAAAAATTCTACTGCCGCTTACTCGCCACTGAAATTCCCGAACACTAGCATCGGGGACGCAGTGGTTGGAATTGGCCCGCTCACGCGGTCGATTGGCTGGGGAATTGCCGACCCGCCGGTAAATACGAAGTATAGCTTTTTGGCGACCTCCTGCTGGGTCACCGTTTGCATTTTGCTTGCCTGTACTTTAGGCGTTGCAACTACGTTCTTACTCGGATCTGCGATTGCCGATGCGCAAAACGCCAGCGCGATAAGCGCGACGCCGCATCGTCCCATCCAACCAACCAGGCCGAACAGCCTGAATGGTGTTTTCATATCTGAATTATGCGGCATTTCTCGGAACAACACAATGACAATCGCAATTAATTTCCTCCCGTTATTGCCAGAGAAAATGCTCCAGACGCAATTGCCCCAGGCGCGCGCTCGCTTCCTCACTGCGCGGCCCATTGGCCGCCACCAATTTTTCGTAAATCCCCGCGGCCGCTTCCCATTTTTGCTGCTCCTCCAGTAATCGCGCCGCATTAAATCCGGCTTTGTAAAACCAAAAAAACTCCGGCGGCCGGTCGGGTGAAGGATTAAATTCAAGAATGCGATAGAAGGTCGCGAGCGCGCCGTCGCGATCCGATTCCTTCTCCAGGCAAACACCTTTTTTGAACAGAGCCTGATTGCGCCAATGCGGCTGGTTCGCCGCTTCATTAGCAAGCTGATCATAGATCCCGACTGCGCGATCGAGGTTGGCGGCATTGGCATTGGCTTGCTCAAAAAAAATGTCGGCTTTCCCGCACAAAGCTTCGCGCTTTTCCACCCCACGCGCGTCTCCTTTGAGCACTTCATCATAGAGCGCTTGAGCGTCCTGTGATTTTCCCAACCGGCGTTCGATTGCCGCCTGTTCATTGCGCGCCGCCCATCGAAATTCGCCGTTCATTGCCACAACCTGCGTCAGCAACTCCAAGGCGTGGTCAAGCGATTGGCTGGCCATGCTTGCCATCGCAGATTGCGCGGCCAGAAAGAGTGCTTGCTCGGTTAGTACCGATTTCGGGTTCTCCTGCGCGAGGGTTTCGAATTCT
>Ga0209027_1000184_pt1 | contig 19729 bp, 14 predicted proteins | sample GraSoi013_1_20cm_3_FD_185821 | JGI IMG/M metagenome (GOLD analysis project Ga0209027, IMG submission 185821) | Grasslands soil microbial communities from the Angelo Coastal Reserve, California, USA - Sample 09_27_2013_1_20cm (SPAdes) (version 2) | ecosystem: Environmental > Terrestrial > Soil >...
CCAGGCCCTCGCCACTCGAGACGGCCGTCCGGTCCTTGCGGCGATGATTTCGCAGGTGATTCAGTGCCACGCGGTAGAGATCCCCGCCCACGTTCTCCGGGTGGGCGATCTCTCCCCTGCGGAGTTTCTCGAGCGTCGTGACCGCGGCGTCCTGCAGGATGTCCGCGGCAACTTCCGGATCGCGAACACGCCGCAAGATCAGCGCGCGAAGACCGGGATAGTCGCGATAGACTGCCGACAGGTGGGAAACCGGGTCCGAAACCGGCGCAGGGACGTCCGCTGTCGGGGGCATCGCTGCGGGTGCTGCTTGGTCGTCAACACCGATCATAGGGCGAGTATAGGCTTCAATCGCGAGATAACGCAGCCGCGGAGTGACGATCACCCGGCCGGGTGGCGTCTTCTTGCGGCCATCGTTCTGGCGGGTTGGGCGGCGACCGGGGCCGCCGGGACCTCCTGCACCAGTGCTCTCGCGCCTGCCGCGGTCACCGAGGGCCCCTTGAAGACCCTCGGAACCGAGCCCGCGACGGCGGGTCTTGCCGTAGTGCCGGGACATGCCTACCTGATCGAGGTCGACGAGCGCGACAACGATGCGCTGGTTGAGATTCTCGGCTCGAAGAACGAGGTCATCGTCCGAGCCGACCACCCCGAGCGACGCTCGGGAACCCGTCGTGCGGTGGTGACGGCACCGGATTCTGCCTCCCTCGGCGTGCGCATCACCGGTAAGGAGCACGCGAAAGCTGCCGGCTCGGCAATGGTTCGCGCCTTCGATCTTGCGGCTCTGCGGGACCGACCCGACTGCGTGGCAATCGTGAAGGCGCTCGCCGCGGCCGATGCCAACTATGCGGCGGGAGAGGAGATTTCCAGGGGCCGCTCCGCTTCCCCCACCCATAGCGCACGCGACGCGTTCTTGCGGGCGGTCGAAGGGTACTCGGCCGCCGAGCGTGCACTCGCCACCTCGGAGGATCGGCCGCTGCGTGGCCAGACGGCGCTCGCCCTCGCGGGGGTCGAGTACCTCGATCTGCAGGACTGGGCCAAGACGGCGGACTGGGCCAAGGCGGCTGCCGAGCTGCTCGGGACCGGCGATCCTTACCGACGGGCACGTGCCGAGGCACTGGGCGCTGCGGCCTGGATGGAGATCGGATCGAGCGCCCCGGCTGGACGACCGGTGCCGGGGTACGGCGTGCAATCGACCGAACTTCTCGTGCGCGCACGCACCGCGTTGCAACGCTTGAGTCGCTTCCACTTGCAGCGAGGCGAACGCTATGACGCCGGTTTGCAGCTCACGAACATTGGGCTGATATATCTGTATGAAGGTCGCTACCCGGAATGCATGACGGCTTCTACGATCTCGAGTCGTCTGTTCGGATCTATTCACGAGCCATTGCGCCGCGCGCAGGCATGGCAAAACCGGGCGCTGTGCCTCTGGGGCCTGGGACGTCTGCCGGAGGCGTTGCGCTGGTTCGAGCGCTCGCTCGCCGATATCGGCCCGGAACCCTATCCACGCATCTTTCTCGCGTCGATCACCAATACAGCGCTTGCCGACTACGCCCTTGGGCACTTCGACGAGTCGCTGCGTCTTTATGATCGCGCGCTTCCTATCACGGAAAAGACTCAGTCTCCGCGCGATGAGGCGTATTGCCTCTACGGAATTGGCGTGAACTATTACGCGCTCGGCGACCGGGAGCGCGCGCGCGAGTTCCTCGAGCGCTCGCTCGCCATTCGCACGGTGGCGCTCGATGGCCGCGGACGCATGGCGACTCTGCGGGCGCTCGCGACCATCGACGCCGAGCAGGGGAGGGTAGACGACGCGACAGCCGCTGATCGGGAGGCGCTCGCCCTTGCGGTCGCCCCCGCGGCGATCGAGCGCATCAGGATTCAACTGGCGGTGCACACCGCGGCCGCCGGCCACCCCGTGGAGGCGAAAGCGCAGCTCGATGAACTGCTCTCGACGGGCGCGAAGGTCGATCCGCTCATCCACGCGGAGGCGCTCCTGCAGCGCGCGGTGCTGCTTCGCCAGACGGGTCGGCCCCGCGAGGCCCTGGCGGATCTCGCGCTCGCTCGACCGCGCCTGCACAGGTTTGGCAGTGTCACTGAGGAGTTCGAAGCGGACCTCGAGCAGGCTCGAGCACTTCGACTGGTTGGTCAACCGCACGCGGCGCTCGCGGCCGTCGAACGCGCGCTGGGACAAGCGGATGCCGTCCGCCTCCAGACCGCGAATCCCGAGCTGCGCGCGCAGCTGCAAACGCCATTGCGATTGGCCTACGACCTCAAGATTGAGTTGCTACGGGCCCGTTACGAGGTCGCCTCAGCGTCGGGTCGGAAGGGCGAGGCCGGCACGCTGGCAGCGGCCGCGTTCGCGACTGCGGACGCGTCCCGCGCGCATTCCTTGGCCGACGTCGCGGCCCAGAAATACTCGCCTGCCGTTCGACGGGCGCTCGCGTCTGAATTTCGCCGTCGCGAGGAGCTCTATCGTGAGCTGTCCGCCCGTCGGTTTGCCCTCGACGCTCGACTGGATCGTTCGGGCTCGGGCGACCCACGGGCCAGGCATCTGCTGGCTGACATTGCCGAGCTCGAGCGCGAAGTGGACACGGTCAACACCCTCATCGCGACCCGCACCGTTTCCATCGGTGCGCCCGCCCGGTCCCGCAGCGAGCGCACGGCGAGTCTGCCGTCCCTTCCCGCCGACACCGTGCTCGTGTCGTACTGGCTCGGGTCCGAATCGGCCTACGCATGGGTGGTCTCGCCGACTGAAATTCGCTGGACGCGTTTGCCGTCGCCGGCGGCGATCGCGGAGAAGGCCGCCGCGTTTCACCGCTCGCTGACGCGGCTCATCGATATGCCACTCGAGCGTCGGCTCCAGGACGCCCGCGCCCTGTACGAGCTGATCATTCGGCCGATCGAGCCGTGGCTGTCCGGCGTGCGGCAATGGGTGCTCATTCCGGACGGCGCCCTCGACTATGTCCCGTTCGCAGCGCTCCGAGGCACGGACGCGAAGTCGGAATCGTTTGTTGCGATGCAGCACGATGTCGCTTCCACGCCAGCCGCGTGGATGCTGGACACCCGTGGGACGCGGGCAGAGCCACAGGAGCGCCGCGGCCTGCTGCTCGTCGCCGATCCGGTGTATCAGGCGGATGATCCGCGGCTCGCGGCGCTCGAGAAAGCGGCCCCGACGGCACAGGCTGCGACCAGGCGAGCGCTCGACCCCGCCCCTCGCACCTATCGGCGCCTTGCGTTTACCGCCCGGGAGGCCGCGCAGATCCTGGCCGAATTTCCCCCGGCGCAGGTCGATCAATTGGTCGGGCTCAACGCCACGCGCGAGCGCCTCCTCGCTCTTGATTGGTCGAGATACCGGTTCATCCACATCGCCACGCACGGCATCGTGGATGCGCAGGTTCCCCAGCTGTCCGCGTTGATTCTCGGCTCATACGACGCCGGCGGAAACGTCGTCGACGGTGCGGTGCGGGTGGCAGACCTATCGCTCCAGACACTCAAGGCGGAGGTTGCGGTATTCAGCGCATGCGACACCGCCCTGGGCAAGGAAGTGCCTAGCGAGGGTCTGGTCGGCATCAGCTCAACGGTGCTTGCCAGGGGTGCGCGCGCGGTGGTGGCCTCTCTTTGGCCTGTCTCGGATGAGATTGGGGCTCGCCTGATGACAGAGTTCTATCAGCACCTGTTGCACGACGCGATGAGCCCACCCGCGGCGCTCGGCGCGGCTATGCGATCGGTCGTGTCGCGCGACGGGTCTGCGGATCCCGCCCTTTGGGCTGCGTTTCAGGTTTCAGTGGTTGCGCTCGGGCCGGGCCTACCGACACGCAACGCCGGAACAGCGGAGGTTCCGCGGACATAAGGAGGCCACTTCCATGGAGACGCGGCGGTTACGCACCATCCAGCAGCCCTCCCACATAGAGAGGCTGCTGGATGCGCTTGTCTCACGCGCCGATCTCTTGCCGAAGGACGGCTACCAGATTCGGGACCCGGGCGCACTGCCTTCCCCGCTGCAGGCGGTCATAGCCAAGGCGGCTCAGGAGGGACGCGTCTGGGGGTGTTGGGCGAATAGCTACGAGACCTACCTGTTCACGTGCGAGATGTCGCTCCCCCGGTCCCGCGAGCGAGGAGTGCCCGTGCTCATGGTGAATCGCTACGCCGAAAGCGGCGAACTCCAGGATGCCGGCTCCTGGATGAGCGATCCCGACGGGAAGTGGCGACGGTGCGCGGATTGACTCATTGATGATCTGAATCAGCGGTCGCGTCTCGAGCCGCGACCGGTCCGATTCACACGCATCCCGTTCGAGACCGTGCTTGTGCGGGTTCTCTTATTTCGTCATCGAAGCTAATTCCGACTTGAGCTGGAAAAGCTTCGACAGCGGCCTTGTTGGCGAAGCAGTCGTCGGCACAGATACCGGTTGTGGCATGACGATGATCGGCGCGATCGGCGAGTGGGGAGGGCCATGCCCGCTTCCATCCTGCGCAACCGCGGCGGTTGTGACAGATGTCATGAGCAAAAGCGTGACGATTGTGTATTTCATGACTCATTCTCCTGAAGCGCGGTGGTAGTACACGGCGCCGGCGACGTGCGTGCGCGATCTGTCGGCAACATCGCCGGAGTTAGCTTCCGTGAGGAAGCGCCGCATCACGTATCTGTCGCGGGAGACTGTTGACTCTCACTTGCTTCGTGACGAGAGAGGGATCGTCAGCTGAGACGCGCGAGCTTTGGGCAACAGATAGAAACTGACCGTGGAGAACCGTTGCGACACTATGGATTGGCGCCCCGGCCTACGGTCCAAAACCCAACGCGAGAGCTACGCAATGAACCGAGTTAATGTCGCGGTCGCGGTCGCGGAGGACGCACGAGGTCGCATCCATGAGATCGCCGCTGCGTGCCGCGCGCTTGGCCTTCACCACGACGCGACGCTCGCGCAGGTCGGCGTATTGACGGGTTCGATGGAGTGCGACGACCTGGTGAAACTCTGGGCGGTTCCCGGGGTTCTGGCGATCGAGGTCGAATGCGGGTTTCGGTGGGGAACGACCGGGAGGACCCACTGACTGGGTAACCCGCCCTCGTTGCCTCCGCAGGCAACGTATGGATGAACCTTGGCGCCGCGTTACGTTGCGATCGGGGTGAGTGCGCCCGGCGGCGGCGGCAATTTCGAGAGTGCAGCCTCGAGCGCCAGCCCGAGTTCGAGCATCTTGCGGTCGGCGCCGGACGGGCCGTCGAACTCGAGGGCCACCGGCAGTCCACCCGTTGTCAGTCCGGCTGGCAACACCAGGCCCGGGAGTCCTGCAGTGCTGCCTGGGGCGATGTTGCGGGCCATGGCCTCATCGAGCGGCATGCGCCGTCCCCGCACCTGCACTTCCATGTCTTCCTCGCCGATTTTCGGGGCCGGAAGCATCGTCGCCGGGAACACGATCGCGGCAACGCCGCTGCGGGCGAAGTAGTCGCGGTACATCGTGCGCAGCGCCGGCAGGTGAACCTTCACTATTTCGTCGTACTGCGAATCGGGTACGTAGTCGTGGCTGCCGGGCGTCACAGCGGGCTCGATCATCTTGCGCACGTCGGGGCTTGACTGGGCGAGGAGCTGCTCGAAGGTCACGCCGCTGTGGAACTCGGCCAGATAGCGCGTCAGTGACGGCTTGACGTCATGATTCTGCACCGGGTCGGTCGTGAGTCCGATCAAGCGCTTGAGCTCCGGGAGCTCGCCTTCGACGAGCTCGACTCCGAAGGCCGTAAGTCTCGCAAGCGCAGCGTTGGTCACCCGCTCGGTCTCGGCGTCGAGCCCGGAGAACCAGAAGGACCGAATGACTCCGAGGCGTACGCCCTTCAGGGATATCGTCGATGCGCTCGCTCCACCACCGCTGAGCGCGGCATCGAACAGCAGCAGATCGGCGACCGAGCGCGCGTGTGGCCCGACCTGGTCGAAGAGCGGCGAAATCGGCGCACAGGCGTGCGTCGGGTAGCGGCCGGTGGTGGGGCGAAAGCCCGCGAGCCCGCACAGCGCCGCGGGCACCCGGATGGATCCTTCCGTGTCCTCGGCGACACCCAGCGGGGCCATGTGGTAGGCGATCGCCGCGGCCGTGCCACCGCTGCTGCCTCCGGGTATGCGCGTTGGGTCGTAGGGATTGTGGATTGCGCCGAAGGCGTGGTTGTTGCTCGTGTAGCCGTAGGAGAGCTCATGCAGGTTGGTCTTGCCGAGCACGATGGCGCCCGCTGCGCGCAACGCTCGTACCAGGGGCGCATCCTCGCTCGGCTGGAAGTGCCTGAGCGCCGGTGTTCCCGCGGTGGTCGGGAGGTCCTTGGTATTGACGCTGTCCTTGATGGGGATCGGCAGGCCGTGCAGGGGCCCGAGCCTGGCACCGGCGCGGCGCCTGCGATCGCAGGCGCGTGCGGCCTCCAGCACACTGTCCGGCCGCAGCGTGATGAAGGCGTTGAGGCTCGCTCCCCGTTTACACTGGTTCAGCAGCGCACTCGCATAGCTCTCGGCGCTGATCTCGCCGCGCCTGAGTGCGCGCGCCGCGTGCTTCGCCGTGAGTGCGAGCAGGCTCTCTGTGGGCGGCGCGGCGTGGGCCTGGCGGGATGGACCTGCTGCGCTCAGTGCCACGGCCGCGGCCGTCTGAGCTACGAACTGACGACGAGTCATGCTGTTGTCGCTTGTCATGTGCGCCTTCACTGGGCGATGCGCCAGGTCGATGTGATCTCGGCTCGGCCGTCCGGGCGTCGAGTTTCAGTGGTATGGGGGCGGCTTGCAATTCCCTGCCGGTTCACAGCGGGCCTCGAGGTGTGCCAGCATTCGGGCACCTCGATGCCGGCGCCAAGGCGTACTCGCATGATCATCGGCTCCTCTCTTCGCGCACAGTGCGCGCACGGCGCGCCGCGCTAGTGGCCGCGGGACTTGAGGAAGCTCGGTCGGCCGCGGGCGCGCGCCCCTGGCATTTCCCACGCGGCGCACAACTCGTCATCGGGTTCGAGTTCTGCGAGCGCGTCGGATTCTATTCGATGGTCTCGTTGCTGGCCCTGTTTCTCTCGGCCAGCCGCGCGGCGGGCGGGTTCGGGTGGGAGGACAAGCCGGCGCTGACACTGCTGGGGATTTTCAGCGGCCTGATGTATGCGCTGCCCGTGGTCGGCGGCTGGATTGCCGACCGCTTGCTCGGCCATCGCCGGGCGCTCACCGTCGGCGGCACGCTCATGCTCAGTGCCTACCTGCTCCTGACGGCGATCGTCTTCATGACGCGTATGAGTCCCGTGCAGGCTCCGATGGGGCTGTGGAGCATCCCGGATGGCCTGCCTGCCGCCATGAGCCACGCTTACGTGTTGGTTTCAGCGGGCTTCTGGATTTCGATCATCGCACTCATCACGGGTAACTCGTTGATCAAGTCGACCCTGGTGGTCGCTCTCGGGGATACGTTCGCGGGAGCGGACACGCGTCGTGAGCCGGCGTATGCCTACTACTACGCGGGTATCAATCTGGGCGGACTGGTGGCGGGAGTGGCCGCCGGTTCCGTGGCGGCCGCCCATGGCTGGGCGCCGGCGTTTGGCGTGTCCGCGATCGCCATGGGGATCGCGCTCGTCGCCTATCTCACCTTCGGTCACCGGTACCTGAATCCGCGCGCGGCGAGTGTGCAGGGCAAGTCTGCGGCGGCGCCGACGGACGCAGCCGGGTCCGCAGTGCGTCTGTTCATCCTCGCGGTATTCGCTTTGCTGCTCCTGGTCTACTCGATCGGCTCATTTCAGCTGTGGGGGACGATGTCGCTCTTTCTCGAGCGCAGCGTGGACCGCCACGTGAACGCTTTCGAAATCCCGACGCAGTGGTTCACGTCGATCGAAGCGGCGGCTCTGATACTGGCCGCACCGGTCTTCGCCGCCTTGTGGGGAGCGCTGGCGCGCCGCAAGCGCGAGCCCGATAACCTGGTCAAGTACGCCCTGGCGCTGTTCCTGGGCGCGGCGGGGCTGCTGCTCTTTGCCAACGCCGCCTGGCCGCACGCGGGAGCCATCAAAGCCGGTTGGTTTCTGCCGGCGCTCGGCATCTGGATCCAGGCCACCGGAGAGGTGGCGGCCTGGACCGTCACCTATGGACTCGTGTATCGACTCGCGCCGCAGCGTATCGTCTCCGCAGTGATGGGCGCCTTCTATGCCATGACGTTGGGTTTGGGCGGTTATCTCGCCGGGCAGGTCGGTACGTTCGCCGAGCACCTGGGGCAGGGCCGCTACTTCCTCGTGCTCGGGGTTGCGACCGCGGCGGCGGGGTTGGTGGCGCTGCTGGTTCGTCCGGGATTGCGAGCGCTGGCGGCGAGGAAGTCCATCGACCTGTATTCACGAACGGCATAGCGATCCATGAACCAGAGGATGGGTTTCGCCGCAGTGGCGGCCATCGCCTGCGGGGCGCTCGGCGCGGCAGACCGCGCGCAGTTGACCGTGACGCCCGGGTCGGGATTGATCGATGCGCCCTTCCACGTCCAGCTGCGCAATGTGTTGCCCGGCGCGCGCGTCGCGCTCAGCGCCTCGCGGCCCGATGCGCGCGGGCGCACCTGGACGGCGGTCGGCGAGTACGCCGCCGACGCCAGCGGCAGGGTAGACGTCGATCTCGCACCTTCGCTGGGCGGCAGTTACGAGGGAGTGAGCCCGCACGGCCTGTGGTGCTCGGCGTTGCCGGTGGCCCCCGACAAGCTGACTGCGTACATCGCCGAGCTCCCGAGTCATCCCGAGATGGGAACCGCTCCTGAGCTCGAGGTGACGGGCGAGTATCGCGTGGCGCTCAGTGCCAGCATCGACGGCAAGCCCGTCGCATCGGCGACTGCAGTGCGCAGCTTCGGGCCGCCCGCCGCGACGCAGGAAGTCACCGCTGCCGGAGGCGTTCGCGGCGTGCTCTATTCTGCGCCTGCCGGTGTTGCCGTGCAGGTGCCGGTGGTGGTGCTCGCAGGCTCGGGCGGTGGGCTGCCGCGTGCGCAGGCCGCACTGCTCGCCGCTCACGGGCATCCCGCCCTGGCACAGGGACTCTTCGCCTACCAGGACCTGCCGTCGTCGCTGCGCGCCATACCTCTGGAGAGCATTCGCGCCGGGGCGCAGTGGCTCGAGCAACACACGGGCGCGAAGCGTGTGGCTGTCATGGGCACCTCGCGCGGATCGGAAGGAGCGGGTCTCGCGGCCAGTTATTTTCCCAAGGACTTCGCCGCCGCCGTCCTCTACGTCCCTTCGCACCTCAGCAACGGGGCCTTCGCGCCCGGCGTGACGCAGCTCGAGGCGGCGTGGACCCTGGGCGGCAAGCCGTTGGCGGCCGATCAGGGCGAGACGGACTCCAACAACGCCGCCGACGCCATGCACGCGCTCGAGCCGCCCGGCTTCATCGGCACACCGTATTACCTCAAGACCTGGAGCGATCCCAAGGTCGCCGCCGCGGTCGGTATCCCGTTCGAGAAGATGCAGGGTCCGGTGCTGGCGATCGGCGCGGGTGCCGATCAGATGTGGCCATCGTTCATCGGCGCCGAGCGGATTCGCGAGCGTCTCGTCGCCCATGGCAGGCCGCAGTCGGCCGAGGTGCACGTGTATCCCGGCGCCGGGCACATGATCACCCGGGTCGGCTACGGTGGACACCTCTCGTCATTCGTGTTTCATCCGGTGGCCAAGGACTTCGAGGCGACGGGCGGTCTGCCCAACGCCAACTGCGAAGGCTCCTACGACGCGTGGGACCGCGTGCTCGAGTTCCTGTCCAGAATCAAGGACCAAAGATGAGCCCCCTCAAGCGGTCGCCTGACCCTCGCGCCGTCGGATGTTGGCGCCGAGGGCGTCATTTCGGCACGAAGCCACTAGAAATGCCGCTTGATTCCCGGTTCAGACGCGCTAGCGTGCTGCGAAGCTACCAGCAAGAACAACCACGGCCTCCCATCCATACACGGCCGTTTCCGCGTTGCGGAGCAGCATCAATGGACACTCGCGAACTCTATAGCATCGAAGAAGCCCGGTTCATGTTGGGCGGAATCTCGCGCGCGAGCATCTACGAGCTCCTCAACAACAGCGAGCTCCCGAGCGTCGTGATCTGTCGGCGCCGGTTCGTGCCCGTCCAAATTCCCCTGGAGCTCGAGCCTTCCACCGCAAGACCCGGGCGACGCCGCGGCGCGCTTGCGCGCTGAGTAACGGCAGTGGCCCGCTCGAAGGCCTTGACGCGAACCGCGGGCATCACGCGCGCGATTCTTGTTTTGCGCAGTCATCGCGTGCTGCTCGATGCCGAACTCGCCGCGCTGTACGGCGTCACGACCAGGCGGCTCAACGAACAGGTGAAGCGCAACGCCGAGCGATTTCCCAAGGATTTTATGTTCCGCCTCACCGGCTCCGAGGTCGAGGCGCTGAACCGGTCGCATTTTGCGACCGGTTCCCAGAAGCACCGCGATCCGAGATTGCCGCCCTTCGCCTTCACCGAGCACGGCGCCATCATGGCCGCCACCATCCTCAACAGCCCCCGGGCCGTCGAGATGAGCGTCTATGTCGTGCGCGCCTTCGTGAAGCTGCGCGCGCTCCTCGCCTCCAACAGCGCGCTCGCGCGCAAGCTCGATGAGCTCGAGCGCAAGTACCAGCACCACGATGAGGCCATCACCGCCATCCTGGCCGCGATCCGCGAGCTCATGAACCCGCGGCCGAAGCGCCGCAGCATCGGCTTCACCGCCGATCTGAAGGAGCACGAGTAAGCCTGGTCCGAGAGCGCGAGGGGCTTCGGCGCCGCCGGCCGGTCTGCGTACTTACGGTGCTGTCCGCGGCCGCTCTTTAAGGTCGCAAATTGCGACCTTGAAAGTTCAGCCTCCTCGGGGGTGAGTTGGAACATGAAATCCTCGGGGAAGCGCTCGGCGTTGCGCTTGACTTGGCCGCTGGCCGCGAGGCGGCCCTACGCGGCGAAGATGATCGGGTGTTTGACCACGGCGCTGAGCACCTGAATCTCGCGCCCTTCGGTGCGGTGCGGGATCCCTTGCTTCTTTAAATACGCTGCGCAGCGATCCAGGTCTTCCACTTGAAAGGCGAGGCCCGCCAGGTGCGGCGGCGCCTCGGCGCCGGAGGTGGATTGCACACGGAAGCGGCTGCGGTAGGTGTCCGCGGACAGATACTCGATCTGCGGCTCTTCCCCCCCGCCCGATCCGAGCAGCACCTTGAGGCTCCGCTCGGCGCTCGAGCCGCTCGGTCCGACCGCGTACAGCGCCTTGAGGCGAAACGCCCCGTTGGGGTGCACGACCGGTTCGTGCGGCCACACGAGCTCCGGGGTCAGGTGCTGGCAGAAGAAGAAATACACATCCGCCGGCACCGCCGGGGCGAGCGGTGCAATCGTGAAGCGCGCGGTATGCCACTGCCCGTCGACCCGGACCGGGCGCGTCACCGGTTCGGTCGCGCCGGCCGAAGCGCCTAGTTGCGCGGCCGCGGCGGCATCGCGGGCGGCGTCACCGGTGCGCAGCGCACAGCCCATCAGAGTGGTGGCCTTGCCGAGCAGCGCGCTGGCAGGCCCGGGCTCATCGATGGCGAGCAGCTCCCAGTAGCAGCGTCCGAAGAACATGAGGTGGTTCGAGGTACCGCGCCCGGGGTGCTCGCCGCGCTCGGTGAGCTTGAAGCCCATGCCGGCAAGCGCCGCGCGTGCGGCTTCGCGATCGGTGGTCACGGTGAACAGATGGTCGATCGGGAAGGCCATGAGGGTCGATGCCCGGCTGTGCGAGCGTCCGCGCGCCCTACTCGTGCTTCCAGTCGCGGGGCAGGCGCCCGTAGTAGCGCTTGAACGCGCAGCTGAAGTTGGCGGGATAGTCGTAGCCCACGCGGTAGGCGATCTCGGCCACCGACAGCTGTGCTTCGACGAGCATCTGCGCCGCGACTTCCATGCGCCGCTGCAACACGTACTCGTAGATCGTCACGTTGAGCAGCTGCTTGAAGGCGGCCTTGAGCTTGGTCTGGTTCATCCCGACCATGCGCGCAAGTTGCGGAATGGTGGGCGGGGAGGGGTAGTGCTGCGACAGGTAGTCGCGTGCCTCGTGCACGCGCCGCCGATCGCGCGAAAGCAGACTACCTCCGCATGACAGCGCGCTATCGCCGGCGGACAGGTCGGTCACGATCTGGCAGACCATTTCCATGGCCAGCGCCTCGAGGTACGCCGCGCGTACCGTCGACAGGACGCTGTAGCGGGAGGCGTGGATCCACTGGGCCGCGCGGAACAGTTCCGGCGTCAGGCTGACGCGGTTGCTGACTCCCGCCGCAAGCCCGGGACCCGCGAGGGCGCGCAGCGGATCGGGCGCCTCCCCGAGCGAGAGGCCAAGGCGCTCGCTGAGCAGTTCCGGTCCACAATGCAGGACCACCAGCGTGGTCGGCACCTGGCCGGCGATCTTGTAGCCGCCGCCGCGCGCGCCGGCGCACACGTGCAGCTGCGCCTGGGGACTCGCGAGCAGAGTGCTCCCGTCGCGACTGAGCAGCCGGCCCGCGAGCAGCACCCGTATCTTGAAGAACGACCCGCCCTCGACCGAGATCCACCGGTCTTTGCGATAGGCCGCCTCGGTGATCGAGACTGACAGGTGATGGGACAGCCTGAAGTAGTCCCACCACCCGTCACCGTCCTGCGGCGCGACGTACTCGCGCACGCCCGCGCGGCGGTTGGCGCTGGTTCTGGGCGGTGCGCCCTGCGTTTCGCCGCCGGATAGTTCGGCGCCGCCGGTCAGCGCCTCGATGACGGTGCCGTAGTCGAGCCACGACAGCCCGGCGATGGGGCGGTCCGCGACGATCAGATCCGCAAAGTTGCCGCGCGGCCCGGTTCGCGCGTGAAACGAACCGGGCCCCAGGAAGTGGGGCGTTTCGCGGCATCCGACCAATTTCAACCGACTCTACGGCAAAGCCCTCTCCGAAGCCAATACCAGGGCCTCGATGCGGACGTCCGTTTGCGGTATTCATCGGTCGCACGTCAACATTTTGTCGCGCGGATCTGCGCTAACCTGAGCGGTCACCCCTTAGCCGGCGATAAAAATGAAAGCGGTCCTCACAGTGGGGCATGGCGCGCGGGATCGCCTGCAACTGGACGAGAATTTCCCCGATCCGCAGGCGGCGCGTGACGAGGTGCTGCTGCGCGTTGCCGCCACCGCGGTGAACTATCACGACATTTTCACGCGCCGCGGCATGCCGGGGATCAGGATCCCGCTCCCCGTGATCGTGGGGTCCGACATCGCCGGGGAAGTCGTGGCGGTCGGTGCCGACGTGCGCGCCTGGAAGCCCGGTGACCGGGTGCTGGTCGACCCTGTGTCCCGGGATGGCAAGCGCACCGGAATGATCGGAGAAACGAGCCACGGCGGCCGGGCCGAGCTCATCGCGGTGCCCGCCGCCCAGCTGGTCGCCGTGCCGCAGGAGGTATCGCTCGAGGATGCCGCCAGCCTGCCGCTCGCCTACGGCACGGCGTACCGCATGCTCGTGACCCAGGGCCAGCTGGTCCGCGGGGAGAAGATCCTGATCCTGGGCGCCAGCGGCGGCGTCGGCGTCGCGTGCGTACAGATCGCGAGGCTCCTCGGAGCGGAAATTCTGGCCGGCACCAGCTCGCCCGCCAAGCTGCGCGCGCTCACCGCGCTGGGTGCCGATCACGTAGTCGACTACTCGAAGGAAGGGGTGGTCGAGGCCGTGAAGCGCATCTACGGCAAGCCGCGGGTCACGGGCGCAGGCGGGGTGGACGTGGCCGTGAATTTCACCGGCGGCGACACCTGGCGTGACACGCAGCGGACCGTGACGCACGGCGGTCGCATTCTGACCTGCGGAGCGACCGCCGGGTTCGACGTGGTCACGGACGCGCGCTACCTGTGGACCTTCGAGCACCGCTACATCGGCTCGAACGGCTGGGCGGTGGCGGATCTCGAGGCGCTGCTCGGCCTGGTCCGCGACGGCCGGCTGCAGCCGGTGATCGACCGCGTGCTGCCGCTGGCCGCGGCGGCGGAAGGCGAACGGCTGCTGGAGGAGCGCGAAGTCATCGGCAAGGTACTGCTGAAGCCATGACGGTGCGCGGCCTGCCTTTCCCCGCGAGCGGCAACCTCGGAGATCTGATCCGCCCGGACGTTCCACGCGCGAGCCTCGCGGTGATCGATCTCTCCGCGTCGGGCCGGCGCTGGAGCTGGGCGAAGCTGGATGCAGCGGCCGAAGGATTCGCGGCCTCGCTGGTGCGCTCGCCGCTGGCCACGGACGCGCGCGTCGCGATCCTGGCCGAGAACTGCGCCGAGTACCTCATCGCGTACCTGGGCACCATGCGCGCGGGCTGTGTCAGCGTGCCGGTGAATCAGCGCCTGCCGCTGAACACGGTGCGCTACATCCTCGCCGACTGCGCCGCGCAGCTGTGCATCGTGGATGCGGCCAGCGAGGCGCTCGTCCCGAGCTCGCTGGCGCGCATCGTGATGCGCTCCCCGGGCGCGGCGGCGCTCGAGGCGCGCGGCCCTGCAGCCGTGCCGCTCGAGCGGCGCACGCCGCCGCAGACCGGCGAGATCCTCTATACCTCGGGGTCGACCGGCCGGCCCAAGGGCGTGGTGCTGTCACACGCCGGGCAGCTGTGGGCGCTGAGCGTGCACGTGGCCGCGACCCCGATGGCGGGCGAGCGCTCGCTCATCGTGGCTCCGCTCTATCACATGAACGCGCTCTTCAACGTCTCGGTCTGCCTGCTCAACGGCATCGAAGTCGTGCTCATGCCCCGCTTTGATGCGGCCGCGTACCTGAAGGCCGTGGCCGAGCACCGCTGCACGCTCTTGAGCGGCATCCCGACCATGTTTGCCCTGATGGCGCGCGAGCGTGAGCTGCTCGCGCGCCTGGACTTGAGCCGGGTGAAGGCCGTGACCATCGGCTCGGCGCCGCTCACCGAGGCCCTCGTGGCGCGCGTGCAGGAGATGTTTCCGCAGGCGGAGATCACTAACGGGTACGGCACGACCGAAGCGGGACCCTCGATCTTCGAGGATCATCCCCAGGGACTGCCGCGACCGCTCCTGTCGCTCGGCTATCCGCTGCCGGATGTCGAAGTGCGGCTCGCCGGCGTAACGGGCGACGAAGGGGTGCTGCAGGTGCGCTCCCCGGCGATGTTCACCGAGTACCTGAACCTGCCTGGCGTGACCGGTGCCAAGCTGCGCGACGGCTGGTACGACACGGGCGATGTGATGCGCCGCGACGGCAGCGGCTTCTACTACTTCACGGGCCGGGCCGACGACATGTTCGTGTGCGGCGGCGAGAACGTCTATCCCGGCGAAATCGAGAAGATGCTCGAGCGTCACCCCGCCGTGCTGCAGGCCGCCGTCGTGGCGGTACCCGATGAGATCAAGGGCGAGATCCCGATCGCGTTCGTGGTGCTGAAGGAGCCCGGTGTGTCGGTCGAGGACCTGAAGCGCTTCGCGCTCGAGTCGGGGCCTGCCTACAGTCATCCGCGCGCGTTCGTGGTGCTGGACGAATTGCCCGTGGCTACCACGCACAAGCTGGACAAGCGCCCGCTGAAGGCGCGGGCGCTCGAGGCCGCCAGGGCTCTCAAACGCTGACGGCCTAACCTTCCTTGGTCCCGTACGTGCCGCGGCCGATCGCGATGAGGCGCCCCTGATCGTCCAGGACATCGATATCGACGACGCCGACGGTTCGGCCGGCCCGCCGCACGCGGGCCTGCGCCCGCAGGTTGGTGTCCGAGGCAGGCCGCAGGTAGTCGATGCGGATATTGATGGTCGGCACGCCGTAGCCGAGCACCGCCCACAGGGCGTAGTCGCCGGCGATGTCGATGAGGCTGGCGATCGCGCCGCCGTGATACTGGCGCGTGCCGGGCGAGCGTTCCACGGATGCGGTGTAGCGCATCGCGATTTCCACCTCGCCAGCCGTGCGCTCGAGACGGGTGCAAGACAGATCGAAGAGTTGCTGGAACGGCGACTCCTTGAGGAGCTGGGTCAAGGTCGATTCTTCGCTCACCCGCGTCTCCCCAAGCCCGCCGCCGCGCTCGAAACAATCTAGCCGGTTCATCACCGGATCGCTACTGCCTGAAACGGCGGCGCTCGCGAGACCCGCGTCTGCCAGCATGGTTTTGGCGTCGACTCTCATGCTGAGGCCATGGGCCGAAATACCTAAGATGGCAGCGGGTCTTGTCAGGCGCGGCGCGGTTGCGGCGAGACACACGTCAGGGGGGGTGTATGGGGAAGCAGCTTGCGTTGGGCTGGATCGCGGGCGCGCTCCTGGTCGCGGCACTCGCCGCGCAGCCGGCCGCGGCACAATCGGCGGCGAGGGGCGCCGGCGCATCGCGCAGCGATGCGCTCGAGGAAGTCCTGGTCACCGCGACCAAGCGCACGGAATCCGTTCAGGACGTGCCGGTGAGCATCAGCGCGATTTCCGCACGCGACCTCGAAGCGATGGGTGCCCAGCAATTCTTCGACTACGGAACCGCCATACCGAATCTGTCGTTCGGCATTGGCGCATCCGACGGCAATCTCTCCGGCCGCGGAATTGCGCTCCGGGGTATCGAGGGCTCGAACACCACCGGCTTCTACATCGACGATACCCCGGTGCTCGAGACGCTCGACCCGCACGTCGTCGACATTGCGCGCATCGAGGTGCTGCGGGGTCCCCAGGGCACTCTGTATGGCGCGGAGTCGATGGGCGGCACGGTGCGCCTCATCACCGAGCAGCCGAGCTTCGAGGCCCTCGATGGACAGGTGCACGTCCTCGGCTCGGGCACCGACCATGGCTCCTTCAATCAGCTCGCGGAAGGGGTCGTCAACGTTCCCATCGTGCCGGACACGCTCGCCCTGCGCGCCAGCGCGTTCTATGAGTTCGACGACGGCTACTTCGACAAGGGCTTAGGGGCGGAGACGGCGCCACCCACCGCGACCCTCACGCACCTCGGCAGCATGAAGTACTACGGGGGGCAGATCGCACTGCGCTTCGAGCCGGTGAGCGGACTCGCCGTTACCCCGCGGATCATGTACCAGCGAACCAACCAGGACGGCTCCCCTTATGCCTACGACACGGCCACCAACCTCATGCAGCGCGAGGTGTTCAACCTCAATCCGGGCGGCACGGACAAGTGGTACCTGGCGAGCCTCACCATCAACTACACCGTGCCGTTCGGCAGCTTCGTGTCCTCGACCGGCTACTTCGATCGCAATACCTTGGAGCTCGAGGATGATACCGACGTCACACAGTTCTTCCTCAGCACGGCGACCACCACGCCGCCGCCGATAGCGAGCCCGATCACGCGCAAACAGGACCTGCGTCGCTTCGCGCAGGAAGTGCGTTTTTCCTCCACGTTCCAGGGGCCGGTGCAGTTGCTCGTCGGTGGCTTCTACTCGGACAGCACGCGGCCGCGCGACTACGAGTGGACCGCGCCCGGGGCGTCCCCGGCTTTCGCGTCGACCGATCTGCTGCTCAGTTTCATCGATTCGCGCAACGCCAAGGAGTACGCGCTGTTCGGTGATGTGTCCTACCAGGTGGTGCCGAAGCTCAAGGCCACCGCAGGCATGCGCTGGTTCCGCGACACGGCGACCTTCCACCAGGTGACGGACGGCTTCTTCTTCGGCGGCGCGCAGAGCATCTATGACGCACCCACGAGCAGTGAAAGCGGCTTCACGCCGAAGTACCTCCTGGAATACAAGGTCCTGCCGGAGGTGCTGCTCTACGCCGGGGCGGCCAAGGGCTTTCGCGAGGGCGGCAACAACATCGCACTGCCTCCGGGCCCGCCGCCGGCCGGCTGCGACCAGGATCTTGCCAGCCTCGGCGTCACGGCGGCCAGCATCGCCGCCTTCAAGTCCGACAACCTCTGGAACTACGAGGCCGGGTTCAAGTCGAGCTTCGCGGCCCGGCGCTTCACGCTCAACGGCGCGGCCTTTTCCATCGATTGGGACAAGATCCAGCAGGCCGTTCACCTGCCGCTGTGCGGGTACGGTTACACGGGCAACGCGGGTCGCGCGCGCAGCACGGGCTTCGAGCTCGAATTCAACGGGCGGCTCTTGCCCGAGCTGACGCTCGGCCTCGGCGTCGGCTACGTGGATGCCCACATCACCGAGCAGGGGCCGGGGACTCCGCAGCAGGCCGGTAGCCCCGTCTATCAGGTTCCCGACCTCACGATCGCGAGCAATCTCCAGTACGAGCGGACTCTTACCGCGGGCTGGGCCGGCTTCGCGCGCGTCGACTACGCCCACATTGGGTCGAGCTACTCGGCGAACAACGACGTACAAAGCCCGCGCTACCGCTCCGGATACAACCTCGCGGATCTGCGCATCGGGGGCCGCAACGAGCGCTACGAGGTGGCGCTCTTCGTCAAGAATCTCACCAATGAGCACGCCAACCTGGGCGACGCCATCCTGATCGGGTCGGAAGAGCCCGGTCATCCACGGTTTGTGATCAGTACTCCGCGGACCGCCGGCATCGAGGCCCGGATGCGCTTCAAGTGAAGCCGACTGACACCGGCACGCGGCGCTCTTCGCTGCGTCGTTTCTTCGGCGTACCGGGCGCGCTGCTCAGCCTTGCCGTCGTTCTGTTCGCCACCTCCCACTCGGGCGCCCGTGCCGGCGCTACCGGGACTGCGGCACAACCCGCACAGGCCTTCACCAACGCGGTACTCATCGACGGCACGGGCGCCCCCGCCGTCGAGCACGCGACCGTGGTCATACGCGGCGCCACCATCGAAGCCGCGGGGCCTGCGGGGCAGGTGAAAGTTCCGGCGGGCGCCGCGGTCACCGATCTGCACGGCAAGGTGCTGATGCCCGGGCTCGCCGACATGCACGTGCACCTGTTGGGCGGTTGGGACGGGCACGCGGTCGACATGCTCGGGTATCGGCGCTACATGAACGCCCTGTTGTACGCCGGCGTCACGACGGTGCTCGACACCGGCAACGTGCAACCGTACATCGTGCAGTTGCGCGCCGAGACCGCGGCCGGGAGGCTCCTCGGCCCACACATCTACTGCGTCGGCGGAATCGTCGACGGCGCGGATCCCGTCTGGCCGCCGATCTCGTACGCGGTCGCTTCCGTGGGGCAGGTCGCCCCGGTCGTAAAGGGCCTGAAGCGGGACAACGTCGATCTGATCAAGGGCTACGTCGGACTGTCGCACGCGGTGCTCGAGCGCCTGGTCGAAGAGGGACGCAAGGTATCGCTCAAGGTCATCGTCGATCAGTGGCAACGCAACGGCTCGCCCGATCTGGTGGAGGATGGCATTTACGGTTTTGCGCATCTGCCGACCCGGCTGTTGTCGCCGGATACCGTGCGATTCATGCGGGAGCACAACACGGTATTCATCTCGACGCTCATCGTGCACGAGAGTCAGACCCGCAACCGGCTGCGGGATCTCACGTTCCTCAATGATCCGCTGGTGCGCGACACCAGCCCGCCGTCGTTCCTCGCAGGACTGCGCGCCGAAGCCGCGCGTAAGCTCGACGCCGATGAGGCTGCCCACGCCCAGCGGTGGGAGAAGCTGCAGCAGAACGCGATGGCCAACGCCAAGGCGCTGTTCGGTGCCGGTGTGCTGCTGGCCGCCGGAACGGATGCGCCGTACCCGGGGGACATGCAGGGCGAGGGCCTGCACCATGAGCTCGAGCTGCTCGTCGCGGCAGGGCTGACGCCGCTCGAGGCGATCACGGTCGCGACCCGCAACGCCGCACGCCTCATCGGTGCCAGCGACTGGGGCACGATCGAAGCCGGCAAGCTGGCCACGCTGATCGTCGTCGACGGCCGCCCGGACCGCAACATCTCCGACACACGCAAGGTCGTCGAGGTCATGCTGCGCGGCCGAAAAATCGATCGCGA
>Ga0209027_1000185_pt1 | contig 19725 bp, 16 predicted proteins | sample GraSoi013_1_20cm_3_FD_185821 | JGI IMG/M metagenome (GOLD analysis project Ga0209027, IMG submission 185821) | Grasslands soil microbial communities from the Angelo Coastal Reserve, California, USA - Sample 09_27_2013_1_20cm (SPAdes) (version 2) | ecosystem: Environmental > Terrestrial > Soil >...
AGCCACCTTTCCCCGACATCCCACCCAGGAACTCAATGTTGCGGATGATCAGCGCCGATTTGTCCGGCGACTCACCCGTGGACGACACGTCAGTGCGTGACTGCGTCGTAGAGGCCTTCGCCGGAGGACGCGCTGACCGCAGGTTGTCTGCGCAATGCGATGGCCAGCACTTCGTCCATCGTCTTTACCGGATGGAATCTCACCGAGGCGCGTACTTCCTCGGGCAATTCCTCGATATCGCGGGCGTTACCGTGCGGCACGATGACTTCGCTCACCTTGTTGCGGTGTGCGGCAACCGACTTCTCTTTCAGGCCACCAATCGGCAGCACTCGCCCGCGCAAGGTGATCTCTCCTGTCATCGCGACGTCGCCACGCACCGGCACCCCGGTGAGAGCGCTGATGACGGCAGTAGCAATGCCGATCCCCGCCGAAGGTCCGTCCTTCGGTGTCGCGCCGGCGGGCATGTGGATGTGGATGTCTTTCGTGCGATAAAATTCCGGGTCGATTCCCAACGCCCGAGCTTTTGCACGCGCGTACGACAACGCGGCGCTCGCTGATTCTTTCATTACGTCGCCGAGTGTTCCCGTCAGTTGAACTTTGCCTCGTCCCTTTACGACGCTGACCTCGATCTCGAGCACCTCGCCGCCGGCCGACGTATACGCGAGTCCCGACGCCACGCCGACTTTGTCGTCGAGCGACGTATCGTCGGGATCAAACGGCGGCTGGCCGAGCAAATCCGTGAGATCGCCGAGGGTGACCGTGTGCCTGACGGTTGAAGCGGCCGCGACATCGGCAGCTGACTCGGCACGTTTACGAGCGAGCTTGCGGGCAACTCGTGCAATGCGTCGCTCCAGCTCGCGCACGCCCGCCTCGCGGGTGTAGCCGCGCATGATTGTCATCAGCACATCCGGCTCGACAACCACTTCTTCCTTCTGGAGACCGTTCGCCTCGATCTGCCGCGGCAACAGATACTGTCGCGCGATTGCCATCTTCTCGTGATCGAGATAACCGGCGATGCGCAGGATCTCCATTCGATCTCGCAGCGCTTCCGGTATTCCAGCGAGTGAATTCGCGGTCGTTATGAACAGAACCTGCGACAGGTCGTAATCGACTTCTAGGTAATTGTCGTTGAACGTCGTGTTCTGCTCCGGGTCGAGAACTTCCAGCAGTGCGGCTGCCGGGTCCCCGCGGAAATCCTGACCCAGCTTGTCGACTTCGTCGAGCAGAATCACGGGATTGATGACTTCCGCGCGTCGCATCGCCTGGATGATTCGCCCTGGCATCGATCCGATGTAGGTGCGACGGTGCCCGCGTATCTCTGCTTCGTCCCGCACGCCGCCGAGCGCCATGCGCACGAATTTCCGCCCCAGCGCCCGCGCAATCGAACGGCCAAGCGAGGTCTTGCCGACGCCCGGAGGTCCGACCAGGCAAAGGATCTGTCCATCGAGCCGCCCAACCAGCGACATCACGGCGATGAAGTCGAGGATTCGGTCCTTTACCTCATCGAGGCCGTAATGGTCGGCGTCGAGAATCGTGCGTGCATGCGCGACGTCGAGCACTTCGTCTGTGCGCTCCGTCCAGGGAATCGAGACGATCCAATCCACGAAATTCCGCGCTACCGTAAACTCGGGCGACATCGGTGGCATTTTGCGGAGCTTGCGCAGCTCGCGCAGCGTACGATCCTCTACGTGCTTGGGCAACGATTTCTTTCGGATCTGCGTTTCGAGCTCGGCGAAATCGTCGCTGTCTTCCTCACCCAGCTCGCGATGAATTACCCGTAGCTGCTCCTGCAGATAGAACTCGCGTTGATTCTGGAACATCGCGCCGCGCACATCGTCGTCGATCTTGCGTTCGAGACGTAGCAGCTCGATCTCGCCTGACAACAACTCCGCCAGCATTTCCAGCAACGCGCGCAACGTCTCGGCTTCCAGCAGGGATTGTCTGAGCTCGAAGCGAACGGCAACGTGTGCGGCAACGCCGAACGCCTGCCTCTCCGCCGAGTCGGTGCTCTGGATGATCGAGACGACTTCAGGGGGAATGCGCCGGTGCAGGCTGACGTATTCTTCGAAAGAGTTGAGCACGCGACGGCTCAACGCCTCCGTTTCAGCCGCATCCTTTGGGGCAGGACCCTCGAACGGCGCCGGTGTCACCGCCGCGCGCAGCATGTTGCCCGAGGGGATGTAGCGGGTGATGCGGGCGCGTGCGACGCCTTCGACGAGCACGCGTGTTGTGCCAGTGGGAAGTCGCGAGACCTGGACCACACGACCTACCACGCCTGTCCGATGGAGGTCTGCCGCCGCAGGCTCCTGTTTCTCGCCGTCGCGCTGGGCGACGAGCAGCAGGATCTTGTCTTCCGCCAGCGCAGCTTCGATCGCCGCCAACGAGGCGGGTCGCCCCACCAGCAGAGGGATGACTACATACGGGAAAATGACAACATCCCGAAGCGGCAGGACCGGAATTCGGTCCGACGTCGGGATAGTCTCATTGTCGCGCTGGAAGGTCTGAGTCATTTTGACGGTAAAGTCTGAAACTACAAAGAAAAACTACCAGCCTGCTGCCCGCAGGCTTAGTGCTGCGGGCAGCAGGCTGGTAGTTTTTCTTTGTTAGGCCTCTTTCTTCCGGCGGATGGGCGAGATCTCGAGCAGCGGCTGAGTGCCGTTGGTGATGCACGACTCCGTCACCTTGACCTCGACGACGTCCTCTCTGCTCGGGAGGTCGAACATGACCTCCATCAGGACCTCTTCCAGAATGGCGCGCAGGCCGCGCGCGCCGGTGCCCCGCTTGAGCGCCTTGGTGGCGATTGCGGCCAGCGCCGCCTCATCGAACGTGATCTTCACGTCCTCGAGCCCGAACAGCTTGGCGTACTGCTTGGTCAAGGCGTTCTTCGGCTCCTTCAGGATGCGAACGAGCGCCTCTTCGTCGAGGCCCTCGAGTGCCACCGTCACAGGCAGGCGACCGACCAGCTCGGGAATCAAACCATAGCGGAGTAGGTCGTCCGGCTCGACTTCGGCGAAAATCTTGGTCTGGATCAGTTTTTTGTCGCGTGCAGCTGCACCGTTGAACCCGATCTGCCGGCGTCCGGTGCGGGCCTCGATGATCTTCTCGAGTCCGTCGAAGGCGCCGCCGCAGATGAAGAGAATGTCCTTCGTGTTGAGCTGAATGTATTCCTGCTGCGGGTGCTTCCTGCCGCCCTGCGGCGGAACCGAGGCGACAGTTCCTTCGATGATCTTGAGCAGAGCCTGCTGAACGCCTTCACCGGACACGTCGCGCGTAATACTCGGGTTCTCCGACTTCCGCGCGATCTTGTCGATTTCGTCGATGTAGACGATACCGCGCTCGCATTCGGCAACGTTGAAATCGCCGGCCTGGAGCAGTCTGACGAGAATGTTTTCTACGTCTTCACCGACATAGCCAGCTTCAGTGAGGGTCGTTGCATCGGCAATGGTGAAGGGAACATCGAGGATTCTGGCCAGCGTCCGGGCGAGGAGGGTTTTGCCGACGCCGGTCGGGCCGATCAGTAGAATGTTCGATTTGTCGAGCTCGACATCGTCATCCTTCAGGGACGTCGAGTTGATGCGCTTGTAGTGATTGTAGACCGAGACTGCCAGTGCCTTCTTCGCCTGTTCCTGACCGATCACGTATTGGTCGAGGACGTCCTTAATCTCCTGAGGCGACGGTACCTGAGTTATAGCCTCCGCAACTTCGCGCTCTTCGTCCTCGGCAAGGATCTCATTGCAAAGCGCAATGCACTCGTTGCAGATGTAAACCGACGGTCCGGAAATGAACTTCCGGACAGAATCTTTCGATTTTCCGCAGAACGAGCAGCGAAGGTGTTTCTCTTGGGACATTTCGGCGAAATACCGGTTGCGGCGACTGGGGGGTTATGAACTAAAGATACCTAACAGCGGGTCTGGAGGCGGTCAAGCAAAATACGAGAGCAGGACTCGTGAAGATTTTCACAAGTAACAGTTGATAGTGCTCACGCTTGCTTAAGTGCCTCCTCCATCTCCCCGCGATACGAAATGACGTTGTCGATCAGGCCGTATTCCTTTGCCTCCTCCGCCGACATGAAGCGATCGCGGTCCGTATCGCGCTCGATCCGCTCCACCGGCTGGTTGGTGTGCTTGGCCATCAGCTTGTTGATCTGCGACCGGAGGTGCAGAATCTCCTTTGCCTGAATCTCGATATCCGACGCCGTCCCGCCACCACCGCCCTGCGACGGCTGGTGGATCATGATCCGGGAATGCGGCAGGGCTGATCTCTTGCCAGGTCGGCCCGCTGAAAGGAGAAACGCTCCCATACTGGCGGCGAGGCCCATGCAGTTGGTGTTAACGGGGGATTTCAGGAACTGCATTGTGTCGTAAATCGCCAGTCCGGCCGACACGCTGCCACCCGGAGAGTTGATGTAGATGTGGATGTCGCGCTCCGGATTGTCCGACTCCAGAAAGAGCAGCTGCGCGATCACGATGTTGGCGACGTCATCGTTGATCGGCGTGCCGAGAAAAATGATGCGGTCCATCAGCAACCGGGAGAAAACGTCATAGGTGCGCTCTCCGCGGCTGGAGCGCTCGATTACGTACGGCGTATAAATCGTCGGCATTGTTTCGTCGTCTTCCTCGCGCCGTTTAGGCATTAGTCGATACATCGTTTCGGTCCAGCAGCCACTTGAAGACCTTGTCTTCAGTAATGCCGCGCTCCATTTCCTTCAGCCGGCCACTTTTTTCCAGCTGGGCGTAAATCTGGCCTGGATTCGCGCCGCGTTTTTCCGCCTGCTCGGCGATTCTGTCGTCGAGATCCTTCTCGGTGGCGGCGAGGCCTTCCTTCTCGGCGATCGTCTCAATCACCAGGTCGCGCCGGATCTGACGCTCCGCCAGCGAGCGGAACTCGCCAGCGAACTTTTCGCGCTGATCCTGAGGTACTTTGTACGCCTCAGCGTAGTTCTGGACGAACTGCTGAATCCAGCTCTTTGGAATGTCGAACGCATTGGCAGACACGATCTGATCGATCAGCTGCTGCCTCACGCTCGCCTCGATCTCGTGATCTGCGTGACGTTCCAGATCGGTACGTACCGCATTTCGTAACGCAGTGAGAGACTCGAAGTCGCCGACTTCGCGCGCGAGCGCATCGTCGAGTGGTGGCGCAGACTTTCTTTTTACTTCGTTCAACGTAATGCGAACGGTCTTCGTTTGGCCACGCTGCGTTTCGTCGGGGAAGTCCTCAGGCCATTTCACCGGCTTCTCTACAGTCTCGCCCGGCGTCGCTGACATCACCAGCTCTTCGATACCCGGAATTGCCTGACCCGCACCGAGGACGAGCGGGTAGCTCTTGCCCTCATTCATGTCGGGGCCAGCGTTGCCGGTGGAGATCTGAACGTTGACCATGTCCCCTGGCTTCGGTTTTTCCGAGACCGGCGTCCAGGTTGCCTTCTCGTCGCGGATTTGTTCCAGCTGCTCGGTGACCTGTTCGTCGGTCACGCTCGCCTTCGGGCGCTGAATCCGAAAGCCGTTGGTGCGAGCGAGGTTGACCGTCGGGCGCAGCTCGAGATGGAGCTCGAAAGTAAGCGGCTTACCTTCCTCGAACTTCAGGTCGTGGACGTGGGGCTGCGACGCGACCTTGATGCTCTCCTTCTCCACGAATTCCTGGTAGGCATCCCGAACCAGCGATTCCAACGCCTCCTGGCGAATTGCCTCCCCAAATTTCCGGCGCACGACTGTGGCCGGTGCTTTACCGGGCCTGAATCCGGGAAGCCGTACGGTCGAGGCGTAACGTCGCGCTGCCTTGTCCTCAGCTTCCTTGACCGCTTCGGCAGGGACCGAGACCTGAATGTGCCGCTCAACTCCCTCTGCAGCGCGCGGCGTGAACTCAATCGTCATGTACGGAATATAACAGTGCGAAAAAGGTCGAGCGGCATTGCTATTGCCATCTTAGCGTCATCTAAATCACTGGCAAAAACGGCCTTTCGCGGAGGAAAACGGCAATGGAGCTTGACACCCTTAAAGACTTGTATGTCGACGAACTCAAAGACCTTTACAGCGCAGAGAAGATGCTGGTAAAGGCGCTGCCGAAAATGGCCAAGGCCGCAAACGATCCGCAGCTCAAGGAAGCATTCCGCACTCATCTCCAGGAAACGAGAGTACATGCTGAGCGCATCGAACAAATCTGCCGAGATCTTGGTGTGAGCCCACGCGGGAAAAAGTGCGTCGGCATGGAAGGCTTGATCGAGGAAGGCAATGAGCTGGTGCAGGAAGATCCCGATCCCGATGTTCTGGACGCCGGTTTGATTTCCAAAGCGCAGCACGTCGAGCACTACGAGATGGCGGGCTATGGAACCGTGCGCACCTACGCGCGGCAACTCGGGTTCGAGAGTCAGGCCGATCTCCTACAGCAGACTCTGGATGAAGAAGGGAAGACCGATCACCTCCTGACACAGCTGGCCGAATCAGGCATCAACGTCGAAGCCGAAGTCTGACCTCGAAACAAAAAGCCCGACGTCCGCGAGACGTCGGGCTTTTTGTTTTACACGGGAGACTTGTTAGTCAAGCACACTACCGAGACGCGCGGCCAATCCTCAAGCGCCGCGTCTTCCTGATTTGATCGACGTCGATGTCGGCTTTGGACGGACCTGTGGATTCGGCAAATGCTGATGCTGATTCTTCGACGGATCGGCTGGAACTCCGTGTTCCGAAATCTCTTTCTTCTTCTTCTTTGAGAAGTCAGGAATTTCACTCTTACGCTTCATATTGCCTCGGTTTGGGGGACACAGTGCGAAAGGGGGGACTCGAACCCCCACGGATTGCTCCACTGGATCCTAAGTCCAGCGCGTCTACCAATTCCGCCACTTCCGCTTGCTCTGCAAAAAATAAGGGAGGAGTGTGTCCGAACCAGTCCTCAGTTGTTCACTCCTCAATTAGTCAGCAGTCAGCAATGCGTTGGTCCGGCCACCTCAGTCCTCCAAAGAAAAAGCCCGCGGCAATGTCGCCGCGGGCTTTCATCGAGAACGGAGTCGACGCTTATCTGCCGACTTGAATGTTGACGATACGCGGCAGGTGCTGTCTGTCAGCCAGATTGAAGACGCTTAGGCTGATATACTCGCCGTTCTTCAGGGTGCGTAAGACACTCTCCAGATCCCCGGTCGAGTTGATCACGCGACGCGGCAGCGGATAGAGCACTTCGGTAATTACATCGTTGGGCAGTAGCTTCTCGTCGGCCGGACCACCCGGAGTCACGTCGGAAACCATCACGCCACGAACGGGAGTTGGCATTCTTGCCTGTGCAGCCATCTCCGGGCTCACGGGCGCCACTGAGATCCCGAGCGCCGGGTGAACCGTTCCACCGTTGCTCGAAGGAGCCGCACTGTTGGAAGCCACGTCGGTGTCCGTCGGCGCCTGCATGAGCGTAACGCGGAACGTCTTACGCTGACCGTAGCGCATAGCCTCAATCTCAATCGTCTCGCCGGGATTGTGGTTGCGAACGATTCTCTGCAAAGTGCTCACGCGATCGACTGGCTGGCCGTCGGCGGTGATTATGACATCACCCGGCTGCAGTCCTGCCTTCTTAGCGGGAGTGTCATCGCTCGGGAAATTCCGCACGAGCACACCGCGAATGTCTTTCACGCCGGCGACCGCCGCGTCCTCAGGACTGACATCGTCGATACCGATGCCGAGCGCCGGAACGCGCACGCGACCATTTGCGATCAGCTGGTCCATCACTCTCTTCGCCAGAGTGATCGGAATCGCAAAACCATACCCGGCGTTGAAGCCGGTCGGGCTCGCGATCGCGCTATTGATACCGATCACTTCGCCGCGCGAATTGACCAGTGGACCACCCGAGTTGCCGGGATTGATCGCGGCATCGGTCTGAATCAGATCGCTGATCGCGTACTGGTTCGTTCCATTCGGATTCATCAGCTCAGCGAGGCTGCGCCCCTTTGCGCTGATGATGCCGGCGGTCACAGTGTTCTCGAGACCGAGTGGGTTGCCGATCGCGAGGACCCATTCACCAATCCGTGAAGTCATGTCATTGCCGAGACTCACGGTCGGGAAGTTGTTGCCGTCGATCTTGATGACTGCGACGTCCGTAGTGCGATCGTGACCAATGACCTTCGCGGTGAATACCCGATGATCGAGCATCTTGACTGTCACCCTGTCGGCGACTGTCTCACGATCCTGGTTCGTTACGACGTGATTGTTGGTGAGGATGTATCCACTATTCGTCACGATGAAACCGGAGCCCTGTCCACGCATCGGACGCTGGGTCTGCGGAATATCGAACTGACGGAAAAAATCCTGCATGTCGGGTGGCACGCCCTGCGGTACTTGCACACGACCGCGCGTCGAGCTCGCGCTCTTTGGCGTGCTTACGACTTCGATCGAAACGACAGCCGGAGTAACGTTGTTGGCGATCGCGACGAAGGCGTTGCTGGCCTCGGCAATTGGCTGGACTACTGCCGCGGCGGGACGAGTTTGCGCAAAACCGAGCTTTGTCCAGTTGAACCCGGATGCGACGATCAATCCGCCTGCAAAAGCGGTAATTGCGGCTACAGTGAGCCGCGCTCTTTGAGTTCCCATCGACATATACGGCTGATGTGGCTAAAGGGTGTAACTATGAGACACGTTGGTGGACCTACAGGTTTCACGCCAGTCCACAAAAACGAGCTGCGGCGCGCGCTTTCAACGACCTGACACCATCTAGTACTACTACGTGATGATATCGCAACTTGCTCCAGCACCTGCATCCGATTGGCGGGCTGGACTCGCGCCGCTGAAATGTTTGACGTATCAAAACGCCAAGTGTAAAGAAAAATTTCGGGTGTAAAGAAATTTTGCACCGTTCTTGATGAGGTTGTGAATGCTCAAAACGTAAGTTCTTGATTTAAAACAGGTTAGTGCCGGGCACAGCCGTTGCTTTAGGGAGGGTCTCGTTCGCCGCCACCCTCAATGCTGACCTGAATGCTACGCCTCAGACTCTTCAGATCCTTTGGCTCCCTCGTTGGCGCACTCCTTATCGTTTCGTGCGCCGATCCAACTCTACAGAGCCTCACCGCACCCGCCACCGCCGCCGCTGACCACGGCCGAGATTCGAACGCCCTCGTCAGCAGCGTAACCAACCCTGCGGATCTGGAGCTCCATGCCTTGTGGTGGAGCAAGAAGCCAAAAAACCAGGTCAGAGTGTCGCAGCGTATCGATCAGTCGGGTGGACGGATATCCATCCCTGAAACTGGCTTTACGATGGACTTCCCGGCCGGTGCTGTGTCGTCGCCACTCACGATCACGGTGACTGCCGACGACAAGTACGTCGCGTACAAGATGGAGCCGACCGGAACGCAGTTCCTCAAGGACGTCACCATCACCCAGTCCCTGCGAATCACCACCATTGCGGGGCAGCCGCTTAGAAACCAGCTCTACGCGGCGTTCATTCCTGATGACAATACCAAGCTGAGTGGAAAGGTCCCGGTTCTAGAGATCGAGCCGTCGACCACGATTTTCTCTCCGCTCAATCCGCTTCGACCAGAAGCGCAGGTTTGGATCATCAGGCATTTCTCTCGCTACATGCTCGCTTCTGGTTGATCATCCCGTCGATTCCCGCGCGACCCCGCTTACCCCTAGCCCGCTTCGCCCAATGATTCGCTCCAGATTCGCACGTTCGCTCGTACTACTCGTCACCGCTGTCGGAGTCATCTCCTGCACGGATGGTTTACCGACCTCGCCACCACCTGCACCGGCGACCGCGCAAAATGGTCTGCTCTCCGGGCTTATAGGCGGCGTCGTCAATCTCCTCGGTGATGTAATCCGTGTCATCGGATTCCAGACAGATCCGAATGGAATCCCGGTGACGGCGGTACAATGGGCGCCTTCGCACGTGAACCAGGTTCGTACGGTTTCGGCGACGATTGGCGTCAACGGAGGAAGTCTCTCGATCCCTGGATCGGACTTCACCATCACGTTCCCCTACGGGGCATTGAGTCAGTCGACCAGCATCTCGATCACGTCGGACGCCAGCGGCTACGTCTCCTACGACATGCAGCCGCATGGGCTGACGTTCCGCAAGCCGGTCATAGTCACGCAGAAGCTGAATAACACCGCGGTCTATGGCACGCCGCTAGCGTTGAATTCCTTCTGCGCCTTCTTTGCCAAAGACCTTCTCGATTTGTCCGGCATCCTGAAGGCGCTTGAAATCGAAACGACCACGATTTTTTCGAATCCGCACACCAGCCAGCCGGAAGTCGAAACGTGGCAGTTGAATCACTTCTCGCGATATATGCTGGCGTCGGGCTGAACCAGGAATCACGCATGATCGCGCGACTTATCTAGAGGGAAGGAGGGGCAGTCTACATGACGAAAATCGAAAATGTAGAACGTGCCCGCCAACTGGTAGAGCTGGCGCGAGCCGCGGAAAAGTGGGGTAAGAACGACAAAGCGCTCGGTCTCTTCGACGATGCGCTGGCAATACTCGGCGACAACTGTATCGACCCCGTTACCGCTGATGTTTTGCGGTGGAAGGGAACGCTGCTTCGGGAACGTGGAGAGACCGAAGCAGCGTTTCGCTGTTACTCCCTGAGCCTTGAAAAAGCGCGCGCTTGTGGCTCGGTGGCGCACCAGGCACACGCGATTAACTGCCTCGGCACGATTTCACAGCGCCGTTGCGAGCACAAGGAAACCGAGCGCCTTTACGCCGAGGCGTCAGAGCTCGCGGTGAAAGCCGGCGAGGCTCGTTTGCTCGGCATGATCGAGCAAAACCGCGGTGTCCTCGCCAGCATGCGCGGCGACTATGGACAGGCAGAACTTTTTTACTCCAACAGCCTCAGTGCTTTTGAGACCTCCGGAGACGCTGAGCCGATGTCCTGGGTATTGAACAACCTCGGTATCCTGCATATCAAGCTTCGCAATTTTGGCAAAGCCCTCGACTTTCTCCAGCGAGCGCGGGATATCGCGGTCGGTCGTCAGGACACCATCGTAAGCAACGTCATCACCTTGAACCTCGCTGAGGCCTGGATGGGCCTCGGGCGCCTCGATAAGGCGGACGAATTCTCAGATGACGCTCTCGATCAGGCACAGCGCCGCGGCGATCACCTGAGCGCAGCCGGCGCGCTTAGAATCCGTGCTGCCATCGAGCGGCAACGCGGTGCCCTCGACAAGAGCATCGCCACCCTGCGCATCGCGATCTACGAGGCAGAAGGCGCCGAGGACCGACTCCTTCATGCGGAAATGCTCCGCGAGCTTGGCGAGATCTCGCGTGCCGTTGGCAACGCCGGCGCTGCGCGCTCAGCGTTACGGGAAGCTGTCGACTCCTTCGAAAAGATCGGTGCGACCCAGGAGTTGGCCGAGGCAAAGGGGCAGCTCGAGCTTCTCCAATAATGAGCGCGTAATTACTCAGGCGCCGTTGCAGCGCCTCGCCGCCACTCGTCTCCTCCAGGACCCGAGCAGCGCGCAATGACCAACCGGCCGACAATCGAGCTAAAAGCGGTGGAATCCTCCGCCGTTCGCGAAAACATCGACCTCGCCAAGCAAGCAGAGCGCGAGGGGCGGTGGGCCGACGCCTGCGGCATCTACGAGCGGATGGTGCGCGATCCGAGCACCCAGGCAGGCACCCGCCTCGCCGTGTTACGCTGGCTGGGCCGAGCCTATCTCGAGCTGGGCAATCGCGGCGCTGCGCTCGATGTGCTCGAAGCAGCCGTCACGTCGGCAGATATCTGCGGATCCGCCCCTGCGGTCGCCCAGGCGCTGAACGTCATCGGCATTGTCTATCAGGTCGGTGGCGACCTCGATCAGGCTGCTGCGATCTACGCCGCTGCCCGCGCCAAAGCCGAGGTCGCCGCGGATGCCGCACTGATCGCTATGATCGATCAAAACCTCGGCACTGTGGCAATAATTCGCGGTGATCTGCGCGGCGCACTCGAAGCCTTTCGTCTGAGCCATCTCGGTTATCAGACTCTCGGGATGCGCAATCACGAAGCGCAAATCCTCAATAACATCGCCCTTGCTTACATGGAGCTGGGCGAGCTCGCTGACGCCGAACAGGCTTACAACGAGGCGGCGCTCGCTTTCGAGGAAGAAGGCGACCGTGCCCGTCAACTCGACCTCGCCGTCAACAAGGTCCAACTCTACATCGCGGGTCGTCGCTTCGACGAGGCGCTGTCGCAATGCGATCAATTGTTGACCGTTTCTGCTGACGAGCAGGCGCCGTGGCGCGGAGAGGTTTATCGGCATGTCGGTGTAATCGCCCGCGAACGGGGCGATTACGCGAAGGCGGCCGACACCCTCCATTACGCCGAGCAGCATGCGCTGGAAAGCGGTGACCTTTTGCTGCGCGCTGATGTCGCCGAGCAACTCGCCGAGGTTTATTGGGCGCAGCAGCGTCATCGTGATATGCTGCACTATCTGAATGAGGCTCACTCACTCTACTCCCAGCTCAAGGCGCAGCATCGAGTTGCCCAGGTCGATAAGCGCAACGACGCGCTGGAGTCACGCTTCCTCGAGATGGCGAAGCAGTGGGGCAACTCGATCGAAAGCAAGGATCGCTATACACAGGGCCACTGCGAGCGTGTTGCGTTTTTCTCCTGCGTCCTGGCCGAGAGCGCAGGCTTCAACTCGCGCTCGCTGTTCTGGTTCCGTATCGGTGCGCTACTGCACGACATCGGGAAGATCATCGTTCCCACCGAAGTCCTGAACAAACCGGGCAAGCTCACCGAGGAAGAGTGGGCGATCATGAAGCGCCATCCGGAGGCTGGGCTCGAGCTCGTCACGGATATCGATTTCCCTGGCGACATTCGGGCGATTATACGCAACCACCATGAGCGCTGGGACGGCAAAGGTTACCCCGACGGTCTCAAAGGCGAGCAGATCCCGTACGCTGCCAGGATTCTCTGCGTCGCCGACGTCTACGATGCTCTGACCACGACACGATCTTACCGGCCCGGGCTCACCCACGCGCGGGCTGCCGAAATCATGCGTTCCTCGGAAGGCCAGTTTGACCCCGGCCTCCTCGAGACCTTCCTGACCTGGGCGGAAACCGCCGACATTCCCGGCCGGCCAACCCCTCAGCGCCTCGCGATTTTCGCGTCGAGCAGCGCTGCCTAGGCCGAAGAAAGTCCGCTAAAAAAACGTTTAGTTTCGTAAAGAGCTGGTAGAACAAAATGGGTTGGCGACTAGCAGCTAATCGCGTAACCTCCTGTTCTGCAATGACTTACTGAGAGGCACGCCCCATGCCACTGTTAAGCTCGGAAGGACATAGGTCTCTTACCGAGGTGGTTCACAATGTCAGGTCGCCGTTTAGTCCGGTGCCTCGCGGCTGTGAGCGCCTTCGCATGTCTAGCATGCGGAGACTACACAGCTCTTACGAGTCCGGCTCCAAAGAAAGCCGTTAACCCGACTTCACCGGTCGGTGCAGCCTTTTCGAGGTACATTCTCATCTCCGGCGTGACGGTCTGCGTCGAAGGCTGCGCAAGCGAAGCAAAAAATTATCTTTTCGTAATCGATACTTTGAAGTAGACTGTTCACCTCACCGCTCAGGGGAAAAAAATGGGCAGACGGGCAGTCTCGCTTTCATGAAGCAGACTGAAGCTGGAGAAACGCGTAGCCTGATCGAGCGGGCACGCGACGCTGAGCGGCGAGGTGATACAGCGACGGCGTTCGGCTTTTACGACGACGCCATCGAGGCGCTCGAGCGTGAGGAGAATCTTTCCGCGCTAGCCGATGCCCTTCGCTGGAAGGGAACGCTGCATCGTGAGCAGGGAGAAACGGAAGCCGCGTTTCGCCTGTACACCGAAAGCCTTCACCAGGCGGAGAAATGCGGATCCGTTGGTTGCAAGGCTCACGTGTACAACTGTCTTGCCATTGTCGCTCAACGACGCGGGAATGTCGTGGAGAGCGAAAGCCTCTATCAGTTGGCCGCAGAATTCGCCGCCCGTGCTGGCGATGTCAGACTGCTCGGTATGATCGAGCAGAATCGCGGTGTACTGCTCAACATGCGCGGCCGACTGGCTGCCGCGGAAGCGCGCTACTATAACAGCCTGGGTGCGTTCGAGCAGACGAACGACAACGAAGCAATGTCCTGGGTGCTCAACAACCTTGGCATGCTCTATACGAAGCTCGGTCACTTTCAGCGTGCGGTCGAAACTTTCGATCGGGCGCTTCGCATTGCGCGCAACCGCAGCGATTCCCTCGTCGAGAGCGTCGTAACGATCAATCTCGCATTGGTGTGGGTTGCGTTGGGCAAGCTCGATGATGCCGAGCGTGCGTGCGCGGAAGCCTACGGGAGCGCGCGTACTCGCGGGGACCATCTGACGATGGCAGAGGCGCTCAAATGCCGCGCGCGGATCGAGCGTGAGCGTGGTGCGCTAAAGGATAGCCTGGCTACTCTCCGAATCGGTATCTACGAAGCCGAAGGTCTCGAGGACAGGCTCCTCCAGGCCGAAATGCTCCGAGAGCTTGGCCAGACCTCTCGCGCGCTGGGGAATTCCGCCGATGCCGAATTGGCTTGGAAGGAGGCCGCCGAGTCATTTGAGGACGTCGGCGCCCGAAGTGACGCGGCGGAGATGAAGGCGCTACTCGCCTCACTGGGCCCCTTGTCTTCCAAACAAAAGGCCACGAATTTCCGACCGAAGTACCTCGAGCCGCCAACCGATTTCCCCCAGCCGCCATCTGCTGAGCTGTAAGTCCAAGGAAACCGGTGACTTGGCGAGCCCGTCCCTCGTCTCCTAAATAAGCCCAAGCCCCTGCAGTCGGGGGCATTTAGCTCGATCACAATTCCCGCGCACGGGCCGCTGGTGCTCGTGCGAAAAGGAACGGTGTAACTATTACAGCCCGGCCCCCGCAAACCACGCAGGAGCGGTGGGATGCTCACGTCATCGGACAGAGCCCCGCCATCCGCGAAGTGATTGCTCTGGCGACCCAGGTGGCATCGAGTCGCAGCGTTACGGTGTTGCTCGTTGGAGAGACTGGCACCGGCAAGGAGCTTTTTGCCCGCGGATTACACGCCGCCAGCGCTCGTTCCGCCGAGCCCTTCGTCGCAATTAACTGCGCAGCGATTCCGGAAACTTTGCTCGAAAGCGAGCTTTTTGGTCACGAGCCCGGCGCCTTTACGGACGCCCGCGCGTTAAAAAAAGGGCTTTTCGAGGTTGCCGGCTCCGGGACCATTTTTCTAGATGAGGTTGCCGAGCTGCCACTTAAGCTTCAAGCGAAGCTCCTAAGGGTCGTTGAAGACAGGCGCTTCCGCCGCCTCGGCGGGTCCGAAGAACGCGCTCTTGACGCCCGCATCGTTGCGGGGACAAACTCGTCCCTGGAGACGGCCGTAGCTGAGAATCGCTTCCGCGCCGATCTCTTCTATCGACTCAACGTTGCAAGGCTCGAGCTTCCGGCGCTGCGTGAGCGCGAAGGGGACATTCCCGTCCTCGCGAACTATTTCGTCCGCCGCCACGCCGAAGGTGAGGGTCGGGAGAATTTGCGTCTGGGGCCGGACTCGATCGCTGCGCTTGAACGGCACCGTTGGCCGGGCAACATCCGCGAGCTCAAGAACGTCATCGAGCGCGCGGTTGTCGTCTGCACGGGCGATGTCATTCAACCTCATCACCTGTCGCTCCAACGGCGGTCATACATCCCGCTGGTGGAAACTCCGTCTGGCGGCGTAATCCGTATTCCGCCGGAAGGAAAGTCGCTGCAGGCAATCGTCGACGAAGCGATCCATACCACCATCGGATTGACCGGTGGCAACCTGAGCGCGGCCGCTCGCATACTCGGAATCTCCCGTCCTACCTTGACGCGCAAACTGCGCGATGAGGGCTCGACGCGGCGCACAATCCTCGCTTCGTCATGACCGCGCGCTCCACGTCTCGCGATGGCGAGGTGGAAGCGGAGGCAATCAAAGGAATCGTTGAAGAGGCGAAACTCGCGGAACGCGATGGTCGCTGGAGCGATGCATCACAGCGCTACGAGCAGCTCGTACGGAATCCTTTCGCAGATGATGTAACTCGTTTGTCGGCCTTGCGCTGGTTGGGCCGTTGCTATCTCGAGCAAGGGAACCGCGGCGCAGCGATGGACGTCCTGGAGGCAGCGGTCGCTGCGGCGACGCAAGCGGGATCAGCATCAGCCATTGCGCAAGCGCTCAACGTCGTCGCGATCATCCACCAGACGGGTGGTGATCTCGATCTGGCCGAGTCCCGCTACACCGAGGCGCGCATCACCGCGCAGTCCATTGGTGACGCAGAGGCATTGGCGATGATCGACCAGAATCTTGGTACGGTCGCCAGTATTCGCGGTGACATAAGACGTGCGCTCGAGGCGTTCAAGCTCAGTCTGGACGGCTATCGCGCGCTCGGTCGGCGAGACCAGGCAGCACAGGTCCTCAATAACATCGGTCTCGCCTACAGCGATCTCGGCCAGCTCGATCGCGCTTCCGACGCATACGCCGAGGCGGAACGCACCTTTGGCGAAGAGCACGATGAAATCAACAAGCTCAACGTTGCGCTAAACCAGATCCAGCTTTGCATCGCCACCGGCCGCTTCGAAGAAGCGCAGGAGCGTGCGCTACCGTTGCTCGATCTGACTGGAGAGATCGCGCAATCGTGGCGCGGTGAAGTTTTCCGGCACGTCGGCGTGATTGCCCGCGAGCGCGGTGATTACATGAAAGCCGCCGAATACCTGGGCCGCGCGTCCGAATGCGCGCAGGAGGCGGAAGATCTGTTGCTCAAGGCGGACGTCACCGAGCAGCTGGCCGAGCTCTATTGGACGCAAAAGCGCCATCGGGACATGCTGGCGAATTTGAACGAGTCTCACGCGCTGTATTCTCGACTGAAGGCACAGCATCGTGTCGCGCAGGTCGAGCGACGCAACGCCGCCCTGGAATCCCGATTCCTCGAGATGGCGCACCAGTGGGGCGACTCGATCGAGAGCAAGGATCAGTACACTCAGGGGCATTGTCAGCGTGTCGCATTCTTCGCCTGTGTGCTCGCTGACAGCATGGGGATGGATGCCCAGTCGCTATTCTGGTTCCGGCTCGGCGCGTTGCTTCACGACATTGGTAAAATCATCGTCCCGACCGAGGTGCTGAACAAAGCCGGTGAGTTGACCGGCGAAGAGTGGGCGATCATGAAACGACATCCGGAGGCTGGCCTCGAGCTGGTTGCCGACATCGATTTCCCGGGTGACGTGCGGGCGATCATTCGCAATCATCACGAGCGCTGGGATGGGACTGGTTATCCCGACGGGCTGAAAGGCGAGCAGATTCCATTTGCAGCCAGAATTCTCTGCGTCGCAGACGTTTACGATGCTCTTACCACCGCTCGTTCTTACCGCGACAGCTTGCCGCATGCGCGCGCCGCTGAGGTAATGCGAGCATCCACGGGACAGTTTGACCCCAATCTGCTGGAGTCGTTTCTGGGATGGGCGTCCAGCACCATCATTCCAGGCCGTCAGACACCTCAAAACGTCGCTGCCTTTTCCATAGGAAGCGCTCCTTGAACAAAGTGGCTCGCGTTTTCTCGATCACGCTCATGATGGTTCTCCTATTCGGTGCGTGCGCGACCGACAGGCGTGCGGGTGGCACCATTGTGATTTCTACCGCCGCTGACGCTGACATATTGGCGCCGCCCCTTACGCTGTCGCTGCAGGGCAAGCAGGTCGTCGACCAGATCTTCGACAACCTCGCTGACGTCGGACCCGCACTGAACACGGTTGGCGATGCCGGCTTTACGCCGCGTCTTGCCGATCGGTGGAGATGGAGTCCGGACTCCAGCTGGGCCGCATTTCACATCAATCCGAGCGCCCGATGGCACGACGGTGTGCCAGTGAGTGCGTATGACGTGAAGTACACGTTCTCGTTGGTGAAGGACTCGTCGCTCGCCTCACCTCTGTCGGGGAATCTGGATAACGTCGACTCCGTAACTGTTCCTGATTCTTTGACGGCGGTCGTCTGGTTCCATCAGCGTACGCCCGACGAATTCTTCAAAGCGGCAACACCCGTTGCGATTCTGCCTGCCCACCTGCTGCAGAAGACTCCGCCAGCGAAACTGGACGAGAGTGAATTTGCCCGCTCACCGGTAGGAAGCGGGCGTTTCAGGTTCGTAAGCTGGGATCGTGGATCGCGAATCGTACTGCAAGCCGACACCGCGAATTATCGCGGCCGCCCGAAAGTAGATCGTTTGGTTTGGCTGATCGCCGCCGATTATCCGGCCGCCGAGATTCGCTTTCTTGACGGCACCGCCGATTTTCTCGATGTCGTGAAGGCGGACCGTGTTGGCGAGGTACGCGCCAAAGGGAAGGATGTAATGATGCCGCTCGGTAGCCTCGACTACGGTTACGTCGCGTTCAACCTGCGCAACGCCAGGAATACCGGGCCGCATCCGATACTTGGCGATCGTGAGACTCGGCGCGCATTAGTGAGATCGGTCGATCGTGCGGCAATCGTAAAGAATGTTTTTGACACCATCGGACTGATCGCGCATGGACCCGCGACGCGGATCCTGTCGACGAGCGACACTACGATCGACTTGGCTTATGACCCGGAGGGCGCCTCGCGGACGCTCGACTCCCTCGGATGGAAGCGTGGAGCGAACGGTATTCGTGCGCGTGGTTCGACCCAGTTGGCCTTCAGCCTGAGTGTTCCAGGGTCGAGCGCGATCCGCAAACGTGTGGCAGTCATCCTACAGGAGCAATGGCGGAAGGCGGGCGCCAATGTACGAATCGAAGAGCTCGAGCTCAACACCTTCGGTGCGAACATGGAGAGCAGGAAGTTCGAATCACTTCTAAACGCATGGCACATCGATCCCACACCCTCGTCGGTGCGCGAGGAATGGGCGAGCTCGGAGATCAAACCGGGCGGCTATAACGCAACGTCGTATAGGAATCCTGCGTTCGATGCTGTGATCGATAGCGCTGTCACGGAAATGGATCCCTCGCGTAGTGTTGGGTTGTACCGCCGCGCCTATCGGATTCTCGTGGACGATGCGCCAGCGATGTGGATTTATGAGCTCCGGAATGTTCAGGGCGCATCGAAACGAATACATCCGGTTGGAATGAGACCGGACGCATGGTGGGCAGACGTCGCCGACTGGACGATCGACGCGAAGTAACCCGCGCCGCGACCTCGGTGCGCTGCGCTGACGCGCGGCCGCATCGGAAAACGACAAAGTGTTGCGGCGGATGCGCATTTCCCGAAAATCCCAAAAAACTTAAGTCGGCAAATCAGAACGACTTGCTTGGGGGCACAACCTATGCTCTGGCGCGAGCCGTTATCTAGGGTGTTCTACTGAGATCCAACCTTTCTCGTCGAGGATTTAGATGCCGGTTCGTCGCTGGCTTGGGTGTGTTGCGCTCGTCTGCGTCGTTGCGATCGCCGGTTGCCACGATTTTACGGGCCCGACCAGCTCGGCCCAAAAGAAGCCGACTTCGCCGGTCGGAGCATCTTTCTCCCGTTATATCCTCATCTCGGGGGTCTGGACCTGCATTGAGGCATGCGACGACAATGGCGGACCGGATCAAAAGGCCGATAACCTCCCGACATCGTCCCCCGACAGCAGTTCAATCGTCCCCATTCCATTGGACGGTGCGCCGGTAGATAGTACGACGCCCGAGAACTGACGCTTTCAAGAACAACAAAAAAGCCCGCCTGAATCAGGCGGGCTTTCTTCGTTTTTTTAAATCACTTCTTGTCGTCGACTATCTCGTAATCTGCCTCGACTACGTCGTCCGGCTTGGGCGCACCCGCCTCGGGTCCGGCGGTGCCAGTCGTCCC